>OBLS010000966.1_pt1 | contig 11313 bp, 12 predicted proteins | sample 1519901 | NCBI WGS metagenome assembly OBLS01 (sample SAMEA3113585, study PRJEB22503) | soil metagenome
GACGTCGTACACAAGGAGACGTGGTAGGCGCGGTTGACATGGGACCTTGCGCCAGCGGGGCGCTCACAACACTCGTAAGCTCACGGCCGTGACGAGCTTCGCAACGCCCGAGGACGAATGGCGGGAGTTCCTTCGAGGAACGCATCCGCACCTCCAGCACGGAAGTCCTCTTCGGTTCGTGCCGTCGAATCCACGATGCAAGCTGTGCAAGGCGCCGTTCAGCGCGCCGGGCGCGCTCATCCTTCGCCGCTACGGCTTCACCCCGTGGGAGAAGAACCCGAACATATGCGGCCGGTGTTTCCGCGGTATCGCGACCCAGGCGAAGGCGTGCCCGCGTGCAGACGACGCGAGCGACGTCCGCGGCGCAGACGTCGAGGTGTCGCTGCTGTTCGCCGACGTCCGCGGCTCGAGCAAGCTCGCGCGAGAGATGCCCGTGTTCGAGTTCACACGTCTGATGAATCGCTTCTACAAGGTGTCGCGTGACGTGCTCGTCGAGCACGACGCGATCATCGAGAAGTTCGTGGGCGACGCGGTCGTCGGCCTGTTCGTGCCGTTCCTCGCCGGTCGTGACCACGCGCAGAAGGCGTTCGAAGCCGCCGATGCGCTGCTTCGGGCGACCGGGCACGGCTCGGCCGATGCGCCGTGGGTCCCGCTCGGAGCCGGAGTGCACACGGGGACGGCCTTCGTGGGGATCGTGGGTTCCGCAGGGGCGAGCGACTTCACGGCGCTGGGCGACCCGGTGAACATCGCCGCGCACCTCGCATCGCAGGCAGCGATTGGAGAGATCCTCGTCACGACGGAAGCGGCTGCGGCGGCATCACTGCCCAGCGACGGATTCGAGCGGCGGAGCGTCGTGTTGAAGGGTCATCCGATGGACGCGGTCGTCGTGGGTACGACCGCGGAAGTGCCGTAGCTCACTCGCCGGACTCCAGACCGCGTTCGGCAAGGCGATACGCGAGGACCCGCATCACGCCCATCGCGACGCTCGGACGCTCCCTGAGCATGCTCTCGAACTCGCGGTGTCGGAGGCGGATCGTTCGGACGGGTCCGTCTGCGACGAGCGTCGCCACTCGCGGCGTCTGCGTGATGATGGACATCTCGCCGACCACATCGCCGGCGGTCCGCCGTGCGAGCTCGCGCTCGGATCCTTCGCGGTCCTGGACTACACGAATCGTGCCGTCGACGATGATGTGGAGGTCTTCGCCGAGCTCTCCCTCGGCGGCGATCACTTCGCCGTCGGCGTAGCCCCGTTCTTCAGCCAGCCGCGCGACGCGTTCGAGATCCGAGGGAGCGAGGTCCGCGAAGAGCGCCGCCTTGCGCAGGAACAGGACGCGCTCGATGATCGAGATCGCGGCAACGGACTCCGGCATCGTTCGACCTCCTTCACGCGCGACACGGACGTGCTCGGCGCATCGTCTGATGAACTCGTCCTCGTCGTCGAGCGCACGCGAAAGCCCGTCACCGCTCCGGCGACCGGTATCGGGCGATTCCCACAGGGCGATCAGTGGTCGGACCAACGCCGGATCGGCCGCGGCGCTCTCGAGTGTCTCGAGCGCGTTCGCCACCTGGCCTGGCGTGCCGTCGAGATTCTCGATCGCCGTCTCCATCTCGGCGCGGCTGCGAGCGACGAGCGTCGCCCCCCAGAGCCCCGAGCGTGCGACACGCCGGCCACGGTCGAGCACGGCGTCGCGAAGGAGTCGACCGGCCTCGTCCGTGTCGGAGATCGCGGCGGCGAGCTCGCGGTCCGCCGTCGAGCGCGCCGCGAGCCGACGGACGAACTCCTGCGTTCGATCGTCGCCCTTCGGCATCGCGCGAACGGCCTCGATGGCTCCATCGGCCGTTCGCTGATCCTCGAGCGCCGCGAGGACCCGGTCGAATACTTGTCCCTCCGCCGACCCGAGCGCCCGCCCCGCGGCGCGTCGAACGATCGGACTCGGGTCGCCGATCGCGGTAAGAGCGTGCTCGACGACGAGGGACGGCGCGGCATCGGCCAGCACGTCGAGCGCCGCGGCACGTACCTCCTCGTCCGGGTCGGACAGGCGCTCCACCGCAAGAGTCGTGGCGCGGTCGGCCGGCGCGAGAGTCAGCTGCTCGGTGGCGGCATGACGCGTGGCGGCATCCGGATGGGAGAGCAGTTCGGCCAGGCGCGTCTCGGAACGCGAGTCGTCGCGGAGGTCGAGCCCGCGCGCGGCCGCCGCGGCCGCCACCGCAGCATCGGCGTCGCCGATCATCGAGACGAGCGCTTCCCGGCCTGGAGTGGTCGAAGGCTCGAGCGCACGAACCGCGGCGAGGCGAACGATGGGGTCGTCGTCTCGCAAGCCGTCGAGGACCGCGTCCTGGCGGACGTCCACGGGAAGATCCGCGATGGCTTGATATGCAAGGCGGCGTTCTCGCATATCCGCCGAGCGCAGGGCGCCCTCCAGCACCCGCGCCGCGTCGGCGTCCACGTCGAGCGGTACCGGCCCGCTGCGCGCTGACGGTTCGAACACCTGAGGACGGCCCGCGCGGAGCGCGTCGCCGAGCGCGCCTGCATACGAGCGGCGGATGCCGACCGTCGCGATCGTCGTAGCGATCGCGGCGATGAGTCCGATCAGCGCGAACTGCCGAGGCGTGAGCGCGTTCTCGCCGACGAGCGCCACGACGCCCGCGATCACCGTCCCCACCTGCGTCGGACCGCCGTTGAGGAACGCCCGCGTCTGGTCGCGAGTGGACTCGGGGATGACGTTGTTCAGCGTCTCCCAGGCCGGCGAGGCGACACCCTGCAACCACAAACCAATGACGAACCGAAGCGCAACGAGGGTCACGAACCCGGACGCGATCAGCAGGACGCCGAAGGCGCCCGTATACAGCACTGGCAGCACGATCACCATCGCGGCCACGCCGAACCACGCGATCAGGCGGTTGGCCGCAAACATCGACGCGACGAACGCCGCCCCCGTGACCCCCGCCCAGAACAGCCCGAAGAAGCCGGCAAGGTCGTCGGCGTCGGGGAACCGCTCAGCCGCGGCACGGGCGTACGGCAGATACAGGGAGTAGAACAGGACCGAGAACAGCACCGCGGCAACCGTCATCCACACGAGCAGGCGGGACCGACGGACGAATGCAAACGCAGACGTCAGGTCCCCCAACGCAGATCGCCGGCGTTCGATCCGGCGTCTCGGAGACCCAGCCGGCGGCGGGCCCAGTATCGAACGCGACACCAGGAACGCGACGATGAGTCCTCCGGTCCACACGAGCGGCAGGTTCGCGGCGCCAAGCGCGGCGGCGACCGGCTTCGTGACCAAACCCCCGATCACCGACCCGAGGATCCCGCCCGCGGCGAAGATCGGGAACAGCCGTTTCGCCTGGCGCGTGTCGACGACCATGCCGGCGATTCCCCAGACCGCGATGCCGACGACGAGCGTCGCGATGGCGACCGTGATCCACAGGGCCGTGTAGATCCAGACGGCGCCTGACGCCAGAGCGGCGCGCTCGGCCGCCAAGACCGCCGCGAGCGAGAGCGGCGCGGCGAGGTAGGCGCGGCGATGCCCGATTCGCGCCAGCGTGCCGGTGAGCCCCAGCATGACGACGAACGTCGTGGCCCCTTGGAGCAGGTAGACGTAGGGCAGCGAATCTGCGCCGACACGTTCGAAGAACAACGCGCTGATCCCGCTCTCGCCGATCGAGAGCGACGCCGTCGAAACGAACGCGAGTCCGACCATCAATGCGGTGACACGGCCCTCGCCGGGTCGAACACGCAGCACACGAGCGACGAATGCCATGGAGGGAATGTCTACTCGTTCAAGGGGTCATGTCCCGACCGCACGAAAGATCGTCACGGGTCTCGCGATGCCTTTGAGCTCGAACTCACCCACCTCGTGCAGCGCGAACCCGCCCGGCTCGACGTTTCGGGCCAGATCCTCGCCGACGAAGACGTCGTCGGCGTTCGCTTTCGCGGCGATACGCGCTGCGATGTTCACGGTGCGGCCGAAGTAGTCACCCTCGTCGTAGATCATCGGCCCGGCGTTAACGCCGATATGCGCGGGCGGAAGCCCACGCGGCTGGACGCCGTCCACGATGTCGAGGGACGCGCGCACCGCGTCGGCCGGATCGCGGAAGTGGAAGTGCACCCCGTCGCCGAGCATCTTGACCACGTCGCCGCGGTGAGCGGCCGCCACCTCGTTGACGAACTGGGCGAGCTCGAGCGACACGGCGGCGGCCCGTTCGTCGCCCGCCTCCTCGGTCAGTCGGGTGTATCCCGTGAGATCGGCGAACGCCGCGGCCTCGTCGCCGCGTGGGGTCCGCACGCGTACGCCGGCCTCCTCGAGGGCGGTCTCGACGTGCTCGAACTGATGCTCCGTGAGGAAGACCTCGGCGTGGCGCCGGGTGAGCCAGCCGAGCATCTGTTCACCGGAGTGGCCCATGCGCAACCCGACTTCGCGGATGGCCGCCTCGAACGCCTCGTTGTCGCGCAGGCCGCGGCGCCTGAACCGCTCCTCGACCGTGTTGTGGAAGTAGTGCTCTTGGAACTGTGCCACCCGCCTGGCGCCGTCGCCCCACACGCGGACCGCTCGAAGGACCTCCCCCTCGTCGACGCCCGCGCCGAAGAGCACGGGGATCGCCTTCAGCATGGGGAGATCTTCCTCCCGGACGCGTTCGTCCGGCTCGGGGCGCGGGAGTCCGAACGCGACATAGATCCGCTGGATCGTCTCCACGGCGATCCCTGCATCGACGGCGAGTCGCTCGAACGTGACGTCGGAGCGGGGAAACCTCCGGCCCGCGCTCTCGAGGTAGCCGAGGGTGAGATGACCCGACCCCAGCGCCGCCGCGAGGGTGTCGGGGTCGATGCCTTTGGCTTCGAGGTCGCGGACCACCCGAACGCGCATGACGTCTCGCCTGCGGAACGCTCCATCCTCGAGCGAGAGGATCCCGAGGCCAACGAGCCGCCGGATCGTCTCGACGTTCGCGCCGGCGCGCTCGGCCAGCTCGTCCTCCGTGATGGAGTCGCGTCCGACGCTCAACGATCCTCAGGCCGCGTACGAGGCAGGGTCCGAGACGAACGAGTCGCGGCACGCCTCCGAGCAGAAGTAGTACGTCCGTCCCTCGTACTCGGCGGTCGCCGCAGCGTCGTCCTCGTCGATCCGCATCCCGCACACGGGATCTGTGACCATCGCCACGGAGTCTCCTCGGGCCAGGTGTCGTCTGCGATGCTACCCAGGTGGACGAGCCCACCGACATCACGCTGCGGGACGTGATCCCGGACGACCTGCCGGTCTTCTTCGAGCATCAGCGCGAGCCCGAGGCGAACGAGATGGCCGCGTTCCCGCCACGCGAGCGCGACGCGTTCACGGCGCACTGGGACAAGATCCTTCCAGATGACACCAAGATCACGAAGACCGTGCTGGCCGACGGCCGCGTCGCGGGCAACATCGGGAGCTGGGAGGAACACGGCCGCCGCGAGGTCGGCTACTGGATCGGCAAGGAGTTCTGGGGCCGGGGCGTGGCCACGACGGCGTTGCGCCTGTTCCTCGACCTCGTCACGACGCGGCCGTTGTACGCGTTCGCGGCGAAGCACAACGTGGCGTCCATCCGCGTCCTCGAGAAGTGCGGGTTCACCCGCGCACCGATCGAAGACGCGGAGGACGACGAGGTCCTGTTGAAGCTCGAGGCGTGACGATCAGCCGAGCGCTTCGTGGCGCTCGCGTTCGTCCTCTCGCACGTCGACCCGGTCGGGCGTCACGACGCCCGGGCTCGCGCGGAGGTCCTTGTTCTCGCGTTCGAGCGTCCGCACCCGACGACGAAGCGTGCGGCGACGGTCGTGGCTCCCTCGTGCCATGGCGAAGCCAAGGAACACGAACGCGACCGCGAGCGCACCGATGACGGCGGCCGCCAGCACGAGCTGCGTCTCCCCGAGCGTGAACGTCCCGCCAAACAGCTCGAACGTGCGTTCCGGCGAGCCGACGACCTCGTTCTCGATCGCGAAGTCGATGACCACACCCGTGATGAGCAGCCCAATCAGAACGAATACGAGACCCATGAACGCACCTCCCTCTGCCGGTGGGGCGTACCCGCAGCGCGAACGGCTGAAACGCCCGCGTCGTGCTCGCTAGATCCGGAGCGGCTTGGGGCGCGTCATCACGACGTCCGGGTCGGTCCAGTCTGCGCCGGGAACGTCGATGTACAGCTCGATCTCGTTCCCGTCCGGATCCGCGATGTACAGGCTGTGCGTCATGCCGTGGTCGGCGCTCCCGCCGACGGCAACGCCGGCGCCCTCGAGCTTTCGAAGCATCGCGACGAGGTCCTCGTCGCTGTCGCCGACCTTGAGGCCGAAGTGGTACAGCCCGACGCGTCGTCCCGGCGGGATCGGCGCCGCGTCGGGGCCGACCTCGATCAGCAACAGCTCGTGGTGCGTCCTGCCGCCCGAGAACATCGCGCCGGGGAAGCCGATGGCGCCCGTCTCTTCGGCGAAGATCTGCCGCCATCCGAGCGCGTCGCGGTAGAAGCGGACCGACCGCTCGAGATCACGCACATACAGGACGACGTGTCCGAGCTCCTTCACACCAGGTTCGTTCGACATGGCGCCAGGCTAGCCGCTCCGCGGCCTATGCCCGAACGAGCCGGTAGACCTGGCCGGACAACGAGAGGACGTAGAGCTCGCCGTCGGCGTCCTCACCGAACGACGAGAGGCTCTGAACGACCGGGCCGAGATCTCGGTGCTCCACGGCTCGGCCGTTCCGCACGGTAAAGGCCTGGAGACGACCGTTGCAGAAGTCGCCGAACACGTACGCGCCGACGAGCTCGGGGATGTCGCTGCCGCGGTAGACGTAGCCGCCGGTCACCGCGCAGCCATCCGACGTCGGGTACTCGAAGATCGGCGGGATGGCGTCGTCGGGCGGTTCGGCGCCCTCGAACGCGAGTGTGCCCTCGAGTCCGTTCCACCCGAAGTTCAGGCCGCCGGGCGACCCCGCGGGTTCGAGATCGATCTCCTCACGCGATCCCTGTCCGACGTCGCCGATCCACAGATCGCCGGTCTCGCGGTCGAACGAATACCGCCAGGGGTTCCGAAGTCCGTACGCCCAGATCTCCGGGCGCGCGTCGTCGCGGCCGACGAACGGGTTGTCGCGCGGCACGCCGTACGGTGCGTCGCCGGATGGTCTCGGCGAGATCCGGAGCATCTTGCCGAGCAGCGTCGAGAGCGACTGGCCGTTGCCGAGCGGGTCTCCCCCGCTCCCGCCGTCGCCGAGTCCGATGTACAGGTGGCCATCCGGACCGAACGCCAGGTTGCCGCCGTTGTGGTTCGAGAACGGTTGCTCCACGAACAGCACGTCCCGTCGCGAGCCCTCGTCGGCGCCGTCCTCGTCGAACGCGAACTCCGTCACGTGCGTGTGGCCCGCGGTGTCCGTGTAGTTGATGTACAGAAACTCGCCGTCCGGCGAGAACGCCATGCCGAGGAGTCCCTGCTCGCTCCCCAGCGAGACCTCACCGGCGATGTCGAGGACGACTCGCGGCTCGGCGGCGTCGCCGTCGAGCGCGACGACGCGCCCGAACTTCTGCGCGATATACAGGGCAGGGTCGCCGTCCCGAACCGCGAGCGCGAGAGGCTGTGCCAGGACCGCGACCTGCTCGAGCTCGACGCGGGCGTCGGCGAGACCGCTCGAACCAGAAGGTGACGTCGTCTCGAGACCATCGGCCGTCGACGACGGCGACGGCACGTCCGTCGGCTCTTGTGTGACCTGCCGTTCGGACCCGCACGCGGCTGCGATCGCCGCGGCGAGGATGAGACAGATGAGGAGACGGAGCGGGCCGGCGACGTGTCGCCGGCCCGGCCTGAAGACGCCGAAGGTCACACAGTCAGGCTATCGACCTCCGCCGCAAACGCATGGTTCCAACGGCACCGGCGGCACCGACTGCAAGCCCGATCGCGCCCGCAGCGAGGGCGCCGGCCACGCCATTCGATCCAGCGGATTCGTCCGCGGCGACCGTCTGCGAGGACGCCAGCGAGACCGGCCCGTCCGCGGTGGTCGTGTCGATCGCTCCACCTGCACCGTCTCCCACCACGACGGCGCCGATCATCCCGACATGCCACGTGCACACGAACGGGTACACGCCGGGCTCGGCGAACTCGTACGTCGCTTCGACGTTCCGCTTCAACGCGTCGTAGCTCCCCCAGATCCCGTTCGCGCCGAGCACCGTGTGCGGCGACTTGTCGAGGTTCGTGAACGTGATCGTGTCGCCCGGCTCCGCGCGAAGGATCGTCGGGGTGAAGCAGAACTCCTTGATCTCGACCTCCGTTCCGGCCTCGTCGGTGACCGGTCCGCCACAGCCGCCACCGCCGCTCGCACCGGCGACACCCGGCACGAGCGCGAATCCGGCGACCACGCCGAACACGAACGCCAAGGACACCGCTCGGCGGGATGTGCGCGCTCGCATGGGCAACCTCCTTCTTCCGTACCGAGGAGATGACCTTCCGAGGTGATGACCGGACCGAGCCGCCGATGGTTCCGGACGGATATGACTAGTCGGTCGGCGCGAAGTGGCGCCGGCACCGCGCCTGGTACTTCTCGCTCCCGCCGACGTGCTCGGCGACGAGATCGGTGTCCCCCGCGACGGCGCCTCCAACGCGTTGATGGAACACGGCGTCGGCTCCGCACACCGTGCAGATCGCCGTGAGCTTGTCGACGCTCTCTGCCACGGCCATGAGCGACGGCAGCGGCTCGAACGGCTGGCCGGCGAACGTCACGTCCAGGCCCGCGATCACCACGACCATGCCCCGTCGAGCGAGGTCCTCCGCAACGGGAACCAGTTCGGTTCCGAAGAAGTGAGCCTCGTCGATCGCGACGAGGTCGACGGCGGCGTCGGCCTCGCGACCTATCGCAGACGCCGAGGAAACCGCTCGCGACGGGAAGTCGAGGCCCGCGTGCGACGCGATCCGTCCCTGTCCACGCGTATCGAGCTCATGGGTGAACACCTCGACCCGGCGACCGGCGATCACGGCGCGCCGAACGCGACGGAGCAGCTCCTCCGTCTTGCCGGCGAACATCGGACCGGCGATCACCTCGAGCCGACCTGACCGTTCCTCCACCTGTGCATCATGCCTCTCTCCATGCGCGCCGACCCGGTTCGAGCACCGTTCCGCCGCGCCCGGGTCGCCGTCACGACGACGTTCGCCGTGCACGCCGTCGTCGCCGGCAGCCTCGGGCCGTGGATCCCGCGGCTGAAGGCGCGATCCGATCTCGACGCGGCCGGCCTCGGCCTCGCCCTCACCGGGTTCGCCGCCGGCCTCGTCGTCGGAACGCGATTGGCCGCGCCCGCGATGCGCCGCGTCGGCGGCAGGACCACCGTTCGCGCCGGCGTTCCGTTGCTCGCGGCCGCGTTCGCGCTGCTTCCCTTTGCGCAGGGCCTCCCCTCACTCTTCGCCGCGTTCTCGGCGCTCGGACTCGTCAGCGGCCTGCTCGACGTGGCCATGAACGCGGAGGCCGTCGACGTCGAGCGCCGGTACGGACGACGCGTGATGTCGGCGATGCACGGCACGTGGAGCGTGTCGATGCTCGGCGGCGCCGCGCTCGCCTCGGTGTCCGTAGCCGCGGGGCTCGACATCGTCGCGTACTTCGCGGCCGTGGCCGTCCTCCTCGTTGCGGCAAGCCTCCCGATCCTTCGATGGCTCCTGTCGCCAGTCGAGGTACGTGATGAGTTCACCGCCCACGAGCTCACCTCCGATCGAGCCTGGCGCGTCCCCCGCGTCGTGCGGCTGTGCTTGATCGCGTTCGTCGCGTTCATGACCGAGGGCATCGCTGCCGAGTGGAGCGCCGTCTACCTGAACGAGTCCGTCGGCACCACCGTGGGGACGGCCGGACTCGGCGTGGTCTCGTTCGCCGCGGGAATGGCGATCTCGCGGTTCGTCATCGACCGAGCTCTCGATCGGTTCGAGGCGTCGGTAGTGGTTCGGCTCGGCGAGGGCGTCGGCGCCATCGCACTCGGAACGGCTCTGGTCGTGAACACCGCCTGGGTGTCGATCCCCGCGTTCTTCCTGCTCGGGCTCGGCGTCGGGCCGGCGGTGCCGCTCGCCTTTCGCGCCGCGGGGCGACTGGGCCTCGACGGCGCTCGAAGCGCGCTCGGCATCGTCCTGACGACCGCGTACGTCGGCTCCATCCTCGGACCGATCGCCGTCGGGTTCACCGCGGACCGCTTCGGCTACCGTGCCGCGTTCGTCATCCCGGTGATCGCGTGCCTCATCGTCGCCGCCGTGGCCGGCGCGGTGCGGGAGAGCGGTCGGCGCTCCCCGACGACTACGTCTGCGTGATCGGCGGCGGAGGCGGCGGTGCCGCAGGCTCGGACACCATGGCCGTCGACGATCTGCTGCGCGCCGCGACGCCCAGGATGCCCAGTCCGACGACCGACGCGACGAGCCACGTCACTCCTCCGAGGATCGGAACGAACGCGATCAATCGAAGGATCCCCAGTCCCGCCAGGAACGCCGGGAGCGCCGACTTCGACCGCTTCACGAGCATCCGCCCGAGCGCATGCGCGCCCGCCACGTAGCCGACGGTATAGAGGAGCGCCAGCGCCAGCAGCACGAACAACCCGAGTGGGATCCCGACGATCGTCACCAGCAACAGCACAGCGACGATCGGGATGAGGAAGAACAGGGCGATCCCGAAACCGATCGAAGCCCCCCGCCGGTCCCTGAACGCTCCGACGATGGCGTCGTCGAGGCGCGGCGCGAACAGGAAAAGGATCAACCCGAGGACGAGCGTCGAGACCGTGTAGCCGATCCACCAGGCGATCCGGCCGGGGAACCAGGTGTCCTCGAAATCGAACTTCGTCGGCACGGCGCCAACCTCGCCCCGAACCGTGGCACCGTCTTCGACCACGGCGTCACTACGGCTGAAGAGATCGCCGCCCACCTCCGCCCCGGATCGGACGGTAAGGCGCCCGTTGAAGACGACGACGTCCTTGTTCACGGTTCCGGAGATCTCGGTTCGCCCGTTGAAGACGACGAGAGACTCGGAGACCGTGCCCTCGATCGCCACCGGCCCGTTGAACACGACGGCCGTCTGAATGGTCTCGCCGGCAGGCACGACGAGACCGCCCGTGACCACCACGTGGTCCTCACCGCCGTCTTCCTGCGCGAGCGCCGGCGCGCCGAACACGAGGAGAACGGATGCGCAGAAGAAGCTGAGGATCAGCGAACGGACGAGCGTCGACACGGCGGCCCCTCCTCCGAGTCTGGGAGCGCTCACCCTATCGCGCCGGGAGTGGTGCTCCCTACGCCGCGTTCACCGGCTCGATCGTCGGCGACGCGAGCGCGTGCAGCACACCGCTCACGGCCGTCAC
>OBLS010000967.1_pt1 | contig 11299 bp, 14 predicted proteins | sample 1519901 | NCBI WGS metagenome assembly OBLS01 (sample SAMEA3113585, study PRJEB22503) | soil metagenome
GTGATGTATTAAAATTCAAATTCTCTGAACAAGAATTGAGTAAATATCAAGATGAACCATCTTTTCAAGAGGCTGAAATTAATACTACTAAAATGGAAGAAGAAATAACAGTTCAAGATGCAGATTTTAAGAACAAGACAAAAGCAGTAAAAAATAAAAAAGAAGTAACTGGCAAATCACGAAGTCGATTAAAAGAAGACAGATTAGATGTATCTGAAGTATCCAAGGAAAATCATTCGAAATTACGAAAAAGTCAATTAAAGAAACTAAAACAATAGAAGTTCCAGTAACAAGTAAAAGAATTAAGCTTGAGAAAAGACCACCAATTGCTAAAGAGACACAAAATGCTGTACAATCTTGAGAAGATATAACAATACCCTTAAAGAGAGAGGTTATAAACTATATGTTAAAGAAATTATCTACAAAAAAAGATACTAATAGAAAACTATGTCTAAGGAATAAGTTACCTTACATATTAATAAGAATAGAAAATATAGAAATAATATAAAAAATAAAAAATAAAAATTATATAAATAATATTTAATATACTTATTCGTTTGAAAATAATAATAGGAATTAATAATGTGAAAACCGTAGCCTATATGAATATAATAAAGAACTCTAGTTTTCACTTTTTTATTATGGAAATGAATGATTGGTATAAATTAAGCATTACTATATCATTATTTAAATCATCTATGAAAATTTCAGAATTATGTAAAATGATTGAAGATTCGATTCATTCTGGAAAATATCCATTACAAGATAAACAACAGAAACATTTGACAAATTTAGTAGAAGTTATAAATAGATCAGATTCTGAAGATCTAAAAAGCAGTGAAATCAAAATAGAAATCAGAATACAAAATCTATACACCATAAACAATTATGTACCTAATATTCAACATCTACCAGGAGTAATTGAAATAGATGTTTTGGATTCTTTTAAAATGTTATGTAGACGGTTAGAAAAAGTAGTAGATATGTCTGGTAATAGTTATCCCAAGGATATGACAACGTCAAGTGAGAGGTTACATAAAAATAAAGAACAAAATAGTTAAAGAACAGAAGATAAATAGCTGAAATAGATTTCAACTACATGTCACAATCGTGTGCTAAGCATGGTACAGAAGGCTTATTTCTATTAGAACTTGTTATCTAATAAGAATGTCAATAACTTCTGGTAAACAATAGCTGTTTTCTCTATAAACGGAGAATGACCGGCATCATCAATCACCAAAAGTTCAGCATCTTTGAGAATTTGTCCAAACTTATGAATGTGATCTACAGGTATAAGATTATCTTTTTTACCCCATATTATTAAACAAGGAATATTTCTAATTTGCTTTAACTTCTCTAAATTAATAGAAGTTGTTGTACTATTTCTGAAAGCAGATTCAAAGGCATGCTTTGCTCCAGGTTTTTCAATTACTGAAATAAAGATATCTACAATAATTGGTAGTAACCTTGATGGTATTGCCAATAAATTTTCAAATACCTTTTTCACTTTATTGTATCTTAAATTAGGATCAGTTTCCATTGCTGCATCAAGATATTGTTCTAGTAATGGAGTAGGTCCATCCAACATGCCTGATGTATCTATTAATACAAGTTTTTCAATATGTTCTCTATTCATTATTGCATATTCTATTGCTATATATCCTCCTAAAGAATGACCTATTATTGTTATTTTATCTTGATCATTTATTCCAATTTGTCTAAGAAAGTTTTGTATGAATTGAACAAAATAGCTTATTGTATAATTTAATTCAGGTTTATCGCTTTCACCAAATCCTATTAAATCAACAGCTATGGTATGAAAATGTTCTGATAACGCTTGTGGAATATCTCTCCATACAATAGGAGACGAACCAAGACCATGAATAAATAGGATATGCTTTTGTTTATCTTTCCCATATTCATCGTATCTTATTTTAAATCCTTCTTTTAGATCAATGTACATTTATAAAATATACATTATAGGAACTTGGTTAATATAATTGATTAGTAAAAGAGAAGAAATATACTTAAAAGAATATTCTTATTTAATATTAGAATAATAGAATCCCTATAATCAAATATTTAACAATGTTGCATATTATAGACAATGAGATATATTTTATAAGACAAATATAATTATTAAATTGTCTATCATTATATGTAAACGTATGTTGTGATTTTAATCAATAATCTATTCTTGTCTTTATTAGTTCAAAAATAATTTTCTTATTATGTTGATATTATCACATATAATAAATACCGTTCTAATGGTAAATATCAAAGCATATAACAAAGGATTGAACTATATTCATTTCCACTGGCTTATTATGAGAAACTATGATATTTGTCCCATAATCAAATTGACACAACCATTGCTGCTCAGCTACAATCAAAAATTCCTTTAATCCATAATAGTGTTCTAATATGGCGTTCCTTTGACTCTTTGGTTTTTGAATGCTTCTATATACCATTCGAATTCTTCAATAAATCGTAGTACTCTTTTCTCATAGAGTTGATCTCTTAATTTACCATCATCATCAAATACATCTTGAACTTTGGATATTGAGAACGAGGAGGAAATTGATGGTGCCCCTAATTCTGCAAATATCAATCTAAGATGTTGTACAGCATTAACTCCTCCGAATCCACCAACAGAATATGATACAATTGCAGAAGGTTTAAAATAATATTCCTCTAGAAAATAATCAAGTGTGTTTTTCATTGCTGCAGATGTACTATGATTATATTCTGGAGTGATAGGCATATAACCATCTGCTTCGACAATTTGATTTCTCAGTTGTTTTAAATTTTCTGATGGATTTGTAATTTCCTTATACATTTTATCTAAAAGCGGTAAATTAAGTTTAAGTGGGTCTACAAAATAGACAATATGATCTCGATTTTTCAATTTTTCTTCCATCCAACGAGCGACTTTAATACCCTGACGATTCTGCCTTACTGATCCAACTATAATAGCTATATTAGCCAACTTACTATTCTTTATCTATATAATTTTTAACTTTTTATATCAAAATTAATTATTATTCAAGAGAAAAATGTTACTTTATCCTTACAAAGAGATAGAGGAATGGTAGTAAAAATATAGATATAGATTATTATAAATAAAATAATCACGAGACAAAGGATACAGAACACGTTATACAATTACAATTCATATCTAATTAAGTTATTACGAAGAGGAGGAGATAATATACAGCTTGAAGTGTTGATTACAGCTATTCCACGATGTTATTAATATAATTTTTAATAGTCATATTATTTTCAAATAATATAAAATCTTAAATTTCAATATGCAAATGCCAATTAAATGTCATTATAGGGATCTTCGAATTTGTTTTGACAATGACACTTTAGTTAACCCATATAGATATTAAATAAAATTATCATATCATATCTTAGCACCTAAATTATATTATAGAAAAACTAGCTTGAGATACTCTATATTAGTCATTTTTGTATGCTCTGAAATCCCCCAAGAAACCAAAGACATCTTGTGAGATGCTTTCCTTCTATTTCTTATGCATATCTTCAAGATATAAGACATAATTAAACTGAAGGTATCTACGAGACAAGAAATTGATTTTACTACCTACTGACGTTCCAATGTACGACGATCCCAGTTTGCACATATTGCTGCTGCTTCATAACTGCTCTGTAAGAAAGACAATAATATTTTGTCAGGTGAATCTGACCTTCTGACAACATCATATGGAAGAAGGAACTCTCCCATTCCTGTATGGTAGAATGCGTCTGGTGGCTGGATAGAATACTCCTTAAACCCTTGAGGTTCAGGATAGGCATAAGCATAGAAAACTGGTTCATCTATAGGACCTCCACCTGGCCAGAATCCGCAACTACTCACTTCGTGCGAATATGCTTCTATGGCCACAAAACGGGCCATATTTGGTGCACCTGGGTGCAAGGGCGCTATTCGTCCTGAAAATCGGGTTACTGCCAGATCAAAAGCCCCCCAGAAAAAATGTACTGGGCTAACTTTACCAATAAATCGGGAACTAAACTCAGAGAGTATACGACTTCCTTGAGCCAGAATACGCCATACACGCTGTGCGTATTCAGGATCATAGTCTACATGTTTAAAATCCTCCTCAAATGGAGTACGATCCGGTACTTCTACAGGTGTTGTCCAGATGGTTACAGGCATCCCTAGGGATCCCAACGCTGCCATTGTTTCTTTATAAAACTCAGCTACTGATCGTGGTCTAAGGGGGATTCTCTTAGTAGAACCTTCATCTGTTTGGATGACAAGCAGGTGATCAATAAAATCAAAGTCTATCTGGAGTAGTCTATCATTGTAGGGCATAGATGAGGTTGTAAGTCCTCGAGGTGTAACATACAATGTAGTATTCCACCAGTGATTCCTGAAGGGAGTAAGTGTAAGTCGGATCTTGCCTACTATTTGTGTCCACATATGCAATGTGGCATAGGTGTCTTTCCACTCTGCCAACGGTAATGCTGGCCATAAGTTTGTAGTCATTGATTTACTCCCTTTCGGCACCAACCCTGAGCCGGATCACTCATAGTAAGATAAAGATTATGGGTACTGTAAATTCGATTAATAACCTTTATGAGCATGATCTTAACTTGTATGTGTGTTGTCAGAGATTTAAGTAATCTATGTATAAGATTGCTATTATTGTTCATCTATATCTATTAATAAGATTGTTATTATTATTATTAATTGAAACATCAATTAATGGATATAATTAAATTAAATTTTCAATTCAATCGTCTACTATATAGTTTTTAATATTTTTTTAATAAAATAGACCTAAGACTTTCCAATAAACTCTGTATATCTTGGAGGTAAATAGTACATTTTCTCTGGTTTAATTTTACATATCACCCGTTTGATTGAAGGTGAATGACTTGGGTATATATCAATATTAAGATATTTTTTTGCAAGTTTGTCTATATGTTCATCAGCTCCTATTGTTGTCTGTTCAATGACAGTTCCTTGAATTGTTACCATACTATATGGATTATTTTTATTGACAAGTGATAGAGATACTCTAGGATCTCTTGAAATATTTTTATGTTTTATTCTTCCCTGGGCTGTATTAAATAAAAGAATATTATTATTGTCATCAATATCGATCCAAATAGGAGAAACCTGTGGTCTACCATCTTTCATTATTGTTCCCAAAAAAGCAAAATTTTTATCTTTTATTATTTTTATAACTGGTTCAATGAGAATCCTTTTTTTTTCTTTGTCCTTATCAATAATACTCATGTTTTAAATTATTATCAAAGTTTGTTCCTTATAGGTATTTAACTGCTTAAACTTGCTAGTGATAATAAGAATATTACATTTTAGATTATATGCCAATAATATTTGTTTTTTGCAGATAATAATTCAGAATTTAGATAATGATAAGAAACCTTATTCTAATCTTTTGGAAGAAGTATCAAGAAAGATATAGAAATTATATTATTATAAAAATAACAATATTTATCTGCTCTAGTAGAAAAAACAACCAATATTGGAACATATGTCAGAAAAATTAGATTATAATAAAATAGTAATTTTCAAAATAAATTAAATTGCATTTTCTATTTTATTTAGCTGGAAAATTATTTGATATCCATGATTTTGCAACTAGTATATCGTCTTGAATCAGATTGTGACTGGAAGATTGCCACTTCAATGTTGTGATTGCATTAGTCTTTTGAAACAATCTATACAGGTTTTCTGTCTCATTTCTCGAAACTATTGGATCTTGTAACCCTGCAGATAGTAGTATTTTTTTGTTTAAAAGATTTGGTAGAAAATCAGGAATAAAAGGAACCATTGCCCTGAAAAGAATTGCGCCTTGAAGTACTTCTGGACGAAGAAAGAGCATACTAACAGCTATATTCGCTCCATTTGAAAATCCAATTGCAATTGTCTTTTCTAAATTAAATTTGTAGTGAAAGGAACATTTTTGGATAAAATCTGCAAGTTCATGTGATCTAATTTTAAGATCTTCTATATCAAAGACCCCCTCAGATAATCGTCTAAAAAATCTAGGCATATTATTTTCCAATACTTTTCCTCTAGGACTTAACATAGTTGCATTAGGTTCAATTTTCTTTCCAAGAAAAATAAGATCTTCTTCATTGCCACCTGTACCATGCAATAATACAAATGTTAATTTCTTACTTCCATCATCATATTCTTTGTTCGTAGAACCATCAGGAAAAGAATTAATAAATATATGATTAAAACCAAAATTGTGTGATTTAATCATTATTGCTAGTCACTTATTGTTAAATTATCTTTATTTTTGGATAGTTCTATCTTTGGCAATACTTTTTCTAAATTTTCTCTTAAAGGTTCAAGCCAGGTGGGTAGCACTAGCCTTCTTCCTAAATCTTCTATTTTTTGGTCTATAGTAAATCCTGGAGGATCTGTAGCAATTTCAAATAATATACCACCTGGTTCCCTGAAATACACTGAATGAAAATAAGTTCTATCAATTACAGGTGTAGGATTTAAGCCTTTTTTTATAATACTTTCCCTAATCAATTTTTGGTTTTCATCTGAAGAAGTACGAAATGCTATATGATGAACAGTTCCTATTCCAATCATTCCAGGATGAGTATATGGCAAACAAAGAACATCTAACACTTTAGCTCCTGTGGATTTTGAATCTGTATGTTGAAAGCGGAAACGGTTACCTTCATTTTCTATCATTTTGTATCCTAATTCGTTTAAAATTTCTGACGTAAGCTCATACCCTTCTTCAGATAAACTTACAGAAAAAAAACCTCTTATACCATTTTCGTAAGAGATTGGACCATCTTTCCAAAATCTTTCGTCATTCTCCTTGGCTGATGAGTGAGCAACAAGTTCCAATTCAAGACCATCAGGATCATATAGCGTTATTACTAGTTCATCCTTAAAACGTTTTTTAGGACCTCCAAAACAAATATCGTTACTTTTTAGACGATCCTTCCAGTAATCAATAGATTTTTCAGGTACTAAAAAAGATGTTGTTATAGCTTGACCTGTACCTCTATGACCTTTTGGAGCATCAGACCATGGAAAGAATGTTAAAATGGTTCCTGGATGACCTACTTCATCTCCATAATATAGATGATATGTAGTAGGATCATCAAAGTTTACTGTTAATTTGACCAGCCTAAGTCCTAATAATTTCGTGTAAAAATCAATATTTTTTTGTGGATCACTACAAATGGCCGTAACATGATGTAACCCAGATATCTGGTTTTTGTTATTCATGTATGTATATTTTATATCTTCCTTCTTTTTCTTTTTTTCCCCAGCATAAATTTTTTCTATAAAATGTATAACTACTTTTCACTATTTAACCTAAATCAATCAATTATCTTATCTTGACTCTAGCATACAATGACATTACCAGACATTCTATATTATAATAGATAGAAGAAAAATAATAACAACTTGAGAGATTATTAAGGGTTCTCTGATTTAATTTCACGTATCTTAGTAACAATGTAGTTTTTCAACTCAATGTCATTTATCGTATTGTTGAAATTAAGAAGATGAGTTATTGCAATTTTACCATAAAGCGCAACAGCATCAATCGATTTTAATATAAAATCTTTATCCGAACTAATATAGGCATTACTTAAAACTTTCTTTATTTCATCCTCTTGGTTTTGCTCTCTTGACATGGCTTGTATCTTATAGATGATCTTATAGTATGGTCTTATATACAATTTATTAAATTCTTTCGCTATTTCCTATTTGTATGTAATAGATTACATTTTTTAATTTACTCTCACAAAATATATCTATGAGCCATATCTTACTTTTTTCAAGTATAACTATAGTCATAATTCATAACATAATTATAAAGAGTAGAATCTTTAAAAATATAGTAATTCTAAAACTGATAGATAAGAATATGAATTGAAAAAGCAAGAGAGATTGAATAAACAAAGATACTTATCAATTAGAAATATTGTAGAGTTGTAACAAACTAAGGTTTCTATGTTTAATTTAGATAAGTACGGTTCTATATAATTAATTTATTTTCTATTATAATATATACACACTATCTTTTTTTTTACAGTAAATTTAAATCCTCGGATTGCGTATTAAATATTATATGAAAGTTGAAAACACCCCAAGTTCCTGTTTTGAATTGTGTTTTGATTCAAAAACAGAAGAATTAAAAACAAACCGTTCCCATAATCATTCTAAGAATTACTATACTTTAAGATATTTTTACAATCCAAGTAAGACATTTTTTCATCTCTTTATGCATACAAGTGTTTATGATAAAATAACGAATGAGAATATAGAGAAACAAGGAATATTGTTGAGAAGTTGGAATCCTATAACCAAACGAGGAGAACGCTATGTTTTTAGAAAAGGAGAAGAAGGAGATGGCGATTTGAATTTAAAGAGAGTTTATTTACCAAATACAAAAACAATTTTTAAATTTGCTAGTAGTGAAGATGTAAAGGAAGAAAGTTACAAGTTAGCAGAAGAGATAATTAAAGAATGTCCACATAAAGATATTGAATTAAAATTTAGCAATGATTAATAAATTCAAAATTTAACGTAATCTAATTTCCATTGTAATTCTTTAAAGTTAGTTTCAATTTCATGAACTACTGCTTTAGCAAACATGTTTTTTAATTTGTCATTGGATAAATATTCTAAATACGGTCGTAGAACAATTGTTTTTATGAAAATAAAGTAATCTTCTTTATCATGAAATTTAGAAACTTTATTTTCTAGAAATACTTCGATATTTTTAAAACCTATTTCTTTTAGGATTTTTTCCGTATCCTCTGCTTTCGCAAAATACCATGGTTCATTCCAAATTGACTGCTCTTTCCGATTGCAAAAATAATTACAAAATTCTAGTGATTTTCGGACTTTATTGAATACAGGCAGAGTCTTTGTTAAATTTTCCATATCCACCGCATTGAATTGATAGTTGACCATTTGGTTTGAGAATTTGCCAAAAATGTCCAAACACTTTTCTGTGATTTGAGATCCAATGTAATACAGCATTTGAAAATACAACATCTATTTTATCTTGAAGTTCTATATCAAAGATATTTGATTGAATGAATTTAACATTAGAAATTTTTCCTAGTCTTTCATTTGCAAGTTTTATCATAGATGAATCAAGATCTACTGCAAAAACTTTCCCTTTTGGAAGTTTAGTAGATATTATCTTGGTTAATCTACCAGAACCACAACCAGCACCAAGAACTATTTCGTTTCCTTTCTAGTTTAGACGTTCTATTAAATCTAATCCCCATGATTCTATTAAGTCAGAGATATTATCGTAAGTTGATGCATCCCAGTCATATTTCAAAACCCAGGTATTTGGATTAGTATTTATATAAACTAACATAAAATGTGTAAAAAACTAGGACTATCATGTCGTGCAAGCAATTATCATAGAGTAGTTTAAATCTTTTCTATAGATTAAATTTTGAGTAATAACATGTACATTTAATTACTAATAATGAATCGTTTATCTACTTCTTACATATATTTCTATTATGGTTTTAAAAAATGCCATAAATTCTGATATACTAATAAAATTATACAAAATTTATGATAGCCATAGAGATGCAATACTTTGGTTTTTAGAAGAACTAGATATCGATAGTTATGAAGAATATATACAAAAGTATGGAGGATCTTCAATCCAAAGATCTTATTTTATTGCTGTTTGTGGATTTTTCGAGTTATCAGGTGTTATTATAAGCCATAGAATGATAGATCCTGACATTTACTTTGAGATGTTCAATCCTACTCCATTTTGGAATAAGGCAGCACCTGCAATAGAAGGAATGAGAAAAAAGAGACCTCATATTTATGAGAATTTTGAAATGTTAAATAAAAAGAGGTTAGGATGGACAAAAAAACGAGATGATGATAAGAAGAAATTTTCTCATAATATCAAATAGAAAAGATCATACCAATTTTAGTATAGTAAATGCAATTATTTTGCCTATAAATTTAAAATATAATATGTTGAAAAAATTTGAAGTATATTTAAGATCATTATATTACTATAAAATATATATATATAAATATGAGAAGGTCACTGATTCATGTGAAATATTCTTTCAGGTTTTATCTTTAAAAGTATCCTTTTTTCTCCAGGTGATCTACCAGGATATTTATCTTTGCCAATATACTTTTTTGCTAATTTGTCTATATGTTCTTCAGCTGTATCTCCACTAATTTGTTCTATTACTTTTCCTCTGATAGTAACCATATCATACGGGTTATTTTGGTCAGCTATTGCGAGAGCGACTCTAGGATCTCGTGAAATATTCTTTTGTTTAATTCTGCCTATAGCAGTATTAATAAGAATATTACCATTTTCAATATCTGCCCACGTAGGTGTCACGTGAGGAGAACCATCCTTCATTAACGAAGACAAAAAAACAAAATTTTTATCTTCAAAAAGTTTTCGAATACGTGGATCAGTGAGATTATTCTTGTTTTGCACAGTCATAATTAAATACCCACACTATTTCTAATAACTGTTCTATAATAGTGTGTCAAAATAGTCGCCTCTCCTGCTGATAACGCCCATAAGTAAGTTATTAATTTAGAAAATATTTGTTTTTTCAGAAAATGTGTAATTTCATTAGCATTAAGAATTGATAATTTACTTTTACAATAAAACCTTAATTGTTAATTCATTAATTTATTATTATTGATCTTTAGAAATATAATTTAATAGATTATTATTTCTTATTAATTAATATAATTTATTCTAAAGGTTATTAACTGATAATCCGTTATAATGAAATAATAGATAGAATCTCTATCATCTTTCAATATCACCACTACTAAGCTTGGATCTTCTACGATTCAATTCGAGATATGTGGTTTTCCTTTAATACTTTAGCAGCAAAAAATGAGTATAAAATTAGACACATTGAACATAAACCCCTGAACTGGAATAAGTTAATTTAACTGGAAATATTTAAAATTGAATTTTTCTTATTGAGGCAGTTTCACATTCAAATACCCTCTTAAAACTTAGGATTGATTATATCCGAAACCATTAAAACATGGCTTTACAATTTTTTACTTTATTTAATATAACTTCATTAATCGTTACAACTACTAAACAATATTTGCTTATTGTAAAAGTTGTGTGTCTATAATAATTTTTTATACCTGATTCTTTGTGATATTTTATTGTTTTTATAAAAAATGAATAAAATTTTAATATATAGTTATAAACGATAAAAAAATTTGGTAATTTATCTATCCTAGTGAAAGCTTCTTTTCAATTTCTTT
>OBLS010000968.1_pt1 | contig 11287 bp, 11 predicted proteins | sample 1519901 | NCBI WGS metagenome assembly OBLS01 (sample SAMEA3113585, study PRJEB22503) | soil metagenome
GGCTACGAGAAGTACCGCGAGCTCGTGTTCGAACGGCAGAAGCAGATGGGAATCTTCCCCGCCAGCGCAGAGCTGTCACCGCTCAATCCCTACGCCGAGGAGCAGAGTATCGACGGCAAGCCCTGGCCCGCACTGGACGTTGTTCGTCCCTGGGAGTCACTCTCCGACGAGGAGAGGCGCCTGTTCAGCCGCATGGCGGAGGTGTACGCCGGGTTCCTCTCGCACACCGATTACGAGATCGGGCGGCTGCTGGACTTCCTCGAGGAGATGCATCAGCTCGAGAACACGATCGTCGTCCTGGTATCGGACAACGGCGCCAGCGGCGAAGGCGGACCGAACGGTTCGGTCAACGAGAACAAGTTCTTCAACGGGATCCCCGACGAGATCGAGGAGAACCTGAGGTACCTCGACGACCTGGGCTCGCCGGCCACCTACAACCACTACCCCGTCGGCTGGGCGTGGGCATTCAACACGCCGTTCAAGATGTGGAAGCGGTACAACTTCGAGGGCGGCGTCGCCGACCCGATGGTCGTCTCATGGCCGAGAGGCATCGCCGCGAAGGGCGAGGTCCGGCACCAGTTTCTCCACGCCACGGACGTCGCGCCGACCATGTACGACCTGCTCGGCGTCGAGCTGCCGGAGGTCGTCAAGGGTTTCCCGCAGATCCCGCTCGAGGGTGTCAGCTTCCGGTCCACCTTCGAGAGCGACGACGTTCCGACGCCGAAGGAGACCGGATTCTTCTCGATGCTCGGTTCCCGGGCTATCTGGCACAAGGGCTGGAAGGCGGTGAGCGTCCACCCGACGATCGCGGGTTGGGGGCACTTCGATCGAGATCGCTGGGCGCTCTACAACACCGAAGAGGATCCGGCCGAGAGCCATGACCTGGCGGCAGAGCACCCGGCGATGCTTCAGGAGCTGATCAACCTCTGGTTCCACGCCGCCGGCCTGTACAACGGGCTCCCACTCGAAGACAGGACAGCCGTGGAGGTCCTCGCCGATCCGAGCCGTCCCCAGACCGTGCCGCCCCGTGACCGGTACGTCTACTACCCTGACGCAGCCGAGGTTCCGGAGTCCGCGGCGGTCAACATCCGGAATCGCAGCTACAGCATCGCGGTCGAGGTCGACATCGAGTCGTCGGACTGCTCCGGTGTGCTGTTCTCCCACGGCGCTCGGTTCGGTGGTCATGCGCTCTACGTGAGGGACCACACGCTGAAGTACGTCTACAACTTCGTCGGCAGCAAGGAGCAGGTGGTCGAGTCGACGACGGAGATCCCGACCGGAAGGGTGATCCTGGGGGCTTCCTTCGTTCGCGAGGGCGACGGTATGCCGGCCACCGGCACCCTGTCGCTGTTCATCGACGACGAGAAGGTCGGCGAGGGCCGGATCATGACTCAGCCCGGCAACTTCTCGCTCGTCGGTGAAGGCCTGAACGTCGGGAAGGATCCGGCCGAGCCGGTCACCGGCGACTACCCGGGCACCAGCCCGTACGCCTTCACCGGAGGCACCATCAAGGAGGCGATCGTCGACATCTCAGGCGATCACTACGTCGACCTCGAGATGGAAGCACTCGCGATCATGAAACGCGAGTAGTCCCTGGTCGTGCCGGCGCCACCTGTCCTCGCCCGCGTCCTTCCCGCGGGCGAGGACCCTGCTTTCTCAGCCGGCCGGGCCGATCACGTCGGGACCGGGACGCGACCGCGACACCGACCGAACACCGACCCCGGACACCAGGGACGCAATGGCGGCGCCGAGCACCACGAGCAGGGCGGCGGTGACGACCTTGGAGTCGACGTCGCGATCCGTGGCGAACGGGAGAACCGCGGCGGCCACGGTGATCAACGTCATGATCCAACCGAAAAAGGCGAACGGCCGGGGAGTAGTGAGCAGCAGGATGTGCAGCAGGGCCGTCGCGGCAAGCGCGGCAACCACTCCGACGATGATGTACTGCGCCAGGACCGAGTCGGTGTCGCCGGATCCACCGATCAGCTCGGCCGTTGGGATCAGATCGATGTCGAGGATCACCTCACCGATGAGGTAACCCACGACCGCTACCAGGGCCGCCACCACCGCGGCCGCCACACCGCCACCCCACAGGCGGCCGGCCCGGACCTGGATCCCTGCATCGGGGGAACGCCGCGGTGTTCCCCCGGCGGCGCCCGAGCCTGTCGCCATGTCTGTCCTCCTCCCGGACATGCCTTGTCACGGGTAGCGGGCTCAGGCCAGGATCTTGGCCCTCTGAGCCTCGAACTGCTCGGCTGTGATGACGCCGGAATCTCGCAGTTGGGCCAGCTTGGCCAACTCGTCGGCGGTGGACCCCCCGTCGGAGGCAACCTGCCGGACGTAGTCCCGGGTCGCCTGCTCTCTCCGGGCTGCTTCGTCCATGGCGCGCTCCTGCATCGAACCGCCCCGGGCGATCAGGTAGACGAGGACGCCGAGCCATGGCACAAGCGCAACGAACAACACCCATAGCGCCTTCATCCAGCCGTTGAGATCGTGGCTGCGGAATATGTCGGCGATGATCGTGATCAGCAGCCAGATCCACGCGAAGAACAGGAAGAACCACAGTGTTGCCCAGAACAGATCCAGTAGCGGCATTTCTTGGGACCTCCGTAATGTGATGGTGTCGAGCCTCAGATCCCGAGGATCTGCTTCTTCTTCTTCTCGTACTCTTCGTCCGTGATCAGACCTTGTTCCTTGAGCCGGCCCAGCTGTTCCAGTTCGGCGACGTAGGCCGGTTGCGCGGGCGCTGCAGGCTCCGCGGGTGGGGCGTACTGCTCCGGCGGGGCCTCGGGTTCCGGCGACATCATGTCGTAACGGCGTGCCATGCGTCGGCTTGTCCGACGGCTTGTCCGACGGGCGACACGTCTACTCGGACCGAACATGGCTCAAACCTCCCTCTTCTGCGTGGTCTCTGGCAGAGCTGCTGCCTCGGCGGCCGACAGAAGCCCGACGTCGACGAGGTCGAGCGGATTGATCAGACCGCTGCTGATCGGGAAGCCGCCAGCGCGGGCGATGGCGTCGCGCAGAGGGATCGCCCATCGGTGCTCCAGAAGGATGAGGGCGGCGGCGGAGTCGGTCGGAAGTTCATCGAGGACGTCCCACGCCTCCTCCTCAGGGAAGACGTCTACGCCTTCCGCGGCCGCCTCCGCGCCCAGCTCGGCACCCGTCTCCATGCCCTCTTCGCCGCCGGCGCCGAGGCCCACGAGAGCGCCGACGAGCGCACCGAACTCCGCCGACTCCTCGTCTGACAGGTTGCTGACCTTCAACACGGCGACGTCGCCTTCAGCGTCCTTGTAGACAGTGAGTGAATCGATCACGCGAACGGTGTCGCTTTCTCGTAGCCGCTCGAGCTCGGCAAGTATCTCGCCCCTGAAGTCAGGCTTGCTGAAGCCGAGCACAACCAATTGCACAGGTCCGATCACCGTTCCTCCCCTCGTCGGATGCTGACCGGGCACGCGGCCATTTCATACATCTGACACGCCAGGCGAGCCGACGACATCATCCGGACGGGATGAAAAAGCCGGCATCGGCTCCAAGAGGACGTCACCCGTTGACACCGTGACCTTCGAGCCGCTCGAGCGCCGCGTCGATGTCGTAGCCCAGCGCCAACGCGAGCTCCGGCGCCGCGGACACGACTCGCGCAATGCCCACCGTCGGAGCCACGGCGATCAGGACGCCGACGATGTCGTCGAGCGTTGCGCCGGAGGACAGGGCTACACCGACAACCCCCTGGTAGGAGGCCGGTGCTGCGTCAAGGGCCAACAGCGCGCCGAGGCGGACCAACGCGTGGGTCTTCGGGTCGAGTCCGGACGTCTCGACGTTTTCGAGGCGGATGGACAATACCGACTCGATGAACTCCTCGTTGTTCATCGCCAGGCTGCGCAGCTGATCTTGGTGCAGCCGGTCTTGGTGTGTCACCATTGGCCGACTCCCGTCGCGTATGTCCACGGAGTTCATCGATTCAGCCTGCTGCCTAATGTCACAGCACGGAGCTGCCGACGCGCATCATCCGGACGGGATGAAAATGACCGCCGCCCGGTCGGGCCACTGGTAACGTGCGGACCCGTGAGTTGGTCGCGTCGCTGGCGCGCGACCCCTGCCCCGGAGCGACCGCAGGCAACATCGACGAGCCCGCCCTTCGGCGTCATCCAGTCCAAGCTCCAGCCGGTGCCCGTGCCGGCGGGCACTGTGTCTCGTCGCGCCCTGGTCGACCGGCTCAGCCGGACTCGGGCACGCGTCGTGGCCATCGTGGCCCCGGCTGGGTACGGCAAGACGACGCTGCTCAGCGAGTGGGCCGGGGCGGATCCCAGGGCGGTTGCGTGGATCTCGCTCGATGTCCGCGACAACGACCCCGTTGTGTTGCTGACTCACATGGCGGTTGCCCTCGACCGGATTGAACCGATCAGCCCGCTCGTTTTCGGCGCCCTCTCGTCTCAGGGCGTGTCGGTCATCTCGACCGTGCTTCCCCGGCTCGGAGCGGCGGCGGCCTCGATTACCCGCCCGGTGGTCGTCCTGATCGACGACGTTCACAGCCTCGTCGAGCACACGTGCCTCGACGCAATCACCGAGCTCGCAGAGTGGCTGCCCGCGGATTCTCAACTCGTGGTGACCTCGCGGAGCGTGCCGGCTCTGCCGCTCGCCCGGCTCAGGGCCCGTGGTCTGCTGGCCGAGGTCGGCGTATCCGACCTGGCGCTGGACGCGGGCGGAGCGCGATCGCTGATGCGATACGCCGGTGTCGACCTGCCCGACGAATCCGTGGCGGAGCTGACCGAGCGGACGGAGGGCTGGCCGGCCGGACTGTATCTGGCAGCGCTGGCCGTGCAGGCCAGCGGCGACGGACAGATTCAGGCGATCGCGTTCACCGGAGACGACCGGTTCGTCGCGGATTACGTGCGGTCGGAGATCCTCTCACGGCTGTCCGAAGACGTCGTGCAGTTCCTCATCCACTCCGCCGTCCTCGACAAGATGTCCGGGGCACTCTGCGACGCCGTTCTCCAGCGGTCCGGGTCGGCGCAGGCCCTGAGGTCGATCGAGAGCTCCAACCTGCTGCTCATCCCGCTTGATCGCCACAGAGAGTGGTACCGCTATCACCATCTGTTCCGTGACGTGCTCGTCACCGAACTGAAGACACGAGATCCCGATCTGCTTCCACTCCTGCACAGCAGAGCGGCCGACTGGTTCGACGCGAACGGCATGCCTGAGGATGCCGTTCACCACGCCTACGCCGGAGGGGACCACGATCGGGCCGCCCACCTGCTCGAACAGCTGGCGTTGCCGCTCAACCGCTCCGGCCGGCTCAAGACCATGCAAACCTGGCTTGACCGGCTCGACGAGAAGGTGATCGAACGGCATCCGGCCCTCGCGGTGCTCGCCGGGTGGGCGGCAGCGTTGTCGGGAGACGCACTCGGGGCGGCCTGGTGGACCGACCTGGCCGGGCGGAGCCCTTTCGTCGAGGCTCCTTCGCCCGACGGCAGCATCTCATCGGAGTCGGCGCTACGCCTGCTCCAAGCCCTGACCTGCAGGCACGGTGTAGAGCGGATGAGGGAGGACGCAGAGGTTGCCGTTCGCCTCGAAACCGAAGGCAGCCCTTGGCGACCAGTGGGGCTTGCCCTGCACGGGATAGGCAACCTCCTGACCGGTGAAATGGATCGAGCCGACGTCATCCTCGCCGACGCGGTCGAGTCTGCCGAGCGCACCGGAGCCCATCCGGCCGCGTCGGTGGCGCTCGCCCAGCGGTCCCTGCTGGCCATGGGTCGAGGCGACTGGAAAGCGGCTCGGGGGTTCGCTGACCGTGCCCTCAGAAGTGTCGAGACGGGCCACCTCGAGGAGTACCTGCTGAGTTCGATCACCTTCGCTGCCGTCGCGAGGACAGCGCTCGAGCACGGCGACATGACAGTCGCCCGGCGCGAAGTCATGCGGATACAGCGACTGCGCCCGATGCTCACACGCGCCATTCCGTGGCTCGCCGTCCAGACGATGGTCGAGCTGGCCAGGGTGCAGTTCGCCCTCTCCGACCGCGCGGGAGCGTGGATGCTGCTCTCCGATGCACGAGAGATTGTCGGCAGGATGACGGACTCCGGCACGCTCGAGGACCAGCTCGCGGAGGTGCAGCACAGGCTGGAACTGATCCGAGGAGGAGACCTCCCCGGTCCGACCGCCCTGACGGCAGCAGAACTGCGGTTGCTGTCCTACCTGCCTACTCATCTGTCCTTCCGCGAAATCGCGGAACGTCTCTTCGTCTCGCCCAACACCATCAAGACCCAGGCAATGTCCATCTACCGCAAGCTCAGCGTCTCCGCCCGCTCGGACGCAGTGCGGAGGGCTCGCGACATCGGGCTGCTCGACGAATAGGCAGAGCTGTCGGAACAGGCCGAGATACTGGTGCACGAGCTGGACCGCGATCGCCCCGTCACCGACGGCCGAAGCGACCCGCTTCACCGACTGCGAGCGGACGTCTCCGGCCGCGAAGACGCCGTGCAGGCTGGTCTCGAGGGGGAATGGCTCGCGGCGCTCCTGCCACGTCTTCGGCCGGGCCAACTCCGGCCCGGTCAGCACGAAGCCGGGCTCGACGCCGCTCATGGCGGGCATGCGTTGATCCGCGACGATCAACGCCACGGCGCCGTCGCCGAGGGCCAGCTCCTCCAACGCGGCCAGCGCGGATCGGCTGTCGGACGCCTGGACGATGCGTTAGCGGTCGCCGTAGCGGTGGCGCAGGTCGCGCACCACGGCAGCCAGCACGGGAAGGTCGTCGTCGACCACGAGAATCACCGGCTTCGCTGCCGCCGGCGTCGTGCCGAGGGCCATCGCCGGTGCCGGCCCGCTAGCGCTCACGGCACCCCCTGAGCCTCGTCCGTGCGGCCGGACTCGCGGCCAGTGCGGTCATCCTACGAAGATGATCTGGCCCGGGCCGAGGCAATGGGCATGTTGGGCCTCGATCGGCTGAGCGCAGCCATTCGGAAACCGGATCAACGGAACGCCACCGAATTGGACCTTGCCCGCCCGAGGGCGCATATCCCTACGGTGGCACCGGTGGCGTCCGCGAGGGCGGACGAACGGGAGGAGCTCACCATGGGCATGCTGGTCGTCACCGAATTCATTTCGCTGGACGGCGTCATCGACGATCCCGGCGGCTCGGAGGGAACCGAGCACGGCGGCTGGACCTTCCGCTTCCCGGCGCCCGAGGGGGAGCAGTTCAAGCTCGAGGAGCGAGCGGATGAACGGCATGCCGAAGGTCGTCGTCTCGACGACACTGACCAAGGCGACGTGGAACAACACCACGATCATCTCGGACAACGTCCCCGACGAGGTCGCCGCGCTCAAGGGCCGATACGACGGTGACATCCTCGTCGCCGGCAGCTCCATGTTGGTCGACACGCTGCGCGCGCACGACCTGGTCGACGAGTACCGCCTGATGGTGCATCCGGTCGTGCTCGGCACCGGCAAGCGGCTGTTCAAGGACGGCGCCGCGCCCACCGATCTCGAGCTGGCCGACACGCGCAAGGTCGGTCCCAGCGTGCTGCTGCTCACCTATCGGCCAGCGAGCAAGCCGGCCTGACCGTCACAGGCCATAGGTCTCCAGCAGCCGCAACCAGACTTCGCTGACCGTGGGGAATGCAGGTACCGCGTGCCAGAGCCGCTCGAGCGGCACCCGCGCCGTCACAGCGACCGTGGCCGAGTGCAGCAGCTCCGCCACGCCCGGACCGACGAACGTCACCCCCAGCAGCACTCGGCGCGACTCGTCGACGACCGCCTTGGCGCGACCCTGGTAGTCCTCGGCCTGCAGGTAGGCGCCGGTGACCGAACCGATCTCGTACTCGACGGCGCGCACGTCGTGGCCACGGTCCAGGGCGGCCTGCTCGGTCAGTCCCACAGAACACAGCTGGGGGTCGGTGAACACCACCTGCGGCGCACCGAGCGCGTCGGACGTGGCCCGCAGCGCCTGCCCGTGGTCGGCGCGCCCGTGCGCACGGGCGACGATCACGTCGCCGCACACCCGGGCCTGGTACTTACCCATGTGCGTGAGCAGGTTGCGCCCGTTGGCGTCGCCGATGGCGTAGAGCCAGCCGCCGTCGACCCCCTTCGCCCGAAGACTGTCGTCCACGGCGACCGGTTCGCCGGGTGGCAACCCGATCGAGTCGAGGCCGATGTCGTCGGTGTTGAGTCGGCGGCCGGCGGCGACCAGTAGCTCGTCGGCCTCGATCGTCCCACCGTCCGAGAGCGCGATGGTGACCGGTCCGGCGTCGCCACGGGTCACGTTGGCCACCGTGGTGCCGGTGCGGACCGTGACACCGTGGCCGTCCAAGGCGGCGGCGAGCATCTCGCCGGCGAACGGCTCCATGCGCTCGAGCAACCTGGGACCACGGACGAGCATCGTCACCTCCTCGGCACCCAGCCCGCGTACGGCGTGGGACATCTCGCACCCGACGACGCCACCACCCAGCACGGCCAGCCGTCGAGGCACGGCACGCAGCGAGGTGGCGTCGCGGCTGGTCCAGGGACGGGCCTCGGCGAGTCCGGGCACCGGCGGGACGGCGGCGCGGCTTCCGGTCGCCACCACGACGGCGTGCCGTGCCCGGAGGGTCCGCACCGACCCGTTCGAGCTCACCTCGACGGTGCGTGAGCCGTCGAGCCGCCCGTGCCCGCGAACCAGCGTGGCGGGCAGGCCGTCGAGCCATTTCACCTGGCCGCTGTCGTCCTGGTTGCCCGTGGCCCAGTCCCGGTGTGCCAGCACGGCATCGACGTCGATCGTTCCCGTCACGGCCTGGGAGGCGCCGGGAGAACGGCGCACGGACCCGAGTAGGTCGACGGGGTTGAGCAGGGCCTTGCTCGGCACGCAGGCCCAGTACGAGCATTCGCCGCCGACCAGCTCGGACTCGACCAGCGCGGCGGACAATCCGCCGCGTACGACCCGGTCGACGGCGTTCTCTCCGGCGGGCCCGCCGCCGAGGACGATCACGTCAAAGACATCCTGGCCGTTGTTCATCAGGTCTCCTCCTGGTGAATGCTGTGGTCGATGACGGGCACGGCTGTGCGAGGACGCTCGGTCGCGGCCGCTGCCGCTCTGGTCGTGACGGTGGCGGTCACTGCCGGGCCGGAACCTGCTCGGGACGCCCCGACACTGCATCCGGACCGGGTCGTGCTGACCCCGACGGCCGATCCCGCGACGTCACAGGCCGTGACCTGGCGGACCAGCGAGAACGCCGCAGCGGCCGACGCCGAGGTCAGGAGGGTTGACGACGGCACGACGAGCCTGGTCGTCGCGGACAGCTCCCGCCCGTACGCCGCCGACGGGTACACGGCACGAGCGCACACCGCGGTGTTCGACGACCTGGATCCGGCCACGAGCTACACCTACCGCGTGGGCGACGGGACACACTGGAGCGACTGGTCAGAGTTCACCACGGCGGCGGCGTCACCGGAGCCCTTCACATTCGTCTATCTCGGCGACGCGCAGACCGGGTTGAGAGAGGCATGGGCGGCGTTGGTCGAGGCGGCCGTGGCCGACGAGCCCGACGCCCGGCTCTGGCTGCATGCCGGCGACCTGGTGAACGACGCGGGTACGGACGCGCAGTGGGGCGCATGGTTCGACTCGCTGGCACCCGCTGCGACCACGGCGCTCATGGTGGCTTCGGCCGGAAACCACGACCACCGCGACCCCGACCGGGTCTCGCGAAACTGGCAGCCCCAGTTCGCGTTCCCCGGAAACGGGCCCGACGGTGTTCCGGACGAGACCGTCTACTACGTCGACTACCAGGGCGTCCGGTTCGTCGTCCTCGACTCCAACACGGCCCTCGACGAGCAGGCGGCCTGGCTCGACGATGTGCTGGCCGAGAACCCGGGACGTTGGTCCGTCGTCGTGTTCCATCATCCGGTCTTCTCGACCGCGGAAAGTCGCGACAATCCTGAGGTTCGTGACGCCTGGCTCCGAGTACTCGAGGACCACGACGTCGACCTGGTTCTGCAGGGCCACGACCACACCTACGGGCGGGGACAGCAATCGGCGAACGGTCCGGTGTACGTGATCTCGGTCGCCGGATCGAAGATGTACGACCTCGGCGATCCCGAGGAGTCATGGGCTGCACACGGCGCCGAGCTGCAGCACAGCGCGGAGGACGTGCAGACCTACCAGGTGATCGAGGTCGACGGTGACACCATGCGGTACGAGGCCCGCAGGATGTCCGGTGACGTGGAAGACGCGTTCACGATCGTGAGGAACGGGGACGGCAAACGGATGCTCGAAGGGGAGCGATGACCGGGAACCTCGAGATCAGCCGGCCCGACGACGTGGACGTCGGAGTGGACGCACCCGACGCGCATCAGCGGGCCGGTGGTGCCCGACGTGGGCTCGCGCTCCAGCTCACCGTCGGCGGCGCGGTCGGATTCGTGGCCGCGTTCGTCCTGGCCGTCGAGCGGATCGAGCTGCTGAAAGACCCGTCCTACGTGCCCAGTTGCAGTTTCAACCCGGTGTTGTCCTGCGGCTCGGTCATGCAGACCTGGCAGGCCGAGGCGTTCGGCTTCGCGAACCCGCTCATCGGGATCGCGGCGTTCGCAGCCGTCACGACGATCGGCGTCGTGCTCCTGGTCGGCGCCACGCTGCCGCGGTGGTTCTGGCTGGGCCTCCAGGCCGGCGTGGTCTTCGGCGTCGGCTTCGTGCACTGGCTGATCTACCAGAGCCTCTACGAGATCGGCGCGCTGTGCCCGTACTGCATGGTGATCTGGGTCGTCACGATTCCGATCTTCTGGTACGTGACGGTGCACAACGTCCAGGCCGGTCACATCGCCGCGTCGCCCGCCGTGCGGCGCGTGGTCGTGCGCAATCGCGGCTTCGTGCTCGCCCTCTGGTTCCTGGTGATCACGGCGCTGATCCTCATCCGGTTCTGGGACTACTGGTCCACGCTGGTGTGAACTGTGGCTCCTACCTGCGGCGGAGCATCTCAGCCACCGTCCGATGCCACAGATATGTCACAAGCCGCCGAGCCGAGCGCCGCGTCCACGGCGTCACGGGTCCGCTCGTGGCTGCTTGGCATCAGGTGCGTGTACACCCGCAGCGTGAAGCCTGCGTAGGCGTGCCCGAGGTACTCCGAGACTGCCCTTCACCGACTCACCCGCGTCGAGCAGAACGCTGGCGTAGAAGTGCCTCAGCGCGTGCATGCCGTTGCCGCGCTCCTTGGGCACGTCTGCTTCGGCCAGCGCCGGCCGCTAGGTGTTCTCGTTGAACGGTCGCCGATTGAGCGCTGTCCCGTGCGCGGTCGTCCCGTTGTCACCGGCGTCACCGGCCACGCGACGG
>OBLS010000969.1_pt1 | contig 11277 bp, 11 predicted proteins | sample 1519901 | NCBI WGS metagenome assembly OBLS01 (sample SAMEA3113585, study PRJEB22503) | soil metagenome
AGCATTGTGGCCTTTCGAGTCGCAGATCCCGGGTTCAAATCCCGGCCGGAGCAATGAAAATTTTTGCATAATAACTCACTATTACCGATAATTACTAAGCTAGCTCATAGTAGCATTAATATTCTGATTATTTTTAACTAAAGGGAAGATTAAATATTTGGATGGAGATACTCTAAAGGGAAAAAATACAAATCAAGAATCCAGTAGCTCATTGATGGAACAATTTGGGGATTTTTTAATAAAAATTAATGCTACTTTAGAAAGAGAATTGAATTTCTATTCCTGGTCTGAATTTTATTCTTCTCTTAAATATGCGTGTGAAGGAGGGAAACGAATCCGTCCTCTTATCTTGCTGTTATCATCTGAAATAATTAAATCAAAAAATAATGATAATACTCGCACAAATTTTTCTCAAGGTATTTCTAAAATAGATGACCAAAGATTTCTTGCAGCATCTGCAATTGAACTTTTACATACCGAGTCAGTTATACATGATGATATTATTGATGAAGAAAATGTGAGAAGAGGAAAACCCTCGTTTCATATCAAATATGGATATAATAACAGTATTTTAACAGCAGACTTTGTACTTGGTATTATCTTAAATATAACCTCGAAATTAAATAATCCTCGCATTTCCTCAGAGATTGCTAATGCGGCTATTCGTATGAGTGAAGGTGAAATAATGGAGATTAGATTGAACAAAGACCATACAATTACAGAAGACGATTATATCAAGGTATTGGAACATAAAACAGCATCTCTCTTTGAATCTTCTACTCGAATTGGTGCCATTTTAGCTGATGCAAATGAAGAAGATACGAGAGCAATAGGAAATTTTGGTCATTTGATGGGAATAGCATATCAAATTCACGATGACCTTGATGATTGGAATAATGAGGATAGATTATTTAACTTACTCATGAAACAGAATAATCATTCTCAACTTCTTGTTAGTAAAATGGAAAACTTATACAAATCTTATTCACTCAAAGCAAAAAATGAACTTAATTTGGTCATAAGTAATATAACAAATAATTATACCAATCGCTTAAAACATCAATTAGAAGAACTTACTAATCTTAATATGTTACAATTTGACTCTCCTTAAATATCCTTACTAATTTTATTAGGTCCAATTCTGGTAAAATTATTCTTGTGCTCTACGTAAAAGGTAAAAAAATTAAACAAGATAACTGAAATGCTCGAAGGAAAATAGCTGAGATTTATTGTTAGTCATTTATTTATTTCTTAACTGGGTTTCATCAATAAACTTTGTCTAATCAAAAAATACTACTTCCCAGATTTAGGAAATCTACGTATCTAAAGAATTATTCAAAGAAATTATAGAAGATAAAATTTGCAACTACTTTTACCATTATCTCATCCCTAGAAAAACAATTCTAAATAAAGCTTTTAAGAATGTTTTTTATACAACTGTCATATATCCTAACTATGGTATCCGGAAGATATTTCAACCGAGGAGTGAAAACTTTAGATAATCCAGATATTGGGTACGTTGTAAGAGAAACTCCAGATAAGATAATAGTTTTTGGTGGAAAAGGAAATAGATATGATATTCCATTATCAGAGATTCAACAAGTAGGAGCAAATGTTCTTATAGGTCTCCCATTTTCCGAGTTAGAAAGAAAATATAGGGTAAATCGTAATCATCCACTTCCAACCAGCAGGAAAGATCCATGGAAAGATGAGAAACAACAAGTTGATTTAGCATATTATGAAGGAAAATATCCCAAATCTCTCTTTAACAAAGGAGTTAGGGCAGAGAATGAAGATGATCTTGGTTTTGTAGCAAAAGAAACTCCGGATAAGATAATAGTGTTTGGATATTCAAATGACAGATATGATATTCCCAAATCTGAGATAATAGCAGTAGGAATGAACGTAATAATTGGAAAAAATTTTCCAGAATTATCCAAATATAAAGTGGATAGGAATGCCCCATTACCGACAGGTGAATCAATTGAAACAATTGCTGAAGAAGCGTTTCCTGAAAATAAGTATAAAGAACCAGAAGATTAGAAGGATATTTCTACTCACATATAACTAGGGACAAATTCTTAGATTTATTTTTCTTTTAATCATAATTATGAATTATTCGATCGAGTTTCTAATTTTTTATTAAGGCTCTACAATAAATATTACATTATGCTAGTGAATGCAGCATTTAATTATTATCCAAAGTTATATAAGAAATACTGACTGTATCTATATTGATGATTTCTAAAAATATATTTTCTGCTATAATGTTATTCTTACTTCACCATGGGAAACAAAGAAGGAATATAAGAATATTGGGAGGGTCCCTTCTAGCAATAGGAATTATTGGAATGATAACTAGTGGTTCTATTGTAATACAAGATACAGTTAATAACAACTTAACCCCCAAGGGTTATCCTAAAACAGAAGTTCTGGGAATTTCTGTCTATTCATTTGAATATGCATTTCTATTTACAACAATTTTTGGAGTTTTTTTATTCACAGGTGGAATGATCGGAATGGACTCAAAGATAAAACAAAAATAAATATTATATGACTTTTTTAAATCCTAGCCTACCTATCCTAGATTACTATTATGACAAAAAGTCAACTTTGTCCATTAAATTCTAATTCATTTAACGAGTCAGTCCTAGAAAATTGATAACAAAAAAACCCGTTTATACCAAAATAGTTAACCATTAATAAATATCTATAAACTTCAGTTCAACTATATTATGGAAAAAAGAATCACTAATTAATTATCTAAGAAAAGTTATTAATTTACTTTTATAATATATTAATATGCTGGCAAAGATTACTAGCTATACTGAAAATATAGTTAGGGTTACTCAATTGGATATTGATGAGTATGGCTCTATAATACCAGTTGGAGAGGTTGAATTATTATTCTCTCAAAATAATCGCAATTTATATGAATTATTAAAAAAATCAACGTATGCTGCAATATTTACTGAAAAAGATCTGCATAAGGAAGGATCGTTAGACTTCCCATTAGATGTAAAGTTAAATAATATTATATTAGTAATTCCTATGACACTAGACGAACTTAATGATGAAAAAAAGAAAGTAATTGAATCAGATGAAAGATTTAAGAATAAAAACCTAGAGTTAAATAAACCTTGATAAGGGATATATTTAATTCAAATTGTAAAAATCTTAAGGAATATCAACATAGATATTATTTTCTTTTTCAATTATTTTATAAGTAACTAAATCATTTGATTTTTTCCATTCTGGATTTTGAGTCTGCCATTTGGAAGGAATATTTTCAAGTCTCCCTGTACTAAGATTATACTCAAAATCATGTAAATAGCATATAATACGGTGCTTGCTATATGATATAGCACTTTTTGATAAAGATGCACCTCGATGTGGACAATAATTATCACATGCAAATAATTTTCCATTAATATTAACAATCAGAATATCGATTACTTTTCTGTCAGGTCGTAAATGAAAGACTTCCATGCTATTATTTTTTATAGTATTGCTATCACATATCTTATGAAGCATATCTCCAATTAGTCTAGATAGGATCTTATTTATTTTATAGTATTTAGTTTTAGGATATTTTATTCTCATAAATATTTTTACAAGTAAGAGATATTATGGCTATGAAAGTTAAAGTATAACTAAATTTTAGAATTATCATTATTTCATATATTAAACTTCTTAATAGATATCAACTAAACATTCCGTTTAATATCTTTTTTTTGAAGTTAAAAATACTAAAGTTGAAATATCTAAGAAAATATAGAATGTATGAAAACATTGAGAATAGCTAGTTTTTTACCAGCAACTGAATTGAGAACATATCTTTCAGACAGATCCTATGGTGGAGGATATAGTGGAGGCAGAAGAAGTGGTGGTGGAGGATATGGGGATAGAAATAGACCTAGACGTTTTCGTCATTCACCAGTTAAGGTAGGCGAACAATACGATGTAACAATTGAAGCTATTAGCAACAGGGGAGATTCTGGAGTCGCAAAGATAGAAGGATTTGTAATATTTGTTCCTGGAACCAAGGTTGACGAAAAGATAAAGGTTAAAATAACAAAAGTTGGAAATGGTTATGCTACGGCAGAATTAGCACAACAGACAAGCGATCAAACTTCTTCCGAAAACTCAGAACAAGCACAAGAAGGTAGAGATGAAGGAGAAGAAATAGAAGAAGAAACAGAAGAAAAGACCTAACAACATCTTTATGTATGAATTCTAAAAATCAGGACAGGATTGTTTTTATTTCGAAAGCAATTTCTGATTTATTTCTAAACTAGATTTTTATTTTTGATAATCGCACCAAATTATTGTAAAAAATATTGACATAAATATAAAATCAGATAGAAGGTGATATAATTGTCATCGTTATTAACTAGAAAGAAATAGATCTTAAATTATTATCATTACTAGATTAAAAGGATCTAATCTTTTATCTTCTTCTGTTGAATAATCTTATTTATATATATCATTACCTATCAATTAATTTCCTTAATAAAGACAAAAAATAGGATTAAAAAAGTAATTTTAATTATTTATTTGGTCTTAAAGTAAATGTTCATGAGTTTTATCTTAATTACACAACTATTTATAATCATTCTCGATCTTCTCCTAACGTAGTAGAGAATCTTGTAAATTATTCATTGGATTCCAAGAAATGTGTTTATTGACATCATAAAATAGTTGTATCGATGAATAATTGACAGAATTTAAAAAAAGAATTTCAATTTTGAGTTATATTTCCAAATAAAGGAACTAATTGATCGACATGCGTAGGAACAGATATTGAGGCGAATTCTAGTAATGGCGCATGCCATATTCCAAATCCTACCATAAAAATAATCGCAAATACTAATACACCAAGAATGGCCTTAGGTTCTTTTACCCTTGACATATCACCACTTTCATCAAGGTACATTTTTTTAATAATCCATAAATAATAACCTAGGGATAGGGCACTATTTAATAATCCAGCGATCGCTAAGTAAGGACCCCATGATATTACTGTGCCACTATCTATCGCAGATTGAAAAAGTACCAACTTACTCCAAAAACCATTCAATGGAGGAACACCAGCTAATGCTAATAATGATATTGATAGTGCGATTGCGGTGATGGGCATTTTTCTACCCAGTCCACTGTATTTTTCTAAACTGTAACTGGCTAATGCTATTGCAACAGCAGCAATAGCTAAAAATGAGGCTGATTTCATTACAGCATGATTAAGAATGTGAAAAAGTGATCCGTCTAAAGCAGAACTTGCGTAGGGGGCTAGTGCTAGTCCAATCATCATATAACCTGCCTGGGCTACACTAGAATAAGCCATCATTCTAGGAACACTTCTTTGTATAAGAGCACCAAAATTACCTACAGTCATAGTAATAACTGCTAAAATGGCAAGAACAATACTCCAGTCCAACCCAACAGCGAACATTCCTATTACTATAACTCTAATGGCTGCTGCAAAACCTGCTTTTTTTGTTCCTGCAGCCAACAAGGCACCTATTGTTGTAGGTGCACCTTCATATGCATCCGGTAACCACATATGAAATGGTACCAAACCCATTTTAAACCCAAAGCCAGCAACAAACAAACCTATTGCAAGATATGAAATTGGAATAATACCTCCTAGTTTATCTGAACCTTGATTTGGTGCTGAAAGTTCAGCAAGAATTGTTATAGAATCACCAATATTAGTGGTACCCGTAACTGCATAGACAAATCCAATCGCAAGCACTAGAATGGAAGATGAGAAAGCTCCAAACATAAAATATTTTATAGCAGCTTCATTTGAGATTGGATCTCTCTTGGAAAATGCAGCAAGAGCGTATGTGGGTATTGACATAAGTTCCCACGCGATAAACAACATTACAAAATCGGTTGAATAAGCTATCAATACCATTCCAATTGTGGATAGTAAAATTAAGGAATAATATGAAGAATAATTTGAAATTCCTCTCATATAGTTCCATGAAGAAGCTGAGACCATTATAGAGACGATTAAAAGAGAAACTGCAAAGAAGGAGCCGAACATATCATCTGCAATCACATCATGTCCAAAATACATCGCAGGAAGAGGTTCTCCACTTATTACTCGAGAGATTACTATAAGTAATGCTATAATTAAAGTCCCAAACGTTATGGCACTAAAAAGTTTATTTTTACTTTTTCCTTTTTCTTTTTTATAGGCATCTACTATAGGAATTCCAAGACCAACTGAACCAAGAAGTATAATTATTATAATTGGAGTAGACGCAATATCAATCATTTTTTATCTCTCCATTCCTCCTATAAGTATAACATGATTAGAACAATGATAATTCCTGCCGCAAAGACAAAAAGATATGTTTGTGTAACTCCAGTCTGTGTATATTTTACCCATTTTGACAAATAGCTCATAGAAAACTGTAATGCCGGATTAATTCCTTGTGCAATAATATTCTCAAAATATAGCCAAATGATTTGATATAGACGTAGAGGTATTGTAACAAATCCCCAATATAATAAACTATTAAGATACCATCTATTATACAAGAAAGACCATGCCTTCTTTAAGATAGGATAACGTGAAATAATTTCTGGATCCTTTTTTCTAATGATATAGAATAATATACCCAAGCCAGATCCTATACCAAAAGCTACAAATGAGGACAATAATGCTATAGGATTTAACGCTTCTGTTGTTTGGCCTGCAATCTGCTCTATGTTGTTTGCCGAATTATGAGTGCTAATTGCTTCTCCAATACCAAATGAGCTAAAAAGATAGGATGCCATGATGGTATGAATCTCTTCTTCAAAGATAAATCCAACTAATCCAATTAGTATGGTAGAAATTGCTAAGATTGCGAAGGGGACCCACATTATTGGTGTGACCTCATGAATCTTGGGTTTCGTATCTTGTTTCAAATTATGATGGTCATCTGCTGAAGGTTCAGAAGAGACATACGACACAGATTGAGACGTGTGAGAAGAGGTTTGTTCGATGGCTTGTATATGTTTACTCTTCGTACCGAAAAAGACCATACCTACCATCCTGAATGTATAAAATGCAGTCATTATTGCAACTATAAATGCAATAAAGAAAAGCGCACCCCCTGTTGATGTTCCTGATTCTAAAAGGGCCGCAAAAATCGCATCCTTACTCCAAAACCCAGAAGTTATTAAAGGAGCGCCTGCTAATGAGAGTCCTGAAAGTAACATAAAAATAAATGTTTTATTCATATTTTTCCTTAATCCTCCCATATCCGTCATAAATCTGGATCCTACTACATGTAAGATCGCACCCGCTGCCATAAACAATGATGCTTTAAACATCGCATGACTCATGAGATGGAAAAATCCAGCAGTATAACCATCAACGAATTGAGTAGAAAGGCCTGCTATTCCTAGTGCCATCATCATATAACCAATTTGTGAACCTGTAGAATATGCCAATACCTTTTTGATTTCAGGATTCACAATGGCTTGGGTTGCAAGGAGAAATGCCGTTATCGCTCCTACCCATGCAACCACCTCAAAGAAAACTGCAGCATCAAATGCCGCCAAGGCAAAAAATAATGGGCCAATCCTAGCAACAAGAAAAACACCAGCTTTAACCATTGTAGCTGCATGTATCAACGCAGAAACAGGTGTAGGACCAGTCATAGCTTCTAATAACCATTCATTCAAAGGAAATTGAGCTGACTTACCTATTGCTCCACCAAACAGAAGAACAGCAGCAGGTACCAAAAGGTTTTGTTCCATCATAGTATGAGCCCAAGTTTGATCAGCTAACAGTTCTTTAAAACCAAAAGTCCCTGCATACATAAAAATTAAAAACATGCCAGAAAGCATCATAACATCCCCTGCTCGTGTCATCAAAAATGCCTTTATTCCTGCATGTGTTGGGGATGCCCACATTGCTATTCCTTTTACAATATGACCTTCTCTGCCAACATAATCTTTCTTTCTATCTGCATACCAAAATCCTATCAATGCATATGATGCAAAACCTACACCTTCCCAGCCAAAAAATACCATCAAGAGATTATCTGAAAGAACAATCAATTGCATTGATCCTATAAAAAATAACATAAAGAACCAATATCGTACCAAGTCCCTATCTCCATGCATGTAACCAACAGAGTAAATAATAATTAATGATGATATCCATGCAACAAGATTTGTCATAATAATACTAAGGGGGTCTGCTAGGATCCCGGCTTTGATATTTAAGGCAGAGATCCAAGGGATCTGACTATGAATTTCAGTTCCGGAGATAGCAAGTGGAATAAGAGTAGCGGCAAGAAGAGCACTGATTATTGCAAATCCAACAGCACTCATATTTGAAAACCTGGTACTTTTTTTAGCTAAAGCAGGAATTAATGCTGCACCTACAAAGGGCACTATCCATACAAGCCAAACATTTATAGCAATTCCTTCAAACCCGACTGATACAACCATTTTTTCTTTTCACTTATTCTCCATATTTTTTATACTTTTAACCTGTTTTAACTGATGAAGATCCCTATCGTATCCGTCTAGAAAGCTTTCATATTCGTCTTGTAAAAATATTCCGGAGGAAACAAGAGTATTATTCAAATTAGTAATTGTTGGAAGAGAAGCAATTTCGGGAGAATCTGAAAAAATTGCTTCTGAATATGCAATTATAGGATTAATAATAGGATCAGGATAAACACCCAAAAACAGTGTCAAACTCGCCATAAATGCCATCGGAAGTATTGCATACCTGTTAACATCTCGTAATTTTTCAAAGCGAGGTGAAATTTTCCCAAAGAATATTTTTTTATACATCACCAATAAGTAAGAAGAGGTCAAGATAGTAGTAAGAATAGCAAGGGAAAACAAAATAACTCTAAACGAATCCATATTTTCTGTTCCCGTTTGTAAGGCCCCAGTGAACAGTATCCATTCAGCCATAAATCCGGTAGTTGGAGGCACTCCTATCATTGTTAGTACAGCGATCATTGCAAAGGTAGCTGTATAAGGCATTTTTCGTGCAATCCCTCCCAAATTGGACATGCTTCTAGTGCCTGTTCGGAGAATTAAAGAACCTGCCATCAAGAAGAGAATTGTCTCACCGAGAGCATGAGGAATCCACATTAATGCGCTACCTGTAATACCTAACATACTTTGACTTCCTAATCCAAAGATAATGTAACCCATATGGCTGATACTCGAATATGCCAATAACTTTTTAATATCATCCTGCATCAAAGCCATGGCACCTCCGTAAATCATAGTTATTACTCCCCAAAAGTTTATGTAAATACTATAATCAGAATACGATATAGCTAGAAGATCTATCCAAATTCTTAATAGTGCATAAACGCCTATAGCGCTCATAGGGCCAGCAATGAGGGCAGAAACGGGAGTAGGGGATTCCGCATAAGTATGTGGAATCCATATATGAAGAAGAAAAGCGCCTAATTTTACTGAAATTCCAATAACAACAGCAAATACAATAAGCGTCATCCATTGTGAAGGAATTGTTGATACATTGGATTTAATTGTGTCAAAATCAAAGCCACCTGCAAATAAACCCATTGCAAGCATGCCCAGTAATAAAAGAACTGCACCTACATGTGTCCAAAAAAAGAACATAAGAGAAACTCTCTTTCTCGTAGAATAACCATAGAGAGCTATTAGAAAGAAGGCAGGAACAAGCATTAATTCAAAAAATACATAAAATTCGATAAGATTTGTTGATAAAACTGTACCGACCATTCCCATAGTGAATGTAAGAAAAAGGGCAAAATACAATCCCATTTGAGTATCTATATGTTGTTTATATGACGGCTCAATATGGAAAAGGCTCTCAAGTTGTCCTCTTCCACCAGGTGATATCCTATTTTTATTTAATTTTTCCTCATCAGAATTATTATTCTTATTATTACTATTATTAATGGAGGGAGGGCTCGACATTTCTAGATTATCAAAATGCCCCGCAATTTTTCTAACCATATATTCTCTGGAAAATAATGCTATTACAGCTGATAAGACATAAATGGTTACAGCAAATGATATGCTGTATCCATCGAGTTTCAATCCAAAATCACCAAATTGGCTCCAGACATAAGATTCTTCATAAACAGGATTTTCTTCTGAGATAGTAAGAGCTGGTATGATCAATAAAATAGTGGATAGAACTAAAGTACCAAACGAAAACCAAGTAACAAAATTTGCTCCTCTTTTTTTTCCTAAAAAATAAGATAATGGAGCGAGTAATAAAGGTAGAAATATAGATGCCAGTAATATTCCAGATTCAGAAGCCATCTATCTTTTTTCTCCTTTATATATAAACTCTTTAAAAACTAGCATATTGTTAACCTCGCAAATATTTGTATTGGGTAACGTCAATATCTTTGTACAGTCTATAAGCAATAATTATAATCGCTAAGCCAACAGCTACTTCTGCTGCGGCGATTGCAATTGCAAATAGTGCAAATACCTGTCCTTGTATATCTCCTAAATAGCGTGAAAAGGCGATTAGATTTAGATTTGCAGCATTTGCAATAATTTCTATTGCAAAAATCATTCTTATTGCATTTCGCTTAACAATAAGCCCGTAAATTCCTATGCCAACAAGAATCAATGAAACAGTAACAAAGTTAATTAATTCAGTCATTAATTACACCTGCTCCTGTTCCTCGTTTTTTTTATCCAGGTATATTTTTTCTTCATATTGTGGACTGGGAGTAGTAGAAGTCTGAGCGCGTTGATCACTGTCGTCCCTTCTTGCCAAGGATAAGGCTCCTATAATTGAACCTGCTAGCGTTAGAGCGAGTAATATAAATACAGGAGAATAATATGTTAGCATCTCATTACCGATTTTATTAACAATCTTTTCCATCAAAGGACTGAACTCAGCCCTTGAAAACAGAGAACTAAAAAGAAGAACACCAATTCCTACCATCATCAATAATGAAAATATTAAACCAGCGATTCGTCTCCCCTTATCCTCTTCAGTAGAAAAGAGAGATTCAGTCCTTACTAACATTACAATAAATATCACCAAAACAGCAACTGCCCCAACATAGACTGAGATCTGAAACATTGCGACAAAAGGAGAATCTAGTAAAATAAAAAAACCCGCTATGCCAAGCATTGAAATAGCTAAAGCAATTGCACCATAAATAATTTCTCGACTTTCTAAAGCAAATATTGCCGATCCTACTGTTAAAATAGATAAACCTATGAAAGCGGCATCAGCCATGAGAAGCTCCTCTTTCATCAATCTTTACTTCTACTGTCCCATCA
>OBLS010000970.1_pt1 | contig 11268 bp, 7 predicted proteins | sample 1519901 | NCBI WGS metagenome assembly OBLS01 (sample SAMEA3113585, study PRJEB22503) | soil metagenome
GCCGGCCGGCCCGGCCGAGGTCTGTCTGACCGAGGTCGAGGCCGCCATCCCGCCGCCGGTTCAGCTCCAGACGACGTTCGGCCAGGCCGCCGGGTCCTCCCGCTGGCGGAACCGGGATGAGCCCGCCCATCGGGGTGGCGCTGCTCGGGTCGACCGGGTCGATCGGGGAGCAGGCGCTGGACGTCATCCGGCGGGCACCGGAACGGTTCCGGGTGGTGGCGCTGGCCGCTGGCCGCTCGGCGGGCAAGCTGGCCGCCCAGGCCCGGGAGCTGCGCCCGGCCGCCGTGGGCCTGGTCGACGAGACCCGGGCGCCCGGCCTGGCCGCCGAGCTGCCGCCCGGCTGCCGCCTGGCCGTCGGGGCCGAGGCGGTCGCCGAGCTGGCCGCCGCCGACGACGCCGACGTGGTGCTCAACGGCGTCACCGGCTCGGTCGGCCTGGCCCCGACCCTGCGGGCCCTGGAGGCGGGCCGCCGGCTCGCCCTGGCCAACAAGGAGAGCCTGATCGTCGGTGGCGAGCTGGTCACCGCCATGGCCAAGCCGGGCCAGATCGTGCCCGTCGACTCCGAGCACTCCGGGCTCGCCCAGTGCCTGCGGGCCGGCCGCCCCGAGGAGGTGGCCCGGCTGGTCGTGACCGCCTCCGGCGGGCCGTTCCGTGGGCGCTCGGCCGCCGAGCTGGCCGACGTCACCCCGGCCCAGGCGCTGGCCCACCCGACCTGGGCGATGGGCCCGGTGATCACCGTCAACTCGGCCACCCTGATGAACAAGGGCCTGGAGGTGATCGAGGCCCACCTGCTGTTCGAGGTGCCGTACGACCGCATCGAGGTCGTGGTCCACCCCCAGAGCATCGTCCACGCCATGGTGGAGTGGTGCGACGGCTCCACCGTGGCCCAGCTCTCCATGCCCGACATGCGGCTGCCGATCGGCCTGGCCCTCGGCTGGCCGGAGCGGGACGAGCGGCCGGTGGGCCGGATCGACTGGGCCCGCGCGACCACCCTGGAGTTCCAGCCGGTCGACCGGGCCACCTTCCCCCTGTTCGACCTGGCCGTGCGGGCCGGCCGGGAGGGAGCCACCGCCCCGGCGGCCCTCAACGCCGCCAACGAGGAGGCGGTGGCCGCCTTCCTGGAGGGGCGGCTCCCGTTCCCCGGCATCGCCGAGGTGGTGGCCGAGATCCTCGAACGGCACCAGCCCCCGGCCGTCCTCGACCTGGATGCCGTGCTCGCGACCGAACGGTGGTCCCGCGACCTCGCCCGTACACTGGTCGAGGACCTGATCACCTCCCGGGGGAATTGATGACCAGCCTGCTCGGCATCACGCTCTTCGTTCTCGCCCTCATGCTGGCCATCTTCCTGCACGAAGGCGGGCACTTCGCGACCGCCAAGTTCTTCGGGATGAAGGTCGAGCGCTTCTTCCTCGGCTTCGGCCCGACCATCTGGTCGTTCCGGAAGGGCGAGACCGAGTACGGCATCAAGGCCTTCCCCCTGGGCGGCTTCTGCAAGATCGCCGGCATGAGCCCGTACGAGAACGACGGCAACTTCCTGGAGGAGGACCGCTCGGCCGACAAGCCGGCGGCGACCCCGACCCCGCCGGAGCGGCAGTTCCGCAACAAGCCGGCCTGGCAGCGGGCGATCGTGCTCGCCGCCGGGTCGTTCACCCACTTCATCGTGGCCATCCTGCTCATCTGGATGGTGCTGGTGACCATCGGCGTCGGCACCGGCCAGGCCACGACCACGATCGACCGCACCGTCCCGCTGAACGCGGGGACGCCCAGCCCGGCCCAGACCGGCGGCCTGGCGGCCGGCGACGAGATCGTGGCCGTGGCCGGCACCCCGGTGGAGTCGTTCGAGCAGCTCCGGGCTGTCCTCCAGGACAAGGGCGGCCAGTCCATCACGATCGAGTACGTTCGCGACGGCCAGCGGCGGACCGCCACCGTGACCCCGGTCGAGCAGGACGGCCGCGGGTTCCTCGGCTTCCAGCCCGGCGAGGAGACCAGGCGCACCGGCGTGCTCGCGGCCCTCCCCGAGTCGGTCCAGCTGTTCTGGGACACCACCGTGGCCACCGTCAAGGGCCTGGGCGGCTTCGTCACCGGGCTGGCCGACCGGATCAGCGCCCCCGAGCCGGTCCCGGCCGGCGCCGGGGGCGGCGGCGGGGAGGTGAGCGACGGCGGCGGCCCCATCGGCATCGTCGGCATCACCCGCCTGGCCGGCCAGGCGGTGGCCAACAACCAGTGGGCGATCTTCATCGCCATCCTGATCCAGCTCAACATCGTCGTCGGGGTGTTCAACCTCCTGCCCCTGCCCCCGATGGACGGCGGCTACCTCGCCTTCGTACTGTGGCAGGTGGTGACCAGGCGCGAGGTCGACCTGCGCAAGGTCGTGCCGGTGGCCGCCCTGATCGTGGGCCTGCTGGTGATGCTGACGGTGGGCCTGGTCTGGCTCGACATCACCAACCCCGTCCCCTACCCGTTCCGATAAGGAGCCCCTGGTGGCCTTCCCGCTCGAGTTGACCGACCTGGCGGCAGGCGTCGGTCGGCGGCGCTCTCGCCGGATCAACGTCGGCCGGGTCGCGGTCGGCGACGGCGCCCCCATCAGCGTCCAGTCGATGACCATCACCAAGACCGCCGACATCAACGGCACCCTGCAGCAGATCGCCGAGCTGGCCGCCACCGGCTGCGACATCGTGCGGGTGGCCGTGCCCGACACCGACGACGCGGCCGCCCTGCCCGCGATCGCGGCCAAGTCGACCATCCCGGTGGTGGCCGACATCCACTTCCAGTGGAAGTACGCCATGGCCGCCATCGAGGCCGGCTGCGCCGGGGTCCGCATCAACCCCGGCAACATCAAGAAGCACGACAAGGTCAAGCTGATCGCCCAGGAGGCGCAGGCCCGCGGCATCCCCATCCGGGTCGGGGTCAACGCCGGCTCGCTCCAGAAGGAGATCCTGGCCAAGCACGGCGGCCCCACCCCCGAGGCGCTGGTCGAGTCGGCCCTGTTCGAGGTCGGCATCCTCGAGGAGGTCGGCTTCGGCGACATCAAGATCTCGGTCAAGCACCAGAACCCGGTGTCGATGATCGCCGCCTACCGGCTGCTCGCCACCCGCGTCGACTACCCGCTGCACCTGGGCGTGACCGAGGCCGGCACGCCCAAGGACGGCATCGTCAAGTCCTCGGTCGGCATCGGGGCCCTGCTCGCCCAGGGTATCGGCGACACCATCCGGGTGTCGCTGACCGCCCCGCCGATCGAGGAGGTCAAGGCCGGCAACGCCATCCTCGGCGCCCTCGGCCTGCGGCCCAAGAAGCTCGACCTGGTCGCCTGCCCGTCCTGCGGGCGGGCCGAGGTCGACGTGTTCGCCCTGGCCAACGCCGTCGAGGAGCGCATGGCCGAGATCGACGCCCCGATGCGGGTCGCGGTCATGGGCTGCATCGTCAACGGCCCCGGCGAGGCCCGCGAGGCCGACGTCGGCGTGGCCTCGGGCAAGGGCAAGGGCCAGATCTTCCGCCACGGCCAGGTGATCCGCACCGTCCCGGAGGCCGAGATCGTCGACGCCCTGATGCAGGAGGCCAAGCTGCTGGCCGAGGAGTACCGGATGTCCGGCGGCGGCCCGGGCGTCCCCGAGGTCGTCCGGAGCTGAGGTGCTCCGGAGCTGGACCGGCGGCGACGACCGGGCTCGGCAGGCGGCTCGACCGTCCCGCTTCAAGGTGCGGCCGATCGGCCGCGAGGACCAGCCCCTCGCCCTGGAGGCGCTCGACCGCAACCCGGTCAGGGACGTGTTCATCGCCAGCCGCATCCTCCACGACGGCGCCCTGACCTCCCTCGGTCCCAGCCCCCTGTGGGGGGCGTTCGACGACGGCCACCTGCGCGGCCTGCTCCACGTCGGCCCCAACCTGGTCCCGGCCACCGACGACGAGGCCGCCTGCGAGGCCCTGGCCACCGCCGCCGGCGGCCTCTACCCGACCCGCATGGTGGTCGGCGAGCGGCGCACGGTCGAGCTCCTCTGGTCCCTCATCGGCCCCAGCTTCCCCGCCCCCCGCGAGGTCCGGCGCCGCCAGTTCGTCTACGCCGTCGACCCCGAGCGGCTGATCCGCGACCCCCACGGTGGGTCCCCGGGCATCGCCCGCCTGGCCGAACGCCCCGACGAGGACCGAGTGCTCAAATTGTCCGCCGCCATGTACACCGAGGAGATGGGCGAGAACCCCATGGCCCGCGACCCCGACGGCTACCGCCGCCGCGTCCGCATGCTCATCTCCCGCGGCTGGACCTACGTCTACGAGTCGGCCGGCAAGCTCCAGTTCAAGATGGACGTCGGCTGCGCCAGCACCCGCACCGCCCAGATCCAGGGCGTCTACGTCCCTCCCGAGCTCCGGAACCACGGCGTCGGCACCGCCGCCATGTCCGCCTGCTGCGACCTCGCCTTCGACCGCCACCCCAACCTGTCGCTGTACGTCAACGACTTCAACGCCCCCGCGGTCGCCCTCTACGAGCGCATCGGGTTCCAGCGCGAGCCCTACGACTTCCAGACGATCATGCTGCCCTAGGAGCCCTTGCCGGTCTGGTTGTCCACAGATTTCGGTGAGGGTCGCCCGGGCGGTGGGTCGGGGTCGTAGCGTGCTGGGTCATGACCGAGGGCTTCGGGTTCCTGGTGCACCGGCCGGTGCGGGCGCATCCGCCGCCGTTGCTGGCGACCGACCTCACGATCGCCGCCCCGCCGACGGTGGGGTGGACGGGCTCCGGCGCCGCTGGTTGGCTGCAGTACCTGGTGCCGCTGATCGGGAGTGGCGGGTCGATGGCGTTCCTGTTCGCGGTGCCCGGCCCCCGGCCCGCGTGGCTGGTCGCCCTGGTGATCGGGGCCGCCGTGGCCTCGGTGGTGGCCGGGCTCGGGCTCCGCCTGGTCGAGCGCCGCGCCGCCCGGCGGGCCAGGCGCCGGGACCGGTCCCGCTACCTCGCCCACCTCGAGCAGGTCGCCTCCCTGGCCGACCACCTGGCCGCCACCCAGCTCGCCATCGCCGAGCACCTCCACCCCGGTCCACCAGCCCTCCGGGCGATCGTCGACCAGACCGACCGCCTCTGGGAGCGTCGCCCCACCGACTCCGACTTCCTCACGGTGCGGGTCGGCCGTGGCCCGGTCCCTCTCGCCAACCGGGCCCGCCTCGACACCCCCGGCGGCCCCCTCCTGGAGCACGACCCCGAACTGCTGGAAGCAGCCGAGGAGATCGTCCGCCGGACCGCCTGGCTCCCCGGCGCCCCGGTGGTCGTCCCGCTCCGCGACCTCGACGTCCTCGCCCTCACCGGCCCACCGGCCGGCACGCGCGCCCTCGCCCGTTCCCTCCTCTGCGAGCTCGCCGCCTTCCACGCCCCCGACGATCTCAAGATCCAGGCGATCCGCCCACCGGGGATCGGCTCGGCGTGGGAGTGGACCAGCCGGCTGCCCCACACCCGCGACCCGACCGCCGCCTCCGGCCAGCCATCGGGCTCCCTGGTCGCCGACAGCCGGGCCTGGGTCGAGGACGGCCCGCACCTGCTCGCGATCGTGGACACGACCGAGCCGAGCGCGGGCGCCGGCCCGTCGACGGACCCAGGGGACGGCGTGTCGTTGGAGCGGGCCGGCTGGGAGTCGAGGGTCGCGGAGCTGCTGCAGCGTTCCGCGACGGCCGGCGTCACGGTCATCTGGCTGGCCGAGACCACCGCCGGCGAGCCGTCCGAGATCTCGATGCGTATCCGGCTCGACGACCAGGGCTTCGCCACCCTCCTGGAGACCACCCCGGGTGGACGCCGGGTCAACGGCATCCGGACCGACACCGCGGACCTCGCCCTCTGCGAGCTCCTGGCCCGCCGCCTGGCCCCCCTCCGGCTCGAACGCCCACCCTCGGCGGTGCCGCGAGCAGGTCCAGTACGCCTGCTCGACCTCCTCGGTCCGGCCGACCGCCCGGCCCGGAGCGTCCCAACCGGCCCGGGAGGCGGCCGGCGTGGCCCGATCGAACCCGGCGGGGAAGTGCGGGCGCGTTCGCGTTCGGAGCTGCTCCGGGTGCCGGTCGGGGTCACGGCGGCCGGGGAGGCGCTGGTGCTCGACCTCAAGGAGGCGGCCGAGCGTGGGATCGGCCCGCATGGGCTGGTCGTGGGGGCCACCGGGTCGGGCAAGAGCGAGCTGTTGCGCACGATCGTCGCCGGCCTGGCCGCGACCCACCCGCCCGGGCAGCTCGCCTTCGTGCTGGTCGACTTCAAGGGCGGCGCCGCCTTCGCCGACCTGGCCCCGCTCCCACAGGTCGCCGGGCTTATCACAAATCTTCAAGGCCCCGACCTGTCGATGGTCGACCGCGCCCTGGCCGCCCTCCAGGGTGAGCTGGCCAGGCGCCAGCGGCTCCTGCACCTGGCCGGCAACCAGCCCGACCTGCGCGCCTACACGGCACGGGTGGCCGTCGACCCCCGGCTCGAGCCGCTGCCCTCACTGCTCGTCGTGGTGGACGAGTTCGGCGAGCTGCTGGCCGCCCGCCCCGAGTTCCTGGAGCTGTTCAGCGCCATCGGCAGGGTCGGGCGCAGCCTCGGCATGCACCTCCTGCTCGCCTCCCAGCGCCTCGACGAGGGCCGTCTGCGCGGCCTCGAGAGCCACCTCCGGTTCCGGGTCTGCCTCCGGACCTTCAGCGCCGCCGAGTCCACCGCCGTCCTCGGCGTCCCCGACGCCTACCACCTGCCCGCGGCCCCCGGCTCCGCCCTCATCAAGGTGGACGCGTCCTCGCCCGTTCCCTTCACCGCCGCCCTCGTCTCCGGCGCGCAGGCCGACCCACCCGGGTCACGCGGCAGCACCGACCTCGACATCCTGGTCGGCGGCCTCGTCGGGGCTGGTCAGCCGGTCCATCAGGTGTGGCTTCCGCCACTGGCCGCCGAGATCGACCTCGGCCCGCTGCTCGAGGCCGCGGTGCCCGGATGGCTCCGGGTGCCGGTCGGGGTGGTCGACCGGCCGCTCCGACAGGTCCAGGAGCCGCTAGTCCTGGACCTGTCGGGCGCTGCCGGGCACCTGGCGGTGGTCGGGGCGCCGAGGACCGGGAAGAGCACGCTGCTCTGCACGATCGTGGCCGCCCTGGCCGCCACCCATCCGCCCGACGAGGTGCAGGCCTACGCGGTGGACCTCGGCGGCGGGCTCCTCCATCGACTGAGCGACCTGCCGCACCTCGGCGCCGTGTGCGGCCCCCGGGAGGCCGAACGGGTCCACCAGCTCGTCCGCGAGCTCCGCTCCCTGCTCTTGGAGCGCGAACGGCGGTTCCGCGACCTGGGCGTCGACTCGATGGCCTCCTGGCACGAGCTCCGCCGCGGCGGTCTCGACCTCGGCGGCCACGGGGAGGTCTTCCTGCTGATCGACAACTGGGCCGGGTTCGTCCGGGAGCATCCCGAGCTGGAGGCGGAGGTCACCGAGCTGGCCGCCTCGGGGATCCACTACGGGGTCCACGTCGTCCTGGCCGCCAACCGCTGGGCCGAGCTGCGGCCCGGCCTCCGGGAGAACCTCGGCGGCCGCCTCGAGCTGCGCCTGAACGACCCGCTGGAATCAGAGCTCGGCCGCTCGGCGGCCGCGGCCCTGCCGACCCTGCCGGGTCGCGGCCTCACCCAGGACCGCCTCCAGTTCCAGGCGGCCCTGCCCGGCCCGGCGGCTGCCGTCCTCGGACGCGCCATGGCCAGCCGGAGCGGCGCGGTCGCACCGCCGCTCCGGCTGCTGCCCACCCTGGTGGGGGAGCCGGTCCTGGCAACGGCCGCCGCCGAGGCCGGTTCCGGGATGCCGGCCGGGGTGCCGTTCGCGGTCGAGGAGCATCGGCTGGAACTGGTCGGGCTCGACCTGTTCGGGGGGTCGCCGCACCTGCTCGTGCTCGGCGACGGGGGATGCGGCAAGACCAGCCTGCTCCGGCTCATCGCCAGGCAGCTGGCCGCCCGCCACCCGCCCGGGGAGGTCGCCGTGCTGGTCGTCGACCTGCGCCGCGGGCTGCTGGATCTGACGGGTGTCCCGAACCTGGTCGGCTACGCCTGCAGCCCGGCGGCGGTCGCCCAGGCGGTCGAGCAGCTGCACCGTGTGCTGACCGGGCGGGCCCCGGCCGGCCCCGCCCTCCTTCCCGGACCACTGCCGCCGGGCTGGGTGCCCGACCGGCTGGTGGCGTCGCGCAACGGGTCCGGCGGCCGGCCCGGGCTGGTCGAGGCGCCGATCCGGGCTGGGCCGCGCCATGTGCTGCTGGTCGACGACTACGACCTCCTGCCGGCCTCGGCCGGGAGCCCGTTGCTTCCGTTGCTGGACCTGCTCGGGCTGGGGCGGGAGCTCGGGTTCCATCTGGTGCTGACCCGGCGGGTGGCCGGGGCGGCGCGGGCGGCCTTCGAACCGGTGGTGCAGCGGCTCCGGGAGCTCGGGGGGACGGGGCTCGTCATGAGCGGCGACCCCGACGAGGGGCCGTTGCTCGGCGGGCAGAAGGCGGCTCGGCGGCCTCCCGGCCGGGGGCTGCTCGTCCAGCCGGGCCGGCCGCCGACCCTCGTCCAGGTCGTCCACAGCCCCGCGCCATCTGGCGATGAGCCTTCGGAACGGCAGGAGGCGGGTGAACGACGGCAGGAGGGGTGCCTGGGGGAGGGGTAAATGCGCAGGCCAGGGCGGTCAAATGGGTTGCTGGTTGGCGTCGCGAGTGCTATCTTGCAGCCTGTTGACGTATGGCCGTCCGGCCTGTTGCCAGGTCAGGCACCGGTGAGGAGCGAAGTGGGCATTGCGCCCACTTCTGTGTTGTCAGGGGCCGGCGGCGCGGCGACGAGCTGGAATGGTGCCGCTACCGAGAGGGCGAGCAGCAACGCGCGACATGTGAGGGAGGTCGGTGAGCGTGACGGCGCTTCCTTCGCATGTCCAAGAGCTGGCCGACCGGGTGGCAACCGGCCACGGGGTCGAGGTGCTGGAGCTGGCCCTCCGCGGCCAGGGTCGCGGGCGGGTGCTCAGCGTGGTCCTCGACGCCGAGGAGCCGGTCGAGGCCGACGTCGTCGAGCTGGTCTCCAAGGACCTGTCGCGCGCCCTCGACCAGGCCGACCCGGTCGCCGGCAGCTACACCCTCGAGGTGAGCACGCCCGGGCTCGGGCGCCCGCTCCTGACCGGCCGGGACTTCCGCCGCCAGCGTGGCCACGAGGTCAGCATCGACCGCGACGGCCAGGACGAGGAGGCCTCTCCGGTCCAGGGTGTGGTGGTGGACGCCGACGACGAGGCGGTCCTGCTGGAGGTCGGGGGGAGCCAGGTCCGGGTGCCGCTGTCCGAGGTGGTTCGAGGGAAGGTGGTGTTGCCGTGGTGACGCGCAACCGCACCCGACCCAGATCCACCAGCAACGAGAGGACGGCGACGTGAAGATCCCGATCGATGAGCTGCGCTTCCTCGAGCGCGAGAAGGGCATCGCGCTCGAGACGGTCATCAGCGCGCTCGAGAGCGCCCTCGCCGCCGCCTACAAGCGCCAGCCCAACGCGCCGGAGGGGGCGCGGGTGGTGGTCGACCGCGACAGCGGCGACGTGACCGTGTTCGCCCAGGAGCTGGACGACGAGGAGCAGGTCATCCGGGAGTGGGAGGACACCCCCTCGGACTTCGGCCGGATCGCCGCGGTCACGGCCAAGCAGGTGATCATGCAGCGCCTGCGGGAGGCCGAGCGCGACGTGACCTTCGGCGAGTACGAGGGGCGCGTCGGCGACATCGTCACCGGCATCGTGCAGCAGCGCGACCAGCGCCACATCTCGGTCGACCTGGGCAAGATCGAGGCCGACCTGCCCCACTCCGAGCAGGTGCCGAGCGAGCACTACCAGCACAACGACCGGCTGAAGGTCTACGTGACCGACGTCGTCCGGTCGGCCAGGGGCCTGCGGGTGGTGGTCTCCAGGACCCACCCCAACCTGATCAAGCGGCTGTTCGAGCTCGAGGTGCCCGAGATCGCCGAGGGCATCGTCGAGATCACCAACGTGGCCAGGGAGCCGGGGCACCGGACCAAGATCGCCGTCCGCAGCCACGAGCCCGGGGTCGACCCCAAGGGCGCGTGCGTCGGGGCCCGCGGGTCGCGGGTGCGCATGGTGGTCAACGAGCTGCGCGGTGAGAAGATCGACATCGTGTCCTGGTCGGAGGACGCGGCCCAGTTCGTGGCCGAGGCGCTCTCGCCGGCCAAGGTGAAGAGCGTGCAGATCGACGAGCAGGAGCGGACCGCGCATGTGGTCGTTCCCGACTACCAGCTCTCGCTCGCCATCGGCAAAGAGGGGCAGAATGCGCGGTTGGCCGCGAGGCTGACCGGCTGGCGGATCGACATCGTGAGCGAGAGCCAGGCCGCCGAGCAGGCGAGCCAGGGCCAGCGGCGCTGACGGAGCAGGAGGCGGGCAGGGATTGCTGACGGTGGAGGAGGTGGGAATGCGCAAGCGGTCACCAGGCGTTGCAGGTGGTGAGGCGACGTCCGGGCGCTCGAGCGCGAGGCGTGCGGGCACCAGGGCGGAGCCGCGGCGGACGTGTGTGGTGTGCCGGGCGACGACCGCGAAGCGTACCCTCCATCGGATCGTGCGTTCGCCGGCCGGGACGGTCTCCTACGACCCGACCGGGAAGGCGGCCGGTCGTGGCGCCTATCTGTGCGGTCAGCCTGACTGCCTGGACCTGGCGGTGCGGCGGCGCAGCATCCAACGAGCATTGAAGGTGACCGACACGGTGGCGGCCAGCGCCGCCGTCGAGGCATTGCGGAACAGAATGTTGAGCGAGCGGGTCGCGCCGGCCAGCCGGCACTCCCGCTCGAGCGATGACGAGGAAGTGAGATCTGGTTGAGCAACCCGCGGGTGTATGAGATCGCCAAGGAGCTTGGGGTCCCGTCCAAGGACCTGCTTGCCAAGCTGTCCTCCATGGGGGTGGAGGCCAAGAGCCATTCGTCGACGGTGACCCAGGACGTGGCCGACAAGCTGCGCTCGTCGGCCGGTGGCGGCCGTCCGGCGCGGGCCGGCCAGTCCCGGCAGGACCAGGGCGACGCCCGCCCCGCGCAGGCCAAGGCGGGCCAGGCGCGTGCCGGGCAGCCGGCTTCGGGCCAGCCCGACGCCAGCGCCGCCGGGCCGGCCGGTCAGGCGCGTGCCGGTCAGGCGCGACCCGCCCAGCCGGGCACGGGCCAGCCAGGCGCCGGACAGGGCCGACCCGCCCAGCCGGGCGCCGGTCAGGCACGCCCTGGCCAGCCAGGCGCCGGGCAGCCCCGCCCTGGCCAGCCAGGCGCCGGGCAGCCCCGGCCCGGGCAGCCCGGGCAGCCGCGACCCGTGGGTCGCGACGGCCGGCC
>OBLS010000971.1_pt1 | contig 11266 bp, 9 predicted proteins | sample 1519901 | NCBI WGS metagenome assembly OBLS01 (sample SAMEA3113585, study PRJEB22503) | soil metagenome
CCACGACGGGGATGTCGCCGCCGCCGGCGTCGCGCAGCGCCGCCAGCACGTCGGGGATCAGCTCGCGGTGCGAGCCCGACAGGATCGAGAGGCCGATCACGTGCACGCCCTCGTCGACCGCCGAGCGCGCGATCTGCGCCGGCGTGAGGCGGATGCCCTCGTAGACGACCTCCATGCCGGCGTCGCGCGCGCGCACGGCGATCTGCTCCGCACCGTTGGAGTGACCGTCGAGCCCCGGCTTGCCCACGAGGATCTTGAGGCCCCGGCCGAGCTGCTCGCGGAGCCGCTCGACCTCCTCGCGCAGCGCCGCGAGCTCCTCGGAGCCGGATCCCCGCCCGTCCCCCGCCGCGGCCTCGCCGACCCCCGTCGGCGCGCGGTAGGAGCCGAACGCGTCGCGGAGCGTCTGCGCCCACTCGCCGGTGGTCGCGCCCGCGCGCGCGGCGGCGATCGTCGCCGGCATCACGTTCTCGCCGTCGTCCGCCGCGACCCGGGCGAGCGCCTCGAGCGCGGCGCGGACGGCGCCCTCGTCGCGCTCCGCGCGCCACGCGGCGAGCGCCGCGCGCTGCTCGGCCTCGGCCTCCGGGTCGACGACGAGGATCCCGCCGTCCTCCTTGAGCGGCGACGGCTCGGTCTCCGTGAACCGGTTGACGCCGACGAGCACCTGCTCGCCCGACTCGATGCGCGCGATCCGCGCGCGGTGCGACTCGACGAGCGCGGCCTTCATGTAGGGCACCGCGGCGACCGCGCCGCCGTGCTCCGCGACGCGCGCGAGCTCCTCACGGGCGCCGGCGAGCAGCTCCTCCACGAGCCCCTCCATGACGACGGAGCCGGCGAAGAGGTCGGGGTACTCGAGCAGGTCGGTCTCGTAGGCGAGCACCTGCTGGATGCGCAAGGACCACTGCTGGTCCCAGGGCCGCGGGAGGCCGAGCGCCTCGTTCCACGCCGGCAGCTGGATGGCGCGGGCGCGGGCGTCGCGGCCGAGCGTGACGGCGAGCGCCTCCAGGACGATGCGCTGCACGTTGTTCTCCGGCTGGGACTCCGTGAGCCCGAGCGAGTTGACCTGGACGCCGTAGCGGAAGCGGCGCTGCCTGGGGTCGGTCACGCCGTAGCGCTCGCGGCCGAGCTCCTCCCACAGCACGGCCATCGCGCGCAGCTTCGCGTGCTCCTCGACGAAGCGGACACCCGCGTTGACGAAGAAGGAGATGCGGCCGAAGACCGCGCCCATCCGCTCCGCGCCGACGCGCGGGCGCACCTCGTCGAGCACCGCGATCGCGGTCGCCATCGCGTAGGCGATCTCCTGCACCGGCGTGGCGCCGGCCTCCTGGAGGTGGTAGGAGCAGATGTTGACCGGGTTCCAGCGCGGGACGTGCTCGACCGTGTAGGCGATGGTGTCCGCGATGAGCCGCAGCGACGGCGCCGGCGGGAAGGCGTAGGTCCCGCGGGAGAGGTACTCCTTGATGATGTCGTTCTGCGTCGTGCCCTGGAGCGCGGCCGGCGCGATGCCGGCCTCCTCGGCGCTGACGATGTAGAGGGCGAGCAGCCAGGCCGCCGTCGCGTTGATCGTCATCGACGTGTTGGAGCGGTCGAGCGGGATGCCCTCCAGGAGCGCCCGCATGTCGCCCTTGTGGCCGACGGGCACGCCGACCTTGCCGACCTCGCCGCGCGCGAGCTCGTGGTCGGCGTCGTAGCCCGTCTGCGTCGGCAGGTCGAAGGCGATCGACAGCCCCGTCTGTCCCTTGGCCAGGTTGCGCCGGTAGAGCTCGTTCGAGCGCGCCGCGGTCGAGTGCCCGGCGTAGGTCCGCATCATCCAGGGCTCGTCGGGCTCGGGCAGGCGGTGGGACATGGGGGCGATTGTCCCGCATCGGGTATCACTCCGCGCCATGCGCGCCATCGACACCAGGCATCTGGGCCTCGACAAGGTGATCTGCTGCTGGGAGGTCGACGGCGTGCTCGTGGACCCCGGCCCCGAGTCCACCCTCGACACCGTGCTCGCGGCCCTCGGGGACGAGGCGCCGCGGGCCGTCCTGCTCACCCACATCCACTTCGACCACGCCGGGGCGACCGGTGCCCTGGTGCGCCGCTGGCCCGATCTGCCGGTTCACGTGCACGAGCGCGGCGCGCGCCACCTGGCCTCGCCGGAGCGGCTGGTCGCGAGCGCCGCGCGGCTCTACGGCGGCGAGGAGGGCCTCAGGCGGCTGTGGGGCGAGGTCGTGCCGGTGCCGGAGGGGAACCTCAATGTGCTGCGCGGCGGGGAGACGGTCCTGGGCGACTTCCGCGTCGAGTACACGCCGGGCCACGCCTCCCACCACGTCTGCTTCCTGCACACGCCGTCGGGGACCGCGTTCGTCGGCGACGTCGCCGGGGTGCGGATCCCGCCCGCGCGCTACGTCGTCGCCCCGACGCCGCCGCCCGACATCGACGTGGAGGCCTGGGAGCGCTCGCTCGACCTCGTCGCGTCCTGGGCGCCCACCGCCCTCGCGCTCACGCACTTCGGGCGCGTCGACGACGTCGAGCCGCACCTCGGGCTCGTCCGCGACCGGCTGCACGAGATCGTCCGCCTCGCCGCACAGCACGGGGAGGAGGCGTTCGTGGCCGGGATCGAGGACCGGATCGCCCAGCACGCCGGCGACCTCACGCCGCAATACGAGCAGGCGGCCCCGGCCGAGCACCTCTACCTCGGCGCGCGCCGCTACCTGGACACGCGCGCCGCCTGAACGCGGCGGCGTGGCGCGGTGGATCCGGCGGCGCGTCTGCGGTCCCGTCCTTGCGGGTACGCGAGCCTCACGTCCGAGCCGAGCCTCGCAGCGCATGACCCGCCCGAGAGGGAAGGCCGCGGTCCCGAGATCGCGGGTGGCCTCGTCGCGCTCGTGGCCGCCGGCTTCGCGCTCGCGGTCCTGGCCGGCGCGGCGCCGGGCGACGCGGCGCTGGTCTGCGCCGGGCTGCTGCTCGCCACGGCCGCCGCGGCGGTCGCCGGATGGGACCGGACCCGGGCGCGGGCCGTCCACACTGGCCTGGTCGCGGCACGCGCCAGGGAGGAGCAACGCGGCGATCGCGAGCGGCTGGAGCGCCACACGCGCCGGCTGGAGGCGGAGCGCGAGCAGCAGTCACAGCTGCTGCGGCGCCTCCAGAAGTCGTGGAAGGCGGAGCGCGAGTGGAGTCGCGAGCTGCGCGGCCAGCTCCAGCGCATGCAGACCGTCCCGCAGACGGAGCACGGGCACGACGACGTCCGTGAGCTCATCCTGCATGCGGCGATCGAGCTCGTGGACGCCGAGAAGGGCCTGCTCGTCGCCCGCGCCGACGAGGACGTCGACGGCGATCTCGACGTCGTGTTCCATGAGGGCTTCGAGCACGATCCGACGCACAGCGCCGTGGCGCAGCGCTTCGCGCGCGCCGTGCTCGCGCGCGACGAGATCCTGCGCGACGACGATCCGCCGGCGCCGGGGGAGACGGAGGCGACGGCCGCCGACCGCGAGATCGAGACGCTGGTCGCGATCCCGCTCTACCTGCGCGACCGCTTCCACGGCGTGATCGTCTGCGCCAACCGCCCCGGCGGCTTCCAGGAGGTGGACGACGCGATGTTGCTCGCCCTGGGCGACCACGCGGGCGCTGCGCTGCAGCACGGCCGTCTCGAGCACGAGCTGGGCGATGCCCGGCGCGCGACGGTGCGGGTGCTGGCCGAGGTGGTCGCCGCGCGCGACCCGATCATGCACCGGGAAACCGGTGAGCTCGCGATCCACGCCGGCCTGCTGGCGGAGTACCTCGAGCTCGACCTGGACGAGCGCGACGTGCTCATCGCGGCCACGCTGCTGCGGGCCATCGGCCAGGTCCCGCTTCCCGAGCGGCCCGCGCTGCGACCCGGCCCCCTGACCCCGGACGAGCGCTCGCTGATCGAGCTGCACCCGCGGATCGGCTTCACGATCCTCATGCAGGCGCCCGCGCTGCACGCGACGGCGCGCGCCGTGCTCCACCACCACGAGCGCTTCGACGGGACGGGCTACCCGGCAGGGCTCGCCGGCTACGACATCCCGCTGGCCTCCCGGGTGCTGGGGGTGCTCGAGGCCTTCGGCGCCATGACGCACGAGCGGCCGTACCGCGACCCGCTATCGCCGGAGCAGGCCTGCGAGGCCCTGCTGGAGGCGGCGGGCACCCAGTTCGACCCGGCGGTGGTGCAGCCGTTCGTGGAGCAGGTGCGGCGCGCGCCCCAGATCGCGCGGGAGGACGTCTCGGCCGCGATCCTGGAAGCGCTGCCCTACGACTTCGGCGAGTCGGTCGCCGTCGCCGTCGACGGCGCGACGCTCCTGGGCAACCACCACCGGCTGCAGGAGGACATCGCCGCCGCGAGCCGACACGACGTCGCGGTCGGCGTCCTGGTGCTGGAATTGGCCGACCTGCCGCGGGTCAACGCGGAGAACGGCCACCGTGCCGGCGACCGGTTGATCGAGCACGCGGCGACCACCGCCCGCCGGGCGGCGGCGCGACTCGGCGGCACCGCCTACCGCGTGAGCGGGCGGCGGCTGGGGATCCTGATCCGCGCTCGTGGCGGGAACCTGGCGCCGGGCCTCACCGACCAGGTGCGCGCCGAGTTCCTCGACGGTCCCCGGATCCGCGTCGCCATGGCCGTCCAGGTGGACGGCGAGTCCCCGGAGGCGATGGTCAGCCGGGCCCGCGAGGCGCTCCGCGAGGACGGTCCGCAGCGCCTCTGACGCCCGCGCCGGGCGCCGCATCCCGGGGGGCGGCGCTACCCTCGTCCGATGGCCGAGACCGTCGAGCTCCCGCGGCCGCTGGGGCCCGACAGCGACCTGGGCGGTCACTGGCGGGTCATCGTCCGCAACGACGACCACAACACGTTCGACCACGTGGCGCAGACGCTCGCCCGCCACATCCCGGGCGTGTCGGTCGACAAGGGCTACGCCATCGCCGACCTCATCCACACCCGGGGCCAGGCCATGGTGTGGGCGGGCATGAAGGAGCCGGCCGAGCTCTACTGGGAGCTTCTGCGCGACGCGGGCCTCACCATGGCCCCGCTCGAGCAGGGTTGAGCTGAGGGCCCCCCGACCGGGGGGAATCCGCCCGGATGTCGTGAAGATCCGACCAACGGGCTCAAGGTGCCGGCCGCCCATGCCGCTACAGTGGACGCAGGTTGCGTGATGCAACCGCATCGAGGGAGGGGAGCTCATCGCGATCCCCAGCGAAAGGACTCCCCACGATGAAGTCAGCAGTCACACGACTGTCGCGTACCATCGCCGCCCGTCGCGCCCTGGCCGACGGCCGCCGCGAGCACGACGACGCAATGGCCATCCCGCGCGTCGCCACCGAGCACTCCACGCAGGTCCTGCGTGCCCGTGAGCGTGGCGAGGCCGGCTGCCGCTACTGCGCGTGACGCCCGCCTGACCGCCGCCGCCCCGCACCGGGGCGGCGGCGGAATAGCGGTCCCGCGGAGACGTCACGACAAGCGATGACCGAACGCCTCCGACTCTCCGACGACAACCGGCGCTGGTGGACGCTCGCCGCCATGTGCTTCGCCCTGTTCATGGTGATGCTCGACAACACCGTCGTGAACGTGGCGCTCCCCTCCATCCAGGCGGACTTCGACGCCTCGCTGTCGGCGCTCGAGTGGACCGTCAACGCCTACACGCTCCCGTTCGCCGTCCTGCTCGTCACGGGCGGCCGGCTCGGCGACATCTTCGGCCGCCGCCGCGTCTTCCTCCTCGGCGTCGTGCTCTTCGCGCTCGCCTCGGCGACGATCGGCCTCGCGCCGAGCGAGGGCTGGCTCGTCGCCTCGCGCGCGGTGCAGGGCGTCGGCGCCGCGCTGATGATGCCCGGCTCCCTGTCCATCCTCACGAACGCCTTCCCGCCGGCCGAGCGCGGCAAGGCCATCGGCACGTGGGCGGGGATCTCGGCCCTGGCCCTCGCGCTCGGCCCGTTGGTCGGCGGGTGGCTGACCGAGGAGGTCTCCTGGCGCGCGATCTTCCTGCTCAACCTGCCCGTGGCCGCGGGTGCCGTGGCCATGACGCTGTTCGCGGCGGAGGAGTCGCGCGACGAGACGGCCTCCCGAACGCTCGACCTCCCCGGCATCGGCGCGCTGACCACGGCGCTCGCCGCCCTCGTCCTCGCGCTGGTCGAGGGCAACGCCTGGGGCTGGAGCTCGGCGGGCGTGCTGGGCCTGCTCGGCCTGGCCGTCGCCGCCGGCGTCGCGTTCGTGGCGATCGAGCGCCGCTCCGCCGTCCCCGTCGTCGACTTCGCGTTCTTCCGCTCGCGCGCGTTCCTGGGCGCGAACCTCGTGGCCTTCGCGGTCTCGTTCGCGATGTTCGCGATGTTCTTCTTCATCGCGCTCTACATGCAGAACATCCTCGGCTACTCGCCGCTCGAGGCCGGGGTGCGCTTCCTGCCGGCGACGCTCGTGATCATGGTCACGGGCCCGATCGCGGGCCGGCTCGCCGACCGCGTCGGGGCGCGGCCGCTCATGGTCGCCGGCCTGCTGACGAGCACCGTCGCGCTCTTCTGGCAGGCGCAGATCGACGAGACCTCCGGCTACGGCACGCTGTGGCCGGGCTTCGTGCTCATGGGGCTCGGCATGGGGCTGATCATGTCGCCGATGAGCATGGCCGCCATGAACGCGGTCGACCGCAGCAAGGCGGGCGTCGCCTCGGGCACGCTCTCCATGTTCCGCATGGTCGGCGGCACGTTCGGCGTGGCGGCGCTCGGCGCGCTGGTCGCCACCGTCGGCCGCAACGACCTCGAGGGGTCGCTCCCCGGCCTCTCCGGGCCGGCGCGCGAGCGTGTGGTCGAAGGCCTCGGCTCGAGCGCTGCGCTCGAGGGCGCGCCCCCGCGGCTCGTCGACGCGGCCCACGCGGCCTTCGTCGACGCCCTCTCGCTCGGCCTCACGGTCGCGGCCGGCGCGACGCTCGCCGCGGCGGCGGTCGCGTGGCTGCTCATCGCGCCGAAGTCGCCGGCTCCGTCCGCGCGCCGCGCGGAGAAGCCGGAGGCCGAGGCGATCGCCGAGGCGGTCGCGGCCTAGCCTGGATCCAGGCTAGGGCCCGGGGTACCCGTTGGCATGGCAGACCGCGCCCCCGCAGGGGGCGGTCTCCAGCCTCCCGCCGACGCGCAGGAACTGGTCCTTCATGTCGCGTGCCGCCTGGGTGCGCCGCGGGAACTCGTGCGGATCCTGGCCCTCGGTGGGCGGCACGTTGGCCGTCGGCGGCACCGGCGTGCCCTGCGGGTTGGCCGGCGTGAGCGGGCCGGCGTCGAACACGATGAGCGCCGAGCCGGCGTAGGGGAACGTGGTGAGCGCCGGGATCCCGTAGAACGGATCGGCGTCCGCGGAGCGGCCCGGATCGAGGTGGTCCCAGACGCGCGCGCCGATCGTCCGCGCCTCCACCTCGGCCGTCACGGGCGCGACCTGGTGGTCGCCCAGCGCCACGTGCAGCAGCACCTCGTGCGGCGGCGTGTCCGGCAGCGGGTCGCGGGTCATGTGGTGGGCGTAGCCGTTCGCCTCCCCGCGGTCCCACAGGTTCGTGAGCAGGGAGTAGATGAGCGAGCGGTCCAGCTCGTCGGGGTACGACGCGTCCAGCACGGCCCGGAACGGCGCGAAGTCGACGGAGCGGGTCAGCAGCGTCGAGTAGTTCATGCCCGGCACGCCGAGCACCGCCCGGTCGAAGTCCGGCGCGACCGCCGTGAGCGCGCCGCCGCTGATCCCGCCCTGCGAGTTGCCGTCGAAGTACAGGCGCTGGGTCGCGTCGAAGGCGCCGGCGAACGCCGGGTGGGCGCGCAGGCCGTCGGCCGCGACCATCGCGCGGCCGAGGAAGAGCGCGTTGAGCATGCCCTGCTGGAGCCGGTCGGTGATCTGGCCGAAGCGGGAGAGCTCCTGGATCGCGGCGGCGGCCTGCAGCGTGTCCTCGTCCCCGTTGGCGGCCGACAGCCCGCTCCAGTAGGTGCCGCAGACGGTGAAGCCCTTCTGCGCGGCGAGCGTCTTGAGCTGGCCCTGCGCGGAGTCGCCCGAGTCGAGCGGCCGCCCGAGCAGGCCGTGGCCGTAGAGCAGCGCGCGGCCGCCGGCGGCGGGCAGCCCGCGAGGGATGACGCAGCGGAAGAACGCCGTGTAGACGTTGCCCGCGCGCTGGGCGGGCGCGCCGGCGGCGTCGCGGTTGACGCGCGCGCCGACCGCGCAGCCGTCGCTGGCCAGGAAGCACGGGACGGCGACCGTGCCCTCGACGACGCGCGCGATCTCCGTGTCCTCCGGCGGCGCCGACTCGTTCTTGACCACGGTGAACGCGGGGGAGCGGCCCTGCGGCACGAGGTCGTCGAGGCTCGTGTCGCCGAGCTGCGCGAAGGCGGCGTCGCGCATGTGCAGCATGTCGCCGGTCGTGGACTCCCGGCTCGCGACCGTGAAGTCCCAGGCGAGGGTGAGGTTGCCGCGCGCGATGCCCGCGCGCCGGAGGGCGGAGAAGACGCGGCCCATCGACCGGCGGCGCCGCTCGATCGACCTCGAGCGGGTCGCCTTGCCGTCGCGGAGCACGCGGAAGGCGAACGAGGGCGCGATCCGCTTGCCGTCCGCCGTGCGCAGGTTGCGCAGCGCGACCACGTAGCGGCGTCCCTCCGCGAGGTTCTTCGCGGGCCGGATCAGCAGCGCGCGCCGCGCGGCCGTCGCGGCGGCGCTGTCGACCTCGGCCCAGATCAGCTGGCGCGTGCCGGTCTTCGCGTCGATCAGCACGACGCGCTGCCGGCGGTCGAACGAGCGCGCGATGTCGGTGACCGGCACGAGCTTGTTGCGCCGGGCCGCCCGCTCCGTGTTGAGGCCGGGGATGAAGACGGTGATCTGCTGGCCAGGGCTGAAGCCGTCCGCCCGGTTCCAGTCACGCGGGTCGATCCGCACGCCGTCCTTGTTCTGCGGCATGCCGGCGCGCGGGAGCGCGAGGCGGCGGCCGGTCTCCGTCCGTGCGTCCGTCTTCGTGAAGTAGTCGTTCGGGAACGGCAGCAGGCACTTCCCGCCGCCGAGCGGGTCGCAGCGCTTCGGCGCGGCCTGCGCGGGCGCGCTCGGCGCGACGGCCGTCAGTCCCGCGACCAGCGCCGCGACATGCCTGCGTTCCATCGCCTCTCTCTCCTCCTCCTCGGACCGGCGCGGCATCCTAGCGGCCGCGGTTACGATCGCTCGCATGGCCACTCCCATCGCGCCGCTGGACGTGGAGCCGGGCACGCTGCCCGCGACGATGGCGGCCTGGGTGATCCGCGAGGAGCGCTTCGGCGAGCCGCTCGAGGCCTTCCAGCTCGAGCAGATCGAGGTCCCCGAGCCGGGGGCGTTCGAGGTGATCGTGCGCGTGATGGCCGCGGGCGTGAACTACAACAACGTCTGGGCGGCGCTCGGCAAGCCGGTCTCCGTGCTGCGCGGCCGGGCGGAGGACCACCACATCGGCGGCTCCGACGCCTCGGGGATCGTCTGGAAGGTGGGGGAGGGCGTCACGCGCTGGAAGCCCGGCGACGAGGTCGTCCTGCACTGCAACCAGGCCTCCTACGAGGACGTCGAGGTCCACGGGCTCGATCCCCTCGCGGCGCCGTCGCAGAAGATCTGGGGCTACGAGACGACCTGGGGCTCGTTCGCCCAGTTCTGCAAGGTGCAGGCGCAGCAGTGCCTGCCCAAGCCGCGGCACCTCTCGTGGGAGGAGGCGGCGTCCTACGCGCTGACGTACTTCACCGCGTACCGGATGCTGATCGACCAGGCGAAGATCCAGGCCGGCCACCGGGTGCTGGTCTGGGGCGGCGGCGGCGGGCTGGGGGTCTTCGCGCTCCAGCTCTGCAAGCTGACCGGCGCCGACACCGTGGCCATGGTCTCCTCGGCGCAGAAGGGCGAGCTGTGCCGCTCGCTCGGCGCCACGCACGTCATCGACCGCAGCGAGTTCGCGGGCATGATGCGCCGCGGGGACGAGACGCCTGAGGAGGAGGCCGCGCGCGCCAAGGAGTCGCGCCGCTTCGCCAAGCACGTGGCGTCGCTGCTGGGCGGGGCGCCCGACGTGGTCTTCGAGCACGTCGGCCGCGCGACCTTCCCGACCTCCGTGCTGACGGTCAAGCCGTTCGGCAAGGTCGTGATCTGCGGCGCCACCTCGGGCTACCAGCTCGACTTCGACGTCCGCTACCTGTGGATGCGCCAGAAGCAGATCATCGGCAGCCACTTCGCGAACGCCTACGAGGCGACGAAGGCGAACGAGCTGATCGAATGCGGCAAGATACGTCCCGTGTTGTGGAAGACCATGCCGTTCGACGGGGTCGCCGAAGCGCACCAGTCGATGTACCGGAACGAGCACCTGGGCAAGATCGCCATCCTTGTGGGCGCCGAGGCCGAGGGCCTCGGGCGCACCGGTGACGGGCCGGGCGCGATCCGCGCGGAGGTTGGAGCCTGATGGCATCCGGTGTAGTGCACATCCCCTGGTACGCGACCCTGTTCCGGGGGGACAAGTTCGAGGCGGCGCTCGAGGAGATCGCTCCGGTCGCGCTGCGCTACGGCGCGACCGAGTACGCGATCTACCGATCTAAGGACGACGCGTACCGCTTCCTGCAGCTGGCGACGTTCGACGACAAGCAGGCGTTCGAGGCGTACTGGTACAGCCCGGACTTCAACGACTGGCGGGCGCGCTACTCGAGCTGGTACCAGGTGCCGATCCTGTACGCGTGGCACGACCTCGTCGCCCGCGGCGGCCTCGGGGCCCCCGCGGAGGTCGAGGCCTAGCCGACCTGCGGCCCGCTGAGCTGCGCGCGGAAGGAGGCGATCTCGGTCACCGCGGCGGTGACGTACGCGGCCTCGGCCCACGCCATCTCCTCGGCCAGGTCCGCCTGGTAGGCGGGGTGGTCGGCGAGGCCGACCTCCTTGGCGGCGGCCAGCTCCTGGCGCAGCTCGTCGAGGTGGGTGCGGGCGGATTCGAGGGCGGGGGACATGGGGAGGCTCCGGGCTGTGGGGAGTGGGGAGTCGAGGGGAGATTGTCACCGTCTGCCCATGTGGACGATGAAGCAGGCCTCATTCTTCCCTAAGGACGAACCGGCCTCCGGTGGTGCGGCCAGCACTACCGGGGCGGCGGTGATCCGCAGCGGCGAGGCGCCGCGAGAATCGGTGGACCCACGCTAAGGCTGGAGCAGCTCGTCCTGCCCCGAGGGGCGCGGTGCGCCCACGGAGATGGCGACCGGCGCGATCTCCCGGTCGGAGGTGCTGAGCTCGTACTCGCCCTCCTCCGTGTCCACCTGCATGGTGGCCACGCCCGCGGGGGCGATCGACGGCGAGCGGGCG
>OBLS010000972.1_pt1 | contig 11262 bp, 10 predicted proteins | sample 1519901 | NCBI WGS metagenome assembly OBLS01 (sample SAMEA3113585, study PRJEB22503) | soil metagenome
TGTGGCTTGTCCGAAGAGCCGATGTCCGGGGTCAGGTCGGTCACGCTGGATTGCAGAGTCGTCCCCGAGTGCCCTCCCGGGCCCGCTGCCTGTTTGCGGTTGAGGTCGTCGACCATCTGCCGGTAGATGACGTTGGACAGTCGGCGTCGTAGGCAGCGCATGGCTTCCGTCGAGGCGCACGCCACCTCACCCAACATGGCCCAAGGCGCCGCGATGGCGCTTGAAGACGCCATCGTCCTGGCCGAGTGCCTCACCGCGGCCGCCGGCATCGCCGAAGGCCTGACGGCCTGCGAACGCCGCCGTCGCCCCCGAACCCAATGGGTGCTACGGCAAACACACCGTCGGGACCGTACCCGCACGCTTCCCCTCGCCGCACGCAACCGACTGCTCAGACACTTTGGCCAGCGAATCTTCCACTCCAACTACCGACCACTGTGCGAACCGGCCTGATCACACAGGCACCACCCGAACATCCACTGCTGCCGCGATGATCGGGCTTTGGTTGGGCAGCCCACGACGCCGGCGGCCCCGTAGCGGTGTCCGTCACCGCGACTGGAGGGCTTCCTACCTCATGACGGGTCAGGTGGGAAACCCTTCAGTCGTCATGAGCTAAGCCCGCTTGAGGTACAGCATCAGCGGCCCGGGGTCTGAGAACGGTGAGACAAACGGGACGCTCTCCGCGGCGCCGATCGTTACCGTCCCGGTCGGCTGCGTCGCCCGCGTGCTGACGCTGTGCCACTCCGCCGCGTACGTTCCAGCTTCTAGCGTCACCGTGAACGGACCGCCTGCATCGTTTGGCTGGAGGACCAGGTACTCGGCTCCGGGGTTCGCGAGCGCGAACCCTGCCGAGCTGAGGTCGCCGCGTGGCGTCATCTCGAGGAGTTGCATGAGTTCGGCGTAGCGGCGGGTATCGCCCATCGCGTAGCGGGCCGGCTCATAGAACTCGAACGGCGGAACGCCCGATTCCGGGTCCGCCGGACCGCCCGGCTCCATGCCGCCCACCAGCCCGAAGTCCATGAGGATCGGGTGGTGTCCGCGCACGAATGACTTCCACGCCCACAACGCGTCCCCCTGACCAGGGGCGTAGTGATCGGTGTCGCTGATGATCACTTTGGCGCCATCGGCCGGCGGAGGATCGGCGTACCAGCGCGATGGCGGTGAGCCCGGCGCCATCGGATGCCGACCTGCCGTGAAGATCTCGTCGTCGTACCCGGGTGAGATCCACTCCGCCCGGCTCCGCAAAAGGGGTTCGTTGACCCGCGGCTGGTCGCGCACCGGGAACTGCATCGTGATCCCGATCGGATGCGCGTCGTAGCCGCGTTCGGCCTCATGCGTCTTCACCACGTCGATGACCCAGTACTGCCACTCGGTCGAATCGCCCCAGACCGGCGGCTCCTTCATCCCGAAGAATGACGCGAACTCCTTCGTCACCGACCCGTCGCCGGACGACTCGTTCGCCGTCGAACAGCATCACGCCGACGTAGATGCCGGCCTCGCCGGCCTTGACCACACGCTGGCGAAGCCGCTCAAAGAACGCTGGGTCGAACTGATCGAGATCAAAGCGCGGCTTGCCGTCCTTGGCGAGCCCGGGACCGGTCCGTGCCCAGGGTTGGGGCGTCATGTTGAGGTGGAAGTTGCCGCCGGCTGCCTGTGACCGGACCTGCTCCCACCGCCACAGTCGGATGAAGTTGTGGCCGCGCTCGGTGAGGAAGCGCAGGTAGCCGTCGAAGTCGAAGCGCTCGGGATCGGCGGGACCCACGGGTCCCGGACCCATCCCGTCGTGGAGGTTGTTCCAGATGTGCGAGCCGGTGAGGTAGACGGCGCGCTCGGTGCCGTCGGCTGACGGGGGCGTGAAGTAGCGCGGGTTCCTGGTCGAGACACGGAGCGGCCCAGCGGCGGTGCGCGTCGTGGGAGAGGTCATCGCAGAACTCCTTCTGCGTTCGGTCCGGTCAGCCCGCAATCGTGACCCTTGTCGCCGTCGAGCCGCCATCGGTACGGGGGCGCGCGCGCGTGCGTGTGCGCGCTCAGTGCACGACAGCGGGAGGAACGCCCTCGTCGTCGAGCAGGTGGGACAGCTCACGCCTGCGGGGGAGCATCAGCGCCGGGATCAAGGTCAGCACGACCAGGACCCAGGCCACCCAGAAGGTGTCGGCGAACGCCGCTGCAGCCTCAGCCAGGCCGCGCGCGACGAACTCGGGCGCGATGCCGAGCTGCGCAAACACCTCGGGTTGGATATTCGACAGGATCGCCGCGTCGGCCTCGGTGATGCCGCCGTCGAGGCCGGGAATCTGCTCGGTGCCCGGGATGACCGGAGACTTGTCGAGGTGGTTGGTCAGCAGCACTGACATCACAGCGATCCCGATCGAGCTGGCGACCTGCTGTGTGATGTTCAGCAAGGTAGAGCCGCGTGCGACCGCATGAGCCGCGAGAGTCTTGAGGGCCGACGTGAACAACGGCATCATCGTCGCGCCCATGCCGAGGCCCATCACGACGAGCATCGGGATGAGCAAGGAGTAGGGCGTGTCCTCTGTAACTTGGGTGAGGCCGAACATCCCGACCACGATCAGCAGCAGGCCGAACGGCACGATCCGGCCGACGGGGTGCTTGTCGATCAGCCTTCCGGCGATCGGCATGGTCAGCATCGCGCCCAGCCCCTGCGGCGCGACCAGGAGGCCCGCGTCGAGGGTGGACTCCCCACGTATCTGCTGGAAGTACGTAGGCACGAGCAACAGGCCACCGAAGAACGCGGCCGCGAACAACGCCATCGTGATGACCGAGACCGTGAGGTTGCGGTTTCTGAACAACCGAAGGTCGAGCAGTGGATGCTCGGGGCGGAATGAGTGCCAGACGAACGTCCCCATGAGCGCGACTCCGACCAGCATCGACGCCCACACACGGGGCGCTGAGAAGTCTCCGCCCGTTGCCGGCAGCGACGACACCCCGAACAGGAACAACGCCAGACCCGGCGACATGAGCGCCATGCCGATGAAGTCGAACGACTCCGACGGCTCGGGCGTGTCCTTGGCGAGCACCCGCCACGCATAAGCCAGAGCGATCACGCCGAGCGGAAGGTTGATCAGGAAGATCCAGTGCCAGCTGGCCTCTTGAATCAGCCAGCCGCCGAGGATCGGGCCGAGGATCGGGCCGAGCAGCATCGGCACGCCGAGGATCGCCATGAGCCTGCCCATCCGGTGCGGGCCGGCCGCCTTGGTCATGATCGTCATCCCCAGCGGCATCAGCATGCCGCCGCCGAGGCCCTGGAGTACGCGGAAGGCGATGAGCGTGTTGATGTCCCACGCGGTCGCGCACAGCACTGAGCCGAGGGTGAACAGCGTGATCGCGGTCATGTAGAGCCGCTTGGTGCCAAACCGGTCCGCTGCCCACCCGGTCATGGGAATGACGGTCGCCAAAGCCAGCGTGTAGGCCGTCACGGTCCACGCGACGTGCGAGTAGGCGATCTCGTTTCCCGCGGAGCCGAACTCGGCCTGGAAGGTCGGTAGTGCCACGTTGACCACGGTGATGTCGAGGATCGACATGACGGCGCCGAGGACTACGACGCCGGCGATCTTGAGAACAGCGGCGTCGATGTGGTCGGGGTACTTGGTCCGGGTGGCCGGTGCCGCCATTCGATGCTCCTCCGATCTTGTGGTGCGTTCGTCACCGCCGAGGCAGCGCGCCGCACCCTAGCCACGGTCACCGACAGGAACATCGGTGACTGAATTCCTGGTCCCACCGCCGCAACACCAAGCGCGGTGGCCACCTTCCCGTGGGCGTACGGGCGTGATGAAGCGGCGTCGGTGCGGTCAGCGACCACCGACGCCGCTTCGATCACTCTCTACAGCGGGAGGCCGAGGCTGCTGGCGCAGGCCGGCCAGTCGCCGTACCCGCCCCGGGCGTCGCGCACCAAGGTGGCGATCCGGATCTGCTCGGCCTTGCTGTTCTCGTGCGGGTAACCCGAGCCCCCGAAGGCTTGCCAGGTGCTCAGCGAGAACTGCAGGCCACCGTAGTAGCCGTTGCCGGTGTTGATGGACCAGTTTCCGCCGGACTCGCACTCGGCCAGCCGGTCCCAGACGCCGCCGTCGACGGAGGTGTCGATGGGCGCGTCCTCCGCCGGGCGCTCCTTGGTGCCGACGCTCACGACCTCGGTCACGGGTGCGGCCAGGACCTTCTCCGAGAGCACCCGGTGGGAGCCTTCTTTGCCGTCGACGATGAGCACCTCGACGAGCCGTTCGACCTGACCGTCCTTGCCGGCGGTGACGACCTTCGTGTCCCCCTCGTACAAGGAGCTGTCGTTGCGCCGGGTGACCTCGTGCGCGACCGTCACGGTGACCGTACGTTGCTCGGCCCTGACCCGCTGGACCGTGAGCGTGAGCCCGGCCGCCACCCGAGCTTCCAGGCCCGGCTGCACCAGGTCGCGGTCACCGAGAGCGATGTCTGCGTCGGCGAGGGCCTCCCGGACGGTGACGGCCGTCGTCGTCACGGCCTTGGAGGCACCGTCGGCGACGATCGTCAGGTCCTTGGGAGTGCGGATCTCGAAGTCGAGCCCGTGGCGCCCGATGCCGCGCGAGCGGGAGACGGACAAGTCAGCGCCCGCCGCCCGGATGCCGAGGTCGTCGAGGGCCTCGTCGACCGACAGTGCGGTGGTCCAGATCACGCGGTCGACGCCGTCGACGGTCACGGTGATCTGACGACCGAAGCGGACGGCGATCTCGGAGCCGTCCTCGACCGGGCTGTCGGTGGAGGGAGCCACGACGTCATGCTCGCCGAGATCGACGCCCTGGTCCGCGAGAACCTCTTCCACGGTGTCGCCGAAGGTGTGCACGGACTCGGCTTGGCCGTCGACGCTGAGCGTGACGGTCTTGTCGAAAGTTGTGTAAGCGGTGGTGCCTCCGACGAGTGCGGAGACGACGGCGGCATTGATCGCCAGCGTCTTCAGGGACGGACGCACAGTGCTCCAGGTGAAGCGTTCTCTCCGGGCACGGGTTCCCAGCCGGCGCGTCTCACCCCCCGTGCGCCGCCTGGAGCCTCCCCGACCCCGGCTGCCAGTCACGAGACGGTAACGGGTCGATGGCCACCTGCCAAACCCGTTGTCCACATCACCATGACCCGAAGGCCTCCTCGGTGTTGCGCTGGAGCGTGGCACAGGTCGTGTCCAGATCGGTCTGCAGAACCTCGGCGATCTTACGGACTGTCACCGGCACAAGGTAGGACCCGTTCGGCCTGCCGCGGTACGGATGCGGGGTGAGGAAAGGAGCGTCGGTCTCGACGAGGAGGCGGTCCAGGGGCGTCACCGCGAGCGCGGAGCGCAGGCTCCCGGCGTTCGCGAACGTCACCGTTCCGGCGAACGAGAGGAACCATCCACGCCCGGCGCAATGTCGGGCCATCTCGGCGTCGCCGGAGTAGCAATGGAACACGACGCGGTCGGGCAGCGGCACGTCGTCGAGGACACGCAACACGTCCGCGTGGGCGTCCCGATCGTGGATGACCAGGGCCATTGCGTGCCTGCGGGCCATCTCGACGTGGGCCCGGAACGATGCCTCCTGGACGGCGTGGCCATCCTCGGCGGTGCGGAAATGGTCGAGCCCGGTCTCCCCGACGGCCCGGACCCGGTCGGACGACCCGGCCAGCCGGTCGATCTCGGTCAGGGCATCGTCGAGGTTTCCCCCGGCCGCCAGCCGCGGCGCCTCGTTGGGGTGCAAAGCGACGCCCGCAACGACGCACTCGAACCGCTCCGCCGCGTCCACCGCCCAGGCGGCACCGGGCAGGTCGCAGCCAATCTGTACCACCCTGGTGACGTTGACCGCGGCCGCGTCGGCCAGCGCCTGCTCCGGGCCCGCCCACGGGTGGTCCGGACCGCGTGCCAGGTCCAGGTGGCAGTGCGTGTCCGTGACCGCCGACGGCAACGGCTCCGGCGCGGGCGGCCGTGCGCTCACTCCCCCGCCCGCTGCTCCAGGCGGGACAGCTCTTCCTCGACGATCGACGGGTCGAGCTTGGCGAACACCGGAGTCGGCGGCGCGACCGGTGTGCCGGGCCGGATCGGCGTGGACGCCCAGCGGCCGTCGCCCCGGTGGTCGTCGAGCATGAGCACCGGGTAGCCAGGCCCGCCGTCGAGGTCGTCTACCTCACGGATCTGCGGGTGGTCGGACCATCGGCCCGTCTGACCCAGCGCCTCGTGGACGCGCTGTGCGGAGTGCGGCAGGAACGGCGTCAGCAGCGTTTTGCAGTCGTCGACAGCCTGAGCCGCGACGTTCAGCACCGTGCGCATGCGGTCAGGGTCCTCGGTGCGCAGCTTCCACGGCACCTGCTGCGACAGATAGGTGTTGGCCTCGCCGACGATGCGCATCGCCTCCTGGACGGCAGCCTTCTGGCGGTGCCGCTCGATCAACCCGCCGATGGCCGGGAACCCGTCCCGCGTCGTGGCCAGCAGCGCATGATCGGCATCGGTCAGCGTCCCGGCCTCGGGGATCGAGCCGAGGTTCTTGGCGATCATCGAGGCGGTCCGGTTGACCAGGTTGCCCCAGCCGGCGACCAGCTCGTCGTTGTTGCGGCGGAGGAACTCGGCCCACGTGAAGTCGGTGTCCTGGGTCTCGGGGCCCGCGACCGAGATGAAGTAGCGCAGCGCATCCGCGTCGTAGCGCGACAGGAAGTCGTTGACGTAGATGACGACTCCTCGGGAAGAGGAGAACTTACGACCCTCCATGGTCAGGAACTCACTCGAGACGACCTCGGTGGGCAGCTGGAGGGTGCCGAACCGGCCCGGCTCCCCGCCCCTGGCGCCGCGGCCGTCGTACCCCAGCAGCTCCGCCGGCCAGATCTGGGCGTGGAAGGTGATGTTGTCCTTTCCCATGAAGTAGTACGACGACGCGTCCGGGTCGTTCCACCATTTCCGCCACGCGTCGCCGTCACCCGTGCGGCGCGCCCACTCGACCGACGCCGACAAGTACCCGATGACGGCGTCGAACCACACATACAGCCGCTTGTTCGGGTTGTCCTCCCAGCCCGGAAGCGGCACCGGCACGCCCCAGTCGATGTCGCGCGTCATGGCCCGCGGACGGAGGTCGTCGAGCAGGTTGAGCGAGAACTTGAGCACGTTCGGCCGCCAGTCGGAGCGCGTCTGCAGCCACCCTCCGAGCGCCTCGGCGAGCGCGGGCAGGTCCAGGAAGAAGTGCTCGGTCTCGACGAACCGCGGCGTCTCGCCGTTGACCCGGCTACGTGGGTTCTTCAGGTCCGTGGGATCCAACTGGTTGCCGCAGTTGTCGCACTGGTCGCCGCGAGCAGCGTCGTAACCGCAGATCGGGCACGTTCCCTCGATGAAGCGGTCCGGCAGCGTGCGTCCCGTCGACGGAGAGATCGCGCCCAGAGTGGTCCGCTCGACCATGTACCCGTTGCGATGCAGCGTCTTGAACAGCTCCTGGGCCACGGCGTAGTGGTTGCGCGTCGTGGTGCGGGTGAACAGGTCGTAGGAGAGCCCGAGGTCGTGCAGGTCCTGCACGATGACGCGGTTGTACCGGTCGGCGAGCTCGCGCGGCGTCGCTCCCTCGTGCTCGGCCTGGACCAGGATCGGGGTCCCGTGCTCGTCGGTGCCGCTGACCATGAGCACGTCGTGGCCCGCCATGCGCATGTACCGGCTGAACACGTCGGACGGGACGCCGAAACCGGAGACATGGCCGATGTGACGAGGCCCGTTGGCATAGGGCCAGGCCACGGCCGTGAGGACGTGACGAGACATGTGACCCGATCGTAGAGGGCGCAACCTTGCCGGTTCGCGCGGGTTGTCGGCGGCTCCGCGGAGCAGTGTGGGCCCGCGCCGGCGTCAGAGGCGCGTGGCACGCCCGGGCTTCTCGCAGGTCGAGACGATCGCGGCCGAATTGTGATCATTGGACGTCGCGGCGAGCCACTACGGCGGCGTAGACCGCGCGCTTGGGCAACCCGAACTCACGGGCCACGGCGGCGATCGCCTCCTTGCGCGCAGCGCCGGCGGCCTCGCGCTCTGCGACGAGCGCCGCGGCATCATCCACCGTCGCCACCGCGCGAGGCACCGTTGCGCCGGCCACCACGATCGTGATCTCACCCAGAACGCCGCCGCGGGCCCACGCGGCAAGCTCACCCAGTGTTTCCCGGCGGACTTCCTCATGGGTCTTCGTCAGCTCGCGGCACACGGCGGCCCGGCGGTCGTCGCCGAAGGCCAGCACCATGGCATCGAGCGTCGCCGCCAGGCGGTGCCGTGACTCGAAGAAGACCATCGTCCGCTCCTCGTCGCGGAGCGCTGCCAGCCGTCGGGAGCGCTCCCCCGACCGCCGAGGCGGGAAGCCCTCGAAACAGAACCGGTCCATCGGGAGTCCGCTCACGGCCAACGCGGTCAGCACGGCGGAGGGTCCGGGGACGGCCGTGACCCTGACACCCGCGGCGACGGTGGCCGCGACCAGGCGGTACCCGGGATCGGACACCGAGGGCATGCCTGCGTCGGACAGCAGCAACACTCGCGCGCCGGCGGACAGCGCCTCGACCAGCTCGGGCGTACGCGCAGCCTCGTTGCCCTCGAAGTACGACACGATCCGGCCGGGAATCTCGGCGGCCAGGGCGACGGCGAGCCGACGGAGGCGGCGAGTGTCTTCGGCGGCGATCACGTCCGCCGCCGCGAGCTCGCGGACCAGTGCGGGCGGAGCGTCGTCCGGGTCGCCGATCGGCGTTCCGGCCAGCACCAGAAGCCCGTCCGGGGCATCGGTCACGCAGCCATCCTGACAGCCACTCCTACGATGTCCCGGTGAGCCGGACCACCGATGCACCCGTCGAGGTCGCATCCGAGTCGCGTCCGGGCGAGATCGCGGCGGGTCCTGCGGCCGCTGACGTGCGAAGAGTGCTCGTCCGGCCGATGCCGCAGGACGGTGCCTGGGCTTGGATCGGTCCGCTGTTCGCCGGCGTCGTCGCGGCGCTGCTGCGGCTGGCGGACCTCGGTCGCCCGGCGAAGTTCGTCTTCGACGAGACGTACTACGCCAAGGACGCGTTCTCGCTGCTGCGCTTCGCCGACGCGCGCTCGTTCGTCGAGGGCGCGGACGAGAAAATCCTCGACGGCGAACGCGACGTCTTCACCGACGAGCCATCGTTCGTCGTGCACCCGCCCGTCGGGAAGTGGCTGATCGCGGGCGGCATCAGGCTGCTCGGCATGGAGCCGGCCGGTTGGCGCCTCGCGACCGCCCTGGCCGGCATCGCCACCGTGGTCATCGTCGCGCGGGTGGGGAGGCGACTGTTCCGGTCCACCTTGCTGGGTTCCCTCGCCGGCCTGTTGCTCGCCGTGGACGGGATGGCGATCACCATCAGCCGTACCGCGATCCTGGACGGCATCCTCGCCATGTTCGTCGTGGCGGCGTTCGGGTGCCTGCTCGTCGACCGGGACTGGATCAGGGCCCGGTACGCCGACCTGGCCCTGCGCGGGCCTCGCACGCCGCCGCTCGTGGCGTGGCGGCCGTGGCGGCTGGCCGCCGGGATCCTGCTCGGGCTGGCCTGCGGCACCAAGTGGAACGGCATCTACGCCGTCGCCGTCTTCGGCGTGCTGACCATGTGCTGGGAGTACTCCGCCCGCCGCGCAGCGCAGCAACCGGTGCCGTTCTGGACCACGGTGGGCCGGGACGGACCGGTCGCATTCGTCACGATCGTCGGCTCGGCGGCGGTCACCTACGTCACCTCGTGGTGGGGATGGATCGCGGGCGACGACGGATGGTCGCGCCAGTGGGCGGTCATGAACCCGGCGGCGGGACCGGCGGGCGTCATACCGGACTGGGTGCGAAGTCTGTGGCACTACCACTGGGAGATGTGGAACTTCCACAGCAACCTCACGGCTCAGCACAACTATGCGTCCGACGCGTGGGGCTGGCTGGTGCTGGCCCGTCCGGTGTCGTTCGACTACGCGGGTCTGGAGCGGGGCCAGCAGGGCTGTGACGTCGAGCGGTGCAGCCAGGCCGTGCTCGCGCTTGGCACGCCGCTGCTGTGGTGGGGCGCCTGCCTCGCGCTCGTGGCCTGCCTCTGGATGTGGGCGGCCCGGCGGGACTGGCGGGCCGGCGCGATCCTTGCCGGAGTCGTCGCTACCTGGGCACCGTGGTTCCTCTTCCTCGGCCGCACCGTGTTCGCCTTCTACGCGGTCGCGATCGCGCCGTTCCTGGTGCTCGCGGTGACGTACGCGGTCGGGCTGATCCTCGGCCCGGCCGGCGCCGCACCCAATCGCCGAACCGTGGGGGCGGCCGTCGCGGGCGCGTACGTCTTGGCGGTGATCGTGACTGCCGCATGGTTCTATCCGATCCACGTCGACGCGGTCATCCCGTACGACGAGTGGTTGCGCCGGATGTGGTTCCGGGGGCACGGCCCCTGGAACTGGATCTGAACCGACAGCCCGCTCAGCGTTGAGGTTACGGCGCCCACTCGGTCACGCCAGCGCCTCCACCAACAGCCAGACCCCGAACGCGGCGAACAGCCCCGCGGCGACGTAGCGGACCGCACGATCCGGGAGGCGCTTGCCCAGCTGCCGGCCAACGATGATCGCCAGCGCCGCGGCCGCGACCATTCCGAGCGTCGCCGGCCCAGCCGTTCTGAGACGCCAGGGTGATCGTCGCCAGCATGGTCTTGTCGCCGAGCTCGGCGAGCAGGAACGCCGAACCCACCGTCATGACCACCGGCCCTGAGCCAACCCGGGACAGGACCTCGTCGTCCTCCTCGTACTCGCCGCGCAGCGTCCAGAGCGCGAAGCCGAGAAAGACCAGACCGGCCACCAGAGATATCCATCTGGTCGGTAGCGCCAGGCCGAGCCCGTAGCCCACGCCTACCGAGATCGCATTGATCAGCACCGTCGCGGCAACGATCCCGGTCATGACCAGGGCCGGCCGGTACTTCGTGGCGAACGTCAACGCCATGAGCTGGGACTTGTCACCGAGCTCGGCCACGAAGACCACACCGAAGCTCAGCCAGAACGCCGCCCACAGGTTCGCCATCCGTGCCTCCCGATCCTGGCCGGATCGGGGTGGACATGACCTCGACCCGGCATCACTGCCTGGTCGAAGGTCTCGCCCGCCCCGTGATCGGAGGCTGCCCGGCCGGACGCTCACCGGAGCGTCAGCATGTCGACCGCGACATTGGGGGCTACTCCCCTTCGCCGTCACCACCCTACCGGCCGCCTCGATCGTTCCTGCACGTCGGGAAATGCCAGGTGAGGGGTGAGAACGGGCGCGGAGCGGGTAGGGATCACGTGGCACAGGCTTCGAATGCCGAGGCCGC
>OBLS010000973.1_pt1 | contig 11258 bp, 14 predicted proteins | sample 1519901 | NCBI WGS metagenome assembly OBLS01 (sample SAMEA3113585, study PRJEB22503) | soil metagenome
AAGATATAGCGCCACAATCCGACATCGCGGTCTTTAATATGCTGGGTTATGACTTTAAGAACGAAGCTTACGTCGGAAGGGGAGTAGTCGAACTATTGGGTTCGGGGGTCGAGTTCCAAAATGGTGACCTTGCAATGAGGGGCAACTTTGCTACAATTGACGAGAATAAACGAATACTTGATCGCAGAGCGGGAAGAAATATCCAACAACATGAGGCTGATTCGATTTGCCAGAGTTTGTCTTCGAAAATTAAATTTAGCGATCAAGCTGTAAGTCTTGTTATCAAGCCAACAGTGGGCCATCGATCTGTAGTCAGATTTAGGCATAAAAACTTGCAACTTTCCGATGAAATTGGCAATACCGATCCGGCCTACGATAAAGTTTCAGGAATAGGAGTCGCGAGATTGTCTTCATACAAAGATATGGTCGAAAGAAGTACACCTCGGGACGGTACGCCAGAATCAAAGGTTTCGGCTTGCCTGGTAAATGAATTTAGCGATCAAGCTATTGACATACTGAGATCGCATCCAATAAATAATGAGAGACGAAAGGATGGAATAAAACCTATAAATTGTGTCCTCCTTCGTGATGCAGGTAATCGGATCCCTATACTTGAACCGATAGGGGAAAAATACAACATGAAGACGGCAGGGATCGTTGACATGCCAGTCGAGATCGGTATAGCAAACATTTTGAAAATGGAGATCCTGAAGTCTGGCAGAGTTGATGATTATGAGTGGAAGGCAGATGAAATCTCCTCGAACATCCCTCGTTTCGACTTGATTTATGCGCACATCAAAGGTCCTGATGAGTTCGGACACGATGGCGATGCAAGAGGTAAAATGAAGAATATTGAAGAAATTGATAGGTTATTCTTTGACAATATGCTACATGAATCAAAGTCGAGTGGCGTCTCCATCGTAGTGTCGGCGGATCATTCTACCCCTTGCGTAAAAAGGTCCCATAGCGCAGACCCCGTTCCGTTGTTAATCTCGGGAAGCGAAGTGCGGAAAGATGGCAGTCTAAGGTTTACGGAAGAATATGGGGTAAAGGGTGCTCTGGGTCGCCTATACGGCAGCAAGGTAATATCTATCGCAAGGCATGAGATACATGGGAGTTAATCCTTTGAGTGACGAAGGTGCGCCGACCAATGAGCAGAACAGCAAAGTCCTAACGGGTAGCATAAAACTGGAATAATTGTTCTCCGACTCTGCATAAAGAGGTACCAGACTACACCCTTGAGCATGTCCTCTATGATCTCCTAGTAAGTAACGTTCCCTTGCATTTCTCACAGATTTGCTCGTCGATTTCAGATTCTATGCTATGATGGACATCACAGATTATGAAAGTGTATCGCATATAGTTACATAGCTCAACAAGTTTAGCCATGGTACTTGGAGTATACAGCTTGTCTGTCGCAAGGTCGCGAGCGATTTCTTCTATCATGAGCTTAACTTGAGGCGTAGACGAAAGCCGCAACATCAACTGAGTATCGCCTCTGGTCCCCCGGATGTAGTTGCTAACAGCAGCTTGTGTCACGCCCAAAACCTTGGCGACTATCTCTTCCCTGAGATCATACTCCTTGGTTAGCTTTATCGCAAGCAGGGATCTAATTGCAGGGATCAATGACTTGGCTTCTATTTCTGAGGGTAAGAGCATGCCTCGGCAAGGTAAAAAGTTATCGGTTTATTATATAAAGCTTCTCTGATCTTTGCGAGCAAAGTCTTGATTTACATGGTAGCGACAGCTAATTCGAGCGAGCGTGCCAGTATCCAAGTCATACTTAAATACACGTAGTATTGATTCTTGAACTAATGGGAGAGATCATATTTCTTTTTCTCCTTATTCCTAGCCAACATAGGAGAGATTACATTTCTGAATGAACGTCAAGTTTGGATTTACACAGGGGCTCAACGTTGCCCGACTGGGGCTAGACGAAAGCCAAGTGATAACTGCCTGTCAAATAGCTGATAGAATGGACTACGATTCAGTTTGGTCGATGGACCACTCTAACGTTCCTCAATGGAAAAATGCTGTTGTCAATGATGCTTGGTTAATGCTAGCAGCTATAGGAGCCGTTACGTCTCACGTAGAACTCGGAACGTGTGTAACAGACGCGATAAGGAGACATCCTTCAGCTATCGCCCTTTCGACTATCACTTTGGATAGAATAACCAAGGGCAGGGCTATATTGGGAATCGGTGCCGGAGAGGCGCAAAATGTTGTAGACTTTGGAATTGAGTTCTCGAAACCCGTCTCGAAATTCAAAGAACAGCTCGAAGTAATAGAGAAGCTTTTTGAGTCGGAACCAGACCGGCGTGTGAGCTACAAGGGACAACACTATAACCTTGTTGAGGCCTGCCTTCAAGCCAGGAGCATTCGAAAGCCTAGGCCCCCTATTTATATCGCCGCCGGGGCTCCGAAGACTTTAGAGCTATGCGCAAAGTATGGTGACGGGTGGATTCCAATTGGTTACACTCCCGAACTATTCAAGAATCATGCCAATGTAATACGAGACCGAGCCAAAGAAATAGGACGGGATCTAAATGGGTTTCAGTTCGCTAACGATGTCGACATTTACTTTACAGACGATGGAGAGGAAGCTTGGAACAAGATGAAAAATGCAGTAAAGGTGAGTTTATACAAGCCAGAACTTCTAAAGGTTCACAATATTCAGCAAGACTCTGAGTTCGATTTCAGGAGGTATTTTACTGAATACGCTATGAATAAGCCAGAACTTATGGAACAGATGAAGAGGGCAGCATTAAAGATACCGGATAGCGTTGCGAGAACTGCAATAGGCGTTGGCAAGCCTGAAGATGTAATCCAAATGTTGGAGCGGTTTATAGATGCAGGAACTAATCATTTCATAATTCGTTTCTGGGGGGATGGATACTTTAAGAACATAGAAACATTCGGGAACAAGGTAATTACTTATTTTAGAGATCAAGGTAGAGCCTAGGCTTGCAGATACACGTCCAAGGTGCCACTCTTCTGCGTTGACGCTTTGGACGGCTGGGGCTTGTGCGCACGAGCCACAGGCTCCGCATCAAGGCCGAGACCCTTTAGCGATCGAGCGAATTCCGTAGAAAATCCGTGGAAAGTATAAATTTTACGCGCTCGAGACATCAAGACGAGCTGTACCAATTCTTCATAATCACAGTGGTCGCTTAACGGGAGCGCATAATCCAAACCCATCATGAACTTGTAGCTCTTATCAATTGCCCAGCCGCTAAAGCCTATTGAAATCGCTCGGCATCGTTCCTTAATTGCTCGAATGAATCCTGACCTGGCTGAGCTTAAGGGAGCGACCATTAACCATGGTGTCGATTTTGCTAGGAGAGATCCCTGTTTTGCCGTGGAAAATGTTATTCCTTCTTTTAGGCCAACTCCGAATTCCCTGTAAATCGTATTTATTTTTGCCACTGAATCGTAAATAAATAGAGGAGCCCAATGCTGAAATAACTGCGTGAGCAATTGAGCTTTACCCAGTGGGTATCCCAAGAGAAGCACAGATACTCCCCTGTCGAACATTTCACCTATTATTTTATTGGCTATGTGTATCACGTCATCAATAGGAGGGAAGACATATCTGGGGGAGCCAAAGGTTGATTCCACGATTAGGACATCTGCTTTCGGCACTTGAGCGCCTCCCATGAAGCCTCTTTTCCTAGTCGAGATGTCCCCCGTGTAATAGATCTGGTCATCTATCAATAACCCCCTTGATCCAAGGACATGGCATGTGTCAATTAACCTATAACCATCACAACAATCTTTATAGTTTGCAAGAGACAAATCGACGCCCCGGTGCCGGGCCAAATGTGACGTTGCCTTTGATGCCAGGACTCGCTCAGCGTGACCTATTTTTTTCTTTTTTGATGTCATCAGATGGTCGGAATGGGCATGGGAAAAAAACATCACATCCGATGTCGATTCCCTCCGAGGATCTAGCAGAATTTTGCGTCCACTAATGTGAACGACAAGTCCACACTCTGATAGGGTCACCACAGGACCAGTATTGACCAATAATCTCTAATGGTGTGATTGCAGTTATTTTAATTTTACAGCGCTAAACGTTTAAGCGCGTTCTAGGATATTTTCAGGGTGCTAAAACTAGCAATTTTGATCTCAGGGAGGGGAAGCAATTTGCGCTCAATACTTCAGGCAATTGCAACTCGAACCCTAATTGGTACCAATGCAAAAGTTGTCATCTCAAATAACCCGCAAGCAAGAGGAATTGCCGTGGCAAAACAATTCAATATTGCAACAGAAATCTTAAGCCCTTCTGGCATGCGAGGATGGTCTTACGACAAAAGGCTAGTTTCAATTCTAGAGAAATATGATGTTTCACCAAGTAATGGTCTGGTTTGCCTTGCCGGATATATGCGAGTATTAAGTCCCGAGTTTGTCGCCAAGTATAAAATGCGCATTATAAATGTCCATCCTTCATTGCTCCCTGCTTTCCCTGGTTTACACGCCCAGAAGCAGGCCTTGGAGTACGGAGTAAAAGTATCGGGCTGTACGATCCACTTTGTTGATGAAAAAGTAGATTCAGGATCGATTCTACTTCAGCGGTCTGTCCGTGTGTTAGATTCGGATTCGGAAGAAACCTTGTCTAAGAGAATACTGGCTCAAGAGCATAAACTCTATCCTCAGGCAATAAGATTGATAGCAGAAAGAAAAGTTACGTTGAAGGGTCGCAAGGTAATATTAATATAGAAAAACGTTTTGAATGACAAACGAATCTATCCCTAGGGCCATGATTTGCAGGTACGCTGTCTGCAGCATTACCCCTGGTTTAGTAAATATTTAACACATGAGCGCGAACATTATCGATGGGCTGTTAGTGGCTGCCAAGATACAAGCACAAGTCAAAAAACAAGTTGACCGACTAGTCACTCAAGGGATAAGGCCCTGTTTGAGTACGATCCTTATAGGCGAAAATCCGGCTTCAATTTCATATGTAAATAAGAAACAAAGAGCTGCTGCAGAATTGGGAATCGCCACAAGAGACTTAAGATTCAGTGAGGCACTAAAGCAGGAAGAACTGGAGGGAATAATCTCAGGCCTTAATGCTGACAGCCATGTTCATGGAGTGTTGGTGCAGTTGCCTCTTCCCAGTCACATTGATCAAAATAAGACTATTAATTTGCTGGACCCAGTGAAGGATGTCGATGGGTTAACTCCTTTTAATGCAGGTATGCTTTTGAAGGGTAGTCCCGTAATTACACCCTGTACACCTGCAGGTATCCTAGAATTGCTAGATTTCTACAAAATTGGTGTGACTGGTATGGACGCCACGATCATCAACAGGAGCAGCCTCGTGGGCAAGCCGTTAGCATGTTTGCTCGCAGAGAGAGGCGCTACTGTTACGATTTGCCATTCAAAATCTCGAAGACTGCAGGAAAAACTAATGAGCTCAGAAATGATAATAAGTGCTGTTGGTAATAGGGAGAAATTCACTTTATTGGGGGACACGATCAGGCCAGGGGCAGTAATAATTGACGTAGGTATCAGCAGGGTTAGCGGCAGGATTTGTGGTGATGTTGACTTTAGTTCTGTTAAAGATAAGGCTTCATGGATTACTCCCGTTCCAGGGGGTGTTGGCCCTATGACAGTTGCCATTTTGTTAAGAAATACGGTCACCGCAACAATGTTGTCTTTTGGGGGAAGGAACGATCTATCAGGATGAGCAGTGTGGCGGCAGAAAAAGAAAAAATCAGAAAAACAATGCTGAAAAGGCGTGATATGATCTCATCGACGGAGGTTTCGGAAAAAAGCAGGCTTATCCAGCTCAATGTTATGAACTCTCACCATTTCCTGATTTCTAAAACTTTGGGAGTATATTTGCCAATCGGAAGCGAAGTGAGGACAGAAGAAATCATCCGAAGAGCATTGGAGAGTGCCAAGAAAGTCGCCTTGCCCAGAATTGAATCAGACAAGATGACATTCATCCAACTAAATGACAGGCTTCTCCAAGAGAATAACCTAGTAGTCGGCAAATTTGGATTAAAGGAACCCAGCAAACAGGGGACGGAAATAACAGAGATAGATTTACTCGTGGTCCCAGGTATTGCATTTGATAACGAAGGTTCCAGAATAGGCTATGGTCGAGGTTATTTTGACAGATACATGGCGGATACAAAGGTATCATTTTCTCTGGGCTTAGGTTATCGATTCCAATTGCTATCCAACCCTTTACCTCAATCTCGTCTGGACCAAAGGATAAATGGACTGTCAACTGAAACTGGGATTCTATACTTTTAAAGAAGCGCGCGTTCACTTTGTTTGCGCAATAGTAGGCTTCCCAATGTCTGTCCTATAATGCTCACCCCCGTCACCCCACTTTATCTTGCGTACAGCTGTATACGCTTCTCTTCTTGCTTCACTGAGGTTCTGTCCGGTTGCGGTAACGCTTAAAACCCTTCCTCCGGCGGTGGTTATGTGTCGAGTCAATTTTCTCCTAGTGCCCGAGTGAAATATAACCACTTTTCTGGAGACACGGGAATCCAGCCCATAAATTCGGTGTCCGGTAGTATATTTCACTGGATATCCTTTCGAAGCCATGACCACACAAACCGAATGTTGTTTTTTCCATTTGATAGGCGGCATCAGGTGGAGTCTCTTGTCCATAGCAGCATCAAGGTAAGGGTATAAGTCTGAACCCATTCTTACCATGAGGCTCTGGCATTCGGGATCACCCATCCTAGCGTTAAACTCTAAAACACTAGGAGTTCCATTTTCACTGTCGAGCATCAGCCCTGCATATAAGAACCCTGAAAAAGGGGACCCCAGCTCCCTCATGCCGCGAATTGTTGGTTTTATGATGTGATTTACTATTTTAGCTTCCAAATTCTCGCTGATATTCTCTACAGGGGAATAAGCTCCCATCCCCCCAGTGTTTGGGCCAGCATCACCATCGCACGCTCGCTTATGATCTCTGCTAATGGCCAGAGGTACGAATGAGTCTCCATCACATATTGCTATGTACGATGCCTCCTTTCCCTGTATTTTTCTTTCAGCAATGACCCTGTTGCCGGAATCCTCGAACTTCCTGTCAAACATGAGCACTTGGAGGGCCTGAATTGCTTGCTTTTGAGTCCGACACACGAACACTCCCTTCCCTGCCGCTAAGCCCTCAGTTTTAATTACAAGCTCATGGGTTTGGCCCCTAACATAGTCTTCTGCATCCCTATAAGACGTGAAAACAGCAAATGATGGTGTCTTAATGTCTAACCTTTTCATAAATTGCTTGCTGAATACTTTACTAGATTCAAGCTTCGTAGCGGCTTTCGTGGGTCCAAATATCCTTAAACCTCTTTTCAGGAATTGATCTACAATCCCTTCTGCCAATGGTCCTTCAGGTCCAACAAGCGTTTCGCAGTCATTTTCTGCGGCAGAATCTATCAGTTTGTCATGATTTAAATGGTCAATTGCGACGTTGTTTTTGGTCCCTCCGTTTCCGGGACAATAAAAGACTTTTTTCACCATCCTGCTCCGAGCGAGTTTCCATCCCAATGCGTGCTCCCTTCCGCCTGAGCCTATGATCAAGATATTTTTCTTTCTTCCGGTAGACTGCAAGAGATAAAATGCGGATTCCCGAATAATAAATGGTTTGACATCAAAATAACTTAACACGCTGTGATGCCCTTTTATTTCATATTACTAAGATAGATTATATGGCTGAAGAAGAGGGTCTGCAAAGGCCTAAACGAGGGCTTGCGTCGGCGCCAGGAGATATTCGAGAGAAAGTGGCTAAGAAAGGTGGAGCCGCTCCACATCACGCGCGAGGTCTGGCTGCAGCCGACGCGGTAACCAGGTCCCGAGTAGCAAAGGCAGGAGGGAGTGCTCGTGCACTCAACACCGAGGGATTAAGAAATGCCGGCAAAAAGGGGGGAGAAGTGGTCAAAGCTGAATACGGCACATCATTCTACCAATCTATCGGAGGGAGAGGAGGCCACTCGGTAAAGGAGAAGTACGGGATTCAATTCTATAGAGAAATAGGCGAGAAAGGAGGAGCCGTTGTTAAGGAAAAATATGGTTCAGGTTTCTACAGGGATATAGGAAAAAGAGGGGCTCAAAAACTCAAGGACCGATCTGCTAGATAAAAGAGTTAGGACCCAGGTGAATTAACCAAATTTGATGTTATTCAGGGCGTAAGTACATTTTTTGAAGTATCATTTATAATCGCATCTATAAAACGATCGTATTCATAGTCCGCGAACTCGAATAGTGCAAAGGATCCTTCTCTAATTACCTTGTGGGCACCTTTCAGGTGATAGCACAGTCTTCCCGAGGATAATGACCCGAAGTAATAGCTTCTGCAGGAACAGAAATCCAATTCTGGCGCTGTCCAATACTCCTCGTCTTTGCCTACCACCGTGCAGATCCTCCTGCCGCTAGGTCGGAATACATGTACCTTTACTGCTTTTTGCCCTGTGACACTGATATTGCTGGGGTCCAAGCCGTATACTTAGATAACTCATGCCATTTATATTCTAACAGACAGACACCAATACTGGTTACGCCAAAACTCAATACTCGAATGTCATTTGACCACGAAGAGTCTGATGCACTGTGAATATTCCTGGTCGACGCCGCAACGAACTTTTTTGCCAAATGCCCTGGAATATTTTGTTCCTCTTTGCTTTGGCGAGGCGAGGAAGCATTTGAACATAAATTTATTACGAAGGTATAACTAACCTGACCATTGAAAGATTACGACTATGTGATTTTGTGGTTGGACTATTTCAATAAGAACCTTCCTCGGGCCAAAGGTCGTAGGGTAAAAAAAGAGCATGCTATATTTGATCCTACACTATCCGATCTCGTTGAAGCAGCCAAGGAATCTGGATTTGATCCTCAGCAGGATCAGATTAACGACGGCGCGCGGTATCCGAGAAGGCCATTCGTAAAGTCAGGTTACGTGGCCTTACCTAAAAAAGATAATGTTAGAAAAAATATACTGCTTTTCACACTTGCCCAAAAGATGCTAAAAAATAGAACGCGATGGTCAAAACATTAGGTCCCACCCGCTATGCTTGAGCTAGGACAGATTTTACACACTGCAAGAAGCGGTCGAATTATTGTCAAGATTAGTATTGCCGCCTCGGGAAAAAAAGTGAATGGGTTACCGGTAATTGATATGAATGGTAGACAAATCGGAAAGATCCAAGAAATATTTGGTCCGGTTTCCTCCCCTTACGCCTCTATCCAACCAGTCCGAGAGAAGCTTGCGAGCATCGCCGGCGCAACAGTTTTCATATATAGTGAAGTTTCCCGTAAAAGTAAAAGTCGAAAGGACTATGCCAGTAAAGCCAAAAAAACCTAGCAGGTTGACCCTCTCGCAAAAGGCCTGGTTCACCGAACGTTGACCGCTGACATTTGAACTGGCCTTAGGACAAGTCACTGGAAAGGAGAGGTGCTCAACCTTATTGCTGGGGAGCGTGCACACATGACTCTTTAGTTCTGTTCTCTCATTTCTAAGGGATTTATCTCCTTATAATATTCCCAAAAATCATCTCCAATGTAGTGTATGTTGTCAATAACATATCCTTTGTTGTTATTGATGGCGGTGGTGCTGTCTTCTAGTGCTCTGCCAACCGCTAGGACTTTTGAATATTTCGCGTCTTTGACCGTAACCAGGTCACCTCTGTAAAAGGTGTCAAATTTGATGATGCCTGGTCGCGTGACGCGGGCACCGTTGCACACGAATTTTACTGCTCCCATATCTACTACTACCGATGGAAATGCAGTTAGAATTTGTCCTGTTCCTAAAAAAGGAACGATTGTCTCGGAATCAGTCTGTATCGCAATGAAGGCTTTATTACTTACAATTCGACGGCCTTTTTCAAGTTCATAGCAAATAAAGTTTTTTTCACCTTCAAAATTCTGAGCACCAAAAGGCCACTTCGCGCGAATGAGGTCCTTCAGTATTGAGGTTTCCCTTTTTGAAAGAACTGCTTTCTTCATTTAGTTCGCGAGGAGATTGTTTTATTGTGAATCTTCGACGCAATTTCTCTATCTGCTAATGGGGTGTATTCGCAGCCCATCGGTCCGCAATATCTTCCCACATAAAGTGCCTTTGGTCGGTAGAGTGCCGGCTTAGGTGCTGCCTCGGCAAATTTTTCCTCAATTACATGCGATGACCAGCCTGCGATTCTAGAAATTGCAAATATAGGAGTGTTAAGATCGGTTGGTATATTCATATCATGATATAATGCCGCGCTATATAGGTCAACATTTGGATATATGGCCTGTTTTCTCACGTCCATCATGTGTTGCTGAGTAATTCTCTCGACCTTCTCGGTGATCTCATACCAAGGGGTTTTTTTCCTAGTTGAAAGAATCTTAGACAGTCTTGAAAGAACCTCTGAACGTGGATCGGTCGTTTTATAGACTGCATGTCCCATGCCCATAATCCTTCCTCCCGTACCAAGCCGATTTTTTACCCACCATTCTACATTCGAAGGATCGTTAATCTCAAGGAGCATCTTCATAACTTGGACGTTGGCGCCGCCATGCAGCTCGCCAGAAAGAGCGCCTATCGCACCTCCGATACATGAATACATGTGAGCTCTAGTGGACGCTATTTCTCTTGCTGCAAACGTAGAAGCATTAAAACTATGTTCTGCATGCAGTATCAGACAGATATCGAAAATTTTTGCCTCTTTTGGATGCGGTTTGGTACCGCTCAACATATACAGGAAGTTCGAAGCATGGTTTTCCTCTGAAGCCGGCGTTACTATTTCTTCGTTGTTTCTAATCCTCTCCCACGCAGCCACAATGGTTGGAATCTTGGATATTAGATTAATGGCCCGGTTAATGTTGGCCTCCTTTGTGTCATCATCAAGATCTGGGTCATAATCTGCTAACTCACAGACACATGATTGGAGCACGTCCATCGGTCGGGCTGTTCGCAGACGGTTATTCATGCTCGCTAGTAATTCTTGGGGTAGACATCTAGCTTCTCTGAGTCGCCGAGAAAAATCAGACAGCTGACCATTACGTGGAAGCTCACCGAGAAGCAGTAGGTAAGAAGTCTCTTCAAATGTCGAGTGATTAACGAGGTCAAGGATGTCGTAGCCACGATAAATTAGTTTGCCGTTGTTGCCATCTATTGAACAAATTTTTGTATCTGCCACTTCAATATTCCTCAACCCAATGTTCCTAGCATCCATCTACGGACATAGTTCCGCAAATACTAAATATATAAATTGACGTTTATTTTTCAGTTGTAAAATGCAGGGTTCCTCTGC
>OBLS010000974.1_pt1 | contig 11257 bp, 8 predicted proteins | sample 1519901 | NCBI WGS metagenome assembly OBLS01 (sample SAMEA3113585, study PRJEB22503) | soil metagenome
TGCGATCCCCGCCGCAGAAGCGAATCCCGTCCCGCTTCTCGCACGCGATTGCGCCGTCGAACACGCTCGGGATCGCGGCCTCGGCGGCCGGGGCAGCGCCCAGCATCCCAAGCACGATCGCAGCGGCGAGCGCGCGTCCGAGTCCTCTTCCCCCGATTACCCCCATAGGGCCCCCAGGAGCCAAACGTAGCCGATCCCCGAGGGCGGCGCGCCGGTCCTCCTCAGGGCACTCCGACTCGCGCCCTGTAACATCGAACGCGATCCAGACAGAGGACAAATAGAGAGCAAGGGGTCGCAACGAAGGCGGTCCCGGAGGGACAAGTGAATACATGAGCATGTTTGACGTGAGTCGCGTCTCGGTGGAGATCAGCGACACGGAGATCTCATTCGAGACGGGCAAGCTCGCCAGGCAGGCGAGCGGAGCAGTGGTTGCGCGCTCCGGCGAGACGATGGTGCTGTGCACCGCGACCGCCGGTGGGCTGCGCGAGGTCGACTTCCTGCCCCTGACCGTGGACGTCGAGGAGCGCCACTACGCGGCCGGGAAGATCCCGGGCTCGTTCTTTCGCCGCGAGGGCCGACCGGGCGAGAAGGGCATCCTCACCGCGCGGATGATCGACAGGCCGATCAGGCCGCTGTTCCCGAAGGGATGGCACTACGAGACCCAGATCGTGTGTCAGCCGCTGTCGGCGGAGCACGATCACCCCTACGACATCCTGGCCATGAACGGAGCGTCCGCGGCGCTGGCGGTGTCGCATATCCCCGTGACGGCGCACGTCGGCTCGGTGCGGATCGGCAAGCTCGACGGCGACTTCGTGATCAACCCGCCGGAGGAGTCGTACGAGAACCTGGAGATGGACCTGATCGTGGCCGGGACCGACGAGGCCATCCTGATGGTCGAGTGCGGGGCGGAGGGCGTCACCGAGGCCGAGATCCTCGACGCCCTCGACATCGCGCACGGGGAGATCAAGAAGCTGTGCGGGACGATCGAGGAGCTGCGCCAGAAGGCCGGGAAGCCGAAGGAGGAGGTCGAGGCGCCGCAGGTGGACGAGGCGCTGGTCGCGGAGATCAGGGAGTCCCACGGCGCCGCGCTCGACGAGGCGACCCAGATCGCCGAGAAGCTCGCCCGCCAGGATGCCGCGAACGCCGTCGAGGAGCGGGTGCTCGAGCAGTACGCGCCCGTCGCGGAGGGCGACGAGTCCAACGCCGAGCGCGCCGACCCCGATCGGGTCAGGGCCGTGCGGGTCGCGTTCGACGCACTGGAGAAGGACATCATTCGCCGCCGCGTCGCGGTGGACAAGAAGCGGCCGGACGGTCGCGCACAGGACGAGATCCGGCCGATCGAGTGCGAGGTCGACCTGTTGCCGCGAGTGCACGGGTCGGCGCTCTTCACTCGCGGGGAGACGCAGATCCTCTCCAACGTGGCACTGGGCACCACGCGCATGGACATGCGTGTGGACGACCTCAGCCTGCGTGAGACGAAGCGCTTCTTCCACCACTACAACTTCCCGCCGTTCTCGGTCGGGGAGGCGGGCTTCATGCGGGGGCCTAAGCGACGGGACATCGGGCACGGCGCGCTCGCAGAGCGAGCGTTGGTGCCGATCATCCCGTCCGAGGAGGACTTCCCGTACGTGATTCGGGTCGTCTCGGACACCCTGGAGTCGAACGGATCGTCTTCAATGGGCTCGGTCTGCGCGTCCTCGATGGCGCTGATGGCGGCCGGCGTCCCGGTCGCGAATCAGGTTGCCGGCGTTGCCATGGGCCTGATCAAGGAGGGCGACGACCACGTCGTACTCACCGATATCGCCGGCGTCGAGGACCACCTGGGCGACATGGACTTCAAGGTCGCCGGGACCGCCGACGGGATCACCGCGCTGCAGATGGACATCAAGATCACCGGCGTCACGTTCGAGATCCTCGGTGAGGCGCTCGAGCAGGCCCGAGCGGGCCGGCTGTTCATCCTCGAGCGGATGGCGGACGCGATCGACCATCCGCGCGATCAGCTCGCGCCGCACGCGCCGCGAATCGAGTCGATCCAGATCGACCCGGAGAAGATCGGCGCCCTGATCGGCAAGGGCGGCGAGACGATTCGCGCGCTGTCGGAGGAGTTCGAGGCCGAGATCGACGTCGACGACGACGGCACCGTCCGCGTCTACGCCGCATCCGGCGAGCTCGTGGACGCGTGCGTGGATCGGATCCTGTCGATGACCAAGGAAGCCGAGGTCGGCGACCGGTTCACCGGGAAGGTGGTCAAGACGACCGCGTTCGGTGCCTTCGTCGAGCTGACCAAGGGGACCGACGGCCTCCTGCACATCTCGAACGTGCGGCCGGGTGAGCGGGTGGCCTCGGTCGACGATGTGCTGAAGACGGGCGACGAGCTCGACGTCACCGTTGTCGAGGTGGATCGCGAGCGTGGGCGCATCGGCTTGCGCCTGAGCAGCGATCCCGAGGTCGAGGGCAAGGCAGCGGAGGAGCTGACCGAGGTCGGGACGGGAGATCGCGGCCCCCGGCGCGGGAGCGACGGGGGCGGGCGAGGCCGCGGCCGCGACGGGCGCAGCCGCTCGCGCCCCTCTGACGGCGGCAGGCGCCGTCAGGGACGACGGTGAGCGCCGAACGGGCCTCCGGACAGCTTCCCCCCGGGGTCGAGCTCTCGGAGCTCCCGACGGGGATCCGCGTCGTGACGGAGGCCGTTCCCTCTGTCCGCTCGGTGGCGCTCGGGCTGTGGGTCCGGGTCGGCTCCCGTGACGAGGACCCCCGGCACGCCGGGGTATCGCATTTTCTCGAGCACCTGCTGTTCAAGGGAACCGAGCGACACTCAGCGGAGGAAATCGCGCAGATCTTCGACGGGCTGGGCGCGTCCGTGAACGCGGCGACGAGCAAGGAGTCCACTCAACTGCACGCCCGCTTCCTCGATGCCCACACGGATCGGGCCTTCGAGCTGCTCGCGGAGATGCTGCTCGGGCCCAGCTACCCGGAGGTCGACTCCGAGCGCGAGGTCGTGCTCGAGGAAATCGCCATGTACGAGGACGAGCCGCAGGACCGGGTCCACGACGTGCTCGGGGAGGCGGTCTTCGGCGCCCATCCGCTGGGGCGGCGCGTTCTCGGCACGGCGGACGTGATCGCCTCGATCCCGGTTCCGGCGATCGACTCATTCCATCGCACGCACTATGTTGCCCCTAGCATCGTGGTGGGAGCCGCCGGCCACCTCGATCACGGTCACATCGTGGAGCTCGCCGAGCGCCACCTCGCACCCTCGGCCGAGGCGCTCGAAGGGGCGAGCAACGGGAGCGGCCCCGGCGCGAAGACGCGGATCCGCTTCTACGAGAAGGACACCGAGCAGTACCACGTCTGCCTGGGCGGCCCAGGGATCGCCCGCGACGACGAGCGACGCTTCGCGCTGGGCGTTCTCGACGCGATCTTCGGCGGCTCGACGTCCTCCCGCCTGTTCCAGGAGGTGCGGGAGAAGCGGGGGCTGGCCTACGCGGTCGGCTCGTACACGGAGCAGTTCACCGAGTGCGGGATGGTCGCGATGTACGTCGGCACCCGGGAGGACAACGTCGCCGAGGCGTGCGAGATCATCGGCCGGGAGCTGGCTTCGCTGCGAACGGACGGTGCCTCCGGGGAAGAGCTGCAGCGGGCGAAGGAGCACGTAAAGGGCCGCATGGTGCTGGGCCTCGAGGCAACGGCTGCGCGGATGTCGAGGATCTCCAGGGCGGTGCTGCACGACGTGCCGCTGCTGTCACTCGACGAGATGCTCGCTCGCGTCGACGCCGTGAGCGCCGAGGACCTCGCGGAGCTCGCCGATGAGCTGTACGACCCCGGCCGGCTGTCGGCTGCCTGCATCGGGCCGAGCGAGGAGCGCTTTCGCTCCGCCCTGCCGCCGGTCAGCGAGGCGCTCGCCACCGCGTGATACGGGTCGCCGTCTCCGGAGCGGCGGGGCGGATGGGGGAGACCGTCTGCGAGGCCGTCGCGGAGGCGGACGGCATGGAGCTCGCGGGTCGCGCCGACCCAAGCCTGGACGCGCCGCTCGCGGACGCGCTCGACGGCGCCGACGTGATGGTCGACTTCACGACCCCGGAGGCGGCGCCGGGAAACATCCGTGAGGCGCTCTCCGCCGGTGTCCACGCAGTCGTCGGGACGACCGGCTTCGATCTCGACGAGGCGCGGACCGCGGCGGATGGCGCGTCGAGTGGAGCGCGCTGCTTCGTCGCACCCAACTTCGCCATCGGCGCGGTGCTGATGATGCAGCTCTCGCGGCAGATCGCCCCGCACATCCCAGAGTGCGAGATCGTCGAGCTGCATCAGGAGGGCAAGCTCGACGCTCCGTCGGGCACCGCGAAGCGCACCGCGGACTTGATCACCGAGGCGGGCGGGCGCGTCCACGAGCCGATCCACTCGGTCCGCCTCCCGGGCCTCGTCGCGCACCAGGAGGTGATCTTCGGCGGCGAGGGCCAGACGCTCACGATCCGCCACGACTCCATCGACCGCCGCTCGTTCATGCCGGGGGTGCTGCTCGCGGTCCGCCGGGTGGGCGAGCTCCCGGAGCCGCTGACGGTCGGGCTGGAGAACCTGCTGTAGAGGTCATGGCAGGCCGGATTCAGCTGGGTAACGAGGACGAGCGAAGTCGGCAGCACCACACGCTGAGTCTTCTCCTCGATGAGTGCGGAGTTTCCGTTGCATATCAACGGAAACACCACACGCGCCGTCGGGCCAGGCTCGATTGTGGTGTTTCCGACCTTCGCGGCTGCGCGGCCCGGCAGGGTCGAAGGCACTGCGCCCTCCCTTATTGCCCGTCGTTGCGGGCGGCGAAGGCGAGTACCTCATATAACGCATGGGGAACCGAAACCGGACGGCAGCGAGCATGAAATCGATACCTCCCGAGCCACCCCTGTGTCAGGCGGCGTTCAGCGTCACTGACCTGCGGCGCACCCAGCGCTGGTACCGCGACACGCTCGGTTTCGTCCCCGCGGGCGGGACGAGCCTGTTCGCGGGTCCGCTGGCCTCGAGGGTCCAGGGGCTTCCCCGGGCCGCGTCGACCTGCTGGTGGCTGGTCGACCGACAGGACTTCTTCCAGCTCGAGCTGTTCGAGTTCCGCAGCCCGCCGGTGCGGCCGCTGCCGCCCGACTGGCGGCCGTGCGACATCGGGTACACGATGCTGGGAGTCCACGTCACGGACCTGGACGAGACGCTGGAGCGCGCGGGGTCGCGGCGCCTCGGCGAGCCCATCGGCCCCCCCGGCGCCCGACGTGCGTGCGTGCGCGACCCCGAGGGCGTCCTGATCGAGCTGATGGAGGACGACCCGCGCACAACCGCCCGGCGTGAGCGTCCGCGCCCCGAGGTCCCGGCGGTGGCGCGTAGCGTGACCCTGTCCGTCCCCGACCTGGAGCGCTCGCGGCGCTTCTTCTGCGACGTTCTCGGCCTCGGCGTCGCGGAGGGGACGACACTCCACCAACCCGACCACGAGGCGCTGTGGGGCCTCGAGGGGGCGAAGCGCAGCTCGGTGGTCCTCTCGGCGAGCGACTTCCTGGTCGAGCTCGTCCAGTACGCCGAGCCCGCGGGACGGCCGTGGCCGCCCGGATACAGGATCAGCGACCAGGGCCTCTTGAACGTGGCCTTCGGCTTTCGCACCCGGCGGGAGCTCGACTCGGTCTACGAGCGCTGCACCGCGTCGGGCCACGCGGGGAACTCGCGCCCACTCGGCTTCGGCCCGTGGTCGGTCACCTACGTGAACGACGACCAGGGGTTCAGCGTCGAGCTTCTGCACGTCGACGGCTGGTACCGAGGGCAGATGGGGTTCCGGCCGAAGCGCACGCCACGGCTTGCCCCGTTCGCCGGACGCACCCCCGCCCGCCGGCGGCGGGAACGACGCTTCCGCAAGGCCCTGGTGACGGGAGCATCGGGTGGGCTCGGCGCGGAGCTGTGCCGCCTGCTGTCGGAGGACCGCACGGACCTCGTCCCGCTCGACCGCGACGAGGCCGGCCTCGAGCGGCTGGCCGAGGAGCTCGGCGATCGCGTGGCGGTGCGATGGCGGGCGGTCGACCTCATCGACTTCGAAGCGCTCGATCGGCTGAGCGGTGAGCTGGTCGAAGAGCACCCGGAGATCGACCTCGTGATCGCGGGCGCCGGCCTCGATCGGGCGCAGTCCATGCTGCAGCTCGACTGGCGCCAGGTGCGCGACGACTTCAACGTCAACGCGCTCGCCAACCTCGTCCTCCTGGCCCGCCTGCTTCCGGCGATGGCGGAGCGGGGCAGCGGCCACGTCACAGCGATCGCGAGCCTCGCGGCGTTGGTCGGGATGCCGTACGAGGCGTCCTACAGCGGCAGCAAGGCGGCGCTGGCCGCAATCGCGGAGTCGGCCCGCGCCGAGCTTGGGCCCAGGGGAATCACGTTCACGACGGTGTTCCCCGGCTTCGTCGATACGCCGATGTTCCGCGCGAACGCCTTCAAGCACACCTACTCGATCCCCGCCCGCGACGCGGCCGAGCACATCCACGCCGCGACGCTCGAGCGCCGACCCACGCTGCACTTCCCGGCCCGGGAGCGCGGCAGGATCCAGCTGGGCCGACTGCTTCCGGCGCGACTGCGCGATCGCCTTGCGCGCCAGGCGATGGACCCGGATAGGCTGCCGCCACCAAGCGGACGGGAGGAGTTCGATGAGTGACGAGTGGGCGACCATGGACGCGACCGCGCAGGCGGATCTGGTCCGCAGCGGCGGGGCCAGTCCCGCCGAGCTGATCGACGCGGCGATCGAGCGCATCGAGGCGCTCAACGGCGAGCTCAACGCGGTCATCCACCCGTTGTTCGAGCGGGCGCGTGACGCGGCGTCGGCGGAGCTTCCCGAGGGCCCGTTTCGCGGAGTGCCCATGCTCCACAAGGACCTTGGGGCGCACTTCGCCGGTGAGCCGTACAACGAGGGGATCAAGCACCTACGCGATCTCGGCTGGGTCGAGCCCCGGGACAGCTGGCTCGCCGAGCGGTGGCGGGACGCCGGCCTGGTGAGCTGCGGGAAGACGAACACGCCGGAGCTGGGGATCCTGCCCACGACCGAGCCGGAGGCCCACGGCCCGAGCCGAAACCCCTGGGATACGAGCCGCTCGACGGGAGGGTCGAGTGGCGGATCGGCGGCCGCGGTCGCCGCCGGGATGGTCCCGGTCGCGCACGCGAACGACGGCGGGGGGTCGATCCGGATCCCCGCGAGTGCCTGTGGGTTGGTGGGCCTGAAGCCGTCGCGGGCGAGGATCACGCTGGGACCCGATCTGGGCGAGCCGTCGAGCGCGTTCGTGTGCGAGCACGTCGTCGCGCGCTCGGTCAGGGACTCGGCCGCGATCCTCGACGCGACTCATGGACCGGGCCCGGGCGACCCGTATGTGGCTCCGCCCCCCGAGCGCCCGTACCTCGAAGAGTTGGGTGCGGATCCGGACCGGCTCCAGATCGGAGTGATGACGACCGCTCCCGCCGGCCAATTCGAGGTCCACCCCGACTGCGTCGCGGCCGCCGAGGCCGCCGGCGAGCTGCTCGAGGCGCTCGGCCACGGGGTCGAGGTCTCGCATCCCGAGGCGCTCGACGATCCCAATTACATCGATCGCTTCATCGCCCGCTGGTATGTGGCGGTGGCCTCAAACCTCGAGTACTGGTCGCTGAAGAGCGGCGAGCCGGTGACCGCCGAGGGCGTCGAGGACTCGACTTGGGCGCTCGGCGAGATGGGCCGCGCCCTCGGGGCGGTCGATCTGCTCGGCATCATCGCCTACCAGCAGGGCTCCGCCCGGGCGGCCGCGGCGTGGTGGGAGTCGGGGTTCGATCTCCTGCTCACGCCGACGCTGGGTGAGCCGCCGCCTCCGCTGGGGTCGTTTGGCTTCGATCCCGAGGAGCCCGAGGCGTTCCTGCGGCGCGCTGTGCCGACAGCGGGCTTCACCGCGTACTGGAACGCCAGCGGCCAGCCGGCGATCTCGCTGCCCCTGCATTGGAACGACGAAGGGCTTCCGATCGGAGTGCAGCTGGTCGCCGCCTACGGTCGCGAGGACCTGCTGCTCAGGGTGGCGGCGCAGCTCGAGGAGGCGCGGCCGTGGGCGGAGCGCACCCCGTCCGTCTTCGCCGGCGCGCCCGCCTAAACTACGGCGGTAATGGCGACGATCTCGGGGGTCATCACGGCGATGGTCACGCCGTTCGACGAGGGGGGCCGGCTCGACGCCGATGCCGCGCGGCGCCTGGCCGGCCACCTGGGGGAGAACGGCTCGCACGGGCTGGTGATCGCAGGCACGACCGGCGAGTCTCCGACCCTGTCCGACGCGGAGAAGCTCGACCTGCTCCGTGCCGTCAAGGACGAGGTCGGCGACGAGCTGATGCTGATCTTCGGCTCGGGCTCGAACGACACCCACCACTCGGTCGAGTTGACCCGCGCCGGCGCCGAGGCGGGCGCCAACGCCTTCCTTGTCGTCACGCCGTACTACAACAAGCCCAACCGCGCCGGCCTGCTGGGGCACTTCGGAGCGGTCGCGGAGGCCGCGGGAAGCCTGCCCGTGGTCGTCTACAACATTCCCTCGCGCTGCGTGGTCAACATCGACCCCGAGCTGCTCGCCGAGCTGGGGCGGATCGACAACGTCGCCGCGGTCAAGCAGGCGAACAACGACGACCTCGGCCCGATCGAGGGGCTCGACGTGCTGGCCGGCAACGACGAGATCTTCCTGAGCTGCCTCGAGATCGGCGGAACCGGTGGGATCCTGGTCGCCTCCAACCTCGTGGGGCGGGAGATGCGCGAGGTCTATGACGCCGCGACCGGCGGAGACATGGATCGGGCCCGGGAGCTCGACTCCGCGTTGCACGAGATCTACAAGGCGATGACCGTGACCACGAATCCGATCCCGGTCAAGGCCGGGGTCGAGATGCTCGGGCTGATCGGCGGGCGCATGCGGCTGCCGATGGTCGAGGCCGACGAGGAGCAGCGCGCCGTCGTGCGTGCCGCCCTCGAGCGACAGGGCCTGCTGGCCGCCAGCCCCGGCTAGTGGTACCTCACGCAACGTTCCACCCGAAACGGCGGCCGCGACTCCGCTCTGCGCGGTGACGGCGCCGCTACGGATCCTTCCCCTCGGCGGGCTTGGGGAGATCGGCAAGAACATGACGGTCCTCGAGCACGAGGGCCGGCTCGTGGTCGTCGACACGGGGCTGATGTTTCCCACCGCCGAGATGCTCGGGATCGACCTCGTCCTGCCGGACTTCGGATCCCTGCGCGAGCGCGCCGGGGACATCGAAGCGATCGTGCTGACCCACGGACACGAGGACCACGTCGGCGCGCTTCCCTACGTGCTCCGCGAGGTCGGGATGCCGGGGGCGATCTATGGCGGCGCGCTCACGCTCGGCCTGGTGCGCTCGAAGCTCGAGGAGCACAAGATTCGCGACGCGCCGCTCGAGGTGCTCGACACCGGCACCCCGGTAGAAGCAGGCCCGTTCGGAATCGAGCTGGTCCACATGTCGCACTCGATCCCCGATTCGTGCGCGGTGGCGGTCACCACGGCCCTCGGGACGGTGCTGGTGACGGGCGACTACAAGTTCGACCAGACGCCGGTCGACGGGAGCCCGGCCGACGTGTCGCGGCTCGCCGAGCTGGGGCGGGACGGCGTGCTGTGCCTGTGCGGGGACTCGACCAACGCCGACCGCCGCGGGATCGCGCCCTCCGAGTCGAGCGTCGGCCCGGCGCTGCTCGAGGTCTTCGCGCGCTGCCCGGGAAGGATCGTAGTCACGAGCTTCGCCTCCAACGTGCATCGCGTGCAGCAGGTGATCGACGCCGCTGCGGCACTCGACCGCAAGGTCGCGCTGGTGGGACGCTCGATGCGTAAGAACCTCAACATTGCCCGCAACCTCGGCCTCGCATCGGCGCCGGACGGCCTGCTCATCCCTCCGAAGGAGATCCAGGACTTCCCCGACGAGCGCGTCGTCGCGCTATCGACCGGAAGCCAGGGCGAGCCGCTCTCCGCACTGCGGCGGATGGCGCACGCCGATCATCCGGATGTCGAGCTGCACTCCGGCGACACGGTGATCTTCTCGGCCACCCCGATTCCCGGCAACGAGCAGTCGGTGAACGAGACGATCGATCGCATCTTCCAGATCGGCGCCTCGGTGATCACCGCCGCCGACGCGCCGATCCACGCCTCAGGGCACGGGTGGCAGGAGGAGCTGAAGCTGATGCTCAACCTGACAAAGCCCCGGTTCGTGTTTCCCTTTCACGGCGACCACAAGCGGCTCCATCTGCACTCGCAGCTCGCAGAGGCCGTCGGGGTGGCCTCCGAGCGGATCTTCAGGGGCCGCAACGGCCTCGCCCTCGAGATCGCCGAGCGCGGAGAGGCGCGCTTCGGCGAGGACGTGCACGCGGGGATGATCTTCGTCGACGGCGTCGACATCGGCGACCCCGACGACGTTGCGCTGCGCGACCGGCGCATGCTTTCGGCGGACGGCGTGTTCATAGTCGTGGCGACGATCTCCTCCGACGACGGGAGCTCGGTCGCGACGCCGGAGATCATCTTCCGCGGGGTTCCGTTCGTCGAGGAGGCGGACGGGCTCGTCGAGGAGCTGCGCGGCGTGGTGGAGGCGTCGCTCGCCGACGCCGCGGCCGACGAGGTGCGCGAGGTGGTGCTCCTCCAGGAGGACCTGCACGACGACATCGCCGAGTTCGTGTACGAGCGCCTGCGGCGCCGGCCGATGATCCTGCCGGTGGTGGTGGAGGTGTAGCTCCGAGACGTACAAGTCCCTGGACGCCGGCCTCCGGATTGGATAGGGTGCCGCGTGCTTGGGGAAGTCGTGGCGTGGCTGTGACCTCCTGGCAAGGAATCAACCACAGGGAGTCAAGGGGTGGACTGGTACGGAACCCGTCCGGGTGGACGTCGGCCTTACCGGGGAGCGTCTCCGCCACCCCCACGGCAGACACCCAGGAGGTGACGCTCCAGAACGACGGCGAGGAGCCGCACGCGCTGGTCTTCGCCCGGATCAACGAGGGGTTCACGCTCGACGAGGCGTTCGAGCTTCAGGGCGGGAAGGGGTCCGCCGAGGAGGTGATCCGAGCGGTCGAGGCCCAACCGGGGCAAAGCAAGACCGCGCAGGTGGAGGGACCGCTCGAGCCCGGCAGCTATGCGATGGTCTGCCCGGTCGAGACCGAGGACGGGGAGTTCCACTTCGACCTCGGCCAGCGGCAGGAATTCGAGATCGAGTAGCCGAGAGGCTCGATCTCGGCTGAGGGAGGGCGACGGGGGCAGGAGGACTCCGTCGCCCGTTC
>OBLS010000975.1_pt1 | contig 11254 bp, 9 predicted proteins | sample 1519901 | NCBI WGS metagenome assembly OBLS01 (sample SAMEA3113585, study PRJEB22503) | soil metagenome
AGAGGAGGCCGTGAGGGCCGCGAACTCGGCATAGAGACGTGTCGACGGACGCCCACGGAAGGAGACACACGATGACCGAGCAGACCCCTCAAGACGAGACGAGAGAGGAAGAGAAACAAAAGCGCGAGCCCCGCGATGCCGCCTTTTGGGCGCAGAGGATACAGAGGTTGGAGATCTCCGACGTGCCCGAGGGGGCCGCCAACGTGAACGTGCAAGGGCGTCGCGAGGTTGGCGCGCTGCAGGGATTCGGCCAGCTCTGGCAGAAGACCTACCGGGTGCACCTAGCCGGGATCGAGACGACCCCAGAAGAGGTCGTGAGGGTCTGGAAGGAGCACTTCCCCGAGTTCCAGCCGCCCAACAGTCGGTTCTACCCTTCGATGGCTGGGGTTGCACCCGGGGAGGTGCTGTTTATCAGTGCCTCAGTGGGAGGTATGCCGGTATACACGGGCGTACGCGTGATCTACGCTGACGAGGAGTCTTTTACCGTCATGACGCCCGAAGGGCATCCGGAGTCTGGTTGGAACACCTTCAGCGCCTATCAGGACGACGACGGCGTAACGGTGGCCCAGATTCAGTCGCTTTCGCGCGCCAACGACCCGATCTACGAGCTGGGCTTCCGGGTAGTCGGCTCTACGGAGCAGGAGAGGATCTGGACCCACGTTCTGAAATCTCTGGCCGCCCACTTCGGCGTAAACGAACCGGTGACCTTGGAGAAAGTGTGCGTAGATCCGAAGGTCCAGTGGTCGCAGGTAATGAATGTTTGGAAGAACGCGGGTGCCCGCTCGATGCTCTACACGATGGCGACACCGATTCGTTGGATACGCGGCCTGATCGGACGCCGTAACCCTTGACTCCTAGATTGGGAACGTCACCAAGCTGCTTAGTAGTAGCGCTCTCCGAAGCGAGGCGAGTTCGGTGTTCCCCAAGGTCCGTAGGACAAGTCGTGAAGGAGGCGCTCATACTGTCACATTGGACGGTGTAAGCCGGCGCCCAAGTGATTACCCCTAAAGAGTTAGCAACGTAATCGAAAACGGCTAGGTGGAAGTCCCTATACTGAGTGTGCCTGCGACAAAGATAGTGCTAGCACAGAATCATTGGCAAGAGCCTGGATGGTAGGGGTGGGTCGCGAGAAGTAGGTGGCTGATTCCCCTATCCGCACACCCCCTCCAAGAATCACCATCCGATTTTAAGGACATAAGCATACATCGCTTGGCTTCACAGAGAGGAAGAAGGTTTCCCGGGTCCCGCCTTGACCTCCGTTTGTTGGGGTGCTTGATTCGCCCCTAGGTGCGCCACGCACGAGATTCTTTGAAAAAATTTCCGGAGCGGCATTCGCTCAACCATTTGTGCAAAATCGAAGCCTTGCAAAAGCTTACCTATCACCTGCCACGATCCAATCCACTCAACTAGTTGAATGGACACTAAAGCTCTGCATCCAGCGGCGCACACTCCGAGGGTACCTGGCGGTGAGTGGCACGACCTTGCCACGCACCTGCATGCTACCGCTGCGAAGGCAAAGGCCCGTGCGGACAAGTTCGGAGCGGGTAACCTGGCGTACTTGGCCGGGCTGTGGCACGACTTGGGGAAGTACAATCCAGCCTTCCAGCAGTATTTGATAGATTCGCACGAGGGCCGTGAGGCGACCAGCACGCCGCACGCCATTTACGGTGCGCTGTGGGCTGCTGGGCAGGGCCTCCCGGAGCTTGAGCAGGTAATCGCTGGCCACCACACTGGTATGCCGAGCCTGGCAGACATTGACAACGCTTTCAGCGATCCGGCTATCCGTCTCACGTACGAGAACGTCATGACCGTAGCGCCTGAGGTCGAGGACGCGATTTCGACCCCCAAGGTGAGTCGAGACCTTCGAGGTGAAATGCTGTTACGGATGGTCTTCTCTTGTTTGGTAGATGCCGACTACGTTGATACCGAGCGCCACTTCGACCCGGAGCGGGCGGCGATGCGCGTCCCTCCGTCCAGACCGGGGGATCTGTTGCCGCTGCTTCTGGTCGATCAGGAGCGGATCATGCTCGGCAAGGTGGGAGCGGTCAACGCCGTTCGCAGGGAGGTCTACGGCCACTGCCTATCGACGGCCACCGAGAGCCCGGGAGTCTATCGGCTGGTGGCACCCACGGGGGCAGGCAAGACGCACTCGGCCCTGGCCTTCGGGTTGCGCCACGCTGTAGAGCACCACCTGGAGCGCGTGGTCTTCGCCGTGCCCTACCTGTCGATCACCGACCAGGTCGCCCACGTTGCCCGCTCCATCTTCGGTGCTGAGAACGTCCTCGAGCACCACTCTGGCATCCTGACCCGTGAGCCGAGCTTCGAGAGCAAGCTGGCCGTCCAGAACTGGTCTGCGGCGTTGATAGTCACCACGACGGTGCAGTTGCTCGAAAGCCTGCTCTCCAACAGACCATCCAGGTGTCGCAAGCTGCACAACATCGCAAACAGCGTGATCATCTTAGACGAGGTCCAGACCCTGCCGATCACGCTCTTGCAGCCCATCGTGAGCGTCCTACAGGAGTTGGTCGATCGCTATGGATGCTCTGTAGTCCTCTCTACGGCCACTCAGCCCGCCCTAACGGGGCAGTTTAGGTACCTTCAGGGCTTCGGGATGGTGCGGGACATCGTGGGACCTGAGAAGGCCAGAGAGCACTTCCAGAAGCTGCGAAGGGTGTCCTACGAGGTCAGGCCCGACGGGTGGTCCTGGCAGCGGGTAGCCCACGAGCTACGGCAGGAGGGGCGGGCTATGGCCGTGGTGAACACCAGGGTCGATGCCGCAGACCTATGCGATCAGGTTGGAGGGGATGCACTCCACCTCAGCGCCAGCATGTGTGGGGCTCACCGCAAGGACGTGCTGTCCGAGGTGCGGAGCAGGCTGGCTCAAGACCAAGCGTGCTTGCTGATCTCCACACAGGTCGTCGAGGCCGGGGTCGATCTCGACTTCGATTGCGTCTTCAGGGCCTTCGGGCCGCTCGATCGGATCGTACAGGCCGCCGGTCGGTGCAATCGTGAAGGCAGGCTCCAGGAGGGGCGCGTCGTCGTCTTCGCCGCCTCCGATGGCTCGCTGCCGCCGGGAGAGTACAGGACGGCCACCCACTTGGCCCGCAACACGCTGCGAAGGGGGATAGATCTCCACGATCCGGGGGTCTGGGATCGTTACTTCAGGCGGCTCTATCAGGGAGTGGACACGGACGCCAACCACGTCCAGCCCCTACGGAGCCAGTTCAACTATCCCGAAGTGGCCAGGCGGTTCAGGCTGATCGACGACGGCCAGCAGGACGTGATCGTCGCCTACGACAACAGGGCTCGGACCCTAATTGCCCGGATCAGGGCTGAGGGTGAGCTTAGACGTGGGGACCTAAAGCGGCTCCAGCCTTATGCGGTCGGGCTCTACCCCCGGGACTTCGACAAGAGCGCCGCTGACAGAGAGGAGATAGCGGAAGGTGTGTGGGTGTGGAACGGGCAATACGACGACAAGAAGGGAGTGATCATTGATCAGTGAGGTAGTACAGGTAAAGGTCTTCGGGGATCTGGCTTGCTTCACCCGACCAGAACTCGGGACCGAACGAGTGAGCTACGAGGTGATGACCCCCTCGGCGGCCCGTGGGATCCTGGAAGCCATCTTCTGGAAGCCCGAAATCAAATGGTGCGTGCGGGAGATTCAGGTCCTCAGCCCTGTTCGTCGCGTGGGGATCGTGCGCAACGAGATCTCAGATTCCCAGCGGCCAGGGCAACGCTACGTGGCCGATCGGGGCCGGGAAGATGGCGGCAAGAGGATGCAGCGCCACACCCTGTTTCTGAGGGACGTCAGCTACTTCATCAAGGCCCAGATCACCACGGAGCAGGAGAACACGGTCAAGTACCTCGACCAGTTCAGGCGTAGGGTGCGGAAGGGCCAATGCTTCAGGCAGCCTGTCTTTGGTATGAGGGAGTGCGTGGCGTACTTCGAGCCGCCCGATGGCAGCGAGATGCCGCTAGAAGATCTCTCGACAGATCTGGGGCTCATGTTCGGCGGTTACGACTACGACAAGGGCCCGCCCGAGCCCCGCTTCTTCAGGGCTCGGCTAGACGGCGGGATCCTGCGCGTCCCGGAAGCGGTGGCCTCGTGATCCTCCAGCGCCTCTACGAGCACCGAACGGAGCTAGATCTGCCGCCGATCGGGTACGCCCCCTCGCCCGTTCACTGGCTGATAGACCTGGACGCCGAGGGTAACTTCGAGGGCTTTGTCGGGCTGCCGAAGGGCCGTACTATGGAAGTCCCGACGCTCGTGCGGGGTTCGGATATCAAGCCGATGCTTTTGACTGACAACGCCGAGCACGTCTTCGGCATCGCTCGCGACGGCGTGGTGCGAGCGAAAGCCAACCTGCGGCGGTGGTTCGATGCCCAACGCCGAGTGGGAGAGAGGCTGCTGAGCGTCCGGGATCTGGCCCGCACCTGTTACTCGGACGAGGACAAGATGTTCTCCTCGGTCGTGATCGAGCTTATGCATGCGGCCGTCATGAGAGAGAGAGATTACCCGCTGGCCTGCTGGCGAAGGTCGTCGCCCGAAACAGGGCCGAACGCACCGTGAGCTACGAGCGGGCCATGCTACTGGAGTTGTACTTCGAGTATCTGAGAGGGGGTGACATGGACAAAGAGACGATCAAGACCTGTGGAAGGCTCCTCGCCGAGTACGAAGGTGTGAGAAGGGCGGCTGGAGGCGATGCGAACGGCCAGAGCCAGTACTACTCCGTGGTCGTCAACAACCCCGCCCGGGGCCTGGCGATGGTGGAGAAGCGTACCCGCCCATACTTCAAGCGGCTGCGCCGCGAGAAGCGTGGGCTGGCCAACATACTCGAAGAGCGTATAGACAGCCTCACGATGGCCGTGGGTGCAGAGTTCCCCACGAACCTGACCCTTGAGGAGCAGGGGCTATTCGCCCTCGGCTACCGCCAGCAACGCGCAGAGGACGCCGCAGAGATCAAGGAACGCATGGCAGCGAAAGAAGCGAAAGAACAGGAGGAGCCGGCCACCAAGGTCAGAAGACCATCATCAGTTTCCCGCAGGAGCTTGGCGCTCTTCGTCAAGAACGTTTTGTTGTCGCCGACGGTGCTGTGGTGCACTCCGGCTTTCTCAGCGAGCTTACGCTGGGTGAACCCGCCGGCACTGCTGTCGTCTTGCTTCAGTTCGTATGCCGCATCGAGTATCTTCCTGTGTGTCACTGAGAGGTTGACGATGGAGCGCTCACAGGTGGCCGCGAAGATTCTATAAGCCGCCTCGTAGTCCTCCGGTGTGGCGACGATTGCCTGCTCGCCGCTCGTTAGCTCGATTATTTCTCTGTTTCTCTGCTCAAGCCAGGCATGGGCGAGCATCAGCCCGAGCACGTTGGCCCACAGCCGCGCCCCGTACGACACCTCATCCGAATCGAAGCAGAACTGCTCATGATCTAGGTCAAAGACCACCCTTCGATGCGCCGTGAGGCTCCTTAAGGCTGCTTGCCAGGCCAGGATCTGAGGGGTGTGGTCCATCCCTGCGTTGCCGGGCAAGAGTTGGCGGCTGACCGCTCGGCTGTGATCAGCTACTCGGCCCTCATAGTCTAGGAGTTCCGCCACCAACGTACGCGTCTGTAGCTGAGCATCGAGCTTGTTCCTTACAGTAGGGATGGTGATCGATGCGGGGCCTTCGATTCTTAGCTCCTGGGCGGCGTTCCGGCCTTCTCCTGTCTTATTGACTGTCATGTGTGAAGCTCTACCCCCTGAGAGTAGGGGTCGCAACATCTCCACGAGCAGGTCCGTAGCTTCGGCCTCGTTCGGGTAGAGCCACGTGTGCTTCAGGACTTCCGGGTCTTCCTCTGCCTGGTAGTAGAAGCTCTTTGCACTGGAGCTCTCGAAGGACAGGTGAAATTCGTCCGGAAGGGCGACTGCCACCGCGTCGCAAATGTAGTTTTTGCCCCGCCCGGATTCGGCGATGAGGATCAGGTTCGCCCCGGCCGGCTTGCCGCTCACCAGAGGCGCAAGCTGGGCGCCAACCGCCACGAGGGTCTGCAACCTGAGGGCGTTCCTATCTTTGACCACATCCTGGATGCTCGCCACTCCCTCCGCGTAGCGGTCCAGCACGCCGGGGTTAGCCACGAGCATCTCCGCTTCTTCAGATAGAGGCTCCGGTGCCGACTGCTCCGCCTCTTCGTCAGCTTGGACTGCGGCCGCCACTTCTTCTAGGCGCAGGGTGCATATCTCGTTCAGCGCCCGCTTGAGCTTGGACGAGTCCATTTTGTAGAGCTCGCCCGCATCATCCGCGTAGGCGTTGCGGCTGGCGAGCTTCGTCAGACTGATTTCTGCCGTATAGGTTCCGTGACCTTCGCCAGTGGCGGAGAGCACCCCTTTGTGCGGATCACCGTGCGGGATGAACTCGAACGTGAACCCTTCCGCCTCATAGGTCTTCTGATTCATGCCTTCTTCCTCCACACGCGGCGGCTTTCGATTTACTCGATCAGTGGGGTACGCTCTGATACCTCTGCCGCTCTAACCAGTCCGTCAAATCCTGCTTACTTATACGGATACTCCGTCCTATACGAACAGCCGGCAGATCGCCGGACGTCACGAGGTCGTAAGCCTTGGTCCTGCCGATCGCGAGGATTTCCTGTAGCTCATTGAGGGAGATGAACTCCTGCTCGTTGTCTGGCCTCATGCCTTATTCACCTTTCTCGACGCGCTCTTGTCTATGTCGTATTGCGCAATGATGGCGGATGGATTAGCCTACTGTCAAAACGAATCCGTAAATTTACGTAAAGGAGAATGGCCACATAATGGGAATTAAACTCGAAGACTTCGTCCAAGCTGCAAACGAAAGCATAAACGACGAGTTCGGGTACGGTCGTTGGTTAGTCTACGACGACTACGAGATTCGAATCGACAAGGATGGTGCTTACATCAAGGCCCCCTTGAGAGCTGGCAGGCCCAGCGAGTACAACCCGCTGCTAGTGAGAGGGCTTTCCTTAGAGTTCGCGGAACTCGCCGAAGGAGGCGAGATCACTCAAGACGATTGGCTCGATTGGACGAAGCGGTGGGGTGTGCTCGGAGTGCGTTGGCGTGAGATGCCCATGTCCCTTCATCGTGGGGGGCGCAGGGAGAAGTTCTCCATCTTCAAGAGTGAGGCCGAACTGGCCAACTGGGTGCTGCGCCTCTACGAGGCCGCCACTGCGGAGGACGGCCCCGACGTGCCGAGGATCAGAGAGTTGTTGGAGCTAGACGATGACGACACTGGCTCGGCTAAGGAGATCAAAGGGTGGGCGCTCAGTGAAGTAGCGCTGAGGGTGCAGAGAAGACTGATAGGAGAATGTTTCCCTAGGCTCTACGGGCTCAAGGACTACAGCTTCGTCCACAGCCCTTCTGGCTTTGGTTCCTTAGGTGGGGCCATGTGGCTGCAAATGATGTATCTCCTGACGGCCACCGGGAAGATCAAGCGCTGTGGTGGTCCAGGGTGTGACAAGATAATCTATTTCGATTCGTCTGACCTTCCCGACGATCCAGAGATAAGTGGCCGCGCCGTGCGCGGAACCTACAAGAGCAAAGACTATTGCTCCGATAACTGTCGCGTTAAGCGTTGGCAGCGTGACAGAAAGAATAAGAAAAACTGACCTTCGTCATCGACGGTGTCGGGGAGCTTGTGGCAGCAGCGTGGCAGCAGTAGGAACGGTAAACAGCGATATCGGGCGATATGTAGGATTGGTCTGCCTAGGCCGTATCGCCTTTGGAATAGGTATTTTGCGGCCCTGGGCGGCACGACACGGAAAAGACGGTGCATAATAGCCAATTATGGAGACTACGGGCCCCAACCGCACCTTCGCCGTTGCCGCGGGTACTCCTTATGCGGCCGAGGCCGCCGCCGAGACGTACCTGGCGGGGGGTAACGCCGCGGATGCGGCCGTAGCCGCGGCGGCCGCAGTTGGCGTTACCGAGCCGCTGATGAGTTCGATCGGGGGCGGCGGCTTCGCCCTCGTCAGGAACCCTTCCAGCGAAGCCGAGCTCATCGATTACTACGACGTGATGCCAGGCAAGGGGCTGCCTGCTTCGGCCTTCGGGGCCGGCGGCAGCCCGCAGACGATGATCCTCAAGTACGGGGCCGGGGTGCGCTCCATCGTCGGGGGGGCATCGTCTGCCGTCCCCGGCTCGCTGAGGGGATGGGAGAAGCTCTTGGCGCGCCACGGCCGACTTGGCCTGAAGGAGGCGCTGGCTCCTGCGGTCAGGTTCGCACGCGATGGGTTCAGGTTGTGCAGAACCTCGGCCCTCTGGTTTGGGGTCGCCGAGGAGGTGCTGAGGCTCACCGACGAGACCCGCAAGCACTTCTACAAAGGGGAGCGGGTGTATCTGGAGGGTGAAGAGGTGCGGTTCCCCGAGCTCGCCGACACCCTGGAGGCGGTCGGAGAGGGTGGGGCGGAGATCTTCTACGAGGGGGAATTAGCGCTCAGGATCTCCGCTTACATGCTCGAGATGGGCGGCATCATAACCGAAGAGGATCTCGCCGAGTACGAGGCCGTCGTCAGGGAGCCGATGAGCGTCAGGTACGGCGCCGGGGCCATGTATACCAACGGCCCCCCTTCCGCCGGTGGTCCGACGCTGGCCCAGATGCTCAAGGTCGTCTCCGCCTACGACCTGGCGACCATGCCGGAAGCAGAGTACGTGAGGGTGATGGCCGGGGCGATGAAGCTGGCGCTCGAGGATCGCGAGACGGCCTATCTCGACGGTTCGGAGAACCGCCGGGTCGCCGAGCGGCTGACAGGGGAGAAGTACGCGGCGGAGCAGCGGCGCAGGATCTTCTCCGCCTTCGGCTCGCCGCATACCACACATCTCTCGTGCGTTGATAGCGAAGGTCTGGCCGTCTCGATTACGGCCAGCATGGGCTACGGGTCGGGACTCGTCGTGCCAGGCACGGGTATCCCTATGAACAACACGCTCGGCGAGCCCGAACTCAACCCCAGAGGGTTTCACGCGCTCGCGCCGGGGGAGCGTTTGATCTCCAACATGAGCCCGACCGTCGTCTCCTCGGAGGAGGGCGGTGTCATCGCGCTGGGGACGCCAGGCGCTTCGCGCATACCTACAGCCATACTACAAACCGTAGTAAATGTTCTGGATTTCGGGATGGCGCTGGAGGATGCTGTCCTCGCCCCGCGCTTCCACGCGGAGGGGGATCTCTTCGCCTACGAAGCCGGCGCCCTTACAGCGGACCTCGACACCTACGAGCGCGTGCTGACCTACGAGACCCCCAACATGTTCTTCGGCGGGGTCAACGCGGTCAGGCGAACACCGGACGGACGCTTCGAGGCGGCGGCCGATCCCCGTCGTTCGGGAGGAACTGCCATTGTTTGAAAACGGGCGCAGGCCGGTCGGGATCTTCGGTGTGCCTATGGATCTCGGCCAGGACCGACGAGGCGTTGATATGGGACCAAGCGCCATCCGTTACGCCCGCATCGAGCCATGCCTCGAGGACCTCGGCCACAAGGTTACCGACCTCGGCAACGCAGTAGTGCCTATCCCCGAGACCGTCGCGGCGGGGGAGGAGGTCAGGCACCTCACCCCTGTAAAGAGCGTCTGTGAAGAGATCTCCGAGCGGGCCGCGGCCACAGTCTCCGAGGGGATGTTCCCGATCTTCCTCGGCGGGGATCACTCCATCGCCATAGGGACCGTCTCCGGGGTTGCGCGCTCCACGCCCGGAGTCAGGACGGGTTTGATCTGGGTCGACGCCCACGCGGACTTCAATACGCCTGCGACCTCGCCTTCGGGCAACATCCACGGCATGCCGCTGGCGACCCTAACGGGGCGCGGCCATCCCGATCTCGTCGGGATCGGCGGTCCTGGGGCGAGCGTCAGGACAGAGGACGTCGTGATCATCGGGTTGCGCTCCGTGGATGTGGAGGAGAAGCGCCTACTGCGTGAGGCCGGCGTGAGGGTCTACACGATGAAGGACATCGACGCCTACGGCGCGGCGCGCGTCGTGCGAAGCGCCATCAAAGGCCTCGCGGACGTCGACAGGGTGCACCTCTCGCTCGACCTCGACGCCCTTGACCCCGCAGTCGCCCCAGGCGTCGGCACACCCGTGCGCGGCGGGCTCACCTACAGGGAGGCGCACCTCCTGATGGAGCTCGTCAACGAGGCCGGGATAATCTCTTCGCTCGACGTGGTCGAAGTCAACCCCATCCTGGACGTCAAGAACGGCACGGCTACGCTGGCAGTCGAACTCGTCGAGAGCCTCATGGGACGCAGAATAATCGACCTGCCTCGATGAGCGCTGAGTAGGGGCGCTTCGCGAAGCGCCCCTACTCAGCGTTTCCAGAATGCTGGGGAGAGGAGTGCCAAGACGGTGAAGATCTCCAGTCTCCCCAGGAGCATACAGACGGTAAGTACAAAGCGGCCGAGGGGATTGACGATCTCGAAGCTCTCCGTGGCACCGACCTGCCCCAAACCAGGGCCCACGTCGTTCAGGGTCGTCGCCACGGCGGTGACAGAAGAGAGCGGAGTGAGCTCCTCCTGGAGGGCGACGATGAACGTCGCTATGCCGAAGACCCCCATCCAGGCCGCGAAGAGCCCGAGGACGGCGATCCGCACGGTCTCTGGCACCACGCGCCCGCCTAGCTGAAGCGGTGTGACCGCCCGCGGGTGGATCATCCTGAAGACGTCCTGGAGGATCGTGCGAAAGATTATGAGGATGCGGATCACCTTGATCCCGCCTGCCGTCGAACCTGCGCATCCCCCGACGAACATGAGCAGGACAAGGGTGACCCTGGCTGCCGTGTCCCACCGGTCGAAGTCCGCAGTAATGAATCCCGTTGTGGTGATGATGCTGGATACCGCGAACGCCGAATCCCTGAGCGCCCTACCCCAGGAGTCCCCGTAATCGCCTTCGAGGAGGAGGATTCCCCAGATGAAGAGGGCTGCTGCCGCGATGATTCCGAGGTAAGCCAGCAGTTCTCTGTCGAGCAGGACATCGAGCCGGCGCCTGGTGTAGAGGAGATAGTAGAGCGAGAACGAGACGCCCGAGGCCACCATGAAAAAGCCGACAATCGCCTCTATGGCGAGCGAGTCGTAGAAGCCGACAGATGCGGCCTTGTTGCTGAAACCCCCTGTCGCAACGGTGCCGAAGGTGTGGACGACGGCGTCGTAGAGCGGCATCCTCGCAAGTAGCAGCGCGACGGTCTCGGCGACTGAGATGGCGAGGTAGATGATCACGAGGGCCTTGGCCGTGTCCGCGATGCGGGGCGTCAGGCGAGGCTGCGTGAGCC
>OBLS010000976.1_pt1 | contig 11254 bp, 12 predicted proteins | sample 1519901 | NCBI WGS metagenome assembly OBLS01 (sample SAMEA3113585, study PRJEB22503) | soil metagenome
GCTATGTGGGTCGGGCCCCCGTCCCCTGCTCAGCCCGACAGCCTAGGCTTCGGGATCTGACGAGCTCGGGGAAGGAGGCCCTGATGGGTGTGTACGTCGGGATGGACGTACATCGCAAGCGCTCCCAGGTCGCCATCGTGGATGACGCCGGCAGCCACCAGCACAACCGCAACCTGGCCAACGACCCGGCCAAGCTGGTCCCAGTCCTTGGGTCGCTCCCGCCAGGCACCCCGGTCGCCTTCGAGGCCGCCTACGGCTGGGGGTGGCTGGTCGATCTGCTCGAGGAACTGGAGCTGGAGCCGCACCTGGTCCATCCCAGCCGCTGCAAGGCAATCGCCTCGGCCCGGCTGAAGAACGACAAGGTGGATGCGGCCACCCTGGCCCAACTCCTGCGGGCTGATCTGCTGCCCGAGGCCTGGATCGCGCCCCAGGCCACCCGCGATCTGCGGGCCTTGCTGCGCCATCGAGCCAGCCTGGTCCGGCTGTCGACCTTATGCAAGAACCGAATCCATGCGGTGCTGGCCGATCGTGGGATCGGTGAGGACCAGGTCCTGTGGACTGGTCCTGGGCGGGCCTGGCTGGCCGACCTTGCCCTGCCGCCAACCCCACGGGCGATCATCCAGGACTGCTGTGGGCTGCTGGACACCCTGGCCACCCCCATCGCCCGGCTGGAAGGCGAAATCGCCACCCTGGCCAAGCCCGACCCACGGGTCCAGGCGCTGATGGTCCTGCCCGGTGTCGGCAAGCTCACCGCGATGACCTTGGTCGCCGAGATCGGCGACATCGCTCGCTTCCCGACCGCCCGCAAGCTGTGCGCCTGGGCCGGGCTGACTCCCCAGGTGCGCAACTCCGACCGCAAGGTCCGCCATGGCCATATCACCAAACAGGGCTCGCCCTGGGTGCGGGGGATCCTGCAGGAGGCCGCCCAGACGGCCAAGCGCCACCCCATGTTCGCCGGCGCCTACGCCCAGCTGGCCCGGCGCCGAGGCCGCAACATCGCCACCACCGCCATCGCTCGGCGGCTGCTGGCCCGCTCCTTCCACATCCTGACTCAGCTGGAAGCAACATCGGAGAAGGCTGGTACCGGGCGCGCTCGCGTTTCCGCATGAGCCTGCAACACGGCCGTTGACCTGACTGAGCAGCCCGGGTCCGGACTTACCGTCATGCGGACCCACACCGGGGCCCGAATGGGTGCATGCGAGCCATCTCCGAACCGCCGTCCGGGCCTTCTCCCACATCCCGTTCCGCCATCAGCCCCAGCCACAGGCCCACCAACGGGCCGGTCCTTCCACGCCCCTTGACAAGGCCCGACCCCATGGGTGCGGAAACGATCGTCCGCGCAGCGGTTACCGGCATTTAGCTGATAAGCCGCGGTGCCGCCCTGGGGGTGGCGCCCGTTCCTGGGTGAAAATCGGGGCGGTTGCCCGCTGACGCCGGATGTCCTTGGTTGTGGGAGGCCGTTGATAAGCCGGGTGCCGGGAGCCGCGCCTGGGCCCTTCATTGTTGCCTTGAGCACGCGGATCAGATTCGCGACTTGCCCTGCGGCTCCTGCGGGCGACCGCCGGTTGGTCGTCGGAGGGCAAGGAGGCCGGGGTGCTGGAGGAGACCCAGGAGACCGAGGAGATCATCGGGCGGGTGGCGGCGTTGGATATCGGCAAGGCCGAGCTGACCTGCTGTGTGCGGGTGCCCAGCCCAGGCAAGCGCGGCCGGCGGGCGCAGGAGGTCCGGACCTACCCGACGATGACCCGCTCGCTGCTCGTGCTGGCCGACCGGCTTGCCGAGCTGGGGGTGACCCGAGTGGTGATGGAGGCCACCTCTGACTACTGGAAGCCGCCGTTTTACCTGCTGGAAGCGGCCGGGTTCGAGGTCTGGCTGGTCAACGCCAAAGATGTCAAGCACCTGCCGGGGCGGCCCAAGACCGACCGGCTGGACGCGGTTTGGCTCTGCAAGGTCGCCGAGCGGCAGATGCTGCGGCCCAGCTTCGTGCCGCCCCCGGCGATCCGCCGCCTGCGGGATGTGGCTCGCTACCGCGCCGACCTGGTCGCCACCAGGACCGCGGAGAAACAGCGGGTCGAGAAGCTGCTGGAGGATGCCCAGATCAAGCTGTCGGTGGTCGCCTCGGACATCTTCGGGGTGTCGGGCCGGGCGATGCTGGCCGCGCTCATCGCGGGCGAGCGCGACCCCAAGGCGCTCGCGCAGCTGGCACGCGGCCGGATGCGGGCCAAGCGCAGCGTCCTGGAGGAGGCGTTCACCGGGTTCTTCACCGACCATCACGGGTTCTTGCTGGCCAAGATGGTCGCCCGGGTGGATGCGCTGGACGCTGACATCGCCGAGCTGGACGGCAAACTCGAGGAGCTGATCGTCCCTTTCGCTCAGGTGGTGGACCGGCTGGATGAGATCGCCGGCGTCGGCCGGGTCGCCGCGCAGCTGATCCTCGCCGAGGTCGGTGTCGACATGGCCCGCTTCCCCACAGCGGGTCACCTGGCCTCGTGGGCCAAGTTCACCCCTGGCGTCAAGCAGTCGGCCGGCAAGACCAAGGGCAAGAGCTCCACCGGCCACGGCAACCGCTACCTGGCCCGGGTGCTCGGGGAGGCCGCCGTGGCCGCCGGCAGAACCGATACCTTCCTGGGCGAGCGCTACCGGCGCATCGCGCGGCGGCGCGGCACCAAGCGGGCCATCGTGGCGGTGGGCCGCTCCATCCTGGTCATCGTCTGGCACCTGTTGGCCGACCCCACCGCCCGCTATCACGATCTTGGGCCCGGCTTCTATGACACCCGCAGCAACGCCGAACGGACCAAGCGCAACCACATCCGCCAGCTGGAGGCGCTCGGCTACACGGTCACCCTGCAACCCGCCGCCTGACCCGGGCACCCATCCACCGTGCCTGGATCCGGCTTCGCTGCGCTGCGCCGGGTGCTGCCGCCTGCCTGCTCGTCGTGGATTTTCGGATCAGGATGAAGTCGGAGGTTCAAGTCCAGCCAGGCCCACCGCAACGGGATTGACCAGCGGAAACGCTGGTCGCACGGCGCCCAGGGGCCAGCCCAATCATATGCATCCGTTTGGAATGAGGTCTTGAGGGGGCTTTCTATCCTGTTTAGAGACAACGCTTCTGAGCAGCCTCTTTGTGCCCCCGGTCGCTGGTATGTCCTGGATGGTTGGTTGCACAGCGGTGTCAGAACGCATCCCTGTGGTTGGACCATCCGTTGGACTTCAAGATGGAGGTGATGCCGGCAGGGCGTCACCGTCGAGACGCAGCTGTCGCGCAGCCGACGCTCGTGGCGCTCAGCTCACGCCGTTACCTCATGATCGCCGCTGCTCATTACCGTGGGGTCGAATGGTCACGGTCGATGGTGCTGGCGGCGGTCACTGGGTCTTGATCCAGGACATGCGTTTGTGTCTGTCGGGCGATCTTGGGGGTGGCGCCCGGGCCTGCGATCATGACTTGGACCTGGTTGGCGAGCTGCTCGATTTCGTGCGCGTGGTTCAGGAACCTCTCTGGGGTCATGCTCAGGAGGACGACGACCGTGGGTGCGAGGGTGGGGGCGATGTCGGCGATGGCGTCGATCGGGCTGTCGGTGCCGAGGTAGGTGATCCGCCAGCCGCGGCGGCGCAGGGCGACCCCGAAGACCAGCAGGCCGAGTTCGTGCTGTTCGCCGGGTACGCAGGCCAGGATGGCGCCCGGGCCTTGGCCTTGGCCCCAGCCTTGGGCGAGGCCGAGGAGGCGTCCTCGGAGGAGGTTGGAGGCGAAGTGCTCGTGGGCGACCGAGATCTCGCCGGCCTCCCAGCGCTCCCCCAGGCTGTGGAGATACGGAAGGATGACCTCCTGCAGGACCGTCTCGACGGTGTAGGCGGCAAAGAGCCGGTCGAGGGCGGTGTTGGCGGCCTGCTCATCCAGCCGGTCGAGTGACGCGGTGAGGGCGCCGGTCGCATCTTCAAGGGTGGTGGCCGACGCCGGAACGGTCGGCTGGGCTGGCTCGCCACTGTTCAGCACGAGGCGGGCCGCCTGGGCGGCGGCCAGGCCGCCCGACACGAGGCCCTGCATGCGCTGCACTCTGGCTTCGTCGGCGGCGGTGTAGAGCCGGAAGCCTCCCGGTGTCCGGGTCGGCTGGAGGAGCCCGTAGCGCTGCTCCCAGGCCCGGAGCAGCTCGGGACTGACCCCGGTCCGTTTGGCCAGCTGACCGATCCGAAGGTAGCCCGCACCGGCCTCCGGTGGGGGCTGGGAATTCCGCTGTTCGTTCACACCCGTACTGTACAAGCAATCGACCATCCTTGTACAGACCCTTGACAACAGGGCGGAGTGCTGGCACAGTCTCGACAGGACCTAGACAAACTCTAGACAGAAGGGGAGGTCCATGAAGCGGCTCAACGCCCTGGCCGCGATCCTCACGATCGTCGGCGGGCTCAACTGGGGCCTGGTCGGCCTGTTCAAGTTCGACCTGGTCGCCGCCGTGTTCGGCGGGATGCAGTTCGGCGAGGTGAACATCGCCAGCCGCGTCATCTACGCGCTCGTTGGGCTGTCCGCGGCCTACCTGGCCAGCCAGCTCCCGACGCTCATCCGGGGGTCGGAGCCGGCCCACGCCAACCTCGTCAGCTCCTGAAGGAGCCTCAGAAAGGATAAGTAATGCTCCGAATCCCCAGTCCTCGTCGCGCCGCCGTGGTCGGTGTCCTGGGCATGGCCCTCCTGGCCGCGGCCTGCGGCGGCAACGACGCCGGCACCTCCGGAAGCCAGACGCCCGCCGCCCCGGCCACGACCGCCGCGTCGATGACCGCGTCGGCCCCGTTCGGGGCCGCCTGCTCGACCGTCCCCGCCACCGGCCCCGGCAGCCTCGACGCCCTCGCCCAGGACCCGGTGGCCACCGCCGCCTCCAACACCCCCGAGCTGTCCACCCTGGTCACCGCCGTCACCAAGGCCAACCTGGCCGACACCCTGAACAGCGCCCAGGGCATCACCGTGTTCGCCCCCACCAACGACGCCTTCGCAGCGGTGCCCAAGGCCACCCTGGACAAGGCCCTCGGCGACCCCGACGGGTTGCTGACCACCGTGCTCACCTACCACGTGGTCCCCGGCCAGCTCACCCCTGACCAGCTCGCCGGCAGCCACACGACCCTCCAGGGCGACACCCTCCAGGTCACCGGCAGCGGCCAGGACTTCAAGATCAACGGCAACTCCGGCGTGGTCTGCGGCAACATCAAGACCGCCAACGCCACCGTCTACCTCATCGACCAGGTGCTCCTCCCCACGAGCTGACCACCACACCACCCAGCCCGGCGCGGCCACCGGCACCATGCCAGTGGCCGCGCCGCCTATTCGCTCCCCGCACCGAGTGTCGTCCAGCGACAGGAGCGTGGAGCGCCAGCCCTAGGATCGCTGCCGCCACCACATCTGCTCAGCGCCTAGGAAAGGCTCTTGTCTCGCTCACAACGGCGCTGCACGATGGTGGGCATCACGGTCCGGACGTAGCCAGGATGCTTCGCTTGAGCTCCAACCGGGAGACCATGGGCCGCCAGTACACGGCCACTGCCAGCTGGTGAGGATTGGCGTGGTTCACCCCATCCCTGCGCCATGTACGGAGCTGCGCGGCCTGGGAGAACGCTTGATAGCACGGGTGAAGTGCTCGCGATAGGCGTCTGCGCCCTCGGCGGTAGCGGTGGCGTGCCAGGCCATGACGATCACCGTGTCCTGATCCTTCCTGCAGGCGGGTCCTCGGAGGCCAGTGTCGTCCACGGCCCCTAAGCTCGCCGGTTTCTCCCGGAGCTGCCGCCCGAAGACCGATAGGCCGGATATGTCATCGGGAGGAACGCTGTCAGCTGCTGTGCCGCTTGGCATCTGCGGTTCGACTCTCCAGGACCCTGAGCCAGGTGTCGACCCAGGTTTCCACGAATTGTTCCTCGGTGGCGCCGGCTGGCGTCTTGCGGTAGAGCGCCTCGTCTTCGCGGAAGTGGACCAGGGACCCAAGAGCGATGGCGACCAGCTCGGCCACGTCCCCCACCGGCAGACCGCGTGCGTGGAGCAGCCGGGTGAACGCAGCGATCGCGAAGTCGTACCCGCGTTGGACTAGTTGCTCATGGACCAGCATGGTGAGGTCGGGGAAATCGGGACCGTCGCGTTGGAGGAGCCGAAACAGGTCGGCCTCGGCGGCCAGGCCTGCGAGTGCGAACTGGGCGAGCCGGGTAAGGGTGGCTCGTTCGTTGTCGAAGTCGAGCGCGTCCAGGAGGTCTTCCAGGGATCGGAACTTGCTGGCGTAGCGCGATACCGCCGCCTTGAAGACCTCCTGCTTGGAGGGGAAGTGGCGGTAGAGCCCGCCGCGGCGGGGGGCGAGTCCAGCAGCTTGTTCGATCGCGCCGACGGTGGTGCCGCGATAGCCCCGCTCGCCGAACAGGACCATCGCCGCATCGAGGATTCGATCCCGGGTTGGCTGGCTGGTGTCCACACGCTGATCGTATCGCCCTTGACAGCAATGTAATCGAAGGATTACAAGGGTAAGGTAATCCGGCGATTACAGTAGTTGGGTAGGAATGAAGCGCCTGCTGGAACGAACCTTCGTCGTCGAGGCGGCCGCGGAGCGGGCCTGGGCCGAGCTGCTCGCGGCCGAGCGGTGGCCCAGGTGGGCCCTACACCTTCGCAGCGTCCAGGTCACCCCGCCCGGCCCAGTCAGACCGGGCAGCAGCGCGACGCTGAAGTTGACCAACCACACCAGAGCCACCGTGCGGGTCACCGAGTTCCAGGACGGACGGCGGTTCCGGTGGGAGGGCTCATTCCTATGGCTAGGTCTCGGCTACGACCACGTGATCACCACCGACGAGATGGGCCGGGTCACCATCACCTTCACCGTCGACGCCGCCGGCCTCGGCGTCAATACGGTCGGACCGCTGTTCGCCGGCATCTACGCCCGCAACCTGGACCGCGCGATCCCCCGACTGCAGGTCCTCCTACAATCACCCGATCCGGCACGGCCCAAGTAAGGCGCTAGTTCCATCGGAGCCGACGGGTGGCTCGATGACGTGCGAGAGGTCGGCTGTCTACGCGCTGGTCGCCGTGTTCAGCACGATCGTGTTCGCGGCCATCGCCGTGCTGCTGTCCCCGATCGGCAGCCAGCCCTGACCGCCCCATTCGTGCTCGTGACGTGGCTGCTTCTGCTGCCAAAGACGGGCTTCCAGACACTCCAGCCGGTCGCCCTTGCCGACGTCAGCACTGCCAAGAACACCCGGGCCAGCTACCGAGTCCGTGGAACAGGCCCAGGCGCCGCCCCCCAGCCCGGTGAGGCGACGTGAGCGCCCGCCAACTCGGACAGGTCGCGGCTTGGCCCACGGCCAACTCCGGCGGTACGGCGCCTGGGGAAAGGGGCCACGAGATAGGAGCGGGCGGTCCGGCGTTCATGCATTCGGCGCTCTTCCCTGTGAGCTGCTCGCCGCCGAGGTCTGGTCGGCCACGGGACCCGCAGCGGACCGGGCCGTCCCGCCGCTCCCTAGAGGTGGACCACCGGGCAGGTAAGGGTCCTGGTTATGCCTTCGACCGCCTGCACGCGGGCGACTACCAGCTTGCCCAGCTCGTCGATGTTGCGGGCCTCGGCGCGGACGATCACGTCGTAGGGGCCGGTGACGTCCTCGGCCTGCTGGACGCCCTCGATTTCGACGATCTTCTCGGCGACCATGGCGGCCTTGCCGACCTCGGTCTGGATCAGGATGTATGCCACCACCACAAGTAACGACCTCCTTGGGTCATGCCACCCAACGTGCCGGTGGGTACCCCTCGACTCGCTGGTCGGCCGCGTCGGTGCTGCTCAGTGTCCATTCGGTGGGTGGTGCGGCGCGTGGCGGCCAACCTGAAGGCCCGACGAGCGACGGCGGTGGACCGACAGGTAGGCAAGCGGTCCGTCGACCGCCACCACCGCCCTGACGGTCCCCTTTGGCACGTGGACAAGGGCCATCGGGGCGAGCGGGTGGACCTGGCCGTCGAGGGTGAGCTCGCCCCGGCCGGCCACGACCACCATCAGGACCTCCACCTCGTCGTTCCGATGCGGCTTGATCCGATCCCGTAAACCGAGCCGGATCAGGTTGGCCTGCAGGTCCTCTCCATCCAGCCGCCACAGGGCGCCTGGCCGGTCCCCCGCCGCCGCGAGGCTGGCCAGGTCGACCGCGGAATCGGCGGCGCCCATCCAACCATGTTCTCATCCCGTACCAGACGGTCGCAGCGCATCCCAGCGGCGACCCGGTCAGCCCTGCTGCGCCAGGCGCTGCCACTCTTCGGCGGTGATCCTGGCGACCAGGCTGGGGCGGCCCGCGTCGCCGGGGCTGAAGACCGCGGACTCGCCCTCTGCGACCGAGAGTCCCGTCGCTCCCTGGAGGTTGAAGCCGTGGGAGACGAGCACCGTATTCTGTCCGGCCGGCGGTCGGGTGGTGAACAGGCGCCGCAGCCTGCGGGCCAGGTCCTCGTCGTCGGTGCCGGGGAAGGCCTCGTTCAGGAGGTCCCGTGTCACGCGCACGCGATCCCGACCGAAGGCCAGCTCGGCGGTCTCCCGGGTCCGCGCGTAGGGGCTGGCCAGCACCGTGCCCACCGGAATCCGGAGGCGGCCGATCGCGCGGCCGAGCTGCCGGGCCTGGTTGCGTCCGGCGTCGGAGAGATTCCGCTGGGTGCTCGGGTCGGCCAGGTCGGGCCTGGGGTTGTCCTGGGTCGCCTCGGTCGCCGCATGGCGGATGAAGATGACGTGCCCTCCCTGGCGTAGGCGGGCCACGAGGTCGCGGCCGCCGGGTCGGTCGGCGAGCGTGGACGGGACGCCGGATCCGGCCGGTTCCGTCGGGCCGGGCCTGCCGCCGCCGCATCCGGCGACGGCGAGCAGGAGGCAGGCAACCAGCGCCACGGTCGGGCGGGCGGCGGCGCGTCCCGGCCATCCCCGGCGTCTCATGCGAGTTGGCGCCTGCACGCGTCGGCGGCGATGGTCATGCCACCAGTCTGCGCCGGCCTGGAGACTCGCGCTCGCCTGCCGAACCGCCGTCGCTATCATCGTCACATGATGGGTGCTGCGGCGCGGCGGGCGGGACGGCTCGGCTGGCTGGCGGTGCTCCTGATCCTGGTGACCGCATGCGAGCGGTCGCCCGAGCCGGGTACCGACCAGCCGCGGTCGGTCACGACGACGGCTGCCGCGGCGGCCCCGGCGGGCCTGCGGGTGCAGGAGTACCCGGTGCCGGCCGGGAGCCGACCCCACGACGTCGCCCCGGCCGCCGACGGCCGCTCGGTCTGGTACACCGCCCAGGGGTCAGGTCAGCTCGGCCTGCTGGACCCGGCCACCGGGGAGAGCCGGCTGATCCCGCTCGGGGACGGATCGGCTCCGCATGGCGTGATCGTCGGCCCGGACGGGGCCCCGTGGGTCACCGACGGTGGCCTGAACGCGATCGTGCGGGTCGACCCCCGCACCGAGAAGGTCGACCGCTACCCGCTGCCACCGGAGCGGGGATCGGCCAACCTCAACACGGCCGCGTTCCGCGGTGGTGTCCTGTGGTTCACCGGGCAGGCGGGGGTGCTGGGACGGCTCGACCCGAAGGTTGGCCGGGTCGAGGTCTTCGACGCCCCGCGGGGTCCGGGTCCCTACGGGATCACCACGACCCCCGAAGGGCAGGTGTTCTACGCCTCCCTGGCCGGCAGCCACATCGGCCGCATCGACCACCGGACGGGCGCCGCCGAGGTGCTGGAGCCGCCCACCGGCGATCAGGGCGCCCGTCGGGTCTGGTCGGACTCACGGGGCCGGATCTGGGTGAGCGAGTGGAACGCCGGCCAGCTGGGCCGCTACGACCCGGCCGACGGCCGCTGGCAGGAGTGGAAGCTGCCCGGCGCGAACCCGATGGCCTATGCCGTGTACGTGGACGACAACGACCATCCATGGCTGAGCGACTTCGCCGCCAACGCCCTGGTCCGTTTCGACCCCTCCACCGAGCGGTTCACGGTCGTCCCCCTGCCGAGCTCGCCGGCCAACGTTCGCCAGCTCCTCGGCCGGCCCGGCGAGGTGTGGGGCGCCGAGTCCGGCGTGGACAAACTCGTTGTCGTCCGCACCGGCTAGGACGGCTGACGGATAGGAAGGGCCAGGAGGTGGGCTGTTGGCGCGGAGACTCGGCAGCAGCGTCGCCGCCGGGTACGGTAGGCGCCACAGCCGCGTGGGCCTCGCCGGGAAGGCGTCCATCTGGCCGCCGCAGCAGGCCTCGCGCCTGGGAGGTGGTTTTGATGTCGGTCGTCACCGAGCATCTCGAGCAGCGCGGTGCCGCGTTCGAGGTGCTCCCTCACCGCCAGGCCTACACCTCCATCGACGAGGCGCGCGCGCTCGGCGTCGATGCCGATGAGGTGCTCAAGACGCTGGCGGTGCGCACCGGGCCCGGCTATGTGCTGGTGGTCATCCCGGCCGCACGCCGGCTGGATCTGCAGCTCGTCCGCGAGGCGTTGGGCGACAACCATGCCCGCCTGGCCACCGAGGAGGAGCTCGACCGCGACTTCGCCGGCTACCAGTTAGGCGCCCTGCCTCCATTGGGGGCCTTGGTCGGCGCCAACGTGTTCGTCGATCCACAGGTACTGGGGCACGACACGGTGGTGTTTGCGGCCGGCACCCAGACCGAGTCGGTCAAGATGTCGACCCAGGAGCTGTTCGGGACCGGCGGGATCACGACCGTGGTGTTGGTCAAGCGGCCGGAACGAGGCAGCGACGAACCGGTCGCGTAGGCGGGGTGGACCGGTGCGTCGGCGATCTCACGTCCCGCTGGACTCTGGCTTGGCACCAGCCGTTGGGGACGCGGCACGGCGGGCACTGGCTGACTCGATGACTCCCGGGCTGGCCATCGCGCTCGTCTGCCAGGGACGGATCGCGTGGGTGGCCGGCTACGGGGTTGCCGACCAGGCGAAAGGGCAGCCAGTGACGTCGGCGACCCGCTTCCAGGCCGCCTCGGTCTCGGAGCCGGTGACCGCCTGGGGGGTGCTGCGCTTGGTCGAGCAGGGCCGGATCGGCCGCTGCCACCGATTGAGGCCTCGCTGTCGGGAGAGGCCGGCGGAAGCTTTCGGTGGCGCCGTACTGCGGCGGCCGCCTGCCCCCACGACGCCGAGGGCGGCAGGATCCCCGAGTTCTGCTTCGCCGAGCAGGCGGCCGCGGGACTGGTCACCACGGCGGCGGAGCTGGCCCGCTTCATGGCGGCCGCACTGCCCGGCCCCGAGGGCGAGCCCCCAGGGCGAGGGGTGCTCAGCCCGGCCGGGGTGCGGCTGGCCCTCACCGCCGCCCCC
>OBLS010000977.1_pt1 | contig 11250 bp, 11 predicted proteins | sample 1519901 | NCBI WGS metagenome assembly OBLS01 (sample SAMEA3113585, study PRJEB22503) | soil metagenome
GCGATCAGCTGGGCGGCGGCGCGGAGCGCGCCGATCAGCGAGAACTTGTTCGCCGACGCCCACCCGGCCATCAGCGTTCCGATCACGCTCACCGACGTGACGGCGAGAACGAAGAAGATGCCGACGTCGAGGTTCAGGATGAAGATCTCGTCGGAGAACGGGATCACGACGAACAGCGCGATGTACGGCACGAGCACGACGCCGGGCGCGAGCGAGAACACCCACCGGTCGGCGGCCGCGGGGATGACGTCCTCCTTCTGGATGAACTTCACCCCGTCGGCGAGCAGCTGCGCCCAGCCGTGGAACCTGCCCGCGTACATCGGCCCGAGCCTGGCCTGCATGTGCGCGAGCACCTTGTGCTCCATGTAGCCGATGCCGAGCGGGGCCACCAGGAAGAACCCGATCACCACCAGGGTCTTGACGATGAGCACGAGCCAATAGCTGTCCAGCCACTGGTCGACGAAGCTCACGCCCGACTGCGCGATCACTCCTCCTCTTCCTCCTCCTCGCCCTCGACGGCGCCGGGCCACGGTTTCACGACGCGCGACATGAGCTCGAAGTCCTTGCGCAGCGGATGGCCCTCGAAGGCCTCGGCGAGGAGCAGGCGGACGGGCATCGGGTGGTCGTCGAACGTGACGCCGAACATCTCCATCGTCTCGCGCTCGTGCCAGTTCGCCGTCGGGTAGATGTCCGAGATGGTCGGACACACCAAACGATCCGCCGGCAGGACCACCTTCACGCGGACGTTGTGCTTGTGGCTCGTCGAGAAGACGTGCGTGACGATCTCGATCCCGGCTTCACCGCGGTCGACGCCCGCCGTGAAGTCGCAGTAGTCGCACGCGAAGTCCGGTTCGTCACGAAGGAAGCGCATGAGCTCGCGGTAGCGCTCGATCGAGACCGTGACGACCGAGTGACCGAACTGATCCTCGAACGCGAGGACGTCGTCCCCGAATTGCGCGCGAACGCGCGTCTCGACCTCAGGAGGCGGCAGCGGGAGTGCGCTTGCCACTCCACTTCTCCCTGATGTCCTCGCCGGCGATCTTCTCCTGTAAACGAATGATCCCCTCGAGCAGTGCCTCGGGCCGAGGCGGACACCCCGGCACGTAGACGTCGACCGGCAGGATCTGGTCGATCCCCTTCGTGACCGAGTACGAGTCCCAGTAGGGGCCCCCGCAGTTGGCGCAGGATCCCATCGAGATCACGTACTTGGGTTCGGGCATCTGGTCGTACAGGCGCTTGATCACCGGCGACATCTTGTCCGTCGGCGTTCCGGCGATGACGAGCAGGTCCGCCTGTCGCGGCCCGTGCGCGAAGGGGATCACGCCGAACCGGATGAAATCGTGCTTGGACGTCGATGCCGCGATGAACTCGATGGAGCAGCAGGCGAGCCCGAAGTTGAACACCCACAGCGAGTAGCGCCGCCCCCAGTTGAGCAGGAACTTGACCGGCTGGATCTGGGCGAGCGGCGTCTTCTCGGTGATCAGGCCCACCGCAGCACCCCCTTTCGCCACGCGTAGAGCAGCCCGACGGCGAGGATGCCGATGAAGATGCCCATCTCCACGACTGCCTGGTAGCCGAGCCCCTCGAAGATGCCGGCCCACGGGAACAGGAAGACGGCCTCGACGTCGAAGATCACGAACAGGAAGCCGTAGATGTAGTAGCGGACCTGCGACTGCGACCAGCCCTGGCCCACGGGATCGATACCGCACTCGTAGGTCAGAAGCTTCGTCCTGATCGGACGCCGGGGGGCGATCAGCCGCGCGGCCCCGAACGCCACCGCAACGAGCCCGATGCCGGTCACCAGGACCGCGAGGACGACCCCGTAGGACTCGTAGTAGGTCTCCACCTAGTGGGGCTCCACGCTTGTGAAGGTTTTCTCGAGCGCCGCGGATTCTAACAACCGAGCGTTCGCTCGCTTCCGCTCGCTCACTTCTTGAGCCCCCGCACCCCGGCCCTCGCGTCGCACCGCGCCGCGAGGTATTCGGCAAGCTGGTCGAGCGCGAAGCTCGCGGTGCCCTGCTGGAGCCGCCGAACGAGGGCCTGCGCCCGGTCGACCTCGGCGACCACCGCGGCTCGGGCGTGCGCGAGGCCCTCGGCCGCACGGACGATCTCGAGCGACCGCGCCAGGCCGTCGCGTTCCGCGCGCCCGGACGCGAGCAGAGCGCGGAGCTCGTCGCCGTCCGGACCCCGATTCAGCGCGTGCAGGACGGGCAACGTGAAGACGCCCTCGCGAAGGTCCTGGAGTTCCGCGCGCCCGGACGCGAGCAGAGAGCGGAGCTCGTCGCCGTCCGGACGCCGATTCAGCGCGTGCAGGACGGGCAACGTGAAGACGCCCTCGCGAAGGTCCTGACCGGGCTCCTTCTCGAGCTCGCGCTCGGTGGCCGTCACGTCCATGATGTCGTCCGACAGCTGGAAGGCGAGGCCGAGCGCCTCGCCGAACTCCTCGAGCACGTCAACGTCCTCAGCCGGAGCGTCGGAGAGCATCCCGCCCAGACGGCACGACGTCGCGATCAGTGCGCCCGTCTTCCGCCGGATGATCTCCATGTACGCGTCTTCGGTCTGGTCGACGCGGCCGGCGGCCTCCACCTCTCGGATCTGCCCATCGCAGAGCGTGGCGATCGTCCGCGCGAGGAGGGCGCAGATGTCCGTACCGAGATCTGTCGAGATCTCCGATGCCCGCGCGAACAGGTAGTCGCCGGTGAGGATCGCCACGGTGTTGTTCCACCGGACGTTCGCCGCCGGCACGCCGTGACGCGCATCGGCCTCGTCGATCACGTCGTCGTGGTACAGCGTCGCCTGGTGGACGAGCTCGATCGCTGCCGAGCCGGCGATGAGCCTGGGGTCGGTCGGGTCGCCGAAGTACCCCGACAGCAGCACCAACATCGGGCGGAACCGCTTGCCCCCCGCCTTCAGCAGGTACGACGAGGTGCGGGCGAGCATGTCGGAGTCGGCGCGGACGGCTTTCTCCAGCGCCGCCTCGACCTCGTCCAGGCGGGAGCGAACGGCGCGCTCGAGCTCGGCGTCGGGCGCCTCAAGACCGGGGATGATGCGGCGGCTCACGCTCCCGTCACTCTTCCCTCACTGGGCTTCCCTCGCTCGGGCTCTCACGTGAGGCCGACCCTACCCGGGCACGGGGCAGCATCACCAACGAAGCACCGCCGCCCGGTCCAGGAACCCGGCGATGAGCCCCGGGAACACGCCGAGCGCGAGCACCGCGAACGCCGGAACGGTAACCGCCAGCCGAGGCAGAACCGTCTCGTCCGTCTCGGCCACGCCCTCGGGTTCCTGCATGTACATGAGCACGATCACTCGCAGGTAGAAGAAGGCGGCCACAACGCTGGCCACGACGCCGACGAGAGCGAGCGGCCACGCCCCGACGTCGACCGCCGCGCCGAACACGTACACCTTGGCAACGAACCCCGCCGTCGGCGGGATCCCGGCCAGCGACAGCAGGAACAGCGCGAGCAGGGCGGCGAGGAGGGGGCTCCTGCGCCCGAGTCCCCGATAGGACGCAAGCGTCGTTCGGAGCTCACCGCGCGCCGAGACGAGCATCACGACCCCGAACGCGCCGAGCACCGTGAACGCGTAAGCAGCCAGGTAGAACAGGGCGGCGCGGATCCCCGTCTCCCCGGCGGCCACCACGCCGGTCAGCACGAACCCCGCGTGGCTGATGCTCGAGTACGCGAGCATGCGTTTGATGTCGGTCTGCGCGATCGCCAGCACGGATCCGACGACTACCGAGATCGCCGCCAGTGCCCACACCAGCGGACGCCAGTCCCACGCGAGCGGCTGCAGCGCGATGTTGAACACGCGGATCAACGCGGCGAACCCGGCGACCTTCGTCGCGGCCGACATGTACGCGGTGACGGCCGTCGGAGCACCCTGATAAACGTCGGGCGTCCACATGTGGAACGGCACCGCCGAGACCTTGAAAGCGAATCCAACCGCCAGCAGTCCCATCCCCGCGAGCGCAAGCGCGACGCCCTCGGTCGCACCCGCCAGCGCGCGCGAGATCGACGCGAGGCTCGTCGAACCGGTCGCGCCGTACGCCATCGCCACTCCGAACAGGAAGAACGCCGACGAGAACGCACCGAGGAGGAAGTACTTCATCGCGCCCTCGACGGAACCGACACGTGACGACAGGCCGGTCATCACGTACAGGGCCAGCGAGAGGATCTCGAGCGCCAGGAACACCAGGATCAGGTCCGCGGCGACGGCGATGAGCGTCATCCCCGACGTCGCGAGCAGCACCAGCGCGTAGAACTCGGCGCGCCACTCGTCGGAGCGCTCGAAGTAGTGATGGCCGTACACGAGGCCGATCGCCGCGATCACCAGCAGGAGCAGCCGTACGACGACGCCGAACCGGTCCACGGCCACCGCGCCGGCGAGCGCCGTGGGCTCGCCCTCTCGGTTCCACAACAGGACCGACGCGACGAGCGCGCCGGCGACCCCGGCGAGGGAGAGGCCCAGAACCGCCACGTGTGCCAGGCCGCGCCAGACCACCGGAACGAGGAGCACGACGATCGCCGAGCCCACCAGGACGAGCTCCGGCCCGATGGCGACGACGTCGATCTGCGGCGTGGTGATCATCCGGGACCCACGGTCTGGGCCTCGGTAGGAGGCCGGTATGAAGGCTGGACCTCGGCGCGGATGCCGCCCGGCAGACCCTCCTGATCCGTCTCGACCGCGCGAACCCATCTGACGACGCCGCTTGCAGATGGGTCGATCCGCTCGAGCACCGGCTTCGGGTACACGCCGATCACCACCATGAGCGCGACGATCGGCACGATGGCCGCGATCTCGCGCGGCAGGACGTCACGGATCCCGCGCCACCGGTCGACCGGCGGGCCTTCGAACGTCCGCTGGTACGCCCACAGCATGTAGACCGCTCCGAGGACGACGCCGGTCACCGCGATCGCGCCGAAGAGCCGGTTCGAGCCGAACGCCCCCAGGATGACCAGGAACTCGCCGATGAAGTTGTTCAGTCCGGGCAAGCCGATCGACGAGAGCGACGCGACGAGGAACGCCGCGGCGATACCCGGCGTGACCCGGGCGAGGCCGCCCATGTCGGCGATCTCGCGGGTGTGCGTGCGCTCGTACAGGATCCCCACGACGAGGAACAGCAATCCGGTCGACAACCCGTGATTCACCATCTGGATCACGGCGCCGCTCGTCCCCTCGGACGTGAGCGTGAAGATGCCGAGGACCACGAACCCCATGTGGCTCACCGACGAGTACGCGACCAGCCGCTTCACGTCCGTCTGCATCATCGCGACGATCGCGCCGTAGACGATGCCGATCAGCGCCAGCACTGCGACAGCATCGGCGAAGTACCGGGCCGCCTCGGGGAACAGGTCCAGGTTGAATCGCAACATGCCGTACGGCCCGGCCTTCAGCAGGAGCGCGGCCAGCACGATCGAGCCGAGCGTCGGGGCCTCCGTGTGGGCGTCGGGCAGCCAGGTGTGCAGTGGGAAGACCGGGACCTTGACGGCGAACCCGATGAAGAACGCCAGGAACAGCCACCGCTGCTCGCCGACCGAGAGCGAGAGCTGCTCCAGCAGGCGGATGTCGAAGCTGCCCTGTCCGAACTGCTGCGACGCCTGGGACCACAGGTACAGCAGGCCGACGAGGATGAACGCCGAGCCGAGCATCGTGTACAGGAAGAACTTGACGCTCGCGTACACGCGGCGAGCCGACCCCCAGATCCCGATGATCAGGAACATCGGGAACAGCAGCGCCTCGAAGAACACGAAGAACAGGAGGACGTCGAGCGCGCAGAACGCGCCGATCACGACGGTCTGCAGGGCGAGCGTCAGCGCCATGAGCTCTCGGACGCGATGGGTGACGCTCCAGGCAGACAGGACGCCGATCGGGAACATCACCGCCGACAGGACGACGAGCCAGATGCTGAATCCGTCCACGCCGACCAGGTAGGAGAGTCCCACCGAGGAGACCCATTCGACCTGCTCGACGAGCTGGTAGCCGGAGGCCGACTGGTCGAACGCGGCGAGCGCGCCGACCGCGAACGCCAGGTCGGCCAGCATGACCGAGAGCGTCAGCCACTTCGCGTAGGCGTCGCTCAGCCCTCGCCACAGCAGGAACGGGATGCCGACGAGCGGGAGGAAGATGACGATGGTGAGCCAGGGCATCGTCAGAACCTCAGCCCCACGATCAGCAGCAGCACGCCGGCGCCGAGCAGGAACACGAGCGCGTACTGCCTGACGAACCCCGACTGGAGGATCGGCGCGATCCTCGACGCCCGTCCGACCTCCTCCGCCACCTCGTTCACGGTGCCGTCGACGACGCGGTCGTCGACGACGCGAACGCTGCGACTGAAGCCGGTGCCGGGCATCCGGACGAGCCACGCATACAGCGTGTTGACGTAGAACGCGTTCGACAGCCATCCCGCGAGCTCCGGCTGCCTTTTGGGGAAGGCTTCCCAATCCACACGTCCGGAGGCCCAGATCCACCACCCGAGCGCGACCGCGCCGATCGCGACGACGCTCCCGATGGCGACGAGGACGCCCTCCGGCAGGCCGAGATGCGCGGCTTCCGGAGCGCCGAGCGTCGGCTCCAAGAACCGCTCGAGGACACCGCCCTCGGCCTGGAGCCCGAGGAGCAGGCCGGCGACGACGCCGCCCACGGCGAGGACCGCGAGCGGCGCATGCATCGACCACTGCGCCTCGTGGGCGCGTCCCTCGTAGCGCTTGCTCCCGAAGAACGCCAGGAACAGCGGTCGCGAGATGTACAACGCCGACAGGAACGCGGCGACGAGCGCGACCACGTACGCGGCCGTCCGGCCGGACGTGCTGGCGAAGTTCACGATGTGGTCCTTGGCGAAGAACCCCGCGAGTGGCGGGATCCCCGCGAGCGACAACGCGCCGATCGCGAACCACACGGCGGAGATGGGCATGTCGCGTCGCAGATCGCCCATGCGCCGCAGGTCCGTCTCGTCGTGCAGGCCGTGCATGACGTTCCCGGCTGTGAGGAACAACAGAGCCTTGTAGAACGCGTGGCACACGAGCAGCAGCATCGCGCCGGTGTACGTGCCCATCCCGGCGGCGAAGAACATGAAGCCGATCTGGCTCATCGTGGAGTACGCGAGCGCGCGCTTGATGTCGAACTGCCCGATCGAGGCGAGCGCCGCGTACACCGCCGAGATCAGCCCGATCACCAGCACGACCGGCAACGCGATGTCCGACTGCTCGAACAGGACGTGCGAGCGGACGACGAGGTAGACGCCCGCCGTCACCATCGTCGCGGCGTGGATCAGCGCCGAGACCGGCGTCGGGCCCTCCATCGCGTCGGGGAGCCACACGTGGAGCGGCAACTGCGCCGACTTCCCGACCGCGCCGGCGAGCAGCAGCAAGGAGATGGCGGTGAACGCGCCCTCAGACGCGATCCCTTGACCCGCGCGCTCACCGAGGACCTCGCCGAACTCGAGCGACCCGAAGTGCACGAAGATCAGGACGATCCCGAGCAACATCGCCGAGTCCCCGATCCGCGTCGTGATGAACGCTTTCTTCGCGGCCGAAGCTGCGGCCGGCCGGTCGCCCCAGTACCCGATCAACAGGTACGAGCACAGACCCACACCCTCCCAGCCCAGGTACAGCAGGAGGTAGTTGTCCGCCAAGACCAGCACGAGCATGAAGAAGACGAACAGGTTCAGGTAGGCGAAGAACCGGTCCGGCCGCGCGTCGTGCTCCATGTAGCCGACGGCGTACGCGTGGATCAACGCGCCGACACCGGTGACGACGAGCACCATCGTGATCGACAGCGGATCGACCCGGAACGCCGCGCTGAGCGAGAAGCGCCCTGCCGCGAACCACTCGTACAGACGAACGACGTGGGTTCGCTCTTCGCCGGGCGACGAGAGCAGGTCGAAGAGGATCAGCAGACCCAGCACGAAGCCGGCTCCGACGGCGATCGTCCCGAGCGGCCCGGCCAGTCGCCCCATCCTTCGGCCGACGAACAGGTTGGCCATGGCGCCCGCGAGCGCGACCGCGGGGATCAACCACACGAGGTCCGGCATCGTCAGCCTCGCAGCAGGCTCACGTCGTCGACGATGGCGCTATGCCGCCGTCGGTACACGTTCAGGATGATCGCGAGGCCGACGACGACCTCGGCCGCGGCGACGACCATCGAGAAGAACGCCAGCACCTGGCCGTCGAGCTCGTTGTGCATCCGGCTGAACGCGACGAGCGCGACGTTCACCGCGTTCAGCTGCAGCTCGACCGACATGAAGATCACCAGCGCGTTCCGGCGCACCAGCACGCCGACGGTGCCGATCGCGAACAGCGCAGCCGACAGGATCAGGAAGTACGCGATCGGCGTCCTCACGCGACGGGCTCCGTCTCGCGCCGATCGACTGCGGCCGCCTGCTCGGCCCGCGTGATCGCGCGAGCTCGCCTGGACGCCAGGACCATGACGGCGATCGCGGCGATGATCAGAAGGATCGACGTCACCTCGAACGGGAAGAAGTAGTTGCGGAACAGCACCCGCGAGAGCGCCTCGGCGTTTCCGACGAGGCCGCGGTTCGCCACCTCGTCGAAGTTCTCAGGACCGCGCGTGGCGAACCCGACGCCGGCCCTGATCGCGAAGAACAGCTCGACCGCGATCCCCAGGCCGAGGACGATCGCCAGCGGCCGCTGTCCCCGGAGCTGCTCGATCAGCGTTTCCTCGCGGTCGACGCCGAGCAGCATGATCACGAACAGGAACAGCACCATGATCGCGCCCGCGTACACGATGATCTGCACGGCGAACAGGAACGGGGCGCCGAGGATCAAGAAGAAGACGGCGATCGTGAAGAAGTTCACGATGAGGAACAGCGCCGCGTGAACCGCATTGCGCTGGAAGAGCATGCCGATGGCGCTGCCGATCGAGATCGGCGCGAACACCCAGAACACGACGTTGTCGAGCGGCATCTAGCCCTCTCCGGTTCCGGGCGCCGTTCCGAGCGGAAGCGGCGGCTCGAGGAGCTGCTCCTTGGTCAGGATGGCCTCCTCGCGGGAGAAGAAGCTCATCTCATAGGCGCTGGTCAGCGTGAGCGCCCGCGTGGGGCACGCCTCCACGCAGAGGCCGCACATGATGCAGCGCAGGTAGTTGATCTGGTAGTCCTTCGCGTACCGCTCCCCCGGGCTCGTCGGGTTCTCCGGGTCGTTGTCCTCGCCGACCACCCAGATCGCGTCGGCGGGACAGGCGTAGGCACAGAGCTCGCACCCGATGCACTTCTCGAGGCCGTTCTCGTGCCGGTTCAGCAGGTGACGCCCGATGTGGCTCCGCGGAGGCGGCTGCACGATCTCGCTCGGGTACTGCTCGGTGACGTCGCGGCGGAAGACCTGCTTGAAGACGGTTCCCATGCCTTTCGCGATCGCGCCGATCGCACCGCCGAAGTCGACGCCCGGCCGCCGGTCACTCACGGCTGTCGTACCTCCCGGGAAGCGGGTCGCGAGAACAGCGGCCACACGAGGGAGAGAGCGAGAACCGCGGCCACGACGAGCGCCGCGCCGATGATGACCGCGCGCCGGCTGTAGACATCGGGCAGCACGACGACCGCCCCCGTGGCCAGGATCCACACGAGCCCGAACGGGATCAGGACCTTCCACCCGAAGCTCATCAGCCGGTCGTAGCGGAACCGCGGCAGCGTCGCCCGAACCCAGATGTAGACGTAGATGATCAGGAACACCTTCAGCAAGAACCACAGGAGCGGCCACAGCCACGGCAGGAAGTCCGGCGCCGGACCTCGCCACCCGCCGAGCCACAGCGTCGTCGCGACGGCGGCAACGGTGACGGTGTTGAGGTACTCGCCCAGGAAGAACATGGCGAACTTGATGCCGGAGTACTCGGTGTGGTAGCCGGCGACGAGCTCGGACTCGGCCTCAGGAAGGTCGAACGGCGGACGGTTGGTTTCGGCCAGCCCCGCGATCAGGTAGATCACGAACGAAGGGAACTGCGGCACGATGTTCCACACCGTGTCCTGGCCGGCGACGATCTCCGACATCCGCAACGAACCCGAGTACATGAGGACGGCGACCAGCGCGAGCGCCATCCCCACCTCGTAGCTGATCATCTGCGCGGTGCTTCGGATGCTGCCGAGGAGCGGGTAGTTCGAGCCGCTGGACCAGCCCGCGAGGACGATCGAGTAGACCATCAGCGACCCCATGGCCAGGATCCACAGGACGCCGATGCTGAGGTCGGCGATCTGGAACGGAACGTGACGGCCGAACAGTTCGACACCGGGTCCGAACGGGATCACGGCGAACGACAGGAACGCCGGAAGCAGGGCGATGACCGGCGCGATCGCGTAGACGGGCCGGTCCACGAGCGTCGGTGTGATGCCTTCCTTGAAGAAGAGCTTGATGCCGTCGGCGAGCGTCACGAGCACGCCTCGCGGACCGGCGCGCATCGGCCCGACGCGCGTCTGCATGTCGGCGATGACCTTGCGCTCGATCCAGATCAGGACCAACACGCTGACGAGCAGCGCAAAGAAGACGACGACGACGCGGGCGACGAGCAGGACCCAGTCGAGCCAGTCCATCAGGCCTCTACGGGGGTCCGCACAGCATCCGCCCCCTCCGCGGCCCGCACCGGCTCGACCGCAGTCCATCATGCCTCTACGGGGGTACGCACGACGTTCGCCCCTTCCTCGACCTGCACCGGCTCAACCGTGGCCGGTTCGATGAAGCCGGCCCCGAGCAACCGGTTCGCGGCGAACCCCGGCTGGTTGAACGGAACGAACACGGCGCCCTTCGCGACGTCCCCCGTCACGCGCAGCGGAAGCTCTGCCTCCGACGTCTCCGTTCGAACGCGCACCCGATCGCCGTCGTGCAGCGCATGCTTCTCGGCGTCCTCCGGATGCATCTCGACGAAGACCTCCTCCTCCAGCGCGGCCTTGAGTTCGTCGGCGCCCTCGACCATCCGGCCCTCGTCCACGAGCAGCGGATAGGTGAATGCGGTGAGCTCGCCGGCGAGCTGGGGCCGGCCCGTTCCGGTCCACGCGGTCGAGCGCACGGGAACCTCGCGCGGTGCGAGGAGCGCAGCAGCCTCCTCGCGGAGCGCGTCGATCGTCTCGAACCCGAGGCTGCCTCCCATCGCCTCCGCGAGCCCGACGAAGATCTGCCAGTCCGGCCTGGAGACGCCGGCGGGCGCGCGAACCGGACGGAAGGACTGCGAGCGCCCCTCCCAGTCCGTCGTCCGGCCCTCGCGCTCCGGCCACGCCGTCGCCGGGAGGAACGCGTCGGCGTACGGCTC
>OBLS010000978.1_pt1 | contig 11250 bp, 12 predicted proteins | sample 1519901 | NCBI WGS metagenome assembly OBLS01 (sample SAMEA3113585, study PRJEB22503) | soil metagenome
GATGCCGGGACGGGAGGATGCCGTGCCCTCCCCCGACGTCCCCGCACCGTCCGACGGACGGAGCCCCGCCGTCGCCCATCCCAGCGCGCGGGTGGTGTCGGCACGCGAGCCGCACACCCGGCAGGACGGGTCGGCCCGCACCGGGATCGCGTCCCAGGTCTGGCGCAGGGCGTCATGAAGGAGGAGGCGGCCGACGAGCGGCTCTCCCGTACCCGTGACGAGCTTGACCGCCTCCGTGGCCATGACCGAGCCGATGCTCGCGCACACCGCGCCGAGGACGCCTCCGACGGCGCAGGACGGCACGGCATCCGGTGCGGGCTCCGACGGGAACACGCAGGCGTAGCAGGGCCCTTCACCCGACCACCACACACTCACCTGTCCGTCGAACCGGTACACCGACCCCCAGACGTGCGGGACGCCGAGGCGGGCGCAGGCGTCACCGACGACGTAGCGGGTCGGGAAGTTGTCCGCGCCGTCCACGACGAGGTCGTAGTCGGCGACGACGGTGAGCGCGGTCGTCGTGTCCAGGCGAGCGGCGTGCGCGACCACCTCGGTCGACGGGCTGATGGCGCGCACCGCGTCGGCCGCCGACTCGGTCTTCGGCCGTCCCACGTCGGCGACGCCGTGGACCACCTGCCGCTGGAGGTTCACCGTCTCGACGACGTCGTCGTCGGCCACGCCGATCGTGCCGACGCCCGCCGCGGCGAGGTAGAGCAGGACGGGCGAACCAAGACCTCCGGCCCCGACGACGAGCACTCGGGCGGCCCGCAGGCGGCGCTGGCCCAGGGCGCCGAGGTCCGGGAGGAGGAGGTGCCGGGCGTACCGAGTGCGCTCCTCGGCGCTCAGCTCGGGGCCGGGCGGCACCAACGGTGGTCGGGCCATGGCGCGACCCTAACAAGCGGACCCCCCGCTTCCCCGGGTCCACGGTTACCCGTCCGTAGGATGCTCGTGTGACCCCTGAGCCAGGACGCGCATGACCAGCACGCACACCGCGCGTGGACAGCGGATGCCGCGCAGTGAGCGCCGAGCCCAGCTGCTCGACGCCGCCCAGGCGGTGTTCGTGCAGTCCGGCTACCACGCCGCCGCCATGGACGAGATCGCCGACCGTGCTGGCGTCTCCAAGCCGGTTCTCTACCAACACTTTCCCGGCAAGCTCGAGTTGTACCTCGCGTTGCTGGACAAGCACTGCGACACTCTCGAGTCACTCGTGCGCGCGGCCCTCGAGGCGGGCGGTGACAACGAGGTCCGGGTGGATCGCACGGTCGCCGCGTACTTCGAGTTCGTCACCCGAGAGGGGGCGGCGTTCCGCATGGTCTTCGAGTCGGACCTCACGAGTGAGCCGCAGGTGCGTTCGAGACTGGATGCCGTGGAGATGAACTGTGCCGAGGCGATCGCCGAGGTCATCGCGGAGGACACCGGAGTCGACGACGAGCGTGCTCTGTTGCTCGGGTCGGCCCTCGCCGGCATGGCGCAGGTCGCGGCCCGGCACTGGCTCGCCCAGGACGGGGACGTCCCCGAGCCCGAGGCTGCACGGATGATCAGCGGGCTGGCCTGGCGTGGGTTGGGCTCGTTCCCGAAGGTCGGCGCCTAGGCCTGCGACGTCGTTCTGCTCGCAGCGGATGCCGGAATGCCGCGGCTCCCAGGAGGGTTAGCCTGAGCCCGAAGAGCGCGCCAGGTTCGCGCCCCCGAACGAAAGGTGTGCATCAGTGGAGGTCACCATCGGCGTCCAGAACATCGCCCGCGAGCTGACGGTCGAGACCGACTCAGACCCCGCCGAGATCAGCGCGGCGGTCGACGCGGCGCTTCGCGAGGGCGGCGTCCTGCACCTCGTCGACACCCGCGGCCGCAGTGTCTTCGTGCCGGGTTCCGTCATCGGCTGGGTGCAGCTCGGCGACGTGGAGAAGGGCCGGGTCGGCTTCACCGTGTGAAGCAGGGGAACTGGCCCGTTCGTGTCGCCCCTTTCGACTCCGGCGAGCACTAGATTCTCCAAGGCCCGCAACCGGCGGGCCCGGACACCGCGCCAGCGGCGTCAGCCACACGAAGTCCTCAGGTCCCCTGGACCCCAGAAGGAGTACGAGCAATGTTGACCACCATCATCGTGACCGTCATTCTCGGCGCGATCATCGGCGCCCTGGCGCGCCTGGTCCTGCCCGGCAAGCAGAACATCTCGACCTTGGTCACCGTGATCCTCGGCATCCTCGGCGCCCTCATCGGCAGCTGGCTCTACACGGCTGTCTCCGGCAATGAGGACACCAGCGGGATCGACTGGATCGCCCTGATCATCGGCGTCATCGTCGCCGCCCTCCTCATCGTCCTCTACGAGCGGGTCGTCGCCAACCGCACCACGCGTCGGGTCTGACCACCCCCCGTCGCTCGGCCCCCGTCCTCCACCGAGGACGGGGGCCGAGTCGCGTTGTCCGCGCTCGACGTCGTCCTCTCCGAGTCCGAGGAGTCGCACCGGTCTCGGGGCCCCGGCTGTCCCGGCGCCAGGCGCGGGTGGCCTCCCCGCCCCCAGCCGCTGGGTGCACTAGGTTGCGTGTGCACCGGGCGGTCCGGTGCTGCCGGGGCCCCGCCCCGCGTCGGAGTCGCGGTTCGGCGGTCCGCTGGACCTCGCAGAAGGAGCTGTGTGCATGGACATCGGAGACATCCTGGGCCTCATCGTGTTCGGCGCCGTCATCGGCGTCCTCGCACGCATCGTGCTGCCCGGGAGGCAGAACATCAGCCTGGTCATCACCGTCATCCTCGGAATCCTCGGGGCGCTCATCGGCTACTGGCTGTGGGGGCTCATCGGCGAGGGTGACACCCGAGGGATCGACTGGATCCGGTGGTTCATCTCCATCGCGGCAGCGGCCCTGCTCGTGGTCGCGTACGGGGCGATGACCGGCCGGAGACGCGCCTGACACTCCCCCACCGCTCGGACCGCCACGGCCCCGCCTCCTCGAGGGACGGGGCCGTGGCTGCGTGCGGCAGGAGCCGTGAGGCGGTCGGGGGTCAGGCAGCGAGGCCGAGCCGCGCCATCCGCTTCTGGTGGTTGTCCGTGAGGCGGGTGAACATCTGGCCCACCCCGAGGTCGACGCCGCTGCCGACGAGGAGCGCGGACAACGGGTCCCGCTCGACGGCCACGGCCTGGGCCTGCGAGAGCGCCTCACCGAGCAGCCGACGGCCCCAGAGCGCCAGCCGCCCCCCCGCCGTCCGATCGGTCTTCAGCGCATCGCGCACGACGCCGACGACGAACTCCGCCTGCCCGGCGTCGTCGAGCGCGTGCGCCATGACCGAGCGGGTGTCCTCGTCGACGAAGACGCTCATCTCTCGGTAGAAGTCCTTGGCGATGCCGTCGCCGACGTAGGCCTTGACGAGCCCCTCGACCCAGCCCTTGGGCCGGGTGCGCTCGTGGTACGCCGCGAAGGGCACGACGAAAGGCGCCATCGCGGTCTCGGGGTCGATGCCGTGGCCGCGCATGTGGTCGACGAGCTGGGTGTACTGCACGTACTCCGTGTTGGCGAGGCCGGCCATCGAGGACTTCAGCGACAGGGTGGGGGCCAGGTCGGAGTCGACGGCCATCCGGATGAAGGCGGTGAGCTCGCCGTAGGCCAGGACGCCCAGGAGGTCGGCGACAGCCGCGCGGTACGTCGGGTCCTCGATCGAGGTCTGCTCCATGGCGCCGCAGCCTAACGGTAGGATGGACGGTGTCCACGGTGCCCGGTCGGCACGATGACCCAGTTGCTTGACGTGGCGATCGCCCGGTGTCCCGGATGCCGCGCACGCCCCCGAAGACCTCCGATCGGCCCGCAGCCTTTGCGCTGGCGCAGCCGCGCCTGCCGACCGGAAGAGACCGCATGACCGACGTCACCGACGCCACCATCGACCAGCCCACCGACCTCCTCGACCTCGACACCGACGAGTCGAGCGATGGCATGACAGCCGCCCCGCCCGCACCCTCCTTCTCGGACTTCCCCATCCACGAGGACATCATCGGCGCGCTGGCGGAGCACAACATCACGAGCCCGTTCCCCATCCAGGCGATGACCCTGCCGGTGGCGCTGTCCGGCCACGACATCATCGGCCAGGCGAAGACCGGCACCGGCAAGACCCTCGGGTTCGGCATCCCGATCCTCAACCGCGTGGTGTCCCCAGCGGACCCGGCATTCGCGACGATGCCTTCGGCCGGGAAGCCGCAGGCCCTCGCGGTGGCGCCGACGCGCGAGCTCGCGGTGCAGGTCGCGGGGGACCTCGAGCGGGCGGGACGCAAGCGCGGGGTGCGGGTGCTCACCGTCTACGGAGGACGCGCCTACGAGCCGCAGATCGAGGCGCTGCACCGCGGTGTCGAGGTCGTCGTCGGCACACCCGGGCGCCTCATCGACCTGGCGAAGCAGGGGCACCTCGACCTGGGCCACGCGCGCATCGTCGTGCTCGACGAGGCCGACGAGATGCTCGACCTGGGCTTCCTCCCCGACGTCGAACGCCTGCTCGCCCTCACTCCGGCCGCGCGCCAGACCATGCTCTTCTCGGCCACGATGCCCGGCGCGGTCGTCGCCCTGGCCCGCCGGTACATGAGCCAGCCGACGCACATCCGTGCGATGGGGGACGACCAGGAGAACGCCCACACCGTCAAGGCCGTCGAGCAGTTCGTCTACCGGGCGCATGCGATGGACAAGGTCGAGATGCTGGCGCGGATGCTCCAGGCTCGGGACCGTGGCCTGACGATCATCTTCAGCCGCACCAAGCGCACGGCCGCCAAGGTGGCCGAGGACCTCGCCGAACGCGGCTTCGCCGCTGCGGCCATCCACGGGGACCTCGGGCAGGGCGCGCGTGAGCAGGCCCTTCGCGCGTTCCGCAACGGCAAGGTGGACATCCTCGTGGCGACCGACGTCGCGGCCCGCGGCATCGACGTCGAGAACGTCACGCACGTCATCAACTACCAGTGCCCGGAGGACGAGAAGACCTACCTCCACCGCATCGGGCGTACAGCCCGCGCCGGCAACACCGGCATCGCCGTGACCTTCGTCGACTGGGACGACCTGCACCGCTGGGGCATGATCAACAGGGTCCTCGACCTCGGCATGCCGGAGCCTCAGGAGACCTACTCCTCGTCACCGCACCTCTACTCCGACCTCGACATCCCCGAGGGCAGCAAGGGCCGTCTCCCCCGAGCGCAGCAGACCCGACAGGGTCTCGGCGCCGAGGTGCTCGAGGACCTCGGCGAGACCGGCAAGGGCGCCGGACGTCGCGCGCAGGGCGGTCACGGTCAGGCGGGCCAGGGCGGCCAAGCCCGGTCCGGGAGCCAGGGCGGCGGGCGCTCCTCCGGCGGTCGATCCGAGGGGCGCAGCGAGTCCCGCGGTGGAAGGAGTGCCCGCGGCAGTGCCGACGCCGGCGAGAAGCGCACCGACGGCCAGCCCGCCGACGGCGCCTCGGACCGGCCGCGTCGCACCCGTAACCGGCGCCGCACCCGAGGCGGCTCGGGACCGGCCGAGACCTCGAGCTGACCTCGACGCCACTTTGGGTCTGGTCGCCCCGCCACGCTGGCGGTGACCTGCCCGCCCGGCGGCGCGATGGCACCGCCACTCCGGCGGCTGGACCAGAGCCGGGGACGACGGAGGCCCCTGGCGCGGCGGAGCGACCGCCCAGATCAGTCGGCCGGGGTGATCGTGCTGGTGTCGATGACGCACCGGTAGCGGACGTCGCCGTCCACGACGCGGTCCCAGGCGGCGTCGACGTCTGCCGCCGCGACGACCTCGACCGTGGCGGCGATGCCGTGCTCGGCACAGAACTCGAGCATCTCCTGGGTCTCCGCGAGGCCCCCGATCTGCGACCCCGCCACCGCCTTGTTGCCGCCGATGAGCGCGCCGGGCCGGATGGAGTAGGGCTCCATCGGCAGCCCCACGTTGACGACGACCCCTGCCGGCTTGAGGAGGCGCACGTAGTCCTCGATCGGGATGTCCGCGGAGACGGTGTTGAGGACGATGTCGAAGCTGCCGCGCACCGCTTTCATCGCCCCTCGGTCGCTCGACGCTACGTGGGCGGTGGCTCCGAGGCCGATCGCGTCCTCGGCCTTGGCGTCGGAACGCGAGATCGTCGTGACCGTGGCTCCCATGGCTGCGGCGATCTTCACGCCCATGTGCCCGAGACCGCCGACGCCGACCACCGCGACCGACCGCCCGGTGGCCGCACCCCAGCGCCGCAACGGTGAGTACGTCGTGATGCCCGCGCAGAGGAGGGGTGCCGCGACGTCGAGCTCCATGGCATCGGGGATCCGGAGCACGAAGCGCTCGCGAACGACGACCTCCTGCGAGTAGCCGCCCATGGTCCACTCCCCGTCGTAGCCCTGGGAGTTGTAGGTGCCCACCGAGGGCTTGGTGCAGAACTGCTCCATGGCGTCCTTGCAGGGCTCGCACTCACCGCAGGAGTCGACGAGGCAGCCGACGCCGACGCGGTCACCCGGCGCGTACCGCGTGACGTCCTCGCCGACGTCGACCACGGTGCCCGCGATCTCGTGACCCACGGTGAGCGGGAAGTGGGCGGCACCCCACTCCTCGCGCACGGTGTGGATGTCGGAGTGGCAGATGCCGGCGTAGGCGATGCGAATGCGCACGTCGTCGGGCCGCAGGTCCCGCCGTTCGATCGTGCCCTGGCGGAAGCCGGAGGTGGCGGAGTCGGCGATGAGGGCGGGGGTCGTGGTCGGCATATCGGCACTGTATGCCGGTCACCGGTGAGCCGGGACGGGAGAGTCCCTCGGTCGAGGTCGGGCTCAGAGCGCGTCGAGCAGCGAGCGGGCCACCTCGCGGTAGGCGGCGGCCCCCTTCGAGCTCCTCGCCGTCGACAGGATCGACCGACCGACTGCGGGCGCCTCCGCGAACCGCACGGTCTTGGGGATCGGCGGGGAGAGAACGGGAAGGTCGTAGCGCTCGCCGACGTCTTCGAGGACCTCCCTCGAGTGGGTGCTGCGACCGTCGTAGAGGGTGGGGAGGATGCCGATGACGCGCAGCTTCTTGTTGAGGATCCGCTTGACGTCGCGGACGGTGTCGAGCAGCTGTCCGACGCCACGGTGGCTGAGCATCTCGCAGGGCATCGGGATGACGAGGCCCGACGCCGCGGTGAGGGCGTTGAGGGTGAGGACACCGAGGCTGGGCGAGCAGTCGAGGAGGATGACGTCGTAGTCCCGGCGGACGGCATCCAGTGCGCCCGAAAGGACGTACTCGCGAGCGGGCCGGGACAGCAGGACGGCCTCGGCGCCGGCGAGGTCGATCGAGCTGGGCACGAGGTCGACGCCCTCCTCGCAGCGCACGATGACGTCGGCGAGGTCCACGTCGCCGACGAGGACGTCGTGGATGGAGGCCTCGACCGCGTCGGGGTCCACCCCGAGGCTGAAGGTGAGGCACGCCTGAGGGTCGAGGTCGACGAGCAGCACCCGGCGCCCCTGCTCCGCGAACGCCGCACCGAGGGAGGCGACCGTGGTGGTCTTCGCGACGCCGCCCTTCTGGTTGGCGAGGGCGATGATCACGGCCTTGCGCTTGGGCGCCATGCGATGGCCTTTCCGGGGGACCGCGGGACGCGCCGATTCTCTCATCCGCGGCGGCAGGTCATTCCACCCCCGCACCTCCCGCCAGGACGAAGCGGCGGAAGGACTCCGCGGACGGGAGGAGCGGGCGGCCGCGCACCCAGGCGACGCCGACCTCCCGATGGGCCTCGGCGTCCGTCACGGGCACGATCCGCGTCCGCGCGAAGGTCGTCGGAGCCGGCAGCCCCATGGCCGGCACGACGGCGACGCCCAGCCCGGCTGCCACGAGGCCACGGACCGTCGGCAGGTCGTCGGCCTCGAAGGCGATGTCGGGGGTGAAGCCGGCCGCCTCGCAGAGGGCCAGGGTCTTGGTGCGCATGCCGGAGGGGGCGCGCCGGACGACGAAGGGCTCGTCGGCGACCTCGCCCAGGGCGACGCCGTCACGGTCGGCCAGCCTGTGGGTCGTCGCGACGGCGAGGACGAGCGGCTCGACGAGGATCCGTCGCCACTCGACGTCCGGGCCGGTGACCCGGTCAGCGGTGAGCTCGACATCGGCCCGTCGGGTCGCGAGCTGCTGGGACACCGCTCCGCTCTCCCCGACCTCGGTCCGCGACAGCACGATGCGGACCCGTGGATGGTCGTGCCGGAACGCGCGGATCAGACCGGGCACCAGCCAGGAGCCGAGGCTGAGCGGGAAGGCGAGCGTGACCACCCCACCCTCGGGGTCGACGAGCTCGTCGAGCGCCGCCAGCCCGTCGTCGAGGGCGTTGACGAGCGAGTCGACATGCCGCTTGAAGGCTGCACCGGCGTGCGTCATCCGCAGCACCCGGCCGGAACGGCGCAGCAGCGGCGTGCCGACCTCCCGTTCCAGTCGGGCCAGGGCGCGTGAGACACCCGGCTGGCTCACGCCGAAGACGTCACTCACCTCGGTGACGGTGTAACCGTCGGCGACGAGCTGGAACCAGCGAAGCGTGTCAGTGTCCATCCCATGACATTAGGGCATACGAGTCATATCCCGATTTCATTGGACGCATGGGCAACCCCGGGCGCACAGTGGAGGCATGAACACGACAGCACTCTGGACCACCGTCAAGGACGAGCTCCGCGCCCGCCGCGAGGCACGCGAGGCGTTGAAGGGCCTGCGCGCCGACCTCGCCCACTACCGCACCCCGGCCGAGATCGAGGACCTCCTCGCGAGCGTCGACAGCGAGGACTCGCCGGAGGCCGAGCTCATCCGGGGCATCCTCATGGACAACCTCCACGCCTACCACTCCCGGCACGCCGTCAGCGCCTGACGCGACTCGGCGCTGACGCGACTCGGCCTGAGGCGACTCGGCGCTGAGGCGACTCGGCGCTGAGCCGACTCGGCGCCGAAGGGAGTTGGCCCATTGCGGCATCCGGGTCACGGCCGGGCCGTCGGATCGGTCTCGGGCAGAACCCGTCGACCGATGGGGCCCGGGTTCCACGCCACCTCCCACAGGAAGCCGTCCGGATCGGTCAGGTACCCGCTGTAGCCGCCCCACTCCCGGGCCATGGGACCGTCGGTCTCGGCGCCCGCAGCACGAGCGACCTCCAGGACCTCGTCCACCTCGGCGGCTGTGGCGACGTTGTGGGACAGCGTCATGGGGACGACCCCGACTCCGCTGAGCGCCGGAGCACCGACCTCCGCTTCGAAGGCACCGCGGTCCCACAGCGACAGGACCAGGCGCTCCCCGACGGCGAACATGAGAACCTCGCCCGGCACGTGGAGCTCCGGGGTCCAGCCGAGGCCCTCGGCGTAGAACGCGCGTGAACGCTCCACGTCCTGCACCGCCAGGGTCACGAAGGACACACGCTGCTCCATGGGTCGAGCGTGCCAGACAGGCCCTTGCTGCGGCTCAGGGCCGGTCCTCGGCCCGGACCACGGTCGTCGCTTTTACGGTGGGTCCTCGAGCGCCGCCCAGTCTGACTTCTCCGGTGCGGCCACCTGCCCCTCCGCGCAGTGCGCCCGCAGGTCGCACCATCCGCACATCGGTCCCGGTCGCGCAGGGAACAGCTCTGACGCCTCCCCCCGAACGGCGAAGTCGAGGTCCGCACGCAGGGCGTCGCGGGCGATCGATCGGGCCTGCTCCACCTTGCGCGTGAGCGACTCCGAGGTGTGCTCGTGCACCCCCACGGTGCCGGTCGGCACGTGGTGCAGCTCCACGCGCACCACCCGTCGCCGGAACATCTTCCACGCCGCCGCCGCGTAGAGGCCGAGCGCCAGGGAGGTCCGCGCGTCGTCGTCGGTCGGAGGCACCCGTGAGGTCTTGTAGTCGACGACGACGAGCTCGCCGTCGCGGTCGTCGAGCCGGTCGACGCGTCCGCTCACCCGGAGCTCGCCACTGACGAACGAGACCGTCCGCTCGATGCCGACGGGCTGGGTGCATGGGTCGACGCCCTCGAGGTATGCCTTCACCGCCGCACGCGTGCGCCTCCGCCACTCCTGGGACTGCTCGCCGTCGCGGAAGCCGACGTCGATCCACGACCGGTCGAGCAGGCCTGCCCCACCTGTTGGCGTCCGCTCCGGAAGGTCCCACCAGTCGCGGAGCGCGTTGTGCACGGCGTTGCCGACCGAGGTGTGGGCCCGCTGCGAGCGGCGTGGTGGAGCGGGACGGTCCAGGTACTGGAGCCGGTAGCGCCGCGGGCAGTCGAGGAAGGCCAGGAGCCTGCTCGGGCTGGCGGCATACAGCGGGGCAGGCATGCCGGGAAGCTCCACCTGGGTCGCCTCCGCAATCCGCTCAGGAGTCCGCTCTGCGCTCACCGTGCGACCGTAACGTCCCGCACCGACGGCCCTTCGGCGCAACCCCCGGGTGTCCACAGGACCTGACACACTGTGCGGTGATGGCCCTCAGCGCGTTCGACCTCTTCTCCGTGGGCATCGGCCCGTCCAGCTCGCACACGGTGGGACCGATGCGCGCCGCGCGCACCTTCACCGAGGGGCTGCGCGCGGACGGGGTCCTGTCCGACGTTGGGCGGGTCCGGGCCGAGCTGTTCGGCTCCCTCGGCGCGACGGGGCACGGCCACGGTTCGGTCAAGGCCGTCGTCCTCGGACTGGAGGGCGAGGCCCCCGAGACCACGGACCCCCGGCGTGCCGACCCTCGGCTCGACGAGGTACGAGCCGCCGGCCGGCTGCGCCTGGCAGGCACCCACGAGGTCCCGTGCGACCTCGACTCCGACATCGTCCTGCACAGACGCGCCAACCTTCCACTCCACGCGAACGGCATGCGCTTCACGGCATACGCCTCGACCGAGCCGACCGATGGGGAGGAGCCGCTGCGGCAACGCGACTACTACTCGGTCGGTGGAGGCTTCGTGCTCGGTGAGGACGAGATGGGCGACGACGTCATCGACCGCGACCACACCGCGGTCCGCTACCCGTTCACCACCGGTGAGGAGCTGCTCGCCCGCTGCGCGGAGTCGGGCCTGCCGATCAGCGGGGTCATGCTCGCCAACGAGCAGTCCTGGCGCTCCGAGGACGAGGTGCGCTCCGGGCTGCTCCACCTGTGGCAGGTCATGCAGGAGTGCGTCGACAACGGCTGCCGGGCCGAGGGTGTGCTGCCCGGCGGGCTCAAGGTGCAGCGTCGAGCCCCAGGACTCGCGCGCCAGCTGCACGGGGAGCACGAGGATGACCCGCTCGCAGCCATGGACTGGGTGACGCTGTACGCCCTGGCGGTCAACGAGGAGAACGCCTCCGGCGGCCGGATCGTCACCGCCCCGACGAACGGTGCGGCGGG
>OBLS010000979.1_pt1 | contig 11244 bp, 10 predicted proteins | sample 1519901 | NCBI WGS metagenome assembly OBLS01 (sample SAMEA3113585, study PRJEB22503) | soil metagenome
TTATGTGCGGCCCGAATGAGGCCGAGGTTGCCCTCATTGATCAGATCGGCGAGCGAGACGCCCTGGTTCTGATACTTCTTGGCGACCGATACCACGAACCGAAGATTGCTGCGAACCAGCTTATCCAGAGCCTCTTCCTCACCCACGCGGATGCGCTGTGCGAGGTTGACCTCTTCCTCCTGCGGAATCAGCGGGTACTTGCTGATCTCACGCAGGTACTGGTCCAGCGAGCCCTCGTCGAACGACGGACCGCGCTTACCGGCACCGACCTGCATTGGACGCATGCGGCTCGACCTCGTACTGATCTGGGGATTCACTCGAAATCCGAAGGCATCGAGAGAACATCCATCGGCTGAGAAGCGATCTGAAAGAAGTACCTCTTCAGGAACCTTACCCTGCGGTGTTGGAGTGCGCAATGGAGTCGGAGACGCCAATCGCCACTCGCGAGTCTCCAGTTACAAACTGTGTGACCACCGTCACTCAAACTGCACCCTTTTCACCCTACCTGAGCACTGGCGATTGGCGACTGACTACACATCATAGGTGTCCATCTGCGCCCGCTGGAGCTTTCCTGAGTAATCCACGTAGCAGACCTTAGTTTCGGAGTAGAACTCGTACACTTCCCACCCGCCTTCGCGGTGACCGTTTCCGGTGGCTTTGACCCCACCGAATGGCAGGTGCGCTTCGGCTCCGATCGTCGGGGCGTTGACGTACGTAATGCCGTTGTCCAGCTCCTGCATGGCTCGAAAAGCCTGATCGACACTCGCCGTGTATATCGAGCTCGAGAGGCCATATCGTACATCATTGTTCACCTGCACGGCCTCCTCGAACGAACCTACCTTGATGACGCTGAGCACCGGCCCGAAAATCTCTTCCTGCTCCAGACGGGTTCCAGGCCTGACTCCGGCGAATACGGTAGGGTGGTAGAACCATCCGGCCTTGAGCCCGTCTTCACTGGCCACCTTTCCTCCCGTGACCAGTTCGGCCCCTTCCTCCTGCCCGATGCCGACGTACTCCTCGACCTTCTTTCGGGACGCCTCGTGAATGAGCGGACCCACGTCCGTCTTCTCAGCGGTGCCGTCTCCCAGGCGCAACCTGTTGGCCGCATCAGCCAGGCGGCTCAGAAACCGGTCGTGGAGCTTCTGGTGCAGGATCAGGCGGCTGGTGGCGGTGCAGCGCTGGCCCGTGGTGCCGAAGGCACCCCAGAGCACTCCTTCGAGGGCGAGGTCGAGATCCGCATCGTCCATGACGATCATGGCGTTCTTGCCACCCATCTCCAGTGATAGCCTCTTGTGCATGCGGCCGCACGTCTCACCGATCAACGCTCCAGTCTCAGTCGAGCCCGTAAACGAGATGACCGGTACCTGCGGATGCTCCACCAGTGCCTTCCCCACCGTCTCTCCCCTGCCATGAACGAGCTGAACGACTTCAGGCGGGAGGCCGGCCTCGAGCAGGATCTCCACCAGGATATGAACGGTATGGGGAACATCCTCGGAGGGCTTGATGATCACCGAGTTCCCGCAGAGCAACGCGGGAAACATTTTCCAGGTGGGGATCGCGAGGGGGAAGTTGAAAGGAGTGATCAGCCCGACCACTCCGATAGGCCTGCGGTAACTCATGGCCCACTTGGACCGCAGCTCCGACGGGACGACGTGACCAAAGAGCCGCCGGCCTTCGGTGGCCGCATAGTAGGCGGTATCGATGCCCTCCTGTACATCCCCTCTGGTCTCTGCCAGTACCTTGCCCATCTCGCGCGTCATCGCGGTTGCGATCGCATCCTTCCGATCGACCAGCAGATCACCGACGCGGCGGAGCACATCGCCCCTTACCGGCGCTGGAGTTTTCGACCAGACGGCAAAGCCGCGCTTGGCTGAGCTCACCGCCGCCTCGACATCCCTGGCGTCAGAGTCCGGAAACTTGCCGATCAGGTCACTGTTGTTTGCCGGGTTGCGATTCTCGAAGTAAGCCCCGGTACTCGGAGTGACCCACTCGCCCGCGATGTAGTTCTTGAAAGTCTTGGCCATGTCCAATGATCGTTGGGACGCCTGTGGGGCGGCCGATGAAGCGCGTACGCGCGTAGTGGTAGAACTCATTTATGGTGCCGTCGGAGAGGGAGTGTCCACGGGAGCGGCTTCTGGACAGCTCCAGGTCAGCTCCTGCCGGGCATAACCTGCCCGTGGCAGGATCTCACGCACAGCCATCACGCCCGCCCACACAATCACCAGCAGCGAGAGCAGGTGAGCCAACCCGCGCCGGTACGACCAGCTCGATAACGCGCCCAGTACGCCCATCAGCAGAGCGATACCTGCGGCACCGAGATAAAACACCAGCCGGAGACCACAACTCTTATCGTTGGGCCAGAGCGGCAGCGCTATGGCGAGAATGAGAGCCAGGGCAGTCCAGAACCAGGTCAGTGCGACGAAACGCCGCGAAGGCTGAGGGATCGGCCTTGCGGTGCCAATGGCAGGCGCTGCCGGCGCGGGCTGGCGAGCAATGGCCTTGTCGATATTGGCGAGCTCCTTGTCCCAGTTTCGTGGCTCCTCGTTCATACCGGCTCCCGGGTGAGTCTGTAGCGCTCGATCTTCTTGTAGAGATTCGAGCGTGGCATTTTCAGAGCGCGCGCGGTCTCCGAGACGTTCCAGTCATGCTCCTTGAGCTTCTGTGCCAGAAAGTTTTTCTCCGCTTCCTGCTTGAACGTCTCGAACGTATGACCTCCGCCGCCTTCCGTTCCGGCAAGGGCCGCGGGCACCGGCAAAAGTGTGTCTATATCAGCCGCGCTGATCACCTTGCCAGAGGCGAGGATGAGACCGCGTTCGACGGCATTGCGCAGCTCGCGAATGTTCCCCGGCCAGGAACGTGACTGCAATCGCCGAATCGCATCCTCCGAAAACTTCCTTCCCGGCACGCCCGCGCCCGCAGCCAGCTGCTCGGCAAAGTGGGTGACGAGAGCCGGAATGTCTTGCACACGCTCCCGCAACGGGGGAACCTCGATCGGAACCACGTTGAGCCGGTACAACAGATCTTCCCGGAAGCGGCCTTCCGCGATCTCGGATTCGAGCTCCTTATTCGTTGCCGCCAGCACCCGTACATCTACCTGGATCGACTTCGAGCCACCGATCCGCGTAACCACACCTTCCTGAAGCACCCGCAGAAGCTTGGCCTGGGCCGAGAGTGACATGTCGCCGACTTCGTCCAGAAACAAGGTGCCTCCATCGGCCTGCTCGAACTTGCCCGCACGGTCGGCAAAGGCGCCGGTGAACGATCCCTTCATGTGCCCGAACAGCTCGCTCTCGATGAGCTCGGAAGGAATCGCAGCGCAGTTCACCTCCACGAATGGTTTGTCTCGCCGGGGGGACGCCTCGTGCAGTGCCCTGGCGACGAGCTCCTTGCCTGTCCCATTCTCACCGGTGATGAGGACCCGCGCAGAGGTAGGTCCTACTTTCTCGATCAGAGCTCGAACCCCCTGCAAGGCGGGGCTGTCGCCGACCATGGTGTACCGGCTCTCGGTCGCTTCGCGCAAACGGACATTCTCTCCCACGAGCTCGGAATGCGCGAGCGCATTCCTCACGGTCACCAGCAGCCGATCGGTGTCGAGCGGCTTCTCCAGGAAGTCGAACGCGCCCCGCTGGGTGGCTTCCACAGCGGTGGCAATGGTGCCGTGCCCGGAAATCATCACCACCTGTGCCTTGGGGTCGAGATCTCTGAGCCGGCTCAGAGTCTCCAGACCATCGAGACCAGCCATCTTTACATCGAGGAAGACAAGGTGAGGGCGGAATTCCGAGTACACGGTTATGGCTTCACCACCCGACGAGGTGACTCGCACGACCATGTCCTCGTACTCCAGCACCTGTTTGAGCGCCTGGCGGATTCCTGCCTCATCATCAACGATCAGGATGCGATGAGTCATGGACGTGGGGCTCCGAACAGGATCGCTCCGGATGGATGTACCCGAATTTCCTTGATCCCGGCAGGGATTCGAACCGGAATGCTCCGTGTCGAATCGCCAAACGACTTCGCCATCAACTTGGGCACCGCGTCCCTGGGAATGGGAAAGTCCCTGATGCGGAACGACTGGACGGCCCACTCCGCCTTCCCTGGCCCAATCACCCTGATGGGACCGCCGGCCTGGACCGGCTCTCGCTCACGCAGGGCAAGCGCCAGAGGCCCGGTCAGCTCCCGAGGCAGGCGCGCCGTTGCCAGCTTTGCCTTGACCACCACTTCACCTTCCTGAAGCTCGACTTGCAGCGAATCCAGCTGACGTCGCAGTGCAGGATGGAGCCCCGCACCGATCAACGATGCTACCTCGGACGCGGTCAGCACCACCGAGTCAGCCCTCCAGCCGTTCAGCGAATCGACTTTCGATTTAGCCGAGCTCAGCGCCGTGGCACCGGGCCTTCCAGTCGCAATGGAGGCTTCGCCGGATGAGCGATCGAAGAGCCGGCCCAGCTCGGCCGACAGGCGGTCACGATAGAGCCAGCCAACAGCGAGTGCGAGCACCAGCGCGACTCCGCCGAGAAGCTTAAATGGCAGTGAGAGGCAACCCATCAGCGGCCGAAGTCGAGGGTGAGGCGAGAGTCATAGCGCGGGCCGCCTGTTGTCAACACACTCTCATAAAGAACGAGCTCCGTACCGACGAACGGAACCCTCTCGAAGGCGTCCGCGTGTTCGTCCAGCCCGCGAGGAGGTAGACGCTGTCCCTCGCGCACCCGACCCAGTGTGATGTGCGGCTGGAATGGCGCGCCTTCCGGCGGGAAGCCGATCGCCTCGCATCCGCGCTCGATGCGATCCTGAAGCAGCTCCAGGGCCGGCGGCGAGTCCACGCCGACCCATAAGACGCGCGGGCGGCTCCGGGTCGGGAAGGCGCCTAGCTCTCCCAATTGCAGCGCTAGTGACCCCGCGTCGGCAGCGGCAAAGCGAAGTGCCTCTGCGATGACATCGAGCCGCTCCGGCCCGACCTCGCCGAAGAACTTGAGCGTCATGTGTAAGCCCTCGTCATGCACCCACCGGACAGGCCAGCTGGCGCTGCGAAGCCGGCCAAGCAGCTTCAAGATCTGCTCCCGGGCAGGCTCCGACACCGGGACAGCTACGAAAAGACGCATTATTGAGAGGCGGGCCGAGCGAGGGACAGCAGCCCTCCGCGGCGGTAACCCTGAGGATCAAGCTCCACATCAGAAAATCCCAGCTCGGCGAACACCAACGTGACGCTGTTCCACTGTTGGCGCAGGTTGTCCATCTCACCCGGAGCCACTTCCACGCGAGCGGTCTGCCCATGATGGCGGACGCGGAGGTCACCCCGAATCCCGAGGCGGCGGAGATATTCCTCGCCCCTCTCCACTTGCCGGAGCCGCTCGGGAGTGATCTGCAGACCATAGAGCACACGGCTGGAGAGGCAGGGCGCCGCGGGCGCATCCCACACCGGGATGGCCAACTGCTCAGCCGCCTGGCGTACCTGGTGCTTGCTCCAACCGAGATCCAGCAGCGGAGACCGAATCTGATGCTCCGCAGCCGCACGCATCCCCGGGCGATGCTCTCCTACATCGTCGGCGTTGGTTCCGTCGATGATGGTGTCGAAGCCGCGTTCCCTCTTCAGTCGGGACAGCTGAGCCCAAAGCTCGGATTTGCAGTAGTAGCAACGATCAGTGGAATTGCTCAGGTATCTCGGATCCTGAAGCTCATTGGTTTCGAGCTCCAAAACTGGTATATCGAATCTTGCAGCCAGCCTCAAAGCGGCATCCGCCTGAACGGCAGGATAGGAGGCACTGCGCCCGATGACCGCAAGAAAGCCATCGATGCCGAGAACCTGGCGGCTTACCACCGCAAGCAGGCTCGAATCCACGCCTCCGGAATATCCCAGGATGATGCGGCCCAGCGTGGTAAGATGACTGCGCAAATCTTTGAGGTCGGACATGCGCAGAAACGTAATGGAGGAAAGCGTGACCGGCGAGATAAGTGACAATTCACTGCTGATCAGCCCCGATCTTCGCATTCCGCTATCGGAGCTGCAGTACCGGACCTCCCGTTCCGGGGGACCGGGCGGGCAGCACGTAAACACATCATCCACGCGGGTGGAGGTCACCTGGAGCGTGGCCAACTCTCCCAGCCTGAGCCCGGAACAACGCACCAGGCTGCTTCAGCAGTTGGCTACACGACTGGACACGGAGGGGCAGCTTCGCCTGGTCTCGAGCGGCACCAGAAGCCAGTTACGCAACAAGGAGGACGTGACTGATCGCCTGCGATCCACAGTAGCAGCGGCCCTCGTAGTCCGGAAGAAAAGAAAGCCCACCAAGCCCAGCCGAGCGGCCAAGGCAGCTCGGCTCGCAGCGAAACGCAAGCGGGCTGCTACAAAGCGGCAGCGGCAGGCTCCAGCAGGCGAGGATGACTAGGCGAAAAGCGGACTGGCAACGAGCGGTTCTGACGGGCTGGCGGTACCGCCGGTTCCGAGGTATAACTTTCGCGGTTCATTCGTAGATCGGTTCCTTCCTCCATCCCACCTTCTCGCCCGTCTGGGCGCATGCAAGGAGTAGAGAACGTGCGCACAGGCTTTCTCGTGCTGGCCGCAATGCTGCTCACCAACGGGTGTTCGTCCAAAGCCGAGCCGGCGCCTTCCCCTACCCCGCGCCAACGCCCGGTCCGGACCGGCCCCTCCCGCGCCAATCTCGAGAAGCGCCTTGCCCAGCTGGAGCTGAGCCTTCTCGAGAAAGAAGCCCAGGTGGAGGAGCTGCAGGTGCGTTTGGAAGAGACAAGGCAGGAGGTGGTCCGCGCCATGGCCAAGCTGCAGACACTTGCCAGCAGGGCCGAGGCTGCTTCGGCTATCGCAGAGGCGGAGGTGGCTTTGCAGCCGCTGAAAGCTGCGCCAGGACAGCCCTCCGCTCCCGAGGCGAGTCAGGCGAGCCGTTTGTTGCGCGAGAGCTCCGGTGAGTTCGACAAGGAGAACTACGGCGGGGCGCTCTACCTCGCGAATCAAGCGAAATCATTTGCTGGGGCGGCACAGGGAAGGCTCTCGGCCGGTGAGCGTGGCGCTCAGCGACCGGGTGAGACCGCTTTTGCCCTCCCCATTCGCCTCAAGGCGGCTGGACGTGGAAACGTTCGCGCCGGTCCCGGAACCGGTACCCGGGTCGAGTTCGCCGTCGAGCCCGGCGACAACCTGATCGGCTATTCATATGTAGATGAGTGGATCCGGATCGGGGCAGAGGATGGACGAAGCGGCTGGATCTTCCGAAGCCTGGTGTCCCGCCAGTAGATCAGTGTTTGCGGGTAGCCGGCTTCTGTTTTTTCTGCGCGCAGGCCACCCGGTTTCTCCCCTCGCGCTTTGCCTGATAAAGCGCTTCATCGGCACTCGAGATAACTGCCTCGGCCGTGTGCCCATGGTGGGGAAATTCGGCAATACCCGCGCTGATCGTGATTCGTCCGGCCGTGAATTCCTCTTCCGCTACACGTTCTCGGATCCGCTCAGCCAGTTGGGTGGCCTCTTCGGCACCCTTGCCCGAAAGTAGGACCGCGAACTCTTCACCCCCATAACGCGCAGTACAGTCCCCCGCCCGGGTGCTGGTCCGCAGAATATTGGCGACTCGCTTCAGAACCTCATCACCGGCCGGATGACCGTGGGCATCGTTGTACTTCTTGAAGTGGTCCACGTCCAGCATAACCACCGTGAACGAGTGATTCTGGCGCTGGGACCGCAAAAGCTCTTCGGAGAGCCGCTGCGTCAGGATCCGGCGATTCGAGAGCCCGGTCAGAGAGTCGGATGCAGACAGCCGCTCCAGCTCCTCATTACGCTCCCGCAGAGTTTCATTGACGGCGTCCAACTGTTGCCGACTCTGACGGAGGCGGCCAACCATATGGTTGAACACGTAGGTTAGCTCGCCCACTTCCCCCTCGGCGGTCGGCAGGTCGACCGCCAGATCGCCTTCGGCAACTTCGGCAGCGCCTTTCGTGAGGCGTTCAAGCGGGCGGACGATGATAAGAGCCAGATAGTACGCGATTGCCGTGACGGCCAGCAGAAGCCCAGCCACGATGGCAAGTGTTATCTCGCGGAAACGGCGGACCTGGTGGTAGGCGGCGTCGGTGGGGATCTCGGCCATCACGGCCCAGCCTACCCGAGGGACCTGCTTCAGGCTGCCGAGCACCTCGATGCCGGAGACGTTCTCGTAGCCGGCTACCTTGCCTTCGTTCTTCGACAAGCGCTTGAGAAGCGTCGGCGCAACGCTGATTTTCATCAGTTCCGCCGAGCTGACAAGCGAGCTCACCATCACACGGCCGTTACTTCCCACCAGATAAATCCGGCCGGCTTTACCTGGAGCAAAAGCGCGGAGACTTTGCTCCGCTCCCCGAAGATTCAAGCGCGCCGCCAACGCGCCCACGATCCTGCCGTCGGCACGCTGCACCGGCACTGCCACGAGAAGAATCGCCTTATCGAGCGAGGCGTCCCAGAATGCTTCCCCGACGACAGCATTGGTTGCGTTCAGCTCGCTGTGCCAGTCTCCTGGGAGCCGAAGGGACCTTGGCTTGCCGGCGCTGCTCGCCACCATGCGTCCTGCTGCGTCGACCACGATGAGCTCCTCATAGTCGCTGAAGCGCTCCCTGACCGAGTTGAGGTAATCGCTCAGGCGGGTTCGGGAAGAGGAGTGACCTTTCTTGCTGGCGAGGTTCTCGGACACTTCATAGGAGCTGGCGAATACTCTGAGGTCGTATAACCGCTCCTTGAGCCAGACGTCCATTTCCCGCGCGGTCTGCGCGCTGGCACTCAGAAGCTCCTGGGAGATTTTCTCTTCGAGCGCGCGGCTGTTTTGGCTATAGGAGACCCAGGCCGTGAATCCCGAAGGCACCAGTGTGACTACCAGCGCGAACGCGAGAATCCGGCTCCGGACAGTGTCCAGGCGGAAGAAACGGCGGAGCGGGGAGATCTGGTTTGCCAGGACGTTCAACCCTCACCCCCACGGCGACTGATGAGAAGCGCGCATATCGTCAATGTGTCCGGGTGAGGAACTGATGCCCTGGATTCGGGCTTGCTCGTTATGATCAGCTGTAGTCCTAGCAGATACTGGGCCAACCTCCATGTCTTCTCTGGACAAAGTGATAGCCTTGTTGCCAACGGTGGGATGCCGTGAGCTGTGCAAGACTCTGGCAGATTCCTAGGTGCTGACCTTCGGCTAAATAGAAGGCACTACCACGCGGACCAGAGTGGTTGTGTCTCCGGGCGGATTCATGCAAATTCCCTTTTCCGATCCAGGCTGCGATACTGAATTGCCTCGCTGACGTGAGCCGTGGTGAGCTCGTTCGCCCCGGCCAGGTCTGCGATCGTTCGAGCGATCTTCAGTACCCGGTGGTAGGCCCGAGCCGACAGGTTGAGCCGCCCCACGGCCTGGCGCAGCACCGTTTCAACTGAGTCATGCAGCCGGCAGTGACGTCGAAGGTCCCGCGAGCCCATATGGGCATTCGCGTACACCCCTCGTTGCTCTCGAAAGCGCACCCGCTGAACGGCCCGTGCACGCTCCACTCTCTGCCGGATGGTGGAGCTCGTTTCACCGCACTGCTCGCTGGCTAAATCCCGATAAGCGACTGCAGGCACCTCCAGATGGATGTCGATCCGGTCCAGCAGTGGGCCCGAGATACGCGAACGGTAACGCTCGATGGCTAGCGCCCCGCAGCTACACGGATGTACCGGATCACCGAAATAGCCGCACGGGCAAGGGTTCATCGCCGCCGCCAGCATGAAGCGCGCGGGGTAGGTCAGACTCATGGCAGCGCGACTGAGGGTGACCACCCCATCTTCGAGGGGCTGCCGCAGGACCTCGAGCACATTCCGTCTGAACTCCGGCAGTTCGTCGAGGAAGAGCACACCTCCATGAGCAAGGCTCACCTCGCCCGGCCGCGGAGAGGAACCGCCACCGATCAGGCCGGCATCGCTGATGGTGTGGTGAGGCGCACGGAACGGTCGTTGGGTAAGGAGCGAGAGGCCGAGCGGGAGAGTTCCAGCCACGCTGTGAATCTTGGTGGTCTCGAGTGCCTCCTCCAGCATCATCGAAGGTAGGATAGTCGGGAGCCGTCGAGCCAGCATGGTCTTCCCTGCCCCAGGTGGCCCGATCATGAGGATGTTGTGTCCTCCGGCGGCTGCGACTTCCAGCGCGCGTTTAGCTGCGGCCTGACTGCGCACATCCGAGAAGTCCGTGTCGCTTGGCTCACGATCAGCCATCAGCGCCGCAATGTCTACTCGAGCGGGCGCAATTGGCTCGACACCGGTCAGATGAGCGCACACCTCGAGCAGAGTGCGGGCTCCACGGACATCGAGACCTTCGACTACCGAGGCCTCGGGCAGATTTGCGTGAGGCAGCAGAACGCCACGGTAGCCGGCGTTTCGGGCGGCAATCGCCATCGACAGCGCACCCCGGACCGGCCGCAGGTCTCCCTCGAGCCCGACCTCGCCCAGCACGGCGTGATCTCGCAGTGGCTCCTCCGGGATTTGCTCGCTGGCTACCAGAATGCCAAGCGCGATCGGCAGGTCGAACGCCGAGCCGTCTTTTCGGACGTCCGCCGGGGCAAGGTTGACGGTGATCCGCCGGAGAGGAAATGAGAACCCGCCGTTCGCAAGCGCGGCACTCACACGCTCACGGCCCTCCTTTACGGCCCCATGAGGAAGGCCCACGGTCGAGAAGGAAGGCAGTCCGTTAGTGATGTCTACCTCGACGTCGACCGGGTATGCATCGATACCGAGCACGGCGGCGGATCGAACGCGGGCAAGCATCTGGCTACAGGCTCCTGGTCCGGGTTCGGCAACATCGCGCGACTCGATACGACACCATGTACCCTGGCGTCGCGAAAGTGGACCGAAACCTGCAGCGGGTTCCGCCCAGTGCCGAAACCCAGGTGCCAGTCGCGGCGGGAAATGCCCCCAGCCAACCGCCTCGTGAGTCTCAGATTTGGAGCTTCAATGAGTCGCTTGCTCTATGGCGTTTTGTTGCTCTTAGGATCCAGTGCGTGTGCCGCCCCCAGAGCTGCCGGCGCACCGCTGGCTCCTCTGGGACGCTCCTGGGCTGTCCCCACTCTGGGACTGTATCAGGAATGGTGGGACAAAACGGTGGCCTGCTCGGGCCAGAGTGGGAACATGAAGGACGTCAGCTTCTACGCGGTGGATGCTCCGTCCGGCGCTATCGAGCTCGCGGGTGAGATGGCCCATGCGTGGTGGGTTCGTGAGGGAAACCGGATCTACCTTCCAGCCAATGCGTTGGGCCACGAATGGCTGGTACG
>OBLS010000980.1_pt1 | contig 11243 bp, 9 predicted proteins | sample 1519901 | NCBI WGS metagenome assembly OBLS01 (sample SAMEA3113585, study PRJEB22503) | soil metagenome
GGGTGGAGCGGGCGAAGGGAATCGAACCCTCACCGCGAGCTTGGGAAGCTCGAGTTCTACCATTGAACTACGCCCGCAAGAGGGGTGATTCTAGCCGGGCGGTCTGAGCTGGGGCAACGAGGTCGTGGCAGAATGCCCGCCGAGCAGCCTTTGTCTTGGGAGTGCACAGGTGATCCTGTCCGACCGTAGTCTGCGGGAGGCGATCGCGGCCGGGAGGCTGGTGATCGACCCGCTTGACGACGACGCCATCCAGCCGTCGAGCATCGACGTGCGGCTGGACAACCGCTTCCGGGTCTTCTACACGGCGCGGCACCCGTACATCGACGTGAAGCAGCCGATGGAGGACCTCACCGAGCTGGTCGAGGTCAAGCCCGACGACGCGTTCATCCTGCATCCAGGGGAGTTCGTGCTCGGGTCGACCCTCGAGCAGGTCGGGATCCCGCCCGACCTGGCGGCCCGGCTGGAAGGGAAATCCTCACTTGGGCGGTTGGGGCTGATGACCCACTCGACGGCCGGGTTTCTCGACCCGGGGTTCACCGGGCACGTGACGTTGGAGCTGTCCAACGTGGCCAACCTGCCGATCACGCTGTACCCAGGGATGCGGATCGGGCAGATCGCGGTGTTCCAGCTCACCACCGCGGCCGAGCGGCCCTACGGGTCGCGGGGGGTCGGGTCGAAATACCAGGGACAGCGGGGACCGACCCCGTCCCGGTACTGGGAGAACTTCCGCTCACCCTGACCCCCGAGCCAGGCCCATACGAGGACTGCCGATTGTCGAAGCTGCCAGCATCATCCATCGGGACGACGACCGAGGAGGCCGTCGCGGCCCCGGCCGAGGCCGAGGTCGTGGCACCGGTGGAGGAGCGCCGGGAGACCGGCCGGGAGCGGCTGCGCCGGCTGGGCCGGCGGCTGCGGCCCGGCCCCGAGCCGGTGTTCCTGCTGGTGTTCCTCGGCCTGGCCGTGTGGATGTTCGCCCCGGCGTGGTCGTCGCCGACGACCAGGACCCTCGAGGGCGGGGACGGCGACCCGGCGATCTTCATGTGGTTCCTGCGCTGGGTGCCGTTCGCCCTCGAGCACGGGCACGACCTGCTGGTCACCCACTACCTCAACTACCCGGACGGCGTGAACCTGATGTGGAACACGTCGCTGCCGCTGCCCGGGCTGGTGCTGGCCCCGGTCACCACCGCCTGGGGCCCGGTGCTGAGCTTCAACCTCCTGCTGGTGCTGTCCTACGGGCTCTCGGCCTGGTGCGCGTACCTGGCCATCCGGCGCTTCGCCCCCGGGCACCTGGCGGCGGCGGTGGGCGGGCTGATCTACGGCTTCTCGCCGGCCATGCGGGTCCAGTCGCACCACCTGCACATGTCGCTGGCCTTCCTGGTGCCGCTGATGCTGCTGGCCCTGCACGAGATCCTGGTCCGCCAGCGGCGCTCGCCGTGGCTGGTCGGCACCGGGCTGGGCCTGATGGCCGGGGCCCAGCTCCTGATCGGCGAGGAGCTGCTGGCCATGACCGCCCTGCTCGCCTTCGCCATGTTCCTGCTGGTGGTGCTGACCAACCTGCGCCGCCTGCGGGAGCGGTGGGCCTATGCCGCCAAGGCCTTCGCGGTCGCCCTGGTGATGGCCTCGGCGATCATCGTCTGGCCGCTGTCGGTGCAGTTCGGCGGGCCCCAGAAGATCCACGGCGACATCCAGAAGACCAACTACTCCAACGACCTCCAGAGCTTCATCCTGCCCGGCTGGCCCCAGGCGCTGACCTGGGACGGCGCCGGCGAGCTGGTGGCCGGCTTCGCCGGCGGCAACTCGGCCTACCTGGGACTGCCGCTGCTGCTGGTCCTGGTCGTGCTCGGGGTCCGCTGGCGCGGCAGCCCGGTGGTCAGGCTGGGGCTGGCCCTGATGGCGGTGGCGGCCGTGCTGTCGCTGGGCCCGACCCTGCTGGTGGGCGGGGAGGACACCGGGATCCCGCTGCCCTGGGCCTTCTTCGAGGACCTGCCGCTGCTCCCCAGCCTCATCCCGGCCCGGCTGGCCCAGCTCACCGCCCTATTCGCCGGGCTGCTGGTGGCCCTGTTCCTCCACGCCGTGTGGGCCGGGGGCGGCTGGCGGCGGCCGGCCGCGATCGTGGTCGCGGTGGCCGTGCTGATGCGGCTGTGGCCGGCGAGCACGATCGCCGCCGAGGAGGTGGCCACGCCCTCGTTCTTCACCGGGCCGTCCGTGCAGGCGCTGCCCCGTGACAGCGTCGTCCTGGTGCTCCCCTGGGCGTACCGGCGCACCTCGCTGGCCATGACCTGGCAGGCCGAGGCCGGGCTCTGGTACCGGATGCCCGGCGGGTACTTCATCGGCCCCCAGCGCGACACCGACCAGCCACGCTTCGACGCCATCCCGAGCCCGGCCTCGATCACCTTCGGCCGCATCTACGGCGGCCAGCCGCCGCCCCGGCTGATCGGGCCGATGCGGCGGGCCCTGGCCCGCGACTTCATCCGCTGGCGGATCGGGAGCGTGGTGGTGGGCCCGATGCCGAACCAGCAGACGATGGTGAGCTTCCTGACCGACCTGCTCGGCCGCGAGCCGCAGGTGGTCGAGGGCGTCTACCTGTGGCGCGACCCGGTGGTCGAGCTCAGGGACCGGAGCCGGCGCTAGGCTGCTCCCTGGCCTGGACCGACTCCTCGAGCACCTGGGCGACGTCCAGGACCCGGACGCCCTCGCTGGAGCCCTCGGCCTGGCGCTGCTTGACGGCGTCGTCGAGCATGACCATGCAGTAGGGGCAGGCCGTCCCGACCACGTCGGCCCCGGTGGCCAGGGCCTCGTCGGTGCGCTCGAGGTTGACCCGCTTGCCGATCCGCTCCTCCATCCACATGCGGGCCCCGCCGGCGCCGCAGCAGAAGCCGCGCTCCCGGCAGCGGTGCATCTCGACCGAGCGGACCCCGGGCACGGCGTCCAGCACCGCCCGCGGGGCGTCGTAGATGTCGTTGTGGCGGCCCAGGTAGCAGGGGTCGTGGTAGGTGACGGTGGTCTCGACCGGCCCCTCCGGCACCAGCCGGCCCTCGTCGACCAGCCGCCGCAGCAGCTGGGTGTGGTGGATGACCTCGTAGTTGCCGCCCAGGTGGGGGTACTCGCGGGCCAGGGTGTTGAAGCAGTGGGGGCAGGAGGCGATCACCTTGCGGGCCCCGACGCCGTTGAGCGTCTCGATGTTCTGCTGGGCCTGGAGCTGGTAGAGGTACTCGTTGCCGAGGCGGCGGGCCGGGTCGCCGGTGCAGGACTCGCGCGGGCCGAGCACGGCGAAGCCCACCCCGGCCCGGTGCAGCAGGCCGGCGATCGCCCTGGCCGTCTTGCGGGCCCGGTCCTCGAGGGCGGCCGCGCAGCCGACCCAGTACAGGTACTCGACCTCGTCGGGGATCCGGTCGGTGACCACCGGGACCTCGAAGCCGAGGCCCTCGGTCCAGGCCAGCCGCTGGCCGGCGCCCAGCCCCCAGGGGTCGCCGGCGTTCTCGACGTTGCGCAGCATGGTGCCGGCCTCGGCCGGGAAGCGGGACTCCATCAGGACCTCGTAGCGGCGCAGCTCCATGATGGTGTCGACGTGCTCGATGTCGACCGGGCACTGCTCGACGCAGGCCCCGCAGGTGGTGCAGGACCAGAGCACGTCCGACCCGACCACGTCCTGGACCAGGTCCTTGGAGACCACCGCCGGGTCGTGGCCGCCGGGGTGCTCGGGGTCGGCCTCGCCGAGCAGGAACGGGGCCTTCTCGAACAGGTGGTCGCGCAGGTCGGTGATGACCAGCTTGGGGGACAGCGGCTTGCCCGTGTTCCAGGCCGGGCACTGGTCCTGGCAGCGGCCGCACTCGGTGCAGGTGGCCAGGTCCAGCAGCTGCTTGAAGTGGAGGTCCTCGACCTTGCCGGCACCGAAGACGTCCTCCTCGGTCATCTCCTCGGGGTCGATCCGGGGGGTGGCCAGCGGGCCGAGGGCCTTGGGGCGGCGGGAGAAGGCGACGTTGAACGGGGCGGTGAAGATGTGCAGGTGCTTGGAGTACATGACCAGCACCAGGAACCCGAGCACGACGGCCAGGTGGGCGAGCAGGAAGCTCTCGTTGAGCAGCCGCAGGGTCGAAGGGGTGAGGCCGTCGAGGGCACGCCCGACGGCCGTGGAGGCGAACGCCCAGCCGTCGTACGGGAAGGTGCCCCTGGCCACCCTGGCCCCCCGGTACAGCAGCAGGGTGACGATCACCAGGGCGATCATGCCGAGGATGACCCAGGCCTGGCCGGTGTGGGACTTGTAGAAGCGCGACGACCGGTCCTTGCGGGCCGGGGACTCGCGCAGGCGGATGACCGCGAAGGTGGCCAGGCTGACCAGGACCGCCACCGCGGTCAGGTCCTGGAGGAAGCCCAGCAGGGAGCTGTGCCCGACCAGGGGCAGGGCGAAGGTCTCGCTGAACAGCTCCCCGTAGGCCTCGGCGATGGTGGTCAGCAGGATCACGAAGCCCCAGAAGGTGAAGAAGTGGGCCAGCCCGGGGATCGGCCGCTTGAGCAGCTTGCGCTGGCCGAAGACCTCGACCAGCTCGGCCTGGAGGCGGGCCCAGGCACCCTCGAAGCGGTCGGGAGCCGGCTGGCCGGTGGCGATCAGCCGGGTGATCCGCTCGGCCCGCTGGCCGGCCAGGGCGACCGCGAAGAAGGTCAGCACGGCCCCGATGGCGAGCTTCATCGCACGTCCTCCCGGACTGGTCGCTTCCGCTGCCTGAAGTCTACCGCTCGGTAACATCGGGAGGCGGATAGGCTGAGCGGATGCGTGAGCCGACCCCGCCCCCGGGCCCGCCGCCGACCCGCTCCCGGGTCGCCCTGCTCACCGGCGGCCTGCTGCTGGTGGTGGCCGGGGTGGCGCTGGTCGCCTGGATCCTGGTCTCGGCGGCCGGGCTGGTCGGCGGGGACGACGACCCGACCATGGCCGCCCCTGGGACCACCGTCGCCCCCGGGGAGGCGGCCGGCACGGTGGACTACCGGCTGGAGCCGGCCGACGGCGACCCGGTGACGGTGCGCCTCGAGGTGGCGGCCGACCCGGCCTCCCGGGCCAGGGGCCTGATGGAGCGCGAGCAGGTGCCGCCGGGGACCGGGATGGTCTTCCTGTACCCGGCCGACGTGGCCCAGGCCTTCTGGATGAAGAACACCCTCGTGCCCCTGTCGATCGCGTTCGTGGCCGCCGACGGGCGGGTGGTCAGCGTGGCCGAGATGACCCCCTGCAAGGCCGACCCCTGCCCCAGCTACGCCCCCGCCGGCCCCTACCGCTACGCGGTCGAGCTGGCCGCCGGGTCGTTCGGCGCCGCCGGGGTCGGGCCTGGGGCCAGAGTGGTCCCCGTCGATCCTGCAGCACTGCCCGAACCGGCGTAACCTCGCAGGTCAGCGGCAAGATAAATTCACCTGAACCATAAACTTGACAACGGCGGACTCAACTCTCTATCTTGGCCTCCGAGAAACCTGTCCCAGCTTGCTTGAGGTGATGAGATGGCCAAGGCCGTAGGGATCGACCTGGGGACCACCAACTCCGTTGTCGCCACCCTCGAGGGTGGCGAGCCGACGGTGATCCCCAACGCCGAGGGGGCCCGCACGACCCCGTCGGTGGTCGCCCTCTCCAAGACCGGCGAGGTGCTGGTCGGCGAGGTGGCCAAGCGGCAGGCGGTGACCAACCCGGACCGCACCGTGCGCTCGGTCAAGCGGCACATGGGCGAGGGGTCCTGGCGCTTCCGGGCCGACGGCAAGGAGTTCTCCCCCCAGCAGGTGAGCGCGTTCATCCTGCAGAAGCTGAAGCGCGACGCCGAGGCCTACCTGGGCGACCAGGTCACCCAGGCGGTCATCACCGTGCCGGCCTACTTCGACGACGCCCAGCGCCAGGCCACCAAGGAGGCCGGTGAGGTCGCCGGGCTCGAGGTCCTGCGCATCATCAACGAGCCGACCGCGGCCTCGCTCGCCTACTCCCTGGACAAGGAGAACGACGAGACCATCCTCGTCTTCGACCTGGGCGGCGGCACCTTCGACGTCTCCCTGCTCGACATCGGCGAGGGCGTCATCGAGGTCCAGTCGACCTCCGGCGACATGCACCTGGGCGGCGACGACTGGGACCAGCGGATCGTCGAGTGGCTGCTGACCACCTTCAAGAACAACCACGGCATCGACCTGTCCAACGACAAGATGGCCATGCAGCGCCTCAGGGAGGCGGCCGAGAAGGCCAAGATCGAGCTCTCCTCCACCCTGGAGACCACGATCAACCTGCCCTTCATCACCGCCACCCCCGACGGCCCGCTCCACATGGAGCAGCGCCTGACCCGGGGCGAGCTCGAGCGCATGACCTCCGACCTGGTCGAGCGCCTGCGCGTGCCCTTCGACAAGGCCGTCACCGACTGGAAGGCCAAGACCCAGAAGAGCCTGACCGACATCAACCACGTGGTCCTGGTCGGCGGCTCGACCCGGATGCCCATGGTGGTCGAGTTCGTCAAGCAGCTCACCGGCGGCAAGGAGCCCCACAAGGGCGTCAACCCCGACGAGGTCGTGGCCGTCGGCGCCGCCCTCCAGGCCGGCGTGCTCAAGGGCGAGGTCAAGGACATCCTGCTGCTGGACGTGACCCCGCTGTCGCTGGGCATCGAGACCAAGGGCGGGGTGATGACCAAGCTCATCGAGCGCAACACCACCATCCCGACCCGCCGCTCGGAGGTCTTCACCACCGCCGACGACGGCCAGGCCGAGGTCGACGTCAAGGTCTTCCAGGGCGAGCGCGAGATGACCTACGGCAACAAGCTGCTGGGCAACTTCCAGCTGGTCGGCATCCCGCCGGCGCCCCGGGGCGTGCCCCAGATCGAGGTCACCTTCGACATCGACGCCAACGGCATCGTCAACGTCTCGGCCAAGGACCGCGGCACCGGCAAGGAGCAGTCGATGACCATCACCGGCGGCACGGCGCTGCCCAAGGACGACATCGACCGCATGGTCCGCGAGGCCGAGCAGTACGCCGAGGAGGACCGGCGCCGGCGCGAGGCCGCCGAGGCCAAGAACCGGGCCGAGCAGCTCGTCTACCAGACCGAGAAGAGCCTCACCGACTACGGCGACAAGATCTCCGACGAGGACCGGTCCAGCGTCGAGTCGGCGCTGACCAACCTGAAGGAGAAGCTCGCCGGCGACGACACCGTCGCCATCACCTCGGCCACCGAGGCGCTGCAGCAGGCGAGCTACAAGCTGGCCGAGGCGGTCTACGCCCAGGCCCAGCCCGGCCCCGGCCAGGCCCAGGCCGGGACGACCACCACCACCGACCAGGGCACGACCCAGGGCGACGGTGACGTGGTCGACGCCGAGATCATCGACGAGGGCGACCAGGACCAGCAGAAGGGGGCATGAACCCCCTCGGACCAGGAGGAGGTACGACCATCATGAGTGTGTCGCGTTGGGATCCCTTCCAGGATCTGCTGGCGATCCAGGACGAGATGAACCAGGTCTTCGGCCGAGCTCGCCAGGGCCAGGCCGGTGGGCGCGTGTGGGCGCCGGCGCTCGACATCTCCGAGCGCAAGGACGCCTACGTGGTCACCGTCGAGGTGCCGGGCGTCAACGCCGAGGACATCGACATCACGCTGGAGGACGGCCTGCTCACCATCCAGGGTGAGCGCCAGTTCACCAGCGAGTCCTCGGAGCAGCAGTACCACCGGGTCGAGCGCCGCTACGGCAGCTTCCGCCGCTCGATCACCCTGCCGTCCCAGGTGCAGGCGGACGCCATCGAGGCCTCGTTCAACAACGGGGTGCTCGAGGTGCTCGTGCCCAAGGCCGAGCAGGCCAGGCCGAAGAAGATCACCGTCCGGGCCGGCGGCGGCGAGGTGTCGGGGACGTCGACCCCGGCCGGGGACGCCTGATCCGGACCATGCCACCAGGGGAGGGGAGGCGGTCCACCGCCTCCCCTCTTCGCCAGAGGGGACACCGTGAAGGACACCGAGAAGCGAGACGACGAGGCGCCTGAGGCCGTCGCGGAAGAGGCCGACGAGCAGCCCGTCGAGGAGCAGGCCGAGGAGCGCCAGGACGAGGCCCTGACCGAGCGGGCCGACGAGCCCGCCGACGAGGACGAGGCCGGCGAGGCCGGTGAGGCCGGTGAGGCCGGTGAGGCCGGCGACGCCGACGCCGAGGCCCTCGACGAGATCGACGCCGAGATCGACGCCGAGGTCGAGGCCGAGGCCGAGGAGGACGCGATCGCGGCCGATCTCGCCAAGGCCAGGGCCGAGGCCGAGAGCTACCTCGACGACCTGCGCCGGCTCCAGGCCGACTTCGACAACTACCGCAAGCGCACCCTGCGCGAGCAGACGGCCAGGGCCGCCTCCGCCTCCCAGGCGCTGGTGACCAGGCTGCTGCCGGTGCTCGACAACTTCGAGCTGGCCGTGTCCGCGGCCGAGCAGTCGCGCGACTTCGACCGCATGCTCAAGGGCGTCGAGATGGTCTTCGGCGAGCTCCGCCTGGCCCTCGAGGGCGAGGGCCTGGTCAAGATCGAGGCCGAGGGCAAGCCCTTCGACCCCGAGCGCCACGAGGCGGTGATCGCCGTCGAGGAGGAGGACACCGAGCCGGGCATGGTCGTCGACATCGTGCGGGCCGGCTACGAGCTGCGGGGCAAGGTCCTGCGCCCCGCCATGGTGAAGGTCGCGAAGTAGCGGAGATGAACAACCCCGAGTACCTGGAGAAGGACTTCTACGCCGTCCTCGGCGTGTCCAAGGACGCGTCGGCGGCCGACATCAAGAAGGCCTACCGGAAGCTCGCCCAGCAGCACCACCCGGACGCCAACAAGGGTGACAAGGCCTCCGAGGAGCGCTTCAAGGAGGTCGGGCGGGCCTATGCCGTGCTGTCCGACCCCAAGAAGCGGGCCGAGTACGACGAGGCCCGGCGGCTGCTCGCCTCGGGGGCGTTCGGGGGTGGCGGCTTCGGCGGCTTCCCGGGCGGCGGGGGCGGCTTCGGTGGCGGCAACCGGGTCCGGGTCGAGGACCTGGGCGGCCTCGGCGACCTGTTCGGCAACCTGTTCGGCGGGCGCCAGTCGCAGACGGCGGCCCGGCGCGGCCGCGACGTCGAGAGCGAGGTCACCCTCGGGTTCGAGGAGGCGGTCCGCGGGGCCACCATCCCGCTGCAGCTGCGCGGCCCGGCGCCCTGCCACACCTGCCACGGCTCCGGGGCCAAGCCGGGCACCCTGCCCCGGCCCTGCCCGACCTGCAACGGCCGCGGCACGGTCACCCGCGACCAGGGCCTGTTCGGCCTCTCCAGCCCCTGCCCGGCCTGCCAGGGCCGCGGCACGCTGATCGACGACCCCTGCCCGACCTGCCAGGGCCGGGGCAGCGAGGTCCGCACCCGCGAGCTCCGGGTCCGGATCCCGGTGGGGGTCAACGACGGGGCCACCGTCCGGCTCAAGGGCCAGGGCGAGCCCGGCCAGGCCGGCGCCCCCGCCGGCGACCTGATCGTCAAGGTCCGGGTCACCCCGCACCCGCTGTTCGGGCGCAGCAACCAGGACCTGACCATCACCGTGCCGGTGACCTTCGCCGAGGCCGCCCTCGGCACCGAGCTCAAGGTGCCGACCCTGGACGGCCCGGTGACCCTCAAGGTCCCGGCCGGCACCCAGAACGGCCGCACCTTCCGGGTCAGGGGCCGGGGTGTGCCCGGGGCCGGCCGCAAGGGCGCCGGCGACCTGCTGGTCAGCCTCCAGGTGGCCGTGCCCGAGAAGCTCTCGCGCAAGGAGCGGGACCTGCTGCGCGAGTTCGCCTCGCTGTCCGAGACCACGCCGAGGAACCACCTCGGGATCGACTGAGGCCGAGCCAGGAGGTGACGACCATGGCGGATCAGCGGGACCGGGCGGTGTTCGTGATCTCGGTGGCGGCCGAGCTGGCCGGGGTCCACCCCCAGACGCTGCGCATCTACGAGCGGGAGGGGCTGGTCCGGCCCAAGCGGACCACCGCCAACGCCCGCCGCTACTCCGAGCGGGACATCCAGCGGCTGCTGGAGATCAAGCGGCTGACCAACGACGGCATGAACCTGGAAGGCGTGCGCCGGGTGATCGCCCTGACCCAGGAGGTCGAGCGCCTCCAGGCCACCGTGGCCGCGCTCGAGGCCGAGCTGCGGGCCCAGGCCCGCCGCCACCGCCAGGAGCTGGAGAGCGTCCGCCGGTCGGCCCGGCGCGACCTGGTCCCCTACTCCTCGGCGATCGTGCGCTACGAGCACCCCTCACGATACGAACAAGCCTGAACGGAACGAACATGGACGTGAACAGCTTCACCCACCGGGCCGCCGAGGCCCTGGCCACCGCCCAGCGCGAGGCCCGCTCCAGCGACCACCAGCGGATCGAGCCCGAGCACCTGCTGGTCGCCCTGCTCGCCGACCCCGACGGGGTGGTGTACCCGGTCGTGCGCCGGGCCGGGGCCGACCCGGGCATGCTCAAGACCCGGGCGTCCGAGACCCTCGACCGGATCCCCAAGGTCTACGGCCCCGAGCAGGAGACGGTGGCCTCGCCCCAGCTCGGCCGGCTGCTCGAGCGGGCCCGCAAGGAGGCCGGCGCCCTCGGCGACCAGTACGTCTCCACCGAGCACCTGCTGCTCGCCCTGACCGAGGGCTCCACGGCCGCGGCCCGGCTGCTGACCGACGCCGGGGTGACCCGCGAGGCCATCCTGGCCGCCCTGACCGAGGTCCGCGGGGGCAAGAAGGTCACCGACCAGGACCCGGAGGCCAAGTACCAGGCCCTGGAGCGCTTCGGCCGGGACCTGACCGAGATGGCCCGCCAGGGCCGGCTCGACCCGGTGATCGGCCGCGACGACGAGGTCCGCCGGGTCGTCCAGGTGCTGTCGCGCCGGACCAAGAACAACCCGGTGCTGATCGGCGAGCCCGGGGTCGGCAAGACGGCCATCGTCGAGGGGCTGGCCGGGCGGATCGTGGACGGCGACGTGCCCGAGTCGCTCAAGGACAAGCGGATCGTCGCCCTCGACCTGGGGGCCATGGTCGCCGGCTCCAAGTTCCGGGGTGAGTTCGAGGAGCGGCTCAAGGCCGTGCTCGACGACATCCGTGGCTCCGAGGGCCAGATCATCACCTTCATCGACGAGCTCCACACGGTGGTCGGGGCCGGCGCCGCCGAGGGCTCGATGGACGCCGGCAACATGCTCAAGCCGATGCTGGCCCGGGGCGAGCTGCGGATGGTCGGGGCCACCACCCTGGACGAGTACCGCAAGCACATCGAGAAGGACGCCGCCCTGGAGCGCCGCTTCCAGCCGGTG
>OBLS010000981.1_pt1 | contig 11235 bp, 13 predicted proteins | sample 1519901 | NCBI WGS metagenome assembly OBLS01 (sample SAMEA3113585, study PRJEB22503) | soil metagenome
TTTATTTATTTTGCAAAGGGATTAATTTGGATTTATTGTAATCCCATGAACAGAAGTAATGGGTTCAAATCCCATCCTCTCCATTCCATTCACGGGTTTATACAATAATCTTTTATTTGATAATCGAGCATTTTGATTTAAATATAAGACTAAAAATGCTCAATAAAAGAATCTTAGTTATATTAAAACAGAAACAGCAGCAGTAGACAAAAATAAACAACAACAACAATCACTATAAAAAAATTTTTAGAAGTGTTGCATACAATAATAATAATACTAAAAATAGTAATGGCGTAGAGGAATTAAAAGAAAAATTGATACTATAACTAATATCAAAAACCATATTTTCTCTTTTTTATTATTTACTAATTAATCAATTAAATTTTCTAGAATTATTAAATATTATAATTAGCAAATTACCGATACAGACATACATATATTCACAAAGTCATAGTCTTCTATTTAGAACAATATTAATAAAAGAGGACTATGGCTTTTAATAGAAGTTACATTTATCTAAAAATGATATGGAATCAAACATCCATTCAAAAATAGTTATTACATCATCCACCATCATCCTTGCATCTGCTTTTTTAATTGTAATAGCAGGAATATCAACAACAACAACATTTGTTAAAGTTAATGCACAAGGTGAAGGAGCAAATCAAACCATGCAACAACAGGAAGATCCTCAACAAGTTGCTAACCAAACTATGGAAAAGGCAATTCAATCTGCCAATGAAACTGGACAAGATGTTCGTAAAGTTGGCTCTAAAGTCACTGAGGGAGCAAAAGACCTGGTTGGGAATATTGGAGATAAATTACAAGATATGGGAAAATAGATATATAACTTAATATTTTTAAAAAAATTATTAATTTTATTTGATTTTTTTCATATACTGCATTAATCTTTGCTATCTATAATTAGTTATTTTGGGTTAGTATTGTTTCCAATATTTTGACCATTAGAAGGAACAATTTTTAACAGAATCATTGTTGTTATCTTTAGTTTTCGAATTTTGTTTAATTTCTAGTTATTTTATTAATTTCATTTAAATTTCTGGTTTACGAAACAACAAATAATTTCTAAAAGAAAGAAACAAGACTTTCAATACTTTAAATTAGATTTTATTATTTACTCTCTATTACTTTTATTATTTTATTGTAAAGATCTAAAATATGGCTTGAACAAACATGATGTATTTTGATAATGCCATCTTTATGATATTCATTTACACTTGCTATTGTTGTCTTTCTTGCTGTTGCTTTTTTTTCCTTACTACATATTTCACAACAAAATATATCTTGTTTTAGTTTATAGTTCATCATTTTTATTCTATATATTATTAGTATACAAAAGATATTAACATATTAAGCAATAGTAGTAGTAGATAGTAAAAGTATTAGTAGTAGTAGCAATCAATTTTTTAATACATATCAGAATATGAATTACCATCAATACATATGTATTAAGACAAGAGATAAAGAAACTATTATCAGAAGTAAGAGAAAAAAATAAGATGAAAAGATTTCTGAAAAAAATTGCGTAAAGTTTAATTTATTTAATTGAATTAATCTTGTGTTAGTAGTATGAACTATAACTCTATGTGTCCTATTTGCAAAAAAAAATTTATTGAACATTCAGAGTTGCAGGATAAAATATGTAGAATGATCACAATACAGCAATTTGCAAATTATTCTCCAGGTTTTGATGTTCAACATAGACCTTTCTTCGAAGATTAAATCTTATTACTTTTTAATAAATAACTTCTCAAGAAATTATTATATACCAATACCTCTCTAATCGATCGAAAAACCATTTGACATGCTATCGCCTGAGCAAAGAAAGAATCTTTCCCGTTTCCATCTTCCTACTACCAGTTTAGTCTATGGCAATTAAATTCTCTCAAATTATTAAAAGCCTATTATGAATAATTAATTAGTATATGATAACTCAAATGCAATATACTACGCCATCATCCAACCATAGCCTTTTGTCATTCTTTCATCTCTACTTTATAATGCTATGGTTTTCTTCTTTTACCCATATATTATGTCCAATTCTTAAATACGTTATTATCAATAGTAAAACGTGTCAGAGAAAAAAGTAGACCTAGTAAACTCCTCCGAAGTTCAGGTAATGAAAGAAAAAGAAAAGGACTTCATTGATATTGATGTTAATCGTCTTGAAGAAGCAAAATTCTATCGAGTAGAGTATGAAGGAGATGTTTATGCTGTAGAAAAATTAGCAGATGGCAAAATAGCCTTTTATGAGGTGACCGAGTAGAAATGGCTAATTCTGAGTCAAAACCAGTAGATGGTCTTCATAATAGATCATTGAAAAAGATAGGAGAAATAGATCCTAAATTATTCGAATCTAACAATGAAGAAAAAGAAATAGAAATAAAAAGTTGGAAAAAACAAAAGTCCGAAAAATGGCATGCTTATCTTGATACCAATACAGGTCATTTGAGAAAATGGAAAAGTTCCTCTAGTTAGTTAGAATAAGGTTAGAAATTATTTCTTAAACCTTTTATAATTCTCTAAATTATTTTTATTTTATAACTATTTATTATTTTGAATATGGACATTTTAGTATTGTTCAAATATCAAAGAAATTATTAATGCTTCAGTTGAAAATTATTCTCCTTTAGCATTTATTGCATGTTTCACTAAATTCATAGATTAATTTCCATTTTCTCATTTCTATGCTGTTTCAAAAGAGCAAGAATTAATAGAATTAATAAATAATAGCAATAATATTGATACAACAGCAATAATTCATAATGCAAAAAAATTAATGTATAGAACATATTAATACAGCAGAAGAATGGAGTAAAATGGTAACTTATTAAAATTAGAAATTGTTTTATTTCTTTTTGTATTGGCTGTAGCAATCAAATCAAATAAAGTATTAATTACATAGTCTTCAAATTTAGTCATTGATTTATTCATTATATATGAAGATTATTCCTTGGCTACTCATTCAATAGAATGTTATGGCTTACTTATTTTTCTTTTACCAATAAATATTTCCAATTCTTAAATAATTTATTAATTTATGAATTAATAAAAACAAAATCGTCAATCTTTATTGAATTTAGTCATCTTTTACTCTAATAGTTATAAAAGTCGAAATAGCAATTAAAATTTCATTTATTAGATTAAATAATATACTGTTATAAATCCTATAGTCTGGTATACTAACATTAACATTATTTAACCAGTTGGTCTATATCTTTAATAATATTTTTTTTTAAGTAAGAATGTTATAATTTGTCATAATTTCGTGTTGGCATCTGAAGAAATCTTAAATCATAACAAATCGAGAAAGACAAGAAAGAGAGATAGAGTAAATTCAAATAAAGAAAAGAAGGACAAGAAAGCAAAAGAAGAAGAACAATCACAAAAAATGAAATTACCACCTATAATTTATGATCCAGACAAAAATCAAAGAAATATACTGTTAGCAGTAGATGATAATAATAGTTTCAAACAAGGTCAAGAACGAATTAATAGTGAAGCAAAAGAGATTACCAACTATTATCTAGAACTTCATAAGAATATGATAAATACCTATAACTCAGTTTATTCCCAAATACTACAAATTAGTTCTGGTTTATCTTGGGATGTATTTTTTAGTAGTAGCGAAAGATTCACAAATTATCCATTTGATATAAAAAATATGTATACTATTTTTATTAGCAATAGAGATAAATCATTAAAATTTATAGACAATATTATCACTGAAAATTTAGATACATTTATCAAATCAATAGAACTTACACAAAAATTTCATAAAGATATACTTCAGAGTTATCTTAATTGCATAAAAAAATCATAACAAATTTTCATTGTTGATAATAGTGATAGTAAAAGATTATTCTCATTAATTAATGTGTTCATTTAAGGATTTCCGAAAATCTTGTAATTTTTCCTTTTAGTAGCTTATATTGGTAAAAAAATAATTTTGGTTTTATTCTTCTAAAGATATTTTAAATGTATATTGAAAAATGGGGTGTAAAGTATCTCTAACACCTAGAAAAGATGATATTATACAAAAGATTTATGGTAAACATAATACAAAATAGTTAGATAAAAGACCATTTATTTTTGAATCTCTTACATCATTTTTATTAATGTTAAGATATATTATACAATAATGGCATCCGCCGGTAGTAGTAGTGAAACTCTAACATGTACACACTGTGGTAGAATTTTCAATACCGTTGAAGACTTGAATGACCATCTAAAATCAGAACGACAAGATCAAGTAGAGAGAAATAAAGGTTTATAGACAGTTAAACTGCGGAATCACCAAATCTAGAAAATCCATTTGCAGACAAGTAACAACAATTTAATGCATAAAGAATTGCGTTATTATTAGAGATTATGCTAATAACATCCTTGTGAAAGTTTTTTAAAAAGGGTTTGTAAAATATTATTTTATAGCTTGAGTAAAGTTAGATCACTATCCAACAATAAATCAAATTTCATTCTTATCATATCTATGTTGATAATAATTATAATGGATAGAAGTGGTGTTGTAATAATAAATAAAAAATGATGGTAAATAAATTCTTCTCATTTTATAAATATTAAGGTATTCTAATCTTTTTTTGCTCCTTCTTGAGATTGTGCAAATGTAATAGTGAATGCTGATGATAAAATAGTACTGTTGCAATGAATAATACTCTGATACTGATGCTATTATAATATTTTATTGTAAATCTATTTTGATTCTTTAACTAGTAAATTAATAGAAAAGTTTTTAACAATTATTAGAAATATATACTATTATTTCTCCATTTTCCATTTCTTTATTGTTATTTTTCTTCTTCTATTTTTTTATTTATATCTTCTTTTTTATTATTGCTGCTACTACTGTTATTATACTCAAGTTTAGTGTTATGAGATAATATCCATTGTTTTTTCCAAAAAAATAATAAAGTTATACCTGTAATTGTAACCATAACTACCACCAATATTTCAAAATCTTTGGGAATTAAAGTAATATTATTCAAATCAAATCCTTGTAAACTAAAAATACTTAACAAAAGTGAAAGTGGCAATATAGTTGTAGAAATTATTGTCAATATTTTCATTGTCTCATTTAATTGCAATGAAACGCTTGACGAGAATACATCTCTTGTTGAATTTATTGTTTCTCTATAAGATTCAACCATGTCAATTAATTGATTAATACTATCATATACTATACCAAGAAACTTTATATCTTCTTTATCTTCCTCCATTTTATTTAAATAATTAATAATATCTCTAGCATGCCAGAAGTGTCTTCTTACTATTATGGATTGTTTTGATACAAGGTCTAATTGTTTCAACGTATTTTTAGATGGTATGCTTGATGCTTCCTTTTCAAGATCCAATAGTTTGAGTTCTATTGCAGTTACAAGTTGTTCATAGGTATCTATTATGGTGGTAATAATACTATAGTATAAAGCATCAATAGAATAATTTAAAATCTTGTTATTTTTCAAAAACATTCGTCTTCCTTTAGATATAAGATCTACATCTTCAGAATGGATGGTTATTAGCCATCCATTACCAACAAAAAAGTATATCGGAGATATTTCTAAAGTTTCCAAGGTTTTGTATCTCAATTCTAGGAGAATAGTAAATTTTTGATTATCTCCACTTATTATAATCTGTGGTCTTTTAGAATTATTCTCAACTTTTTCTATTGTATCTAATTCTATGTTAAATAATTGTTGTAAATAATGAAGATCAGAAGAATTGAAATCGGTGATATCAATCCAAAGATTGTATCCATCATGGATAATATCTTTTGAGATTTTTTCTTCATTGATTTCTTTTACTTCATGGTTATTATAGCATATAATCGATTTTTGCAATTCTTTAATTATTTCAGCAACTTTAGAGAATATATATTATAGACATATTGAATAAATATATCAAACATTCTCTAAACAAGATAAATATTTATCTTAAGCAAATAAAATTTAAATGATTACTCATTATATACCATGAAATTTCCTTGTAACTACTGAAGTTTTTGAAACTATTCATACAAAAGAAGATATAGAAAGACAAGCAGAATTAATTACATCACAAATTAAAACAATAATGAATTCAGGAAAATTAGTTATTGGAGGACAATTCGCTGATAAACGCGGTCATTTTTTTGTAATAGATGTAGCAAATGAGTTAGAATTATTGGAATTGTTAGGTAGAAATATCCTGGATTCATGCAAAGCCGAGAGCCATCCAATAGTATCTTTTGAAGATCTTTTCGCATTCTTCGAAAGACATCCTGCATAAAAATTCATTCAATCGATACGATAGACATGATGTATGGTTTATAGTAACTTAAGAACAAACAAAACAAAAGAGGCTAATCTAGTTCAATCGCAAAATCAGTTTATTTATTTAAATATATGAATTAATGGATTATTTTTACTATTGTTATTGTATATTCTTATATCTTCAATAATATCTTCTAATTCTGATAGATTCTTTGAGAATTTAGTTGCAATATCTTGGTACTGTGAATCTTTATCTTGAAAAGTAATAACTTGTAAATAATAACGATGGAGTTCCTCATGTGTTTTTTCTAATCTTTTTATCGGGAACATCTATCAATTTAATCTAATATAATATTATTATTAGATTCTATTCTTTTAACTCTATTATTTTTATTTGTCTTTTTTATATATCATTTTAACACTTTGCCTTATTTAATAAATAATTAAGATTATATAAGTATAATTCTTTTGATGAATGTGTTGATAACATAATGTATTTCTATATTCATATAATACTAATAATTTATAAAAACAGTGTACATCCCTCTCTTTACTAGTGTAATTCCTTACATTCTATTAATTAATTAAAATAAATCTAATTTGTAAACTTCTGAATTTATATATTCTTAAATTAAAGTTTCTGGAATGGGAGAAGAAAAGAAAAGAGGACGAAAAGAGATAGAAAAATACAATACAATAAAAACAGCAGCAGTAATCTATAGTCATTCAGCGCAGTTCATTCTAGTTTTACTTAGTAGTACTCTTTTGGTGGTAATGTTCTCCGAAACTATGCTATTACCCGCTATTCCTGAGATAATGCAGGATTTCAATATACCATATAGCACTGCAGCTTGGATTTTCAGTGCATATCTCATTGTAGCTGCTGTTATGACACCGATCGCCGGTAAGCTTTCAGATATCTATGGTAGCAAGAAAATACTACTTACCTTGCTTGTATTGTATATAGTAGGTGTTGTTGTAGGAGGATTTTCTGAAAATATATCTTTTCTTCTCGCTAGCAGGGTAATTCAGGGTGTAGGCTTAGCTGCTGTTCCTGTAGCTTTTAGTATTATCAGAGATTCATTTCCTCCTGAGAAACTTGCTATGCCAGTGGGAGTGTTCAGTTCAGCAGCTTCGGGTGGATCTGTCGTAGGACTTCTCGTAGGTGCCAGCATAATCCAAAATTTTGGATGGCATATAACATTCTTCTTTATATCTCCAGCAGCAGTGATTGTAACTTTTATGATTGCCAGATTTGTTCCTACTAGTGATAAACCTAAGCAGCAGCATTTACAGTCATCTGTAAACGATAACAATAGCAATAAAAAACATATCATCAATGATAGAAAATCCCTGATAGATATCAAAGGCGCAATAGCACTTTCAGCTACTATAACATCTTTCCTGATTGCATTGACATTCATAGAAAATGGTCAGTCATTAGAAAATTCAATGGAGATTGCAGGAGTTTCCTTTATAACATCTGCAGTTTCTTTAGTTATCTTCATATTTATAGAAAAAAGGACAAAGATGCCCTTGATTGACTTGTGGTTGTTAAAACAAAGGATCTTGTTACCATCTTACATTATGATGATAATTACTGGGACTACAATATTTCTTGTATATCCTACAATAGTGCAATTGGTAAGGAGCCCTCAACCGGCAGGATTTGGTGGAGATGCTGTATACGCAGCTTATGTCCAGCTTCCGTTCATGGTAGTCTTCTTAATATTCTCCAGTGCAACATCCTACATTATATCTAAACTAGGAAAAGTAATGCCTACGGTGTTAGGAAGTGGAATCAGCATTGCAGGAGCGATTGGTCTGTTGATGCTCCACTCTACAGGACTCTTGGTATCTATAAATCTAACAGTAATTGCGATCGGATTAGCACTGACAATGACTGCATTATGGAACTTAATCGTTTCCTCAGCTCCAAAGGAGTTTATGGGAATATCGATAGGAATAGGAGCACTCCTTTCATTTATAGGAATGGCTATAGGTCCTGCCTTAGCTGGAACATATATGCATACATTTCATATGTCAATAAAAGATACTGGCGGTTTTTTTTCATCTCTAGAATCGTTCAATATGATCTTTCTTACAGCTGCTGTGCTGTCAGCTGTGTCATTGACTTTTTCTTTATTACTAAAGAGAAGAACATCAACATTTAAGAAAATAATTACATATAGTTACAAACAAACATTAAGACAAAATTATTCAAAACAATAACATTTTCTTTCGCGATTATCCTTTTTAAATAAAGTTTTAATTGACAATAGATGAAGCAATAATTGAAAATAATATTAATAAAGATAAGAAAGTATTGAAATTAACAAAATCTAAAAGATAAAAAAAGGTGTTATTTGAATAGAATCAAGTAGCAGTTTTGTCAGAAAATTTGGTCTTTCTTCTGAAATAAAATGTCTTATATATTTGGTACACAATTTTTATACTTTAAAAAAGCATTTTTTAGAAATTTTATCAAATTTTGTGATCGATTAGTTTTGTAAATTACTTTCAATATTATATATAATTATATAAAATTATTAGAATTTTTCAATTCCTAATATTTTAGAAGATTTCAGTATTTTTAATACATTTATAATACTTGGAGCACATATATCATTCTGTAATAATGATAAATGATGATAAAAAAAGGAATATTATTATATTAGTGTATCATTTTTTAATTTTGTTTTGTACATCTTCATGTTTTCTGAGAGCTACAATTTTTACGGTATTAAAAGATGCAATTCCTGCCTCAATGTATAGACTCTCTATATTATGAGTACTTTCAGCTTCGAAAATTATCATCCATTCATGTTCAAGGACTGACATATAAAAATATTCAATATTTTTTACTCCGTAATTTGCCTTATTTTTTTCTAATTTGCCTTTGATTTCAAGAAATACTTTTTTACTTTCCAAATTGTTCATAGGACAAGATTCAGGATTGTGTATAGCAAAGGCGCCAAAGAGAATTTGCTCCATATCATCTTTTTGAAGAATTGAAAATATTAACTATATTATTTATAATTGAAATATTGCTTAACTAAAAATAAAAAAGACTTACATGTTATTAAGTTTTAGATTCAAAAAATTATTATCATGATAACTAGATATTTTACCCTTCTATTTCTACTGGAAAATATTCTAATATACTATTGTAATACTATGTAATGTTAAATTCAATATTCAAATAAATAAAGTTAAACCAATAAGTAAAGAAATTTAGAGTGATGATCTAAATTTCACGTATTCTCTATTATCCCGTCCTTTGTGATTTTATTTTATGAAGTTTTACTATCTTGTAAACATTTTTTAATAACATTAAATTTAATAAAAAGAATATTGTAATTACAATTATGTTAAATAAAATCGAAGGAATTACATTGTCAGTTTCAGATATAAAAAGATCGATGGAATTTTATCGTGATATTTTAAACTTGAGAGTTAATAAAGAAAGTGAAGATAAAATAGAATTTTCAAAAAAAGGTTCTACCAATACTAAACTTATAATTGAATTAGATAAGACAGGATCTACTCAGAATAACAAGAGTTCAGTAATCATAACCTTTTCTGTCCTTGATCTAAATACAATATATGATAATTTAACTCAAAGAAAAGTTGATTTTCATAAAAAATTATCTGAGGATGAAACAGGAAAAAATACAATCATACGAGACCCGGATGGATACTTAATCTCTCTTACCGAACCGATAGATGAATTTGCACAAATTCCCTATTATCATGGGTTTGCGCCAGCATAATCCTTATTTTTAAGATAATTATCTGGATCTTCTATAGGTCAGTTATATGTTTTATTTATTATAGTAAAAACAATCCATTCGTAAACTAATGGATTAACATAATTATTCATTAATCAAATCTACTAATTTTTACTTTATCTATTGATGTTATATTCACAACTTTAATAAGGTATAAAATATTTTAATAGCAGTTATAAGGCAAAAGATATTTAGTTATGGTAAGGTCAATTAATATCAGAAATGAGTAATACCTCAGGTTAAGCCAATCTATTATTACTTTTTCTATATATAATTATTATACATCTTTTTATGATACATTTATGTGATCTTTTTCTAATTCATTCTTATTTTATATATATATATTTCACATTTTATTATAGATTAATTAAAGAGTATTTTTTATCTTCATATCTTTAGTAAATGTTGACATTAATTTATTACATTTTGTATAGATTAAAAGATAGTTAATAGAAAAATCTCATTTTAATAAGAATTGGAAATATAAATATTTCTATTATAGTTGTCTATAAATATATATAAATTGGTATTATATGCTATAAAATGGAGAATATATTAAAAATAACTATTGTAACTTTTTTGGGGATATTAATATCAAATTTTTTTACAATAGAATTTGCTAATTCTCAAACGGTATTGATGGAAGGAACATCTAACAATGATAAAATTACTGGTAGGGAAGGAAATGACAAAATTGAAGGAGGAGAAGGAAATGATGTGTTAGATGGGTGGTTCGGTGATGATGTATTAGAAGGAGGTGAAGGTAATGATAAGATGAAGGGTAGTAAAGGAGATGATAAATTGTATGGCGATGAAGATAATGATAATTTAAAAGGATACGTAGGAAAGGATACATTAATCGGTGGAGAAGGAAATGATAAATTAGAAGGCGGTAAAGATGCAGATATGCTAGAAGGCGGTGAAGGTGCAGATAGTTTTATTTGTGATTCTGATGATGTAATTGTGGATTTTAATCATCAACAGGGAGATTCAATAACAGGATCTTGCAGATATGACTATATTCCTAAAGAACTTTTTTAGTTTTTGATAAATTTGAAGATGCTCTAATAATACAATAATAATCTATCTTATTTACATATACAATAACCTTGATCTTTAATAAATTATATACTTTTTATGAATTTTATCTTTATAAG
>OBLS010000982.1_pt1 | contig 11235 bp, 16 predicted proteins | sample 1519901 | NCBI WGS metagenome assembly OBLS01 (sample SAMEA3113585, study PRJEB22503) | soil metagenome
GGCGTCCATCCGGTGCCGAACGCGACACCGAGCGGGAACGCCCAGACCGGGCCGGGCCGAACCCGAGAGAGCAGCGGACGGCGCTCCGCGAACAGTCCCGGTGACCCCAAACGGAGTGCGTACAGCAGCAACAGCACGCCGAACGCGACGATGACGACGCCGGCGACCCGCTCGCCGGTCGGCGAGATCAGGAAGCGGCTGACCGCGCCGCTGAACGCGCCGAGGAGCGTGAAGACCACCCCGAACCCGGCGATGAACAGGAGGATCGGCACCACGGGTCGTCGCTCCTCGTGCGCCTCTCCCCCGGCGACGAACGAGAGGTAGCCGGGGACGAGCGGGAACACGCATGGCGAGGCGAACGAGACGACACCGGCAGCGAACGCGAGGGCGGGCGCCCACCAGGCGCCGAGACCGTCCCGGACGAAGTCGGGGAGCACGTCCGCCAGTGTAGGAACGGGGTGCGGTCGGTTGCGACCTTCGCCGGTTCCTTGTCATAGTGGAACCGACGCTTGTGAAGGTTTTCACGATCGAGCGCAGGGTCTGCGGCGTGGGGTCGGCTGGGGGCCGATGCCTATAATCCCCCCGCCGCGGAGCGTGAGATCGCAGGAACGGCGACACCGCGTGAGGATGGCGATCGCATGAAGGTCCCAGACAGGGTCCTCGAGCTGAGACAGCGCGTCGAGCCCCGCATCAGGGACTTCGAATGGACGTGGACCAGCGCGGTCCTATTCTCCATCGCGTTCGGGTTCTTCACCGTGATCTCGATGGCAGTGCTGCCGTCATTCTGGACGTACTTCGCGGAGCAGACGCTCGGGTGGGACGGGCTGTCGGGGACGTCGGACTGGCGGCCGATGGCGCGGGATGCCGTCGCGGCCGGGCTGTCGACGGGGCCGTTCGTCACGCTGGTGGTCGCCGCGGCGCTCATGCAGAACTGGCGCCGGAAGCTCCGCGGCGGCTCGGCAGAGCGCGCCGGCGGCGGCTATCGATGAGGAACCGTTAGGAGAGATCGCCCGCATGCCTTTCCAGAAGACCGAGGTCGACGTCCACACCGACTACGTCGTGGAGGCGGTCGACCCCGAATGGCTCGCCAAGGGCGTGAGGTCGCCCAAGCACCTGATGCTCGATCCGGACAACTGCATCCTGTGCCGCGCGTGTGAGGACGTGTGCCCATGGAACTGCATCTTCATGATGGCTCCGGACATCGTCCAGGACGTATCGAACGACGCGGTCGAAGCCGAGATCGCCACGACGTATTCGATCTTCGTCGTCGATGACAACGCGTGCACCAGGTGCTCGGTGTGCGTCGAGCGGTGCCCCACCGACACGTTGTACTACGCGCGTCTTCCCGAGGCCACGGGCGGACGCCGCACCATGGCCGCAGTACCCGAATCCCAGCGGGCCGAGGTCGAGTAGCGTGAAGCTGAGGCCTCCTTCGCCGAACGAGGTCCTGGAGCGCGTTCGAGAGACCGAGGTCTGGAAGTCGGTCTTCCGACCGGGCTCCATCTTCCGGAGGGGCTACAAGGACACGTCGCGCGATCGCGCTCTCGCGACGATGAACAACGTCCTCTACCACCTGCACCCCGTGAAGATGAAGCGTCACGGGTTGAAGCTGACCTACACGTTCTGCCTCGGCGGCCTGTCGTTCTTCCTGTTCATCCTGCTGACCGTCACGGGGATCTTCCTGATGTTCTTCTACCGGCCGGCGGCAGAGATCGGCGCCGCGCAGGCGTACGCGGACATGCAGAACATCCGCACGTCGGTGTTCTTCGGCGACCTGGTACGGAACCTCCACCGATGGGGCGCGCACCTGATGGTGTTCACCGTGACGCTCCACATGGCGCGCGTCTTCTACACCGGCGCCTACAAGCCGCCGCGGGAGTTCAACTGGGTCGTGGGCGTCGTGCTGTTGTTCCTGACGCTGGGGCTGTCGTTCACCGGCTACCTGCTGCCGTGGGATCAGCTCGCGATCTGGGCCGTCACGGTGGGCACATCGCTCGCCGGGTACTCGCCGCTGATCGCGAAGCAAGCGAACTTCCTTCTCCTGGGCGGCATCGTCGTCGGACCCGACACGTTGCTCCGCTGGTACGTCTTACACGTCCTTGCGTTGCCGTTCGTCCTGGTGATCTTCCTGTCCGTGCATTTTTGGAGGATCCGCAAGGACGGCGGGATCTCCGGACCGCTGTAGGAGGGAAGGGTGGCTCGGGAAGAGTCGGAGCTCGACCAGGAAACACTCGATCGCGTCCTCGCGGAGGAGCTCGCGAAGGGCACCGACCGCCGCGTGGCAGAGGGCCGCGCCCGCCGCGCGGCCGTCCAGGCGCACCGGGCAAAGACGGGTGAAGCTCCGGCGGCTCCTGGCGCGGCCGCTCCGGCGACAAGCGCGCCGGCCGCCCAATCCGGAGACGGCGGGGCAGTTTCCGGCGACGGCGGAGCTGCGGCGCCCGCTCCGGCCGCCGCTCCAACGGCTCCGGCGCCCGCACCCGTCGCGGCGCGCGCGCCTGCCCCGGCTGCAGCAGCGGCGACCGCGGCGCCGGCCGGGACCACGACGCTGGCGCCGACGCGTCAAGCGCCTGCCCCCACCGGCAACGTTCCCGAACCGAAGAAGGGCGCCGAGGAGAAGCACCGCCTGCTGGCGCTCGTCCCGCCCGAGGGCATTCAGCGTGTCGAGCGCGAGCAGGGCGACCGCATCAACGTGTGGCCGCACCTCCTGATCGAGGAGTTCATCGCGTTGTTGCTCGTGACGGTCACCCTCGTCATCTTCTCGACGTTCGTGAACGCCCCGCTCCGCGAGCTGGCCAATCCCAACCTCACGCCGAACCCGTCCAAGGCGCCGTGGTACTTCCTCGGTCTGCAGGAGCTGCTGCGGTACTTCCACCCGATGGTGGCCGGTGTGCTGTTCGCGCCGACCCTGGTGCTGCTGGCGCTCGCGGTGGTGCCCTACGTCGACCGCAACCCGAGCACCAAGCCAGGCGACCGCAAGATCGCGATCACCATGTTCACGATGCTGATGATGTTCGGCGCGACGCTGACCATCATCGGCTCGTTCTTCCGCGGGACCGGTTACAACTGGGTGTGGCCGTGGGCGCAGGGGGTGTTCTTCGAGCTGTGACGGCCGTCCTCGCCATCTCGAGCGGGACGATCGCGGCGATCGTCGTCATCGCCATCATCGACCTGTTCGCGATCGTCTTCGGACTCTCGTTCCTGCGAGCGCGTCGTGATCAGCGCGAGCGTGAGGCGGCGGCGGCGGCAGCCGCCCTGGGGCGACCGGGTTCCAAGGGGCCGAAGCCGCTCAGCCGGCGTGAGTTCTTCCGGCGCTCGCTCGTCGCATCGCTCCTGATCTACGGAACGCAGTTCGGGGGAGCGAGCCTCGCGTTCCTGTGGCCGAACCTTCGCGGGGGGTTCGGCTCGGTGATCAACGCCGGCAAGCTCGAGGACATCCGCTCGTTCATCCGTGAGAACCGCGAGCCGTTCTACTCGGGAACCGGGCGCTTCTACGTCGTCGCCTACGACGGGCGCCCGACCGACGACGTCGACTACGCGGCGGAGCAACTCACGGCGCAAGGGATCATGCCGCTGTACCAGCGGTGTGTGCACCTTGGCTGTCGTGTCCCCTTCTGTCGTCAGTCCCAGTGGTTCGAGTGCCCCTGCCACGGCTCGAAGTACAACACCGCGGGCGAGTACAAGCTCGGTCCCGCGCCGCGCGGACTCGATCGGTTCCGCGTCGAGGTGACCTCGACAGGCGACGTCCTCGTCGACACCGCGGAGGTCATCATCGGTCCGCCGCGCGGCACCGACACGCTTCGCCGGCCGCAGGCCGGGCCGTTCTGCGTGGCTACGGTTTGAGTTGCATGGAGTGCTCGCGACGCTCGCGCTGACGCAGGCCCAGGGGATCGTGATCGCCCTCGGCGGCGCGGTCTTCCTCGCAGTCGCGGGCGCCGTGCTGCTCGCACGGGCCCGCCGCCCGCGTGACGGTATGGAGATCCCACGCACCATGCGACCCGGACCCTCGGACCCGGACCTCGAGACGCCGCTGCTGCAGAAGCTCCAGGGCTGGGGGGTCCTGCTCGTCGTGTTCCTCGTCGTGTGGGTGCCCGCGACGTGGCTCTTCGAGCCGGACGCGAACCTCAACCAGGAGGAGGCGCTCACCGAGCATGCGATCGAGCGCGGACGCCACGCCGTCGAGCTGTTCACCGAGGAGAACCAGGGCGGTGTGGGGTGTGTGCAGTGCCACGGCCCCACGCTCGAAGGTGGCATCGTGGCGAACCCGGCAACGGTTGACGACCCATACGACGTTCGCGCCACGCCGAACCTCAGGACGGTGTGCGGTGGCCCGTGGCACGGCCATCCGGCCATCCACGGGCTCGACGACATCTACACGACGATCGAGCAGGGGCGCGGCCCCATCATGCCGTCGTGGAGCATCCGGTTCGCGGGCGCGCTGAACGATCAGCAGATCAACGACATCGTCACCTACATCATCAGCATCCAGGACGAGTCGGTCGCGTTCGATGAGAACGTCTGCACCAACCCCGAGGCAGAGACGCGCGCCGACGAGGAGTTTCCCGACAAGCCGCCCGCGACCGACAACCCGGATTCGCAGCTCTGATGCTCGCCCAGTCCTGCATCGGCTTCGAGATCTCGTGCGAGACCCTGCTGAAGGGCGGGCTCGCCACGGTGATGGGCTTCATCCTGTTCGTCGGAAGCCCGCTGCTGCTCCTCGGTGCCGTATTCGGACGGTGGATGGGCTACCTGGTGCTCGCGGTCTCGTTCTTCGGATGGATGCTGATCCTGTCCGTCATCTGGCTCACGGGCTTCTTCGTCTCGCAGGGGCTCGACACTCCGGTGAACCTCGGCCCACGTGGTGCAGAGCCCGCATGGGTCGTGGATGCGGCGGGGACGGACCCCGGGCTGCCGTACGAAGTTTTCGAGACCTATCCGACGGGCGAGCGATGGCGGGCACCCGGCGGCAACGACAACGACACGTCCTCGGTGCAGGCGGTCACGTCGGCGGCCCAGGCGTACCTGGCCGAACAGGGTAACGAGGAGCTCGGTCTCGGGGAGTTCGAGCCCGGCGCGCTGGCCACCACCGACTTCACGGTCGAGAACATCAGGTTCGCAACGCAGGACGACGTGTCGCTCGCCGCCGCCGAGGGCTACTTCACCGGTGGCGGACCGCTGGTGAAGCTCTACATGCGTCACGACTCCGGCAGCGTCGACCGCTACTCGTGGATGTTCCTGATCGGGTCGGCGGTCGGCCTCGCCGTGCACATCCCGTTCCTGGACGCAGCGGAACGGAAGCGAAAGGAGATCCTCACCGGCGGCACGGCGCCCCCGTGGTACGGACCGGCATAGAAGGAGTAGACGATGCTCGCTCAGGAAGGCGCACCGCTGATCGACCAGGGCGCCGTTCAGTTCATCCTGTTCGGCATCATGGTGCTGGTCACGTTCATCGTCCTGTGGATCACGATCGCGAAGTAACGCAGTAGCTCAGCCGAGCGCCGCGCGTCCGCGCCGTTTCACGTCGAGGAGCGCCGCCTTGCGTTGCTCGTAGTACGTGAGGATCTGCAGCTCGACGGCGAGGTCCACCTTCCGCACCGAGACGCCTTCCGGCACGGCGAGCGCGATCGGCGCGAAGTTCAGGATCGAACGGATCCCCACGCGGACCATCAGGTCGGCGACCTGCTGGGCGGCCGGGGCGGGGGTCGAGATCACGCCGATCAGCCCCTCGTTGCTCGCGGCGATGTCCGGCAGGTCCTCCACGGAGCGGATCCGAAGGCCGGCCACCTCCTCCCCGACCTTCGCCGGATCGCTGTCGAGGAGTGCGGCCGCGCGGAACCCTCGCTCGGCAAAGCCTCGATAGTTCGCGAGCGCGTGGCCGAGGTTCCCGATCCCGACGATGACGACCGGCCAGTGTTGGGTGAGTCCGAGCTCGCGCCGGATCTGGTGGATCAGGTACGCGACGTCGTAGCCGACTCCCCGGGTGCCATAGGAGCCGAGATGCGAGAGGTCCTTTCGGACCTTGGCCGAGTTGAAGCCGGTAGCTTCGGCCAGCGACTCGGACGACACGGTGGGCACGCCGTTCTCGGCCATCTCGACGAGCGCGCGAAGGTAGATCGGGAGCCGGCCGACCGTGGCCTCGGGGATCGGCCGATCGTCCACGGCCGAAAATGATAGTGCATTCGTGAATCCGCAGGCCGATCGCGGTGTCGAACTCTAGGAGGCGATCGCGGCGTCGAGCTCGCGCGCGTCGATGCGGATCTCGAACAGCTCGTCCCCGTCGATCAGGACGACGGGGATTCGGATCCCGTACTCGAGCTCGAGCGCGTCGTTGCCCGTGATGTCCACTTCGTCGAAGTCGAACGACGCGCGGGCGCGCGCCGCGAGGATGACGTCGCGAGCCTCGTCGCACAGGCCGCACCCCGGCCGCGAATACATCACGACGTGTCGCACGCGCAGCCATCGTAGCCGCGCTCGGTCGACGGCGAGGGTCCGCTGATCTCGGTGTGATAGGAACGCCGGATGCGGGACGATGCCGTTCGCGACGTCGAGCTTCACCGGCGCGTGGCCAATGGCGACGGCGAGGCGTTCCACGAGCTGTACCGGAGGTACGGCAGCGCGGCCTACGGCCTCGCGCTCCGCATCACCGCTCAGCCGATGCTCGCGGAAGAGGTCACGCAGGACGCGTTCCTCGCCCTGTGGAGGACGCCGGAGGCGTTCGACGCGACCCGCGGTGCGTTCCGCTCGTTCTTCCTGTCCCTCGTCCACCACCGGGCCGTGGACGCAGTCCGGCGGGAGGAGCGCCTGAGGAGAAGGGCCGAACGCGCCTCGAACCTCGAGCCCGTTCGTGGCGAAGATGTTGCGGACGTGGTCGTCGAAGACGCCTACCTGGGCGTTCGGCGCAAAGAGGTTTTGGAGGCCCTGACGACCCTCTCCCCGGAACAGCGGCAGGTGATCGAGCTGGCATACTTCGGCGGCCTCACGCAGACCCGGATCGCCGAGAGGCTCGGAATCCCCGTCGGGACCGTGAAGACGAGAACGCTCGCGGCGATGCGGAAGCTGCGGCGCTCTCTCGAGCCGGAGGACTGAGTGCGCGAGGACCACGAGCGGATCGAGGAGCTCCTCGCCGGCTACGCTTTGCGTTCGCTCTCGGGCGAGGATGAGGCCGAGGCCGATCGCCTCCTCGCCGGCCACGTCCCGGCGTGCCTCACATGCCGGCGGGTGCTCGCCGAGTTCGAGGCCGTCGCGGGCGACCTGGCCGTTTCCGCCGACCCGATCGCTCCTCCCGACACGACATTTCCTCGCATCCAGCGCGCGATGGGGCGGCGCGATGACCGCTCGCCCGCACGTCCGGCCGCGTTCGTGGGATTCGCGGCTACCGCCGTCGCGGTCCTCGGTCTCGGCGCCCTCTCGTTCACGATGATGAACCGCGCCCAGGTCGCCGAGGAGCGAACCCAGATCGCGTTCGAGCTCGCCTCGCTCATGACCTCTCCGGGCGTGGATCCGGAGCCGGTCGAGCCGCAGGCGGGTGCACCGCCCAACAGCGACTTCGTCCAGGTCTCCGTCCCGGACCTCCGTCGCATGTTCGTGTTGGCGGACCTGTGCCCGGATCCCGCACCCGGGTACGCGTACCAGCTGTGGCTGGGCAGCGGCGGCGAGTTCAAACCGTACGGGCCGATGTTCGTGCCGTACGACGACGGCTCCGTCCTGATCCAGCTCATCGTTGATGTCTCCGTCTACGACGAGGTCTGGATCACCGAGGAGGTGGCGGGCTCTCGGCCCGAGACGCCTCGAACCGACGGTCCGGCGTGGCGCGGAGCTATCGCCTGACGGCCTGGCCGGCTGGAGAACGCTCCCGCGGCGACGACCTGCGCGAGGCTCTGAGGAACCCCCAGAACATCACCGAGACCCCGCCGAGCAGCGCGAGCGAGAACGGCGCGAGCAGACCGAGCGCCGCGAACGCCGATCCGAGCGCCGCGATCACCGTCGCGCCGAGCGCGATCAGGATCGTCCCGACGATCCGATCACGGAGCTCCGGCGCTCCGCGCATCCGCCACGCCGACCACAGGGCGCCGGCGACGAGCACGAAGTACGCGGGGTACGCGACCAGCTGCGGGAGCCGGTGGGCGGGCGTCCCGTCTCCGAAGACATCCTTGCCCGACGGCAGGTCCTCCGCGAGCGCGGCGTCGTCGACGCCGGCGGTTCGGACGCGGGCGATCGTGTACGCCGTGACGAACACGAGGACGACGTACAGGATCGAGCGGACCACACGATTGCGGACGAGCAGGTCGAGCTCGCCCTGGGCGAGGAACGGGACGTTGAGGACGGCGCCGACCGCCCAGTAGACGCGGAACTCCGCCGACGTCCAGCCGTCGAGCGCTCCGAGCGCGACGACCGCGGAGGCCACCGCGTACATGCCGAGCGCCGCGGCCCAGAACGCGAGGTACGAGCGGCGAGACCTGAGGAACCTGCGGGCCAGAAGCGCCGCGAACGCGAGCGCAACCGCGGCCGCGACACCGGGGAACAGCCACATCGCGCGCGCAGCATAGGTGGTTCACCGAACGTGGAGCCGACCGTTGGCGCGCCCTGCGGTCAGGCGCGGTCCGCCCTCGTCGCAACTGCCGCTGCTAGCCTCCGCCGGTGCGCCGCGGCACGTTCATCGCGATCGTCGTGCTGTTCGTGCTCCTCGGCGCCGCCGCGATCTACCAGTTGGTCCTTGCGAGCGACGATCGCGACCGATTCCCCGGACCGCAGCCGGGGACGCCGGTTCCGACGACCACGACCACGCCCTGACGTTCGATCACCTCACGGTCCGGCGTACAGCTCGAGATACAACTCGATGAGGCGTCGTACCTCCTCGCCCCGTGGACCGGTGAGCAGATCGGTGCCGTGATCGTCGACCGGTACGATCTCGACGCGTTTCGGCGGGGGCGACTGCGCGTGCAGCGTTTGGGCGTCACGCGCGGCGGATGCGTCGCCGAGGCCGGCGATGAACAGCTTCGCGGCCGTAACGTTCGAGAGCACGGCGGGATCGACCACGAGGCCCTCGATCGACGTCGGCGCCGAGAGCGAGATGACCGCTCGAACGTCGACGTCGGCGCGCGACGCCGCGATGAGCGACGCAGTGCCGCCCATGCTGGCGCCGACGACCGAGACGCGCGTCGCTCCGCGATCTCGGACGAAGTCGATCGCCCCGAGGACGTCTTGCCACATCGCCGGCACGTCGCGCTCGCCGGCGGAGCAGCCGCCTTGCCCGCCCGGGCAGTACCCGCGGAAGTCGTACGTCAGCACGAGGTACCCGGCGTCCGAGAGGCGCGAGGCGAACGCGAACCACGACGTCTGGTCGGCGGGGCGCATGTGCGACAGCACGACCGCCGACGTTCCATCGCCGAAGAGCCGGCCCTCGAGCTCGATCCCGTCGCTCGACCTGAACGAGATAGCCCGCGAACTCGAGATGTCGACGGGTCGCTCGCCGCCCGAGCATCCCACGGCGACGACCGCGACGACGGCGATGACCATCCAACGGACGCGACGGCTCGGCGAGACGAGACCGCCGAGGCGCGTGACTTGCGGTGCGCGGATCGCCCGGCCAGCGGTGTGCGGATCCCGCACGAGCGTTCTTCGAGCTAGCGGCCCTGCTGGCGGCGCTGCCAGCGGGTCTTCTTCAGCAGCTTCTTGTGCTTCTTCTTCCGCATCTTCTTGCGGCGTTTCTTGACCAGCGACGGCACGCAGCGATCTCCTATTCCGATCCGAACAGGCTCCGGAGGTCCACGCGCTTGGCGCGGAAGGACGCATCCAGACGGACGGACCCCAGTCTAAGCGCCTTGGGACCCTCTGCCACGGGGGAGATCAGCCTGAGCACGCCGTCTTCGGGCGCGTGCTCGAGGTAACCGATCCCGGTGTAGGCACCCGCGCCGTCGGACAGCCCCACGAGCAGACCGGTGAGGTCGGCGGGCTCGAACAGCGGGGGAAGGGCCGGCATGAACACGGTCGGCTTCACCCGGAACCGATGCAGCTCACCGGAGAAGTATCGGCGCATCGATCGCTCTCGTTTCTCGGCCCGCAGGTCCACCGTCGTCGGGACGACCTTGGGATGGACCCCGAGGGGCACGACCTCGGTGGCGAAGAACCGTTGGATCACGCCCAGGAGCGGCAGCAGCTCCTCGCCCCGTTGCAGCCCCACGACCAGGTCGGGGCGGAGCGCTTCTACCTTGTGGTACTTGAGCGTCTGCCCCGTGATCCCGGACACCAACCCGGACGAGTCGACGACGACGAAGTCGGCACCCAGCTGCTTCGCCTGCTCGTGCAGTGAGGCCACGCCGCCCACCACGGGCAGGAGGTGGCCCTGCGCCGAGGTCGAGCCGACGAAGTACAAGGCATCCGGCGTCGCGAGCGGTTCGGGCTCGAGATCCTCCGGGCTCCGAACGATCTTGAGCGAGATCGTTGCCGGTGGCCCGACGGTCTTCTGTCCGATGTCCGCGTCCAGGAGCGCCGCGGGTCGCCCCCCCGCGAGCGCGGCCCCCAGGAGCTCCCGCGACAGGGTGGTCTTCCCGGTATCCATGCCGCCGATCAGGAGCACCGTGTGCTTGGTTCGCACCGCCTGGTCGACGAGCGCCTCGTGCTCGTTCACATCCGCCTCCGGGTTCTCCCACCCGGAGGCCGGTCGCACGCGTGCGTGCGTCTATCCGGCCGGGGAGACCCCCCGCCCGGACAGCCGTCTCTCGGTGGTCTCGATGGTCGTCATGGAGCCCGCGGCTCCGCTCACGAGCTCTCGACGCAGGGAGATGCCAGGCGAGGTGCGGTCACGAGAGCCGGTCGGCGATCGCCTGGAAACACGGCCAGTAGGCCTGCGGGGCGACGTTGTCGTCCATCACGATCACGGCGCGGGTCCTGCCCTGGGCCTGGGCGACGAGCAAGGCCGGGTCGTTGACGTCGGCGATCGACACGGTGTCGACCCCGCGTTCGATCGCGGCCCCCGCGAACCCGTGGTCCGCGAATATCAGGTCGGGCGTGGCGTCGTCGAGCATGCGATCCATCGCGTCCCCGGCGTGGGTGTGCCGAGCGCTGGCCTCGTCCGTCAGCATGGCGACGCCGTCGAGGTAGCGGATCTGCCACGGGTGGGGACGATCCGCGTCGTGCCACGACTCCCCGTCGGCAGGCTCGATGATGGTCGCGCCGCCGACCCGGAGCAGCCGCCCGACCTCGATGTACAGGTGGGCGAGCCCGACCGGGTGACCCGTC
>OBLS010000983.1_pt1 | contig 11230 bp, 10 predicted proteins | sample 1519901 | NCBI WGS metagenome assembly OBLS01 (sample SAMEA3113585, study PRJEB22503) | soil metagenome
GGCCGCCGAACTCCTTGCGCATGGCCGACAGCAGCTTCTCGGCGAAGTCGGCCTCCCCGCGGGAGGAGAACCGCTCGTACAGGGCGGTGGTGAGCACGTGGGCGGGCACGCCCGTCTCCACCGCCGCCGCCACCGTCCAGCGGCCCTCGCCCGAGTCCGACACCCGGCCCGAGAACCCGGCCACCTTGGGGTCCTGGAGCAGGGCGTGGGCGGTCAGGTCGAGCAGCCAGGACCCGATCACGCTGCCCCGGCGCCACAGCTCGGCCACGGCGGCGACGTCGAAGTCGTAGCGGTAGTAGGCGGGGTCGCGCAGCGGCGCCGCCTCGGCGCTGGCCTGCTCGGTGCGCTTGCCCACGTTCGCCTTGGAGAGGATGTTCAGGCCCTCGGCGTAGGCGGCCATGATCCCGTACTCGATCCCGTTGTGGATCATCTTCACGAAGTGGCCGGCCCCGGCGGGCCCGCAGTGGAGGAAGCCGAGCTCCTCGGGCGGCGGGTCGCCCTCGCGGCCCGGGGTCCGCTCGGCTGCCCCCAGCCCGGGGGCCAGGGCCCGGAACAGCGGGTCGAGCCGGGCCACCACCTCGGCCTCGCCGCCGATCATCAGGCAGTAGCCCCGCTCCAGCCCGAACACCCCGCCGCTGGTGCCGACGTCCAGGTAGTGCACGCCCTGGGCGGCCAGCGCCTCGGCCCGGTGGACGTCGTCGCGGTAGTAGGAGTTGCCGCCGTCGATCACCACGTCGCCGGGCTCCATCAGCCCGGCCAGCTCGTCGACGACCCGGCCGGCCACCCCGGCCGGGACCATCACCCAGGCCGCCCGGGGCGCCTCCAGCTTGGCCACCAGGTCCTCCAGGGAGGTGGCGCCGACCGCCCCCTCGCCGGCCAGCTGCTCGACCGCGCCCTGGTTGCGGTCGTAGACGACACACTGGTGACCGGCGCGCAGCAGCCGCCGGACCAGGTTGGCGCCCATCCGGCCGAGGCCGATCATGCCAAGCTGCATGCCGTGCTCCTTCGATTCGGGCCGAGCCAGGATGCTACGCGGCGTCAGCAACTCGAGAAAGCGGGGACCATGACGGACCAGTTCGACGTGATCGTGATCGGTGCCGGCCCGCCGGGCCAGGTGGCCGCCGGGCGCTGCGCCGACGGTGGCCTGGCCGTGGCCCTGGTCGAGCGGGAGCTGGTCGGGGGCGAGTGCTCCTACTGGGCCTGCGTCCCCTCCAAGACCCTGATCCGGCCGGGCGACGTGCTGGCCGCGGCCCGGAGGGTCCCCGGCGCCGCCGAGGCCGTCACCGGCCAGCTCGACCTCGCCGCCGCCTTCGCCCAGCGCGACTACATGACCTCCAGCTGGAGCGACCAGGGGGCGCTGGCCTGGGTCGAGGACGAGGGGATCGAGCTGGTCAGGGGCACCGGCCGGCTCACCGGGGAACGGGCCGTCCAGGTCGAGCTCCCCGACGGCGGCGGCCGGCGGGAGCTGACCGCCCGGCGGGCGGTGGTGCTGGCCACCGGCAGCTCCCCCCAGATCCCGCCCGTGCCCGGCCTGGCCGAGGCGCGACCCTGGGACAACCGCGGCGCGACCGCGGCCACCGAGGTGCCCGGCCGCCTGGTCGTGCTCGGCGGCGGCCCGGTCGGCTGCGAGCTCGCCCAGGCGTTCCGGCGCCTCGGCAGCCAGGAGGTGACGGTGGTGGTGCGGGGCGGGCGCCTGCTGGCCCGCGAGGAGCCGTTCGCCGGGGACGAGGTCAGGGCGGCCTTCGAGGCCGAGGGCATCACCGTGCGCACCCGCACCGACGTCACCGCCGTCCGCCGCGACCACCCGGGCGGCCCGGTGACCGTCACCCTGGGGGACGGGGAGCTGATCGCCGACGAGCTGCTGGTCGCCACCGGGCGCCGGCCCCGGACCGGCGACATCGGCCTGGAGCTGGTCGGCCTTGAGCCCGGCGCCCCGGCCCGGGTCGACCGCCGCCTGCGGGTCGAGGGGGTCGGGGGCGGCTGGCTGTTCGCGGTCGGGGACTGCAACGGCCTCGCCCCCTTCACCCACATGGGCAAGTACCAGGGCCGCCTGGCCGGCGACGTCATCCTGGGCCGCGACGCCACCGACGTTGCCGACCACGGCGTCGTCCCCCGGGTCACCTTCACCGACCCCCAGGTCTGCGCCGTCGGCCCCACCGAGGCCGAGGCCCGCGAGCAGGGCCTGGACGTCACGGTGGTGACCACCCCAACCGGCGACGTGCCCGGCGCCTACACCCTCGGCAACGGCATCGGCGGGACGAGCCAGCTCCTGGTCGACCAGGGCCGCCGGGTGGTGGTCGGCGCCACCTTCACCGGCCCCGGCACCCAGGAGCTGCTCCACTCGGCCACCATCGCCGTGGCCGGCCAGGTCCCCCTGGACCGGCTGTGGCACGCGGTGCCGTCGTTCCCCACCATCAGCGAGGTCTGGCTCCGCCTGCTGGAGTCCTACGGCCTCTGATACGCGGACCGGTTCTCGTGGAATCCTGGTCGGGTCCAACGCGATCGTCACGCCAGGAGATCAACCATGAAGGCCCGTACCGTCGGTGCCGTCCTGCTCGCCGCCGTCCTCGCCGGCTGCACCGTGGCCCAGGAGCCGCGGGCCCGTTCGGCCCCGGCGCCGGTGACCGCCCCCGCCCCCAGCGCCAACGCCAGCGCCCAGGCGGCCGCCGCCGGCGACATCCCCGGCGTCGTCCGCAAGGTCGAGCCGTCGGTGGTCACCATCGCCCACGACCAGGGGACGGGCAGCGGGGTGGTCTGGTCCAAGGACGGGGTGGTGGTCACCAACGCCCACGTGGTCGGGGACGTCGAGCGGGTCGAGGTCGCCTTCTTCGACGGCCGGCGGGCCGACGGCCGGGTCCGGGCCACCGACCCCGACACCGACCTGGCGGTGGTCGACGTCGAGCGCGGCGACCTCCAGCCGGCCACCTTCCAGGAGACCCTCCCGGCGGTCGGCGAGCTGGCCGTGGCCATGGGCAGCCCGCTCGGCTTCCAGAACACCATCACCGCCGGCATCATCTCGGGCCTGCACCGGGAGATCCCCGGCTCGGCCGAGCAGGGCATCCGCTCGCTGGTCGACCTGATCCAGACCGACGCCGCCATCTCACCCGGCAACTCCGGCGGCGCCCTGGTCAACGGGCAGGGCGAGGTGGTCGGCATCAACGTGGCCTACATCCCGCCCGAGCAGGGAGCGGTCGCGATCGGCTTCGCCATCCCCGGGGCGACCGCGGTCGACGTCGTCGGCCAGCTCCTCCGCAACGGCCGGGCCACCCACAGCTACCTCGGCATCCAGCCCGACCAGGTCACCCGCGACGTCGCGGCCGAGCTCGGCCTCGACCAGGCACGAGGGGTGGTGGTGCTCGAGGTGGTCCAGGGCGGCCCGGCCGCCCAGGCCCGCCTCGAGCCCGGTGACGTCATCACCCGCATGGACGACGCCCCGATCGAGACCGTGGAGGACCTGTACGGCGAGCTCCGCCAGCGCAAACCGGGCTCCCAGGCCCGCCTGACCCTCATCCGCAACGGCCGTTCCCAGGAGGCCACCGTCACCCTGGCCGACCGCCCGAACTAGCCGCCGGGCGGGTCAGTACCAGCCGTTGGCCTGCCAGAAGGCCTTGGCCCGGGCGGCGGTGCCGTAGCGGTCGCGGACATAGGCCCGGAACGCCCACAGCTGGCGGCCGCAGTCGGTGGTGGCGTACGCCTGGCCCAGGTAGAGGATCCGGTTGCCGAGCAGCAGCTGGCCGAGCCCGAACGCCGTCGAGGTCGGGTTGTCGGCGGTCGGGAACCCGCTGGACTCGCGCATGATGATCCAGTACTCGGCCGGCGAGGTGCCCGACAGGTCACAGCGCCGCCCCGACCCGTGGATCGACCCGCCCCCGCCCCCGCGGGCGGCCCGCTGCCTGGCCAGCTCCTCCTGCCGGATCAGGCGGCGCAGCTCGGCCGACCGGCTCCGCAGGGCGGCCGCGGCCCCGGCCAGCCTGGCCACCCGGGCGTCCATCTTCCGCTTGGCCTGCTGGCGCACCGCCCGGACCCGCTCCAGCTCCCCGAGCTGGACCCGCACCGTGGCCTCGGCCGCGACCCGGGCCTTCTCGGCCTTGACCATGCCGTCGTGGAGCTGGACGGCCCGCTTGCGCGCCACCTCCAACCGGCTCAGCACGTCCTGGTCGGCGCTGATCACATAGCTCAAGGTGACCGCCCGCTCCACCAGGTCGCGCAGGTCGTTCGCCTGGACCATCACGGCCAGCCCGGTCACCCGGCCGGTCATGTAGGCCCCCCGGACCTGCTCGGCCAGCCGCGCCTCCTGTCGCCCGACCTCGTCGGTCGCCGCCTCCAGGGCGACCATCGCGTCCGCCCGCCGCCGCCGCGCCGCCGCCAGCTGCTCGGTCGCCACCACCAGCCGTCGCCTGGCCCCCGCCACCGCCTGGTCGGCCGCGGCCAGCGCCGCCGCCACCGCCCCGGCATCCGCCTTCGCGTCCCGCAGCACCGACTCCACCGCACCCAGCCGTCGCCGGGTCTTGTCCAGCTCGTCCCGCTCGTCCCCGGCCACCGGATGGGGGAGCAGCAGCAACGCCATCACCACCGCCACCAGCCCGACCACCCTCGACCGCTCAGACATGATCAAGCCGTTTCATCAGATCGACTGGATTTTCCGAGTTACTGTACCGCGCAGCCCCAACCAACCGGCAATCCACGCTGTCGCCGGGGAAGCTGGGGGAGTCGTGACCGCCCGAGTCGCTGGGGGCGCTGGGGCCGCCGGGGCGGTCAGTCGTCGAGGAGGGCGGCGAGCTCCTTGCAGCGCGGGCAGACCGGGAACCGGGACGGGTCACGAACCGGCTGGAACCGGTGGCCGCAGAGGGCGGTGACGGTGCCGCCGAGCACGGCCGCCTTGGCGATCTCGTCCTTGCGGGCGTAGTGGGCGTAGCCGTCGTCCTCGCCGGTATCGGCGTCGGACTCGATCGGGCGGGTCTCGGTGCTCGGCATCGTCGGCTCCTCGGCAGGCGCTTGCGCCCGCCATTCTGCGCCGATTCCCCCCGCCCGCGCACCCCGGACCCACCGTGAGCGGCCGGACCGCCGTGAGCACGAACCCCGGACGCATGGTGAACGGGCGGACCGCCGTTGGCGCGCATGGTGGAAGCCGGGTCAGCGGCCGGTGGAGGAGAAGTGCTGGTAGTCGCGGGAGCCGGACCAGTAGCCACCCCAGCGCCAGCCGGCGGCGGCGAACGCCCGCACGACCACGTCGTTGGCGTGGATCATCCCGGCGGCCCGGCGGGCCCGGTTGGCGTACGGGCGGCCGGCCGGCGGCGACACCCGCCCGCCGCGGGTCACGTACGGGTTGCGCAGCGGGTTGAGGTCGATCGCGCGACCGAAGGCGTGCTCCGACCAGCTGCTGGAGCCCGACACCCGGCGGCAGTTGAACCCCGAGGTGTTGTTGGCCGCCATCGACCGGTCGTCGTCGGCCCGGTAGGCGTCGACCAGCTTCAGCCGCTGGATCGGGTAGCGCGCCGTGAACAGCTTGCCCAGCACGACCAGGATCCGCCGGGCGTGGTCGCGGTGGACGATCAGCTCGCCCTGGTGGACCCGCTTGTCGAAGCCCCAGTAGTCGGCCCGCAGCAGCCGCAGCTCCACCGGCCCCACCGGGCACCCCCGGCGCCACGAGTACCGCACCCGCTTCCGGACCGCGTCACGCCCGGTCACGATGCTCCCCCGGAACCGCGGCGCGGCCTGCACCGAGACCGGATCCTGGCCTCCGGGCGCCGCCTGGCCCGCCGAACCAGCCTGGCCCCCGGGCGCCGCCTGGCCTTCGGGCGCCGCCTGGTCCCCGGGCGCGGCCTGGTCCCCAGGCGCGGACTCGACCCGGGTGGTGGACCCGGACTTCACGGCCGTGCCGTCGCCGGCGCCTGGCGGGGCTGCGCCGCCCGACCCACCGTTGGCGGTCCCGCACCCGGCCATGGCGAGGCAGGCGAGGATCAGCAGCGGCGGCAGGCAGCGCTTCAGCGGCGGCAGGGTTGGCTTCATAGGTTGTTGTCTCGTCCCCGTGGCCCTCCCTCTTGAGCGCCGGGCGGCGGCGTATGGTGAGGCCTGTCCCTTCCAGGCTGAAGGAGCCTACCTGCGCACGCGCGGCCTCGGACCCGACTTCGCCAGATTGTGGACAGCCAACGCCGTGTCCAACCTGGGCGACGGCGTCACCCTGGTCGCGGGGCCGCTGCTGGCCGCGTCGCTGACCCGCGACCCGCGGCTGGTGGCCGGCCTGGCGGTCGCCCAGCGGCTCCCGTGGCTGCTGTTCTCGCTGGTCAGCGGGGCGCTGGTCGACCGGCTGGACCGTCGCCTGCTGATGGTACGGGTCGACGCGGCGCGCTCTGTGGCCGTCGGGCTGCTCGGGGTGGCCGTGCTCGCCGACGCCGCCACCCTGCCGCTGCTGTACGCGGTCTTCTTCGCCCTCGGCACCGCCGAGACCCTGTTCGACAACGCCGCCGTCTCGATCCTGCCCTCGGTCGTCCCCAGGGAGCAGCTGGCCAGGGCCAACGGCCGCCTCCTCGGGGTCCAGATGGTGGCCAACGAGCTGGTCGCCCCGCCGTTGGGCGGGCTGCTGTTCGCGACCGCCGCCGCGGTGCCGTTCCTGCTCGACGCGGGATCGTTCGCGGCCGCGGCCGCCCTGGTCGCGGCCATGAGCGGCCGGTTCCGGGTCGAGCGGCCCGAGGGCACCGCCCCGACCACCCTCCGGAGCGAGATCGCCGAGGGCGTGCGCTGGCTGGCCCGGCACCGGCTGCTGCGCATCCTGGCCGTGGCCATCGCGCTGATGAACCTGACCCTGTCGGCCACCCTGTCGATCTCGGTCCTCTACGCCCAGGAGCGGCTGGGGCTCGGCTCGGTCGGCTACGGCCTGCTGCTCTCCTCGATGGCCGTCGGCGGGATCTCGGCCAGCCTGGTCGCCGAGCGGGTCATCGGCTGGCTCGGCCCGGCCACCACCATGCGGCTCGGCCTGGTCATCGAGTCCTCGACCCACCTCGTGCTGGCCCTGGCCCGCAGCCCGTTCCTGGTCGGGGTGATCTTCGCCCTGTTCGGCTTCCACGCCATGACCTGGAGCGTGATCAGCGTGTCGCTGCGCCAGGAGCTGATCCCGGCCCGGCTGCTCGGCCGGGTCAACAGCGCCTACGCCCTGTTCGGCTTCGGCTCGCTGTCGCTCGGCGCCATCGCCGGCGGGGTGCTGGCCGCCCGCTACGGGCTGACCGCGCCCTTCTGGTGCAGCTTCGCCGCCATGACCGTGCTCACCCTGGCCTGCTGGCCGATCCTCAGCGCCCGGGCCGTGGCCCAGGCCCGCGCCCAGGCGGCCACCGGCCGAGACGGCCCATGAAGCTCCCACCGGAGGAGCCGGCGGCCGGCCCCTGGCGGGTCGAGCCCATCGCCGACGTGGCGGGCACGCTGCTCGGCCGGCCTCCGGCGCCGGACGGCCGGCCCGTGATCCTCGCCGTCGACGGCCGTGGCTCCAGCGGCAAGACCAGCCTGTCCCGGCGGCTCGCCGAGGCGGTCCCGGGGTCGGCCGTCGTCCACACCGACGACATCGCCTGGTGGCACGTCGCCGCTCGCCCACGGGCCGCGGACCGAGCTGGTCGTGGCCGACCCGCCGCCCGTGCTCAGGCGTTGACGTTGGCCATGTGCTCGGCGGTGTAGCGCTCGCCGGCCGCCGACCCCTTGGGCGTGACCTCCTCGATCGCGGCCAGGTCCCCGGCGGTGAGCTCGACCTCCAGGGCGACGGCGTTCTCCTCCAGGTAGCTGCGGCGCTTGGTCCCGGGGATGGGCACCACGTCGCCGCCCTGGGCCAGCACCCAGGCGATCGCCAGCTGGCTCGGGGTGATCCCCTTGCCGGCGGCCAGCTCCCGCACCCGCGCCACCAGCTCAAGGTTGCGGTCGAAGTTCTCCCCGGTGAACCGCGGGTGGTTGCGCCGGAAGTCGTCGGCGCCGAAGTCGTCGGGGCTGGTGATCCGCCCCGACAGGAACCCCCGCCCGAGCGGGCTGTAGGCGACCACCCCGATCCCCAGCTCGCGCAGGGTCCCCAGCAGCTCGTCCTCCAGGTCGCGGGTGAACAGCGACCACTCGTACTGCCCGGCGCTGATCGGGTGCACGGCATGGGCCCGCCGCACCGTCGCCGGTGCCGCCTCGGAGATCCCCAGGTGCCGCACCTTCCCGGCCGCGACCAGCTCGGCCATCGCCCCCCAGGTCTCCTCGACCGGCACCGACCGGTCCACCCGGTGCTGGTAGTACAGGTCGATGTGGTCGACCCCGAGCCGCTCCAGCGACGCGTCGCAGGCCCGCCGCACGTACTCCGGCTCCCCGTTGACCCGGATGAAGCTGCCGTCCTCGCGCCGCTGGTTCCCGAACTTGGTCGCCAGCACGACCTCGTCCCGCCGGCCGGCGATCGCCCGGCCGACGAGCCGCTCGTTGGTGAACGGCCCGTACATGTCGGCGGTGTCCAGGAAGGTCATCCCCAGGTCCAGCGCCCGGTGCACGGTGGCGACCGACTCCCGCTCGTCCGCCGGCCCGTAGGACTGGCTCATCCCCATGCACCCCAGCCCCAGCGCCGACACCACCAGCCCCTGGCCGAGCGTCCGCTGTTCCGTGCGCATCGGGGCTAGGACTGGAACCGGGTCTGGGCGCGGAGGACGTCGTGGTGGCGTTCCTCCAGGACCTCCTTGTCGCGGACGACCAGGACCGGGCAGGCCGAGAGCTGGGTCAGCTTGTTGGCGACGCTGCCGATCAGCAGCCCGCCCAGGGCGGAGTGGCCGTGGGAGCCGACCACGATCAGGCTGGCACCCAGCTCACGGGCGTGCTCGAGGATGGCCCCGGCCGGGGAGCCTCCGGTGCTGGGCCGGACGGCCCCCTCAGCGGTCACCCCGGCGCCCTTGAGCTCCTCGACGATGCCGTCGACCAGCGCCTGGGCCTCCTCGGCGGTGTCGCCCTGGACGGTTGGCGGGACGGGATAGAAGAGCTCGCGGACGTGGAGGACGTGGACGGAGCCCCCGCCGGCGCGGGCCAGCTCGACGGTGGCTGGGACGGCCTTGCGACTGTGCTCCGACTCGTCGACGGCGAGCAGCAGCTTCTCGAGCATCGAGCACCTCCAATAGGTCGGCGGCCAGATACCTTACCGCCCAATGGTGCCGGCAACCCTGCGACGCCCAACTGCCCCGCGGTGGCATGGGACAATGGCGGACCTGCCGTCTGGAACGTACCTAATGGAAGGCCACTGGCCCCTCGATCAGGGACCGCCGTCCCAGACCTTGGCGCCGTCTGATCCGTCGCTGTTGGGGAGATGGCTGCCGATTGTTTGTTCTGTGCGGTCCAGTACGGTCTGGCCAGGTCAGGTTGGGCCGGGATTCTGTTGAGCTGGTCTGGTTCGGTGTAGTAGGGCCTGGTGAACAGCCGACCGTGAGTCTCACGCGGGACTGGGTGGTCAGAAGGCCAAGCGGGGGAGCCCGGGTGGAGGCGGGATGCCAGGGTCATCGGGGCCGTGGCCTGTAACGCCAGTTCGTCCGGTTACGCCTACATGGTAGGAACTGGCCGCCTCGGCGGCGTGTCCCGTACGAGCGCGCCGTCTTGAGGCTCCCAGGCCACGATTGGGTCCTGGCTCTTGGAAGACTCGACGGGAGGAAGTCCTGATGCGACGAGGCATCATGCTGGCCGGCCTCGCCCTCCTGGCAGCGCTGGTGTTGGCAGCGCCGGCGGGGGCGATCACCTACGGCACGCCCGACGGCGACGGCCATCCGCAGGTCGGCGCCCTGCTGGCCCCGCAGGCCTACGCCGACGGCACCTGGGCGGCCTGCTCGGGCACACTCATCGCCCCGACGGTCTTCCTCACCGCCGCCCACTGCGACCTGGAGGTCGACCGCGTCGCCGTCACCTTCGACACCACCTATGACCCGGCGACCGGGACCGAGTACTGGGGCACCTGGCACGCCGACCCCAACTACACCCAGGCCCAGAACGACCCCCACGACATCGCCGTCGTCGTCCTCGACCAGCCGGTGACCGGGATCACCCCGGCCCAGCTTCCGGCGGCCGGGTCGCTGGACGACCTGCGGGTCGGGACCCGATTCACCTCGGTCGGCTACGGTGCCCAGTCGGTGACCATCGACCACGGCCCCAGCTTCCACTACGCCGACGTCCGCTATGTCGCCACCGGTACGCTGCTGGCCGTCAACCCGAGCTGGCTGTGGATCTCGATGAACCCGGCCCGGGGGGACGGCGGCACCTGCTATGGCGACTCGGGAGGGCCGAACTTCCTGGGTGCCGGGGAGTCGGAGACCAACATCGTGGCCGCCATCACCATCACCGGCGACGCCATGTGCCGGGCCACCAACGTCGACTACCGCCTGGACACCCCGTCGGCGCGGGCATTCCTCAGCCAGTACGTCACCCTTCCCTAGGGATCGCTGGACCTGCAGCTCACGACCAGCCGCGACGTGGATCTTGTCGTGGGCCACTGGTTAGGAGATGACTGCCCATCCTCTGTTTTCTCCGGTTCAGCAGGGTCTGGACAGGTCAGGTTGGCGGTGGATTCTGCCTGTTGGCGGTAACGCCCCGTGGACCGGGTTGTGATCTCCACCTCCAGCCCGGTCCGGGTGCGGCCCCTGGGGCCTTCTTCCCAGGGGCCGCTTGCCTCAGAACAGCCCACCGCGGTTTGGTCGCCACCCTGCGATGTAACGCTGACAGCGTTGGTGGCGCTGTTAGGTAGGTCGGTGGTGGGATGCTCCCTTGCCGCCCGCATCCCCGGAAGCCATCGACTCTCCGAGGACCGGGCTACCCCGAGCAGCTCGATCCAGGCCACGGCCCTGGGGAAGGGGACGTCCCCAGGGTCGTGGCGTTCCCAGACGTAGCTGCTGTCGCGGACGGCACCGCCTAGGCTGCGACCCAATGCTCCGGCCATGGTGGCGGCATGATGGTTGGGTGCCTGAGGTCGACGATGGACAGCTCGTGGCCTCCGCCGGCTACGGGCGGTGCATCGGCTGCTGGAGGCCGAGCAGCACCTCGACAAGCGCGAACCGCGACGTAACGGCTGATGGCCTACAAGCGCTCGAGCTAGCGCTACGTGTGACGAACTGGCCGGGGCGTCCGCCTGTTGGAGATAACGCCAGCCCGGCTGTTGGCCTTCTTCCGAAGGTCGATGGGCGGCGTGCATTCTACCCTGCGCCCCGGGACGCCCATCGACTCCGCAGGCCGAACGAGGGCGTGAAGTGGGGTCGAC
>OBLS010000984.1_pt1 | contig 11224 bp, 15 predicted proteins | sample 1519901 | NCBI WGS metagenome assembly OBLS01 (sample SAMEA3113585, study PRJEB22503) | soil metagenome
CCACGCCGCCGGTCACGAAGGTGATCGACCCCGCAGGACGCAGGCGGTGGATGGCATACCGGGCACAGGTCCAGCTGCCGAAGAACTTGCCGTCCATGAACGAGCGGGCCGTCGGAAGGTCTTGATCCATGAACGCGCCCGGCTTGCCGGATGAGGCAGTCACCCCAGGAGGTGGTCGAGCTCACCCACGGTTGCCGCTGCACCGACTCGTGGTCGGTGATGTCGACGTCGGCGGCCTGTACCCCGGGGATGGATTCGCGTTGGGCGAGCGGCCGCCGGCCGGCCGCGACCACCTCTGCGCCCAGTGCCGCGGTCGCCCGCACGGTTGCCAGACCAATTCCGCTGGTGCCACCCACGATCACAACCCGCTGACCTTCCATGGTCGTCACGGCGACACCTCCAGGATCGCCTTGCCCCGCACCTTGCGCCCGAGCAGCGCCGCGGCGGCGTCGGCAGCCTTCTCCCATGGCCCGCGCCAGTCGATTTGGACATCGAGCTCTCCGGCGGTGACGAGCCCGACCAGGAACGCGAGGTCCGGGCCGAAGCCTGGGCCGATGGCAAAGGCCTCGATGCGGGTGTCACCACCGCGGAGGCGTGCCTGCTCGAAGTCGATCGTGGTTGGCTCCAACGACGCCATGCCGACACTCTGCACCGAGCCGCCCGGCTCGAGCAGCGCGTACACGTCGGCGAGGGTGCGACCACCCACGTTGTCAAGGGCTCCATACACCAGCTGGGAGATGGGGGCCACACCGACCACCACCTCGGCAGCGCCGAGGGTCGACAGTCCTTCACCACGCTCGGGGCTGCCCACGGAAGCCACGACGTGTGCGCCCGCGCGGGCCGCAAGCTGCACGGCGAAGCGTCCCACCCCACCGGACGCGCCCGTGATGAGCACCCTGCGACCGACCAGCGAGCCGAGCCGGCGCAACGCTCGCAACGCGGTCACGCCGGCCACGGGGATCGCCGCGGCGACGTCCAGCTCGACCACGTCGGGTACCACCGCGAGCTCCGCGGTGTCGATTGCCCGCAGCTCGGCCCACGCGCCCGACCAGCCGAACGTCACCACCCGTGTGCCCGCCGGCGGACCGGAACCGTCCGGGGCGGCGGCGAGGACAACGCCCGATGCGTCGAATCCCGGCACGGCGCCGGGCGCCTGACGATCCCGGAGGAACGCCACGTCGGCAAAGTTGAGCGAGACCGCCGCCACCCTGATCAGCGCCTCCGAGGGGCGGGGATCAGGCTCGGGGACGTCGCCCAGTTGGAGGCCTTGGGGAGCGTCGGGATTGTGGACGAGTGCTCGCATCGGCGCTCACCGCCCGGATCCGAGTTGGGCCGGTGTCGACATGACCGCTTCACCAGGTTCAAGGGGACTGAATGGTCCCGGACCAATTGGTCTCTTATAATCCCAGTGAGACGACCTGTCAACAGGTCGGGGACCGATCGGTCCGTATCGTGTCGGACGAGGAGGTACCGGATGGCACGCAAGCCCGCCCCCGGGACGCGGGACCGCATCCTGGACCACGCCATCCGTCTGTTCCAGGAGCGCGGCCCCAGAGCCGTGGGAACACAACAGATCATCGATGCGTGCGGGTGTGGAAAGAAGCTGCTGTACCGCGAGTTCGCCAGCAAGGACGATCTCGTCGTCGCGTATCTCGAGCGCTGCCAACGAGAGTGGAGCGCCATCATGGACGAGGCGACACAACCGTACGCTGGCGATCCGGCTAGGCAACTCGTGGCACTGGTGCAAGCCGTGGCCAGCCAGGTCACCGCAACGGACTATTCCGGCTGCCCGTTCCGCACCGCCTATTCCCAGTACCCGGATGACGCCCATCCCGCCAACCGAGTGGCCGTCCGCCACGTCAGGGATCTACGCGCCCGGCTGCACACCTTGGCTCGGCGAGCCGGCGCGCCGGACCCGAATGCGTTGGCCGACCGCCTCATGCTGATCATCGACGGCCTCTACATCAACGGCTCCATGCTCGGTCGCAATGGCGCCGCCACGGCGGCGGTCGCGCTCGCCGACGAACTCGTCGGCAATTCCGTCTAGGCCACCAGTTCGTCCCCGGCCGAGGGGACGTGATGCGGGGGATGCCGACCGCCGGGCTCGAACAGGCCAGGTGGCCGCGCGTCGCCGGGGCGCCGCGCCCCGTGCTGCGGCCGCTGCTCAAGCGCGACTACGCCGGCTTTCCGGGGCAACCAATCCGTCCGACTGGTCCTGCCGGCGACCGCGTCAGCACCGCTGATCCTGAAATCCGCGACTCCGCCTACCGCCCGCCGCAGTTCGTCACCCGCGTCCATGGTTCCCATCTGGCCCTTGATGGGGCGTGTTCACCGTCGTACCTCGAGGTGTGGTTGGCGCCGCTCGGCACCCATGCGCTGTTGGGCGTTGCCGACGAGGACCACATGGGGCGCAATCGTCGACCTGAGCGATGTGCTCGGAGCCACCGGAAGTCGACTCGGCGACAGGGTGCGCGAGACACCGAGCTGGAACCGGCGGTTCGCGCTCGTGGGCGAGTTCCTCCTCCGACGCCTCGACGACGGACGCCGACCGCGATGCTCGAGATCGTCGACGCCGACGAACTCCTGTGACCCGCCCGCCGTCGGTCGGGTAACAGTGGTACCAACAGGCCAAATGGCGCCGGTTCCGAACTCGCCGCGAACCGGCGACGAGAATGGGGCGACGCGGTCGCGCAGCTTCTCTAGTCACCGAGGCTGGTGAGTGTCCTGCGCAGAAGTGATGCCAACTCGCGCTGCTGCCGTGCTGAGAGGGCACTGAGCAGTGCCCTCTCAACGTCCAGGTGTCCCGGGACCACCTCTTCGACCTTGTCGAAGCCCGCACTCGTTAGCCGGACGATGACCTTGCGGCGGTCACCGGCTCGCGCCCGCTCGACTAATCCCCTCGCCTCGAGCCGGTCGATGCGGTTCGTGATGGCGCCGGTCGTGACCATCGTCTGGCGAACCAGGTTCCCGGCCGTCAGTTCGTAGGGCTCACCCGACCGACGGAGGGTCGCCAGGACGTCGTACATCCACGCCTCGATGCCGTGGCGTGCGAAGTTCACCGCGAGGCGCCGGTCGACGAGGCGCGACAGCCGCGACACACGGCCGATCACCTCGATGGGTGAGACGTCGAGGTCGGTGCGGACGGTCCGCCACTGTTGGACGATGCTGTCGACGGCATCCATATCTCAACATTAAGATACTAAACGTGAAGATGTATCGCACGGTGCTGCTGACGGTTCTGGCGCCGATCTCGTGGGGCACGACGTACGTGACGATCACCGAGCTCGCGCCGGATGGGCGCCCGCTGTTTGTCGCCGCAATCCGCGTGCTCCCGGCGGCGCTGGTCCTCCTGCTAGTGGGCACGCTTCGGCAGCCATGGCGCCCGCATGGATCGGACTGGTGGCGAACGGCTGCCCTGTCCGTCTGCAACTTCAGTGCGTTCTTCCCGCTGCTGATCGTCGCTGTCTACCGCCTGCCGGGCGGGGTTGCCGCTGCCGCAGGTGGCCTCCAACCGCTTCTCGTTGCGGGGCTCTCGGTGCCCCTCGCCAACCGCCGACCGACTGCCCGCGAGCTAGTAGTCGGTGCGATCGCCGCCGTCGGCGTCGCAGTGGTCGTCGTCCGGCCCGGCGCCGACGTCGACGCCCTCGGGGTCGCCGCGGCAGTCGCGGCCAACGTGTCGTTCGCGGCCGGCGTCGTGCTCACCAAGCGCTGGCCGTCTCCGTCCCGGCGGCTGGCGGCAACCGGGTGGCAGCTCCTCTTCGGCGGCGCGCTGCTCGTGCCGCTCGCGGCTGCCATCGAGGGCGCACCACCGGGTCTGACCGCCACCAATGTCGCAGGGCTGGGCTACCTGACGCTCGTCGCCACGGCCATCGCCTTCGTCGTGTGGTTCAGCGGGATCGAACGCCTGCCTGCCCCAGCCCCGCCGCTCCTCGGGCTCGCCGCACCCGTGACCGGCGCCGTGCTCGGCTGGCTCCTCCTAGGGCAGTCCCTCTCTCCGGCACAACTTGTCGGCTTCGCCGTCACGCTCGCAACCATCGCCTACGCCGCCCGATCGGCGGCCGAGCCCGCACGCCCGCGTTCAGCGTCACCGACGGATGGTCCGACGCCGTCGCACGATCCGATCCCCGTTGGTGCGTTGCCGATGGCGTGGTCAGACAGCCGCTCGCCAGGCGTGCGAGTGGATCACCACCCTTCGCCCCACGCGGCACCCTGTCGCGCGGCCTCGGAATGACGTCATGCGGCACCAAAGGCGGCTCGACGGTCCGTCGACACCGAGACTCAGGGCGGGCCTGTGGCGGGCCCTTGCCCCGGCAGTAGAACCGAAGTCATGTTCGGTGAGGACCGTCCGACGGCACCCGCACAGCGAGCTAGCCACTACCACTGTCGACGATTGCGGCGACGGGCACGGTGAGACGCCGCTGCCCGTGCCCGTGCTTCGATCCAGCGTGACGTCGGCGAACCCGACGGCCGCCAGGCTATCCGTTCGGTCGAGCTGGAGGGCAGCACGACTACCGATCGCATGACAGGTTTTCCGTAGCCGGTGGCCGCGGTGCCGATTGTTTGTACCGTGCCCGGTCACCAGGCTCCCGGCTGGCGGGCTGACCTTGCGCCTGGCAAGTGACAAGTACTCCGAAAGGCGGGCAAATCGGCATTTCGGCGCCGGACGGCGCTGTCGCTGGGTGTATGCGGAGAGGTTCGGCGTCCATCGGTGGCCGACCCGGCGGCGGCCGATGAGACCGCCCACACCTGCGAGATGACAAGCACCTCGTGATCCGTCCCGACGGTCGGACACCGCGCACTTCGGCTCTTCCTGACGCGCTCGTGACGTGGGTCGACCGGCGACGCGGTTCCAACCTGGGATTGACCGCTCCCGCCGTTCAGGGTGGAGTTGCGACCGCGTCGAGGCAGGCCTGCACGAACGCGTTCACCTCGGCGCGTTGGTCGTCCCGGCGCCATGCGATCGAGAGATGGGCTGGGGCGAGACCGTCGACGGGGACCCACGTGATGCCCGGACGGGCGTAGATGACTGCGTTGCCTTCGGCCATCAGGTGCGCCGCTGCGCCGGAGGCGACGATCTCGTAGGTCTCGTCGGCCGTGGTGACCTCGGCGGCGATCTTGGCCGGCTGGCCGGCTCGTTGGTCGATGGCGATCCAAAAGTCCCGAAGTGGACCGGCGGATTCAGGGAGTGCCAGGAGCGGTTCGTCGGCGATGTCGGCAAAGGTGACCGACGAGCGGCCGGCGAGGGGGTGCTTGGTGCTGAGTGCGAGCACTCGCCGCTCGGTGACGAGGATTTCGTAGGCGATGTCGTCGGCGTCGATCGGCAGCCAGAGGAAGGCGGCGTCGGTGACGCGGTCGCGCAGGCCGGCGGTGGGGTCGCCCCATCCGTAGGATCGCAGTTCGACCCGCCAGCCGGGCTGGCGTACTGCGAACTTGTCGATGACGCCGGGGTAGAGGGCGCGGCCGATCGACGTGAGCGTTCCGACCCGGAGCACGCGGGTATCCCGCGCCGCGGCCTCGGTGACGGTGGCCGTGGTGCCGTCCCACGACTCCAGCAGTACACGAGATGATGCAAGCAGCGCCTCCCCGGCCTCGGTGAGCTTGACCTCTCGACGGTTGCGTTGAAGCAGTTGGGCGTGCAGCGCCGTCTCCAGTCCCTGGATCTGCTTGCTGAGTGCCGGTTGGGAGAGGTGTAGGCGGCGGGCGGCACGCGTGAAGTTGAGTTCCTCGGCGACAGCGACGAAGTAGCGCAGGTCCCGTAGATGGACGTCCATAGCCGATCGCGATCAAAGCATGTATTGGACGCGGCGCGCGACACCGCTGGATCCTCGGACCGATGGACCTGCAACTCGCCGGTCACCGGGTGGTGGTCACCGGTTCCAGCAGCGGGCTCGGCGAAGCGATCGCCCGTCGGCTCAGCGCTGAAGGTGCGGCGGTGGTTGTTCACGGACGACGCGCCGAAGCGGTGCACGCGGTCGTCGAATCGATCCGTGCCGAGGGCGGCGAGGCGATTGCTGCGCTGGCCAACCTGGCCGACGCGACGGAGTGCACGGAGTTCGTCTCCGCCGCCCAGGCGGCGGGCCCGGTCGACATTCTGATCAACAACGCGGGCGCCTACGCGAACCGCAGTTGGGAGGATGCCAGCCCCGAGGACTGGCTGGAGCTGTACGCCATCAACGTCGCCGCGGTCGTTCGGTGCGTGCAGGGGTTCGTGCCGGGCATGCGCGGCGGTGGGTGGGGCCGGATCATCCAGATCGGCACGGGCGAGGCGATCAACCCGTTCCCCACGATGCCCGACTACGCCGCCACGAAGGCGGCGCTGCTGAACCTCACCGTGTCACTGTCGAAGCACCTGGCTCGCAGCGGCATCACCGTCAACACCGTCAGCCCCGGCATCGTCGTCACCCCGGGCGTCGAACAGTTCTACCGGCAGGAGGCGTCGCGGCGAGGTTGGGGGTCGGACTGGGAAGCCATCGAAGCCGGTGTGCAAGCCGAGATCCTCCACAACCCGGTCGGCCGGCTCGGCCGGCCGTCTGAAATCGCCGACCTCGTCGCCTTCGTTGCCAGCCCGCTCGCGGGCTACATCAACGGCGCCAACCTGCGCATCGACGGTGGCAGCACCGCGGTCATATGACTGATGGCTATGACAGCATGCCTTGGACAACCGGGCGAGGCGCCGCTCAACATCGACGCGTGAGGTACCGGCTGTTTGGTGCCAGCGGCCTTAGGGTGTCGGAACTGTTCTTGGGGACGATGACCTTCGGTGAGGACTGGGGCTGGGGGACGCCGCCGGAGGAGTGCCGGCGCATCTTCGACGCCTACGCCGACGCCGGAGGCAACGTTATCGACACGGCCGTGAACTACACCGACGGGGCCAGCGAGCGAATCGTGGGTGAGCTGCTGGGCTCCCAGCGGGACCACTTCGTGGTGTCGACCAAGTTCACGCTCTCGACCGATCGCGATGACCCGAACGCGTCGGGGAGCCACCGCAAGAACCTGACCCGCTCCCTCGAGCTGAGCCTGCGACGACTCGGCACCGACCGCATCGACGTCTACTGGGTGCACATCTGGGACCCGAACACCCCCATCGAGGAGACGATGCGGGCCCTTGACGACGCGGTGCGCGCCGGCAAGGTCCTCTACATCGGCGTGTCCGACACCCCGGCCTGGGTTGTCTCTCGGGCCAACACGCTGGCCGACTGGCGGGGCTGGAGCCCACTGGTGGGTATCCAGGCACCCTACAGCCTGACTCAGCGCGACATCGAGCGGGAGCTGCTCCCGATGGCGGAGTCAACGGCCATGTCGCTGGCGGCCTGGTCGCCACTGGCGGGCGGGATCCTGTCGGGCAAGTTCACACGCGGCGACATCGCGGGAGCGAGTCGAGTCGCCGCCGGCACGATTAGCGAACGCGACCTCGCCATCGCCCGAGTCGTCCAAGACGTGGCCGACGACCTCGGCGTCACCTCATCGCAGGTGGCGATCGCGTGGACGACGGCACGCAGCCCGGCGGTGAATCCCATCGTCGGCGCCCGGCGGCTAGATCAGCTCGTCGACAACCTCGGTGCCGTCGACTGCCAACTCGACGCCGAGTCGCTGCGACGGCTCGACGACGCCAGCGCCATCAGCCTCGGGTTCCCCCACGACTTCATCCGCGACACCGCAAGCTTCGTCTACGGAGCCGCCGGAGAACGTGTCCTCACGCGAAGGAGCCGACCATGACCTACCGGATCGACCGCATCGCCGGCCAAGTCATGCCGGTCAACTCGTTCGTCGTCCACGGACCCGACGGCCTCGTCGTGGTCGACGGCATGCTGACCACCTCCGACGCCGCGCTCGTCCGTCAGGCCATCGACGACGCCGACGTTCCACTCGCCGGAGTGGTCATCACCCACCCCCATCCCGATCACTACGCCGGGCTCACCCACATCGTCGGCCATCACGAGCTGCCGATCATCGCCACCAGCGAGGTCGCCGCGGTGATCCGGCGCGACGACGAAACCAAGGACGCGATCGTCGGCCCGATGATGGGACCAGAGTGGCCCAAACGGCGTCTGTTCCCCAACCACACGGTCGGCGATGGCGACACGGTCACCCTCGGCGAGCTCACGTTGCGCGTCCGCTCGCTCGGTCCCGGCGAGTCCTTCGCCGACACCATCTGGGAGCTCGACGACGCCACCCTGTTCGTCGGTGACGTCGCGTACAACGGGATGCACGCCTACCTGGCCGATGGACAATGGGCGCACTGGCTCGAAGTCATCGACCGACTCGACCACGACCTGCCCTCCACAGCAACCCTGTATGTCGGCCACGGACCACCCGGCGCCAAGGACCTGCTCGCAGCACAGCGCCGGTACATCGAAACGTTCGTCGAGGCCGTACAGCGGCACGCCACCGCAGTCGCCGACGGTAACCACCGCCCAGTACTCGACGAGCTGCGCAGAATCGTCACCAGCGAGGACCTGTTGTTCCTCGCCGACCTCAGTATCTCCCCCACCCTGGTCCAGCTGACCACCGACAGCTGACCTCCACCCACCCCTGACGGCGATGATCCAACGGATGACCCTGAGCCCGCATTGGGGGCGCCGAACGGCGCGGCCACCGCCTGCGAACGGATCAAGCACACTCCAACCCCTCACCAGTACGACTACTACTTCACCCGCATCGCTGTCGCCGCCTTCTCGACCCTTCTGCCCTTCGGCCTCCTCGGCGCACTCCCCTTCGGCCTCCTCGGCGCACTCCCTTCCACCGACCCTGGTGGTGTGCGACTACGTGGAGTTGCTGTACACGTCGTTCCGTGAGCAGCGCGGTCGCTGGACCTCACACGGCGTTTGCGCTGCTCGTTCCCTGGTGCAGGCGGTGTCTTGACGTGAGGAGATGTCATGGCTGTGGTCGAGCTGACCGGGGTTCCCTTCGACGGCTACGGACGAACAGGAAACCAGGCCCTCGCCTTGTGTTGCCTCAGCCTCATGGTCGTCGTGCTGGCCGTGACGAGCGTCAACATCGCCGTCCCGTCGCTCCAGCGGCGACCTCGACACAGGTGCCACTGAGCTGATCTGGATCATCGACATCTTGCCCTCGTCTTCGTCGGCACGCTGCTCCCCGCCGGTGTGCTCGGCGACCGATTCGGACGCAAGGGCGCGCTCGTGTGGGGTCTCGGACTGTTCGGCGCCGGCGCGCTCTTCGCCGGCGTGTCCACCAGCACCGGGCACGTGATAGGGGCCCGAGCCGTGATGGGCGTGGCCACCGGTTTCGTGATGCCGGCGACCCTGTCGATCATCACGACCGTCTTTCCACCCGCCGACTCGAGGCCGTCCGCGGCGACCCATCAACCGACCAGACGGCCGGGGTTCGCCGCGGCCACTGGCGGCCGCGCGCACTAAACCGACTGCAAGGAGATCCAATGCCCGCGTACGCACTATTCGACAACGTCCACGTCACTGACCCAGATGCGCTGAACCAGTACAAGGCCGGGGTTCTGCCCGTCGTCGAACGCTTCGGCGGCCAGTACGTCGTCATGGGTGGCGAGTGGGAGACCCTGGAAGGTGACTGGTCCCCCACATATCCAGTCATGATCGAGTTCCCCGACATGGCCGCCGCCCGAGCCTGGTATCACTCCGATGACTACCGTCCCCTCCGCGACCTGCGCCATAGGGCGGCAACCGTCAACGCGGTACTCCTCGGGTCACCGCAGCACACATAACAACGGTGCGGTCCGGCCAGCCGAGCCGGCCGCCGCCGCGCTAACGCCGACGTCGCCCTCGACCCCACCCTCGACCTCGCCGCCGCCCACGACGTCCTCGAAGACGCCCGCCACCGGCTGGTCCACCGCATCCCCCGCCTCGGCGACATCCTCCTCCACGCCAACCCGGCCGGACGGCCCGACGCCCACGACCGCACCAACCACCACCGGGCGACCGTCACAGCGCCCGCACCCAATTGACACACCGAGTGCCGTGCCTGACGCGGCCGCGGCCGTAGAGTCGGTGCCGATCCAAAATGCCTGATCGAGAGGAACCGCGCGTTGATGATGGCGACGACGTGGAGCGGCTGGTCCGTCTCGGGCCGAAGGAGCTGACCTGGCCTCAGGTCTGCGCCAGGGCGAGGGTAAGCCACGAGGTGGCGGATCCGCTCTGGCGGGCCCTGGGCTTCCCGGACATACCGCCGGAGGAGTCCGCCTACACCACGGACGACGTACGGGCCCTACGAATCGCGGCCGACGGCATCGAATCGGTCCGAGGCGATCACCGTCGCGCCGCGCTCGACGCGATCGTACGCGAGGCGCGCATGGTCAGCTCTCACATGAGCCGAATCGCGGAGATCGAGGTCGAGTCGATGGCGGAGGTAGCTGCGCTCGGGTTGCGCCAGCGGGTCCTCGCCGAGGCCGCAGAGCGGGGGGTGCAGCACTCGGACCTTGGTTGGGTCCTCCTGTACGCGTTCCGTCGCCGGCTCGAGGAGGCACTCCGACGCCGCACCACCCTGGAAGCAGGCGACCACCCGACCCTGGCGATGGGATTCGTGGACCTCGTCGGCTACACCCGCACGAGCGATTCCATGCAGACAGACGAACTCGGACGACTGCTGGGCCGCTTCGAGGCTCTCGCCTCCGATGTCATCACGGAGGCGGGCGGCAGGGTCGTCAAGCTCATCGGTGACGAGGCGATGCTGGTCTTCCCCACCGCCGACCAGGCGGCTCAGGGCGCCATCGAGCTCGTCGACGCCTGCGCCGCAGGCGACCTGCCCTCGGCCCGCGCTGGCTTGTCGCTCGGTCAGGTCCTCGCCCGTGGAGGCGACTACTTCGGCCGCGCGGTCAACCTGGCGAGCCGGCTAGTCGACGTCGCCCCTCCCGACACCGTGCTCGCCGATGACGCCTTCGTGGAGGCGATCAGCGGCACCATGACGCTCGTGATCGAGCCGCAGAGACGCAAGCGGCTAAAGGGCCTCGGGAACGTGCACGTCTCGCGCCTCCGTTCAGTTGGCCGCTAGCCGAGCCGTCACGACCGAAGCCGGCCGTCCGACCTCCTGCGGGAACCGGTGGTCCTCGGCGGTTGATGCGCCTGCGCAAAACCGCCCTGGTATAAGCAAGCCGTTTGCAGCACGACATTTGTCCCGTACGACAGGCTCCTGACCAGCCTAAACGCGATGTCGGCAGTGTCGGGTGTGGGGCCGACCTACACGGCCATTCCACCACTCCGCGTACGATCAGCACCGTGAATAGCGCCGAAAGCCG
>OBLS010000985.1_pt1 | contig 11223 bp, 9 predicted proteins | sample 1519901 | NCBI WGS metagenome assembly OBLS01 (sample SAMEA3113585, study PRJEB22503) | soil metagenome
GGCGCGGCTTCTCCAACGCCAAGGCCAAGCGGGAGCTCGGCTGGGAGCTGCGCTATCCGTCGTGGCGGCAGGGTTTCAAGGAAGAACTCGCATGACCCGGGGCGAGGAGTTCGAGGAGCTGCGGCCGCTCCTGTTCGCGATCGCCTACCGGATCCTTGGCAGCGTGGCCGAGGCGGAGGACGCGGTCCAGGAGACCTGGCTGCGCTACCAGTCCTCCCCGACCTCGCCCACGTCCACCAAGGCCTTCCTCTCAGCCGTGGTCACGCGGGTCGCGATCGACGTGCTGCGCTCGGCGCGCCTCCGGCGGGAGAAGTACGTCGGCCAGTGGTTCCCCGAGCCACTGCTCACCGACCCCTACGAGGATCCGGCGCGGTCGGCGGAGCTGGCGGACTCGGTGTCGATGGCGGCCCTGTTGCTACTCGAGCGGCTGACCGCGGTCGAGCGGGCGGTCTTCGTGCTACGCGAGGTGTTCGGGTTCAGCTTCCCGGAGATCGCGTCGGCCGTTGGGCGGTCGGAGGCGGCGTGCCGCCAGCTCGCGGTGAGGGCGCGCCGCCACATGGACACGGGTCGGCCCCGGTTCGAGGCCGACAGACGCGAGCGCGAGGAACTCGCCGAGCGATTCTTCGACGCCTTCAGGGAAGGCGACGTCGACGGGTTACGGGAACTGCTCGCCGCCGACGTTCAGATGATCGGCGATGGCGGCGGCAAGGCCCCGCAGTGGGGCAAGGGCATTTTTGGCGCCGAGAACGTAGCCCGGCTGCTCGCGACAATCGTGCCGCCGTTCGTCCGCATCGGCGTCGTAGTGGAGCCGCATCAGGTGAACGGCCAGCCGGGCGCGATCTTCCGCGACCGGGACAACAAGGTGCTCAACACCTGGACGCTCGACATACTCGACGGGCGGATCCAGACGATCCGCTCGGTTCTCAACCCGGACAAGCTCGGGCACGTGGGTCCGGTGGCCGACGCCTGGGCGGTCATCCGCGAGGCGAATCGGGCTCGCTAGCGCACGGATGCCACGCTTGAGGCCATGACCATCGACGACATCATCGACTTGGTGCGCAGTTGGGACGGGACCTTGGCCGTCACCCCGCAGGCCGGAGACGACGCGCCCGAGATCGCCTGGGGCGACACCTTCTTCTACTACGCCCCGGACGGCGAGATGCCAGCGAGAACTCAGCCCTTCGCCACCATCGTGACCAAGAACTACCCCGACGATGCGACCTCCGATCTGGACCGTCCCGGCGTATTCCGGGTCAACATTGCAGCGGGCCGCGAGGCGATGAGCACATTGGCTAGCGACACGAGCCCCGGTGAGGCGACCAATCGCAGCCAACTGGATCGGCTGTTCAGTCACCCGGTGTACGGATCGATGGGCTGGCTGGCTGTACTCAACCCCGGTCCTCGCACAGCCGACACCACCCGAGGCCTCCTTCGAGAAGCCTACAAAGCTGCTCGCGCTCGCTACGAGCGCCGGCACACCGCGACCGATAGCCCCTCATCGGCGTAGACGGGCTCGGCAGCCCGACTGATTCGTTGCCGCGCCAACACGAGGCGTGGCGCTCACCAAGCGGAATCCGAGCGCGGTATGGTACGGCGGACGTCGTCGGGGGCGACGCGTTCCCACCCCGCCCCCGCGGATGGCGTTCTGAGAGAACGACGACCAGGAGGCGGACCCATGCTCAAGGCGGCCAGACGACATCCAGCACGTCGAGGGTGGGGACGATGGCGCCGATCGGCGTTGCTGACGCCGCTGCTGGCCGCCCTGGCCTTGGCCCTGCTCGCCGGGCCGGTGAGCGCAGCCCCTGGCGGGTCGGGCACGCGCCCGGTGACGACGAGCTACGAGAACCCGCTCGCACCCGACATCCCGGGCGACGGCACGGTCGACAGCTGCGCCGACCCGACAGTCATCAAGGGCCAGGACGGCGAGACGCTCAACGGTGAGCAGGTCTGGTACATGTACTGCACCACCGACCCGCTGAACGACGAGGACGTCGACGCGGACGGCGACCCGGTCTTCCACCGGATTCCCACGATGGTCTCCACCGACCTTGTCAACTGGACCTACGTCGGAGACGCCTTCCCGCTCAACGGCGGGGACATCCCGGCCTGGATCGCCCCGAACGCCGCTTTCTGGGCTCCCGATGTCGTGTACTCCAGCGCGACCGATCAGTACTACCTGTTCGTCACCGTCACCGAGACGACCGCCGCGGGCGGTGGGTCCGACACCTGCGGCGGCGACAGCGCGATCGGCGTGGCGGTTGGTGACAGCCCCACTGGTCCTTGGGAGTTCGCCGACGAGCCGGTCGTGCGGCCGCGTTTGGATCCCAACGGCGGACCGTGCTCGTACTTCTGGACCTTCGACCCGGACGTCCTCGGCGACACCGTCACGGACGAGGGCATCCTCTACTACGGCTCGTACTACGGGGGCATCTTCGCCACCCGGGTGAACTTCACCGAGACGGGCGTGACCGCGGCTACTCCCAGTCCGGCGGACGACACCCGGATCGCGATTGGCAACCGCTACGAGGGCGCCAACGTCGTGTTCAGGGACGGCTATTACTACCTCTTTGCCTCGGCCACCAACTGCTGCAACGGCGCACTGACCGGCTACAGCGTCTTCGTTGGACGCTCCACCAGCCCGTTCGGCCCGTTCGTGGACCGCGAGGGCAACTCTTTCCTCGAGGCGGCCGTCGGCGGCACGCCGTTCCTCACCATGAATGGCAACCGCTGGATTGGCACTGGCCACAACACCGTCTTCCAGGACGAGGCTGGGCAATGGTGGACGATCTACCACGCCGTCGACCAGGAGGACCCCTTCTTCGACTTCAGAACCGGGTTCACCAAGCGGCCCGCCCTGCTCGACCCGGTCGACTGGGTGAATGGGTGGCCGACGGTGAACGGAGGGGCGTGGGCGTCCGACACGAAGATGCCCGCGCCGGCGGCGCAGGAGGGAGAGCGCAGCCGCTACCAGACCAAGCTCGTCAAGCCACTGGTCGTGAACCGGCTCCTCGAGTCCGACGAGTTCAGCGGCACAAACCTCAGCAGTGACTGGTCCTGGGCTGAAGGCCGGACCGGAGACGCCACCGTCTCGGGCGGTCTGCTGAGCTGGGAGGTCGAGCACACCGACCTGTACGTCGACTCCAACACCGCCTCGGTGCTCGTGCGGAACGCTCCGACCAGGGACTACGTCGTGGAGACCAAGGTCAGATTGTCCGGTCTGCCGGACGAGGGCTGCTGCTTCAACTACGCCCAGGCCGGACTGGTGATCTATGAGGACGACGACAACTTCATCAAGCTAACCGAGTTCTCGCTCTGGGAGACGCGGCAGACGGAGTTCGCCAAGGAGCTCTACCCGGTGCCCGAGGGTTGGAGCCGTTACGGCAACACCGTCGTCGGCCCGCCCGGTGACGACTGGACCTACCTGCGGATCGTCGTGGAGCACCTGCACGGTGTCGAGCAGCGCGAGGCCGGCGGTGACACCGAGCGCTACACCGCCTACACCAGCCAGGACGGCGTGACGTGGGTGCGCGGCGGCACCTGGACGCACAGCCTCGGTGACGGGCTGATCGGCTTGGTCTCGATGGGCGCCACCGATCAGGTAGTCGCCCCCATCACCGCGGAGTTCGACTACGTCCGCGTCTACTCGCTGAAGGGTGGCCCGCGCGGCTAGGCCAGACGTATCGCTGCTGAGGCGGGTTGCTGAGCGCCGGCAGCCCGCCTCTGAGCTGCCGTTCCCTACCGGGGCTAGCAGAACCGGCGTGCGTACGCCGAACGTTCAGCGCTTTGCCATCCGGCTCGCCCGGACACCTCAGCCGAGGTCACGAAGTCGAGTGGAGTCGGCGACCTCGCCGACGATCTGTTCCAGGACGTCTTCGAGCGCGATGACGCCCTGCGTCTGACCGCTTTCGTCCACGACGCGAGCCAGGTGTGACCCGCTGCGTCGCAGGGACGCCAACACGGTCTGCAGTGTCGCCGTGGTCGGTACGTCATTCAGCGGCCGGATCCATCGACGATCGATTGGCCGGTGACGGCGTACCGGATCGGTGTCCAAGACATCGGCCAGGTGGATATATCCGATGAGCTCTCCGGCGGCGGAGTCGTCACCGCCCTCCACCTTGACGGGGAAGCGGGAGAATCCGGTCGCTGCGACCAGCTCCTCGATACGGACCGGGGTGACGTCGGGTGGCACGGTGATCAGGCTGTCGAGCGGCAGTCGAACGGCGTTAGCGTTCAGCTCCTCGAACGCCAACGCTCCGGAGAGCAGGTCATGCTGGTCGGGCTGGAGCAGCCCCTCTTCCCGCGACTCGCCAATCAGGGCCGCCACGGCATCGCGATTCGGTGCATCGCCGATTTCACTGACGGGTTCGATGCGCAGCAGCCGGAGCACGCCGGTGGCTACTGCGGTCAGGCTGATGATCACCGGACGGAAGACCCGTACGAACGCCAGCAACGGCGGCGCGAGGATGACGGCCGCGCGTTCCGGGCCGGCGAGAGCCAGATTCTTCGGCACCATCTCCCCGAGCAGCATGTGCAGCGCCGAGATCAGCGTGAGCGCGATGGCGAGAGCCAATGGGTGAATGAGCTGGTGGGGAAGATGTAAGGCCTCAAATGGGCCGACCAAAAGGGCAGCTACGGCGGGTTCGCCGAGTGCGCCGAGTCCCAGTGAGGCCAGGGTGATCCCGAACTGGCAAGCCGAGATCATGAGCGGAAGCTGCTCGATGGCGCGCAGCGCGGTCCGGGCACTTCGCGAAGTACGGAGCAGCGGCTCCAGTCGGCCCCGCCGGGCTGCCAGTACGGCGAACTCGGCCCCGACGAAGAAGCCGTTCGCGGCGATGAGCGCGACCGAGAGCAGCAGCAGTCCTACCGTCATCGGCTAGGCCCCTCGGCTTTGCCGATGGCGTTGCCACCATCGCGCTCGGCCTGCTGATCCCCGGCCTGCTCGGCGAGTCGCGTGAGCCGGATTCGGTCGATGCGCCGGCCGTCCAGGCGTTCGACCCGGAGTCTGGCGCCAGGCACCGTCACCTCGTCGCCGACGTCCGGAAGTCGCCCGAGAAATTGCAGGATGAGCCCAGCCACCGTCTCGTAATCGGCACCTTCAGGCAGCTCGACACCGATGGCGGCCCTGATCTCGTCCGGCCGCTGCAAGCCTGACAGCAGCCAGGTGCCATCGAACTGTCGGCGGATGCCTGGCGCCGTCGCGTCATGTTCGTCCACGACGTCGCCGACCAGCTCCTCGACCAAGTCTTCGAAGGTCACGATTCCAGCCGTGCCGCCGTATTCATCGGCCACGACGGCGAGTTGCAGCCCTCGCTGCTGCAGCAGGTCCAACAGCGGATCCAGCCGCATGAACCTCGTCACCACGACCGGCCTGCTCATCACGTCGCGCACCTGCGTCGAATTGCGCTCGGACTCCGGTACGGCCACTGCCTTCTTGACGTGGACCAATCCGCGTACGTCGTCGAAGCCATCCCCGATGACCGGGAAGCGGGAGTGGCCGGTGGCCCTGGTCGCCTCAATCACCGCCACCACGGGTTCCGCCTCCCGGAGGGTCCGCATCCGGGTGCGCGGCGTCATCACGTCGGAGGCGGTCTTGTCACCGAAGCTCAACGAGCGTTCCAACAGCGCTGCCGTCTCTTGCCCGAGCGCTCCCTGAGCTCCGGCCCTTCGTACAACAGACGCCAGCTCGTCAGGCGTACGAGCCGACCGCAGCTCCTCTACCGGTTCCACTCCGACGAGCCGCAGCAGCCGGTTGGCCGTGCCGTTGAGGAGAGCCACCAGCGGCCGCGTGATTTGGGTGAACACCAGCAGCGGCAGAACCACCCACCGGAGGGTGCCGACCGGACGGGAAAGCGCAATGTTCTTGGGAACGAGCTCGCCGAACACCATCTGCACCGCCGTCGCAATGAGCAACGCCAGGCCGATCGACACCACCCCGATGACCCGGGTGCTGAGTCCCAATGCTTCAAGCGGTCCCCGGAGGAGCGTCGCGAGTGACGGTTCGGCCACCAAACCGATCGCGAGGCTGGTGACCGTGATCCCGAGTTGAGCCCCCGACAGATATGTCGACAGCCGGCGCAGGAGTGCCGCGATGGTGCCAAATCGGGGTGTCCCTTCGGCCGCCCGGGCCTCGACCATGTTCCGGTCGATAGTGACCAACCCGGTCTCCGCCGCCACGAACAACGCGTTGCCGATGATCAGCAGCGCACCAACACCTAGCAGGATCCACGCGGTAGTCACTGCCGCTCCAAGGACATGCGCCGCCCGCGATGCTCGTCCGGAGCCTCCGGCGCGCGAATCATAGAGCGATCTTTCCCTAGAGGAGGAACGGCGGATCACAGCGGACCCGTCGGCAGGCGATGAGTGTGCTTACGTCTCCGACCTTTCCGGCTTAGGACGGCACGAGGACAACCTTCCCGATGTTGCGCCGCTCGGCAAGATAGCGGTGCGCTTCGCTGGCGTGTGTGAACGGAAACGATGTCGCGACGACCGGCTGGAGGCGCCCGGCCTCGATCTCGCTCATCAGCGGCGCGGTGATCCGGTCGATTCCGCCGTCTCGGTCCCACCAGCTCAGCAGGTTCAGTCCGAATACGCCCCGGTTCTGGTTCAGCAGCCGGGCGCCGTTCCACCAGGGCATGGTCGCTGTAGGCAGCCGTAGCAGCGATGACACCGCTCTGGTGATATTCCTGCCCCGCTCGTCCATGGCTTCGGACAGTCCGTACATGATCAGCCGGCCGCCTGGTCGCAAGATCCGATAGTCCTTGCGAAACGAGGTCGGACCCATGGGATCGATGATCAGATCCACGCCCCTGCCGTCGGTGAGTCGTCTCACCTCGGCTTGGAAATCATCAGTTCGGTAGTCGATCGCGTGCTGGACCCCGTGGGAGCGAATGGCTTCATGCTTGGCCCGCGATGCGGTACCGAAGATCTCCGCGCCGGTATTCCGGGCGATCTGCGCGGCGGCAATTCCCACACCGCCGGCGGCGGCGTGGATGAGCACTTGGTTGCCGCTGCGCAGGCCGCCCATGATGATCAATGCGGCGTACGCGGTGGCGTAGTTCACGCAGAACGCTGCGCCTTGCTCAAAGCTGAGATGCTCGGGCAACGGCAGGACGCTGCTGGCCTCGACCGTCACCAGCTCGGCTTGGCCGCGGAATCGGGTGGGAGCGATGACGCGCTGGCCAACCCAGACGTCCTGGACGTCTGGACCGACAGTCTCGATTTCTCCAGCCACTTCGTAGCCCAGCACGCAGGGTGGCTTTGGGGCGTCCGGATAGAACCCGGCGCGGGCCATCGTGTCAGCGAAGTTCACGCCGGCGGCGCGCACCGCGATCCGGACCTCACCCGGCCCGACCTGCGGATCAGGCCATTCCTGCACCCGCAGCACATCCGGCCCGCCGGTGTCAGTCAGGACCACAGCCCTCATGTGCACGAATGTATTGCCCGGTTCGGTGGCGAGTCGACGTGCTCCCGGCGGTAAGCGATTATGACCACGCCGATCACGCGATGACACAATCGGGTCGTGTCCGATGCGCCCGCCTCACCGCACCTCGCTGAGAACCCTGCGAGCCGTACTCAGCCGCCGACAGCCGGACACCGATTGCACGAGCTGGCGATCGAGCTGGCAGCAATGAGTCAGAACGGCCTGCACTACGCAACGGATCGATACGACATCGCTCGGTACGAGCGGATGCGCCAGATTGCGGCCGAGGTGCTCAGCATGATCGCTGCGCCAGATGAGACCGGCGCTGCGCCTAGCGCGGCAGAGTTTCACCGATCACTGCTCGAGGAGAGAGGTCACGCGACGCCGAAAATCGACGTCCGGGCGGCCTTGTTCGACGGCGATGAGCGGGTCTTGCTGGTGCAGGAGGCGAGGGATCGGCGCTGGACGCTCCCGGGTGGCTGGGCGGACGCCCTGGACACACCGGCAACGGCCGCCGCCCGCGAGTTCTCCGAAGAGGCCGGGATTCCGGTTCGGATCACTCGGTTGGTGGCGCTGCACGATGGGACTCGGGCGAACGCCCACCGCACCGACGCGACCGGCTCGCCGTGGCACGTCTACAAGCTGATGTTCCTCGCGCAACGTCTCGACAGCGCAGGAGGGGAGCCGGTAGCCGGCCTCGACGGCGAGACCCTGGATGTCGGTTTCTTTGCCCTCGAGGCCTTGCCGCCGCTGTCTACCGGCCGTACGACGCACGAGCAGCTGCAATTGATGCTCGCGGCGCACCGCGATCCATCGCTGCCGACGGCCTTTGACTGATCGGCGGCGTCCTACTTGCTGGCGCCTTGCGAGACGGACCCCTGGAGCTGCCGCTGGAAGATCAGATAGATGATCAACACCGGGACGACGGTGATGACCACCGCGGCAAAGAGCGCCCCGAAGTCCACCGAGTAGCCGGCCTGGGAGGCGAAGGACGCCATCGCCTGAGTGAGGACATAGTTGTCTGGGTTCGTGTTCAGGGCGATCGGCAGCAGGAACTGATTCCATAAGCCCACGAAGTTCAGAATCGCCACGGTAGCCAGACCGGGCCTGGCCATGGGCAGCATGATCTGGAAGAACGTCCGCCATTCCCCGGCACCGTCCATCGCCGCCGCTTCGGCGATCGACTTCGACAGCGACCGGAAGAAGGCATAGAGGAAGAACACCGTGAACGGGAACGCGAACGCCGCGTAGGTCAAGATCAGGCCGGGCAACGTGTTCAGAAGACCGATCCCGCGCAGCACGAAGAACAACGGCACGATCGCCAGGAAGATCGGGAAGGTGAGCCCGGCGAGCATCAGGTAGTACAGCGCCCGGCTGCCAGGGAAGGAGAACCGAGCAAGCACGTAGGCCGACATCGAACCAAACAGCATCGTCAGGATCAGCGCGCCGAAGACGACGATCACCGAGTTGAAGAAGAAGCTTCCGATCCCGGCCGTTGTCCAGGCATTGACGTAATTGTCGAAGCTCCAGCGCTGGGGGAGAGCAAATGGCGAGGCGAAGATCTCCGAACTGGTCTTGAACGAGGAGATGAGGACCCAGATCAACGGCAGGATGACCAGTACCGACCAGATGATCAAGACGGCATGGGAAAAGCCGGTCACCGCCTTGTCAGCGGCCGTACGGGGACCCTCCCCGGACTCGGCTGGCTCGAATGGCACTCGCTCCGCCGGCCGTTCGGCGTATGCGGCACCAATATCAGGCGTGATCTGGGTCATTCGCCGACCTCACTTCTTCCACCCGTCAGCCGGTTCACGGCGAATACCAGACCTGCGTACACCAGCGTGACGGCGGCGAGCACGACACCCATTGCGCAGGCGTAGCCGAACTGCCCTTTGGCGAAGGCGGTGGTGAACAGCTGTTGGGCCATGACCAGAGTGGTGTTGTCGGGGCCGCCACCCGGTTCCAGGGCCGCCATGTAGACGAACGCATCCAGGGCGAGAATCCCCAGGTAGATGAAGGCCGTCTGCACGTTGTCGCGAATCAGCGGGATGGTGATCGAAACCGCCGTGCGGAAACGTCCGGCGCCGTCGATCCGGGCGGCCTCGAAGATCTCGGCGGGGACGCCCTTGATAGCGGCGATGAACAGCACCATGTAGAAGCCGATCAGGCCCCAGATGATGACGAACATGACAGCCCATCGCGCCGTGCTTTCCTCGCCTAACCAGGCAAATGAGGTGAACTGCTCCAGACCCAGGCCGGTGAGGATGCCATTCAGGAGTCCCGCGCTCGGGTCGTAGATCTGGGACCAGATGAGCCCGATGACGATGGCGGGGATGACGTAGGGAAAGAAGGAGATCACTCGGTAGAAGCTCGAGTTCCGCAAGCCTTTGACGTTGCCGCGGCTGGAGCCGCCGACCGTGACCAGGGTGGCGAAGAACATCGCCACCCCCAGCGTCACGACGGGGACCACGATCGCCATCAGAACGTTGTTGCCGACGGCTTGGAGGAAGGTGCTGTCGGAGAGCAGCTTGGTGTAGTTGGACAGGCCCACGAAGTTCATCGCGGGCGTGAAGCCCGACCAATCGGTGAGTGAGAAGTACGCCGCCTGCACGAACGGGGAGACCACGAAGCCGATGTACCCCGCGACCGGAATGATCAAGAAGACCACGAAGAAGCTGATCTTGTCGAAGGTCAGGTTGCGCCGGCGCCAGCGGGCAGAGCCGATCCGCCGCAAACTGGTCGGCGAGCTAACCCCACTCGTGGGTCCCCCGCCGGTAAGCGTGGTCACGACACTGGCACCTTCTTGATCGAATCATCCTTGGCGACCTTGTCCGTGATCTCCTGCAGACCCTTGGTGAGTTCGGCCACGCTCGAGCCGCCCCCGAGGAAGGTATTCCAAACCACGAGCTGATCGGTGTTCATGCCGTAGAGATCCACGAAGTTCCAGGAGAAGACGTTGGACCCTGCCGCCTCGAGCATCTGAATCTGGGATTGCAATGCCGTCGACCCGAATCCGTCCGGAGGAACCGTGCCCTTGACGATGGTCGAGGCCAGCTTCGTCTTGGCGAAGTTCACCGCAGCCTCCCGGGAGAGCATCGCGCGCAGAAATTCCTTGCCACCGGCCAGGTTCTTGCCCTGCGAGGGGACGATGTAGCCCTCGCCAGCAGTCGAGTGCAGCGCCTCGTACGGCATCTGAGCGTTAGCTGACACAGTCGGTTCTGGCGCGCCGGTCATCTTGAACCCCGACTTGGTCTGCTTTTTCATCTCGTTCTCGATCCAGCCTCCCGACGGGTAGAGAATGAACTGCTCGGCCTCGGTCCACTGTGCTTGGGCGGCGGTGAACTGGGTTCCCGACCCGCCCGGCTTGACGTAGCCGGCGTCGATGATCTTCTTCAACCCGTTGAACACGTCCTGGACCGGAGCGAGCGACCAGCAGTCGGGTTTGAGATTCTCCAGCGCCAGCCGCACCTCGTCGCCACCCTCCTTGATGGCCGAGCTGATGGCCATTGTCTGGTAGTAGGTCGCCGCCTCTTTCCCCCAGCCGAGCAGGTACTTGTCCTTGCCCTTGGCCTCGGCACCCAGGGCCAGCATCTCGTCGTACGTCTTAGGAACGGTCCAGCCGTTCTCCTCGAAGAGGGAAGCCGAGTACCACATTGCGTACACGGTGAGGGCGTAGTTCAGCACAACGAATTTGCCATCGAATGTTCCTGGCTCGGTGACGCCCTGGTAAAGCGTGTCCTTGATGACGGTGCCCTCGTAGTTCTTGGCCTCGATGACGTCGTTCAGCTCGGCCAGCTGGTCGC
>OBLS010000988.1_pt1 | contig 11213 bp, 9 predicted proteins | sample 1519901 | NCBI WGS metagenome assembly OBLS01 (sample SAMEA3113585, study PRJEB22503) | soil metagenome
GGCCGCCGCCCCGGCCTTGTCGGCGCCGCCGACCGGCCTGGCTGCGCTGGTCGGCTCCGGTGATCCGCGCACCGTCGGCAAGCTCTTCATCGGCACGTCGCTGCTGTTCCTGCTCGCCGCCGGGGTGGCGGGCGTGCTCATCGGGTTCGAGCGGGTCGACCTGTCCGGCATCGAGGTGCTCGACCGAGACATCGTGCAGCAGGTCTTCACCCTGCACTCGACCGCCGGCGTGTTCCTGGGCGTGCTGCCGCTGCTCATCGGTCTCGCCACCGCGATCGTGCCGCTGCAGGTGGGTGCGTCGACCATCGCCTTTCCGCGAGCCAGCGCCGCCGCCTACTGGACCTTCCTGGTGTCCGGCGGCATCGTCCTCGCCTCCTACGCTCTCGACGGCGGGCCGTTCGGCAACGACAGCGAGGCCGTCGACCTCTTCGTGGTGGCGTTCATCGCCCTGCTCGTGGCGCTGGCCGTCGCCACGGTCTCGGTGGTCACCACGGTGCTGACGCTGCGGGCGCCGGGCATGAGCCTGCGCCGCACGCCGCTGTTCTCGTGGTCGGTGCTGGTCGGCGGCACGGTCTGGCTGCTCACGCTGCCGGTGCTGGCCGGCGTGCTGCTGCTCGTCTACCTCGACCTGCGCTATGGGCAGCAGTTCCTCGGCGGGTCCGGCGGCATCTACAACCGCATCGCGTGGGTGTTCTGGCAGCCCACCGTCTACGCCTTCGCGGTGCCGGCGCTCGGCATCATCGCCGACATCGTCCCCACCTTCGCTCGGCGCCGCCACCAGCAGCACCGCGTCGCCATGGTGCTCATCGGACTGTTCGCCGCCCTGGGGTTCGGGGCCTGGGCCCAGCTCGGGTTCACCATCGACGGCAGCGACAGCCCGGCCGAGTGGCTCTACGACGGCCCGTGGATCGCCGTCGGCGTCCTGGCACTGCTGCCGGTCGTCGGACTGCTGGGGCTGTGGGCCGCCACGCTCGGGCGGGGCACGGTCAGGCTCGGCAGCCCGCTCATCCTCGCCCTGTTCGCCGGCCTGGTGCTGGCGGCCGGCGTGGCCGCGGGTGTGGTGACCGTGATCGAGGAGGCCGACGTCGCCACCACCACGTGGATGACCGGCCAGGCCTACCTCGTGTTGATCGGGACCCTGGTCGCGGCCGCCGCGGGCCTCGCCTTCTGGGCGCCCAAGGTCTACGGCAAGCTGCTGCCCGACGGCCTGGTGCGGCTCGGCGGCACATTGCTCGCCCTGGGCGCACTCGCGGCGGGCATCGGCTACGGCGTCGCCGGGGTCTACGACCAGCCGCGGGTTGTCGCGGCCGACGGCACCGTGTCGGGTGTCAGCGAGGTCGACCTGGTCGAGACCCTGAACCTCGTGGGCGCGATCGGCCTCGCCTTGGCCGTGGTGGGCGCGCTGGCCGTCGCCACCGCCCTGCTCAAGCCCGCTCGGCGGGGCGACGGTCCCGGCGACGACCCGTGGGAGGGGCACACCCTCGAGTGGGCGACGTCGTCGCCGCCGCCGATCGGCAACTTCGCCGCGCTGCCGGAGATCACCTCCGAGGCGCCGCTCTACGACGCCCGCTACGCGCCGACCGGCGGTGAGGCCAACGAGGACAGCGAGGGCGCGAGCACCACGAGCGCGGAGGCGCCCGCCTGATGGCCACGACCTCGGCCGAGATCGAGATCTTCACCGGGTTGCCGGCCCCCGCGCCGCCCCGGCCCCGGGTTCTGCTCGTGGGCGCAGCACTGGCGTCGGGCTCGGCGGCGATGGTGTTGCTCACCCTCGTGGCGATCTACATCCGCCTGCGCTCCGACGTGATCGCGAGCGGCGACACCTGGGTGCCGGAGGGCGGGGTGATCCAGCTCACCTCGGGCAACATGGGCATGATCACGCTGATCATGTCGGCGGTCACCGTCGCCTGGTTCGTCTACTCGCTGCGCAACGACGACCGCATCCATGCCTACCTGGCGGCCGGGCTGAGCATCCTGCTGGGCGTCGCCTACATCCCCACGGTGGTCTACGGCTGGCAGCAGCTCGGGTTGGGCGCCGCCGACTCGCCCCAGGCGCTGATGATCTTCGCCATCACCGGCCTGCACGTGGCGATGGTGGGGGTGGGGCTGCTGTTCGTGGCCGTCATGGGGTTCCGGGCGCTCGGCGGTCAGCTCACCGGCCGGGCCGCCGAGGGCGCGAGCGCCGCCGCCCTGTTCTGGTACGTGACCGTCGCGGCGTACGCGGTGGTCTGGTACACGATCACGATCACCAAGTGAAGGCATTCTGATGATCACCACCGGCTCCAAGTGGTTCTTCGGCCTGGGCGCCGTCTCGCTCGTGCTGGCGGCCGCCTACGGCTGGACGACGGGCGGCGACGGGCTCGGCCCGATCACCGCCGGCTACAAGGGCGGCGTCGGCGACCACTTCGGCTACACGGTGCTGCTGAGCGGCGCGGTCGTCAGCCTGTTCCTTGGCTTCGTCTCGAGCGCCGTGCGCGACGCCGACGCCGAGGCCGTGGCCCGGGTGGCCGGCACCGAGACCGTGCCGGCGGCCATCCCCGCGCCGGCCAGCTACTGGCCCGCGATCGCCGCCTTCGGTGTGGGCCTCGTGGTGGTCGGCCTCGTCTCCTCGGCCGTGCTGGTCGTCTTCGGGCTGGTCGCCCTCGGCGCGGTGCTGATCGAGTGGGCGGTGCAGACCTGGGCCGACCGCGCCACCGGCGATCCGGCCGCCAACCGCCAGATCCGCAACCGGCTCATGAACCCGGTCGAGTTCCCGGCGGCGGGGTTGCTGGCGATCGCCGTCGTCGTGGTCGCCTTCTCCCGGGTGTTCCTGGCGGTCCCGTCCGACGTCGCCGTGTGGATCGGCGTGGGTCTCGCCGCCATGATCGTGGTGCTGGGCTTCTTCTTCGCCTCCCGGCCCCGGGTGAGCGCCAACCTGGTCGTCGGCGTGTTGCTGGTGGTGGCGGTAGGTGTGATCGGCGCCGGCATCGGCGCCGCGGTCGCCGGCCAGCGCGAGATCCACGACGAGGGGGAGGACGAGGAGCCCGAGTCCGGGGAGGGTGCTCTCGGTACTGCCCACGTCGTCGCCATCGAGGTGGCCGCCAGGTGAGCCTCCGCAGTTCGCATCCTGCGCTCGACCGTGACACGGTTGGTGAGCGTGCCGCCGAAGGAGCCCGCATGACGAAGTGCCGCCGGCTGTCGCCGCTGGCGCTGCTGGTACTTCTGGTCGTCGTGCTGGGCGCCTGCGCCTCCGATGCCCCGCAGGACACGCTCGAGCCCGAGGGGCCGATCTCCCGCCAGATCGACAACCTCGTCAACCCCGTCTTCATCATCGCCGCCGTGGTGTTCGTGCTGGTCGAGTTCGGCGTGCTCTTCCTGGCGATGAAGTTCCGCCAGCGCAAGGAGGAGGACCCCGAGGAGCTGCCCGCGCAGACACACGGCAACACCAAGCTCGAGATCGGGTGGACGATCCTGCCCGCGCTGCTGCTCGGCGGGGTCGGCATCATGACGCTGGCCACCCTGTTCGACATCAACGAGACCGATGACGAGGCGCTCGCCGTCAAGGTCACCGGCCAGCAGTGGTGGTGGGAGTACACCTACGACACCGACGGCGACGGTTTCGACGACGAGGACGTGCTGACCGCCAACGATCTCGTGATCCCCGCCGGGCAGAACGTCAGCCTCGAGATCGGGTCCAACGACGTCATCCACTCGTTCTGGATCCCGGCGCTCAACGGCAAGAAGGACGCCGTGCCGGGGCGCACGCACCCGCTCACCCTCAACGCCGACGATCCCGGGACCTACGTGGGCCAGTGCACCGAGTACTGCGGGCTGTCGCACGGTTACATGCGCCAGCGGGTGGTGGCGCTCGAGCCCGACGACTTCGAGGCCTGGCTCGACGACCAGCAGGCCGACGCCAACGAACCCGCGTCCGGCGACGCCGCCGACGGCGCCGAACTGTTCGCCAGCCAGTGCTCGGCCTGCCACCTGGCCCGGGGCATCAACGACGACGCTTGGGAGGAGGCAGGCGAGAGCGACGACCTCGCGTCGGCCAACGCTCCGGACCTCACCCACTTCGCCAGCCGCGGCGCCTTCGCCGGCTCGATCTTCGACCTGTGGACCGACCAGGACGGCGACGACATCGTCGAGGCCGACGAGATCGGCGGCGACAACGGCGAGCTCAACCGGGCAGACCTCGAGGCCTGGCTGCGCGACCCGCCGCGCGAGAAGCCCATGGACCCGGCCACGCCCGAGGAGGTCGAGGCTGGCGAGCAGGGCCGAGGCATGCCCAACCTGAACCTGTCGGAGGAACAGATCGACCAACTGGTTGCGTTCCTCGAGACGCTGGAGTAGGAGCCCGATCGATATGGCGATCGTCGAACGACCGACAGCGCCCCTCGAGCTCGCGCCCGGGGCCGCCGTGACCGCTCGCCCGCTCGGGGTCTTCACCCGTCCGCAGGCGACCACGGGTTGGCGCAGCTGGCTCACCACCGTCGACCACAAGCGCATCGGCGTGATGTACGGCGCCTCGGCACTGTTGTTCTTCGTGCTCGGTGGCGTCGAGGCGCTCGCCATCCGCGCCCAGCTCGCTGCGCCCGGCCAGGAGCTCTACTCGGCCGACCTCTACAACCAGCTGTTCACCATGCACGGCGTGACGATGATCTTCCTCGTCGTCATCCCCATGGGCGCAGCGTTCATGAACTTCCTGATGCCGCTGCAGGTCGGCGCGCGTGATGTGGCGTTCCCGCGGCTGAACGCGTTCAGCTTCTGGGCCTTCCTCGCCGGCGGCCTGATGCTCAACACGTCGTGGTTCCTGGGCGGGGGACCCGATGGCGGCTGGTTCGCCTACGCCCCCAACACGGGCGTCACGTTCTCGCCCAGCCACGGCATGGACTTCTACGCCATCGGCCTGCAGATCACCGGCATCGCCTCGCTGGTCGCCGCCATCAACCTGGTGGTCACCGTGCTCAACATGCGGGCGCCCGGCATGACGTTGATGAAGATGCCGGTCTTCACGTGGATGGGCTTCGTCACCCAGTTGCTGTTGGTGTTCGCCATCCCGGTGATCTCGGTGGCGCTGTTCCTGCTCACGTTCGACCGGTTGTTCGACGCCAACTTCTTCAACGTGTCGGCCGGCGCCGATCCGTTGCTGTGGGAGCACCTGTTCTGGATCTTCGGCCACCCCGAGGTCTACATCCTGATCCTGCCCGCGTTCGGCATCGTGTCCGAGATCATCCCGGTGTTCTCGCGCAAGCCGATCTTCGGCTACCCGTTCATGGTGTTCTCGGGCATCGCCATCGGCTTCATGGGCTGGGGCGTGTGGGCGCACCACATGTTCTCGTCGGGCATGGGCCCCATCTCGGTGGCGGCGTTCTCGCTGTCGACGATGTTCATCGCCGTGCCCACCGGCGTGAAGATCCTCAACTGGTTGGCCACCATGTGGGGCGGCAAGTTGCGGTTCACCACGCCGATGCTGTTCGCCATCGGTTTGGTCACGATGTTCACCATCGGCGGACTGTCGGGCGTGACCCACGCCGTCGCGCCCGCCGACACGCAGCAGACCGACACCTACTACATCGTCGCCCACTTCCACTACGTGATCTTCGGTGGCGCGCTGATGGGCTTCCTGGGCGGGCTCTACTTCTGGTGGCCCAAGGTGTTCGGCTTCATGCTGAGCGAGACGCTCGGGAAGTGGCACTTCTGGTTGACCCTCATCGGCTTCAACCTCACGTTCGGGCCCATGCACATCCTCGGGCTGCAGGGCATGCCCCGGCGCATGCACACCTACGTCGAGGGCTACGGGTTCGACTTCTGGAACATGGTGTCGACGATCGGCGCCTTCATCATCGGCGTGGCGATGCTCGTGTTCGCCTGGAACATCGTGAAGAGCTGGCGGGCGCACCGCGCCACCCCCGTCAACGCGGGCCCAGACCCCTGGGACGCCCGCAGCCTCGAGTGGATGGTGCAGTCGCCGGTGCCGGCCCACAACTTCGACGAGGTGCCCACGGTGTCGCACCTCGACGAGTTCTGGCACCGCAAGTACCAGGAGAACGCCGACGGCAAGGTCGTGCGCGTCGCCACCGGGGCCGAGGCGGCCCAGCCGGGCGACGCCACCGGCGTGCACCTGCCGTCGCCGTCGTACTGGCCGCTGGTGCTGGCGGCCGGGCTGCCGCTCATCGGCTACGGGCTGATCTTCAACCTGGGGATCGCCGTGGCCGGGGCGTTCATCGTGCTGCTCGCCGGATTCGGCTGGGGCTACGAGCCCGCCGACGATCCCGAGGCCCACCACGGCCCCCACGGCGACGGGCGCGGGCCGGGTCATGAGGACGGCGACGCTCACGCCGGCGGCGATGGCGACGGCGAGCGCGACGAGGCCGCCGAGCCCGAACCTGCGGGCAATGTGCCTGCCGAGGTGACGGTGGGTGCCGGCGGCAACCCGGCCGACCCGGACACCGGGGCGACCGACACCGCGACCACCGCGCCCGACGAGGAGGGCAGCACCGATGGCTGACACCGCGATCCACGGGTCGATCGCGGCCGAGACCGAGAAGGGCGTGCCCAGCCACGCCACCAGCACCGGCATCTCCAACGAGAAGCTGGCGATGTGGGTGTTCCTCGGCTCCGACTGCCTGCTGTTCGGCGGCCTGATCTCCACCTACCTGCTGCTCCGGCACCGCAGCATCAGCGGACCCGAGGCGGTGCGCAACCCGGCCGACGTGTTCGACATCCCGTTCACGTCGGTGTCGAGCTTCGTTTTGCTGTTCAGCTCGCTCACGATGGCGCTGGCTGTAGGGGCGATCCACCGGGGCGACGTGCGCCGGTGTCGCACCTTCCTGCTGACGACGGCGCTGCTCGGCGCCGTGTTCATCGGCGGGCAGGTCTACGAGTTCACCGCGTTCGTGAAGGAAGGACTCGGCTACACCACCAACATCTTCGGCTCGGCGTTCTACACGCTCACCGGCTTCCACGGTGTGCACGTCAGCGTGGGCATCATCTTCCTGATGTCGCTGTTCGTGATGTCGTTGCGCGGGAAGCTGGGGGCCGAGCGGGCCGAGACCGTGGAGATCTTCGGCCTCTACTGGCACTTCGTCGACATCGTGTGGATCCTGATCTTCACGATCGTCTACCTCATCCCGTGATGGCGGAGGATCAACAGCGATGACCGTCGGAACCGAACCCGAGCGCAAGGAAGCCCCGCTCGAGCCGCACCACGAGGCACACCAGAAGGCCCACCCCAGCGACTGGACCTACATCAAGGTCGCGCTGATCCTGGGGGCGATCACGGCGGCCGAGGTGGCCACCTACTGGTGGAAGGACGCCACGACCACGCAACTCGTCGCGCTGCTCTTCCCGATGATGGTGATCAAGTTCGGCGTGGTGTGCGCCTACTTCATGCACCTTCGCTTCGACAACCCGCTGTTCCGCCGGGTGTTCGTGTTCGGTCTGGTGCTGGCGGTGACCGTCTACATCGTTGCCATGACCGCCATGGAGTTCTGGGACTCCGGCTACGGGTCGTGACGTGAGCCTGTTCGCCGCCGGGACCGACTTCTGGCGGTGGCAGCCGCACCCCGAGGTGTGGCTGCTGGTGGCGGGGGTCGCAGCGTTGGCGTTCTACGCGGTTCGGGTCGTGGGCCCCAAGGTGGTGGCGAAGGGTGAGCCCGTCGTCACGCGCAGCCAGACCGCCTGGCTCGTGCTCGGCGTGCTGCTGCTGTGGGTGGCGTCCGACTGGCCGGTCCACGACATCGCCGAGGAGTACCTGTTCTCGGTGCACATGTCGCAGCACCTGCTGCTCACGTTCGTGGTTCCGCCGGTGTTCCTGCTGGCGACGCCCGAGTGGCTGGCCCGGCTGGTGCTGGGCCGGGGGCGGGTCAAGCGGGTGTTCTACGCGCTCGCCCGGCCCGTGCCCGCCGCGCTGGCGTTCAACGCGCTGCAGCTGTTCACTCACTGGCCCGGCGTGGTCAACGCCTCGGTCGGGAACGCGCTCGTCCACTACCTCGTGCACACGGCGCTGGTGTCGACGGCATTCCTGCTCTGGATGCCGGTCTGCGGGCCGCTGCCCGAGCTGCGCATCTCGTACCCGGCGCAGATGCTCTACCTGTTCGTCACGTCGATCGTGCCCACGGTGCCGGCCGCCTGGCTCACGTTCGCCGAGGGCTCGATCTACTCGTCCTACGACATCCCGCAGCGGCTGTGGGACATATCGGTCACGTCCGACCAGCAGGCCGCGGGGCTGATCATGAAGCTCGTCGGCGGCAGCTACCTGTGGCTGATCATCACGATCAGGTTCTTCCAATGGGCGTCGAAGTTCTCCGACACCGACAAGGCGGTCGACCAGGCCGGCCCGGTGCACGACCTCACGTGGGACGACGTGCAGCGCGAGTTCGAGCAGCATCCCGCGCCCCCCGAGCCCCCGGCGTCCAGGCGTAGCTGACGCCGGTCAGCTCCTCGGACAGCGCCCACAGACGCCCGGCCGCCTCGTCGTCCCGCCCCGCCTCCGACGGGCCCACCCGGGTCGGGTGCCCCCGGAGCTGGAACAGCCGGTCGGGGCCGAAGTACTCGCCGGGCGCCACGTCGGGCATGGTGGCGGCGTAGAGCTGGGGCAGTGCGCCCTCCCTGTCGGGTTGGGCGACCAGCCGGTTGCCGAAGTCCATCACGCGACCGACGAGCCGTCCGCCGGAGGCGTCGGTGCTCGACGCAACCAGGTGGGTGGCCGCATGCCCGGGATGGGCCGCGACGGCGACGAGGCTCGACCCCGCCTCGGCGGCGCGGCGGGCCAGCTCGCGGGTGAACAGCAGGTTGGCCAGCTTGGTCTGCCCGTAGGCCTGCCATCTCAGGTACCGGCGGCGCTCCCAGTTGGGGTCGGACCAGTCGTTGCGTCCGACCCGGTGCATGTTGGACGACGTGGTGACGACCCGGCCGCCTGCCTGGCGGAGGAGCGCCGGCAGCAAGAGCCCCGTGAGCGCGTAGTGGCCGAGGTGGTTGGTGGCGAACTGCAACTCGAAGCCGTCGACCGTACGGCTCAGCGGCGGCGCCATCACACCGGCGTTGTTCACGAGCACGTCGAGCCGCTCGACCATGCCGTCGACCGTCGCCGCCGCCGCCCGCACGGACGCGAGGTCGGCGAGGTCGAGAGGCACCAGTTCGGGTGCGGCACCGGTCGCCACAGCGGCCACCTCTTCCAGCGCCGCCGCCCCTTTGGCCGGGTTGCGGCACGCCAGCAGCACCCGTGCGCCCTTGCGCGCCAGCGCCTCCGCGGTGCGCAGGCCGAGGCCGCTGTTGGCACCTGTCACGAGGACCGTGCGTCCGGTCTGGTCGGGCATGTCGGCGGCGGTCCAGCGGGTCATGACCCGGCATTGTTGCCGCGGCGAGCGGGTTTCCAGGGATCTGGGACGAGGCACGTCGCGGGCGTCAGTCCGACGGCTCCCAGCGGAACAGGGCCACGGCCAGCGCCGCGGCCGCCGCCGCCCACACGATCAGCACCGGCCACACGCGTCCGGGGATGTCGATTCCGTCGGTGAGGGCGCCCCGGGCCGCCTCGGCGAGCGCGGTCGACGGCAGGGCCCGGGCCACGCCCCGCATGCCCGACGGCAGCTCGTCGAGCGGGAACACCATCCCCGACATCAGCAGCAGCACCACGAAGATGGCGTTGGCCGCGGCCAGGGCGACGAGCGCCTTCAGTCGCCCGGCGACGACGAGGGCCATGCCGGTGAACGCCACGACGGCCAGCACGACCGCGGCGACCAGCGGCAGGGGCTCGATGTCGGGCCGCCAGCCGAGGGCGAGGGCGGCGGCTGCCAGGGCTGCCACCTGCACGGCGATCACCGCGAGTGTCGCGATCACCTTCGCGGCGACCAGCCGGGGACGGCCGAGCGGCGTGGTGCCGAGCCGCTTGAGCACGCCGTAGGACCGGTCGAAGCCGGTGGCGATGGCCAGGTTGGCGAACGCAGTGGCCAGCACGGCGAGCGCCAGCGTGCCCGGCGCGAGGAAGTCGACGGCGTCGCCGTCGATCGGCAACACGTCGACCAGCGAGAAGAACACCAGCACCAACACCGGGATGCCCAGCGTGAGCAGCAGCGACTCGGCGTTGCGGAACGTGAGCGCGAGCTCCAGCCGCACCTGCGCCCAGAGGCCCCTCACGGCGCACCGTCCGGCGAACCAGACGAGTCCGCGGGACCGCCGGGGCTCGCAGCGGTGTCAGGGGTCGTCGCCTCGGCGCTGGCGGCCGGCTCCCCAGCAGCGGCCGCGTCGCTCGCCACGGGTGCCGGCTGGCCGCCAGCACGACGGCCGGAGGACGTCAGGTGGAGGAACACGTCCTCCAGCCGCTGCCGCCCGGCGCGCAGGTCCGCGAGGGGCAGGTCTCGCTCGGCCAGCCACGCGGTGATGGCTGCCACCGTCGCGGGCGTGGGCGCCGACGCGACCTCGTACTCGCCCGGCGCGGTCTCGGCCACGGTGGTGCCGCCGAGGTGCCGGCCCAGGGCGTCGGTGTCGATGCCGGCCGGCGCCGCGAACCTCACTGTGTCGCCCGTGCCCGGTCCCCGCATGACCTCGTCGAGCGGGCCCTCGGCGACGAGGCGGGCCGAGTCGAGGATCACGACCCGGTCGGCGACGCGCTCGGCCTCGTCGAGGTCGTGGGTGGTGAGCACCACGGTCACGCCCTCCGACCGCAGGTCGGCGATCACCCGACGGATCACCTGGCGGCCGGCGGGGTCGACGCCGGAGGTGGGCTCGTCGAGGAACGCCACCTGGGGCCGCCCCACCAGGGCCAGCGCGAGCGCCAGCCGGCGCTGCTCGCCGCCGGAGAGCTGGCGGTAGGTGCGACGCTCGAGTCCACCCAGTCCGAGCCGCTCGAGCAGCGCCTCGGGTGCGAGCGACTCGGCGTAGAGCGTGGCCGCGTGGCGCAGCACCTCGAGCGGCCGGACGCCGGGGTGGATCCCGCCGTCCTGCAGCATCACGCCGATGCGTTCGGCCAGCGAGCGCCGGTCGGAGCGGGGGTCGAGCCCGATGACGGACAGGTGCCCGGCGGCCGGGCGGCGCAGCCCCTCGAGCGACTCGATCGTCGACGTCTTGCCGGCGCCGTTGGGCCCGAGCACGCAGGTGACCTCGCCGGCCTCGGCCCGGAACGACAGGTCGTCGACCGCGACCACCGGGCCATAGGTGACGGTGAGCCCTTCGACCTCGATGGCGGACATGGCGGCAGCGACGCTACCGCCCTGCTCCCGGGCGTCGAGCGCTCG
>OBLS010000989.1_pt1 | contig 11213 bp, 12 predicted proteins | sample 1519901 | NCBI WGS metagenome assembly OBLS01 (sample SAMEA3113585, study PRJEB22503) | soil metagenome
GCCGCTAAGGATTTCGCTCTAAGACTGAGCTATGTAAACGGCATGGGTGCGAGGCTGGGCGTGATCCATGTGGCTGTCGGTCTCGCGGGGACGGGCGGGAGCTCCAGCGGCTTCGCCGGCCGCATCGAGGAGCGTCGATCCAGATCCAGAAACAGTCGAGAGGCGGGCCTATGGTCGGGTGGTGTCTGGTCCGGTCGGGCGCGCCGTTGTGATGGGGTTGCTGCCACACCTGCGCCGGGCCCGCGACCACATCGACGCCCACTACGACGAGGAACTCGACTTGGACCGGCTCGCGCGCGTCGCCGGTGTGTCGAAGTACCACTTCGCCCGCAGCTTCGAGGCTTCCTACGGGGAGACGCCGATCCGCTACCTCACCCGGCGGCGGATCGAGCGGGCCCAGGATCTGCTGCGGTCGGCCAACCTGACGATCACCGAGATCTGCGTGATGGTGGGCTTCTCCAGCCTCGGCTCGTTCTCGGCCCGCTTCAGCGACCTCGTCGGTGAGTCACCATCCGCCTACCGCGCCCGCTGGACACCGACCGGTGGTCCGCATATCCCGGGGTGCTACCTGTTCATGTGGGGTCTCCGGCCGATCGAGCAATCTGAGAGAAGCGTCGCCGACGACGCTGCGCGTACGGTCGGCCCATGATCACCAACGTGTCCCTCACCACCATCTACTGCACCGACCAGGACGCCACCCGCGACTTCTACGTCGACAAGCTCGGCTTCGAAACGCGCGACGACGTCTCGCTGGAGGGCTTCCGCTGGGTCACCGTCGGTCACCCCAACCAGCCCGAGCTGGAGATCACCTTGATGAAGCCCGGGCCGCCGCTCGACGAGGAGGCCGCCGAGTTCGTACGGCGCCAGCTGGCCAAGGGGCAAATGGGCGGCCTCGGTCTCCGCGTCGACGACTGCCACAAGACCCACGAGGAGCTCGTCTCCAAGGGCGTGGAGTTCGTGCAGGAGCCCGCCGATCGGCCCTACGGCGTCGAGGCTGTGATGCGCGACAACGCCGGCAACTGGCTGGTGCTCGTCGAACCGAAAGATTTCAACCCGAGCGGCGCCGGGGGCCGCCATGAAAGAGGATGAGTCGATGGTCATCGAATACATCCGTCACCTAATCGCCGCCGACCGTGACCAGGTGTGACGGTCGAGTCGCTGGAGGAGGAACGTCGTGAGAGTCCTGGCGTACGACCGATTCACGCCCGGTGTGACGATGGAGACCATCACGCCCTACCTGACGAAGGGTGGCCAATGTCTGGCTAGCGGGCACTGGGGCGCGAGTGTGAGTTCGAAGACGTCGTTGAGCAACAACGAGGGCACGTCGCCGGCGAACACCTCAGGATCAGACAGTGCCGTCACAAAGCTTGTGTAAGACTCGCCGTCGATTGTCTCAAAGCGCTGCCGGTTTAAGGAGGTCGCCTGACGGGACGGGAGGTGCGATGAGCGACGAGAATGACGTCGTATCCGGGGTTGCGGCTGGTGTTCCTTATGTGGCTTGGCCACCCGTTGGCGGTCGTCGCCGTCGAGAGGACGCGCCGTTGGTCGTCGCCTGGCACCTGAATGACCCGCCGCGCAGCGCGCCAGCGATGGCCGCGGCGTTACCCCTGGCCGGGGTGGCGGCATGGCGGGTGTATGTGGACTTGCCGATGCATGGCCGGCGGCAGCTACCCGGTGGGTTGGACGAGTTCATGCGGCTTGGCTACCAGGACGCGGTGCTGAAGACGTTCGAGCCGCAGGTCAGCCAGGCCGTGGATGAGTTCCCGGCGGTGCTGAGCGCGCTGCGGGCCCATTTGCCGGTCGGGGACGACGCGATCGGCTTGGTGGGAGCCTCGATCGGCGCGCTGCCTGCCGGGCTGGTGATGGCGGACGGGTCCGCGCCGGTTAGCGCCGCGGCGTTGGTCAGCCCGGTGATCCAGCTCGCGGAGGCGGTCGCGGCCAACGAGCGTCGATTCGGCGTGAGCTACCCGTGGAGCGACGCGTCGCGGGCCGTTGCTGCCCGCTTCGACCTCGTCGCCCGCGCGGCCGATATTGCCGGGCGCGATCCGCAGCCAGCGCTGTTACTGGTCACCGGCACCGAGGACGACCCAGCCTTCCGCCGGCAGACACAGCGGCTGCAATCAGAACTTCGTCAGCGGTATCACGACCCGGAGCGAGTGGCCGTGACGAGCATCCCCGGGATGGGCCATGCCTTCGCTGCCGAGCCCGGCATCGAGCCTGCCCCCCAGACCGCACAAGCTCAGCTGGTCGACACTGCGATCACGGACTGGTTTGTCCGCTACCTCGGTACCGAGGTGTAGAGGCTGGAGGAGTCCTGAGATGCTGCCCTCTGGTCCCCGTCGGGTGCGGACTGGGACACGTCGGTCGCTGAGGTCGACGTGCGCGTCGGCGGCCCACGCCTCTGCGCCCGGCGCGACCACGAAGCCCTTGACACCCGGCCCCTCCTCACACAGAGGGGGTAGTTCCGTAGTAGCGCGCCGCACGATGGTCACGCGGCAACGAGCCAGTCCTCCCGGGGGTCGCGTGTCCTTAGGGTTTGTGTCGCCCCTCCGACACCCACCTCTCCCACGCCCGACACGCTCACGGAGTGTGCCGGGTTTCGTGGTTTTCGGCGTCTTTCAGCGCCGTGATCGTACGCGTACAGGTGGAATGGCCGGGTGGTCGCAACTCCCATGCCCGACACGGCCGAGGTCGCTTGTGCTGGTCAGGAAGCCTGGAGTGAGGCCAGGCGTCGGGCTGCAAACGGTTTGCTAATGCGAGCGGACCGTCGCAGGGCGTCGGTCGCTTTGGTACCGCCCGCGCGCAGGCGAGGCAACGCACGCCGTGTGGCCGTCATGCAGCCTGTCGCTCTGTGGCGCATTGAGGGACATGAGGGTCGAGTGCCATGCGGGCGTTCGGTGCGTCCGGCTCGCTCGTTGGCCGGTGGCTGAGGCGGTGGCTCCGGGAGACTTGGATGGCCACTATGACCGCCAGCATGTTCATGACGCTCGATGGCGTTGTCGATCCGGGTCAGCAACTGGCATGTCCCGCACTTCAACGACGAGCTGGCTAAGGAGGTCGACGCGACGCACGACGTCGACGTCATGTACCTGGCGTGTCACCTACGACAGCTTCGCCGGCGACCGAACTGATCGTGAGCCTGCGGGCGGACACGACGCCGGGTTCGCCGAGCGGCGCGGATATGCGCAAGGTCTTGTCTCACACGAGCCGCTCGAGTTCACTTGGCGCAACTCCGAGCAGCTGCAGCGCGACTTCGTGGAGGGGTCGATGCAGTCGAAGCCGACGCCTCCATCCGCCGGAGCGCCCTGAGCGGCTCCGTCTAAGTCGTGCGGCGGCGGTCACCGCCCGCGTGATCGACGAGCTGCACCTGTTCGTCCATCCTGTGTTGGCAGGGTCGGGGCTGCGGCTCTTCGAGGACGGTACCCCCGAGTGGCCGCTAGGCCTGCGGTCATCGGGCGTCGACGCGTGGGAGCTTGACCGACGCTGGAGACCAAGGCCGGCCGCTGATGGCCGAGCTGGTCACCCCACCGGATCTGGAGTAGGCAGGCTAGGGAGCCACCGACGCCACGAAGCCGGGCCAGGCACGATCGATGAGGCGGCTGTAGACGGCTGCGAACAGGCGGCCGCGTACTCTCGGGCGGCCATGGCGCTGACGCACCGTCCACACCAGCCGGGTCCGATCTGGCTCGACCTCATCGAAGCGGTGTTCATAGTCGATGGTCACGCCCATGACGCGCCCCGTCCAGGTCCATGACCGGGGCGGATCGAAGTCGGTCATCGTGAATCGCGACCGCCCGATCGGGCGGAAGCGGAACGTGCCGGAACTGTGTGCTTGTACGGGTCCAGGTGGTGTCACTCGGGCACGGGAAATGTGCGGAGCCCAGTGCGGCCACGACTCGACGTCGGCCAACGCTGACCACGCCTGGTCCCTGCCGACCGGCACGTCGAAGGATCGTTCGACCAGCACCGCGCCGGGCGGATCGGATCCCATCCACCGCCCACCGGTGCCCCCCGTGTGGTCGGCCATCAGGTCACGATTGTTGAGGTCGCGCCGTCGCAGGGCGAGCGGGTCGGTGGAGATCTCCCGACAACCCGGCCGGTAGCCCGGTGTAGCGCTTGGGCGGGCCCGTCGGGGGTCATCACCCGTGACCCTATCTAGCTGCGGCACAAGCTGAGCTTGTCGCCGGGGGGCCGAATCGCTGTTGGACGTGGGTGCCGGCTGGGGTTACACCAAGGTTGGTGCGCATCGCCATCGTGGGAGCGGGCCGCATCGGCGGTAACGCCGCCGGGTTGTGGTCACGGGCCGGTCACGACGTGGTCATCTGCTTGTCCCGGCACCCCGACCAGCTTGCCGCCCGCGCCGGCGAGCTCGGCGACCACGTCAGCGCCGCGTCCCCCGCCCATGCGGTGGCCATCGCCGACGTGGTGATGCTGGCCGTGCCGTGGGGAGCCATCGACCAGGCCCTGGCAGAGCTGGGATCGCTGGCGGGCAGCGTCGTGGTCGACGCACCAACGCCTACTGCCCCGGCCCCCAGCCGGCCCCGGGCCAAACCGTGGCCGCGTTCAACTCGGCGCGCATGCCCGGCGCCCGCTACGTCCGGGGCTTCAACACGCTCACCGCGGGCTTCCAGGCCCAAGCGGCCAACCGGACCGGCGACGAGCGGGCCGTGTCACCGAGGCAACCACCATGACCGTTGCCAACCCGCTCTGCGAGCTGCGGCAGGCGGCACACTCGACGAGGAGGTCGCTCCGTGAGCCACAAGAACGTCAACCCGAGCGCACCTGCCAACCCCAAGCGGGTCGCCATTGTCCTGTCCAATCCCGCGGTGTCGTCGACCACCGGCTGGCCCGTCGGCTTCTGGTGGGCCGAACTGACCCACCCCTACTTCAAATTCACCGAGGTCGGCTATGACGTCGAGCTGTTCAGTCCCCTCGGGGGCAGATGCGAGGCCGACGCCATGAGCGATCCGGAGGACGCCAGCCTGTGGCAAGCCGAGGACGTCATCAGCCGCGGTTACAAGCACGACCCGCAGTTCCTCAAGCTCGTCGAGACCACGCGGCCAGTCGACGAGATCGACGAGGACCGCTTCGATGCCATCGTCGTCGTCGGCGGCCAGGGTCCGATGTTCACCTTCGAGACCGCGACCAACTTGCACGCCAAGTTCAGCGAGTTCTACGAGGCCGGCAGGGTCTGCGCGGCCCTGTGCCATGGCGTGGCGCTGCTCCGCTACACGCGGCTGTCCAATGGCGAACCGCTTGTCGCCGGCAAGTCCGTCACCGGCTTCGCCAATGTGGAGGAGGATTTCGCCGATCAGTCCGTCTGGGACATGGGTGCGCTTCCACCCGGTCGGCATGTCATGCCGTGGCGCATCGAGGACGAGCTCAAGGCGTTGGGCGCCAATTTCATCCAGGCCGGGCTCTGGAAGGGCTTCGCCATCCGCGACGGCAACCTGATCACCGGACAACAGAACTTCAGCGGCGGCGACACCGCCGATCTGATCGTCGAGACCCTGGGTCGATGAGCGTGCGCCGAGCGCGAGCTCGCCACCGAACCTTGTGGGCTGGCCTCGTCGCCGACGATCTCGCGGCCGGGTACCGCTCCACTCCACGATCGCCGACCGTGCGAACCAGTTGCTTGCCCGTGGCAGCTGAACCCGGCGGGGTGCCGGTTGACACAACCGTTGCCACGTGTCGTGCGACTCCGGGTCGTGTGTCCGGACGTCGCTCAAGACCTGCCGCTACGAAGGAGATGACATGCTCGCGGACCACTCGATCGACGTGATGCTCACGGCGCCCGACATGGGCGCGGCGAAGCGCTTCTATGGCGACAGGGTCGGGCTCGAGGTGCTGATCGAGAGCGACGACTTCCTGACGTTCCGGTGCGGCGGCGACAGCCGACTGGTCGTGACCCGCACGAGCACCCCGAGCACCGAGCAGACGACGAAGGCGAGCTGGCGGGTGATCGACGTTGCCGCCGAGGTGGCGGAGTTGCGTGGGCGTGGCGTCGAAGTGGTCGACTACGACGAGCCTGGCTTGAGGACGGTGGACGGCGTCGCCGACGTCGGCTTCGCCCTGTCGGCGTGGTTCGTCGATCCGGGCGGCAACACCATCGGGTTGCTCCAGTTCAAAGACCGGGCCCTGGCTTGAGCAACGACGCGCATCAGCCGCTCGACTCGCCGCCTCACGGCACCCATGGCCCCGTCACCACGACGGTGACCCGCCGGGTCAAACCGGGCCACGAACCCTTCTACGACCAGTTCCTGGAGGGAGTCATCGCCGCCGCCAGCCGGTTCCCCGGCCACCTCGGCGTCGAGGTGTTCCGCCCCGAGTCCGCCGCGGCAGGCGAGTACCGGATCGTCTACCGGTTCGACACCGGCGAGCACCTGCGCGCCTGGCTCGACTCCGACGAGCGCGCCGCGTGGGTCGAACGCGCCGAGCCGCATGTCATCGGCCCGATGCGCACCCGGTTCATGACCGGGCTGGAGACCTGGTTCACCCTGCCGGACCGCCCGAATGCCCCGCCACCGCCGGCCTACAAGATGGCCCTGCTCACCTGGATCACCATCTTTCCCCTCATCACCCTCGTGGTCATCGCCCTCGATCCCCTGCTCGAGAAACTCGACCTCGTACCCCGGTTGGCCGTCACCACCGCGGTCACCGTCCCGATCATGACCTGGCTCGTCATGCCGCGAATCACCCGGCTGCTACGCAGCTGGCTGTACCCGACCGAGTCGCCCAGTCGTCGAATCGGTCAACTGTGACGCAGACAGAGGAATAGCGACGCAAACACGTCCACGTCGCCGTCGGGCTCGGCCCAGTCGGGCCTGCGTTCCTCGTCCTCGATGTAGTCGTCGAAGGACGTCAGCCGGCCCGGCTGGCAATGGGCCCGGCGGGGAACTCGGCGACGAATCGCGCCCCGCCGAGGGGGCTGTCCTCGATGCGGATCTGTCCGTGGTGCCGGGAGATGATGGCGCGCACGACGGCGAGTCCCAGTCCGCTGCCGCCTTGCGGTCGGGCGCGGCTGTCGTCGAGGCGGGTAAAGCGTTCGAAGACTCGCTCGCGGTCGGCGGGGGGGATGCCCGGGCCGTCGTCATCGACGATGATGCGGGCGGTGTCCTCGTAGCACGAGAGGGTGATCCGGACGACCGAGGTGGCGTACCGGGCGGCGTTGTCCACCAGGTTGCTCACGGCGTGGGCGAGCTCGTCCCCCGCGGCGGCGATCTCGAGCGCTTGACCGTCGACCGGCCAATGCACGACCTCCACCGGCACCCGTCGTGGTCGCCGCGCCTCGGTGGTCGCGAGGGCGGTGAGGTTCACCGGCTGCGGGCGTATGGCGGTGGCGCCGTTCTCGTCCTGGGCGGCGAGCAGCAACAGGTCGTCGAGGAGAGCTTCGAGGCGGGCTTCCTCGGCCAGCGCGGTGTCGACCGCCGTCGGCCAGTCGGTGCGGTCCGGCTTGCGCCGCGCCACTTCGAGGCTGGTGCGGATGGCGGCCACCGGGCTGCGCAGCTCGTGCGAGGCGTCGGAGACGAACTGCCGCTGCCGAGTCGCCGTCGCATCCAGGCGGCCGAGCATGGCGTTCATCGTGCGCGCCAGGCGGCCGATCTCGTCGCTGGTGGAGGGTTCGGGGACCCGGCGGTGCATGGTGGAACCGGTGATCTCGTCGACCTCCGCGCGCATCGCGTCCACCGGCCGGAGTGCCCGTCCGACCAGCACCCACGCGACGGCGGCGACGAGCGCGATGAGCGCCGGAAGGCCGATCCACAGCGTCTCGCGGAGAGCGTCGACGCTGCGGGCCACCTGGTCGACGGGTGCCGCAGCGATCACGGTCATCTGGCCGCTTGGCGTGTCGACGGTACGGGAGATCCTCTCGAGCGAACTGGCCACCACGCCGTTGGCGCCAACCATGAGGCTCGACCCGTCGGCGCCGTCGGGGGGAGGGATCGACGCCCCATCGGTGGCGACGCTGCGGTGAGGTTCTCCGGACACGTCTGTCGCGGCGGGGGGCCCGTTGCTCGGGCGATTGACCATGATCGCCTGGCCGCCCTGCACGAGGGAGGAGGCCACGACCCGCCCCCGCTCGTCCGTAACCTGCAGGAGGCCGAACCCCACCGACGACGTGTTGTCCACCGCGTCCTGGGGGTCGGCTCCGTCCTCCAGTCGTGCGACGACCTCGTCGAGGTTGGCGTTGATGTCGTCACGGAGCTCACCGAGCTGGGTGTCTTCCACCGAGCGGACGAGCAACCAGCCCGCGGTGCCGACCGCGACCGCAGTCACCAGCATCGCCGCCAGCGTGATGCGTACCCGCACGGACTGCAGCGGGTGCATCCCGCGGCGCCAGCCGCCGGTCGGGGCGGAGCGAGCGGGGCTAGCCATCCGCGATCAGCCGGTAGCCGCCAATGCCTCGCATCGTCTGAAGCGATCGCGTCCCGAACGGCAGGTCGATCTTGCGCCGTAGATAGCCGACGTAGACCTCGACCACGTTGGCATCACCGTAGAAGTCCTCGCCCCACACCTCGCGCAGGAGCTGGACCTTGGTGACGCCGATGTCTGCGTGGCGGAGCAGGGCCTCGAGCAGGGCGTATTCGCGGCGGGTGAGATCAATCGGGACCTCGCCACGTCGGCACGTGCGTTGGACGGGGTCGAGTGCCAGGTTCCCGGCCATGAGCTCGCGGGGCCGGGGGCCTGCGTCCCGTCGGGCCAAAGCCCGGAGCCGCGCAACCAGAACCACGAACGAGAACGGCTTCGACAGGAAGTCATCGGCGCCGATGTCGAGGGCCTCGGCCTCGTCGTACTTGCCGCTCTTGGCGGTGAGCATGAGTATCGGGGTCCAGATTCCTTCCTGGCGCAGCGTCGCGCACACCTTGTAGCCGTTCATGCCGGGCAGCAGGATGTCGAGGACGATCGCGCCGTACGCTCGCTCGCGCGCCCGCCACAGGCCGTCGAGACCATCGTGACTCAGCTCGACGTCGAATCCCTCGGCGCGCAGACCCTCCTCGATGGCCTGAGCCAGGTGGATCTCGTCCTCCACTACCAGAACGCGCACCACTGGGGATTCTGGTCCTCCGGGCGCCCCAGGGCACCCCCACCTCCTGAGAGGAACTCTCAGCCGAGCGGTCGTCTCAGCGGTCTCTCAGTGCCCGTTCGTCATGGTGTCGCCATGATGGCGAAACCAATCACGACCACGCTGGCGGCCCTGGCACTTACCGGGCTGCTGGGGGCGTGCGGCAGCGACGGTGACGGCTCCGGCGATGGCGACGACGTGGCGAGCGTGTCGGGCGACGACTCCGACGAGCAGGCACAAGGCGACGACCAGGCCGACACCGAGGAAGAGCTCCTCGACTGGGTGGAGTGCATGCGCGACGAGGGGATCGACGTCCCCGACCCGACCCGCGACTCGGACGGGAATCTCGTGATCGAGGGCCCCGGCTTCCGCCTCGGGGGCGGTGATTCGGAGGGGTCGACCTCCAGCGACGACGGGGCCGACGGCGACGAGCCCTCGGTCGACCCTGAGGAGATGGATGCCGCCATGGAGACGTGCGGAGAACCGCCCGCGCTGGGCCCCAGCGACATCAGCGAAGAGGACCGGCAGGAGATGGAGGAGAACGCCCTGGAGTTCGCCGAGTGCATGCGTGACGAAGGCATCGAGGACTTCCCTGATCCCGACTTCTCCAACATGGGGCCGGGCGGCGAGCCCCAGCAGCGAAGCTCCGAGGACAACGGTGGCGAAGGCGACGATGAGGGCCCGCAAGTCTTCCTGGGGCCGTTTGGTGAGATCGACCTGGACGACCCCGACGTCCGTGCCGCCTTCGAGGAGTGTCAGGACCTGCTCGGGGGCCCGGGGTTGCCGCCTGAGCCCGACGATTCCGGGGCGGACGAGAGCTCGCAGACGTGAGCGTCGACCATGCGACGGCGACACCGGCGTCGAACGCCGGGTCGCCTGGCAGCAACGGGGAGCGGGACGAGGATGCCGCTCCCTCTCGCCGTCGCCGACTCCGGCGCCGTCAGGCCCTGGCCGGTGTAGTTGTCCTGGTTGGGCTGGTCACCGCCGTCGTCGTCGCCATGGGCGGCGACGGCGGTGAGGGCGGCGGCACGGCGGGGGCGACCACAACGGCGCCGATCGAAGTGCGCGACTTGGTGGTCACCGACGAGTACGAGGGCGAGCTGGGCTTCGGCGAGACCGACGCGGTCATGGCCGGGCGCAGCGGCGTCGTCACCGGCGTCACGCCAGTCGGGACCACGGTGGGCCAGGGCGACGTCCTGTTTCATCTCGACCTGCAGCCCACGGTGTTGCTGCACGGTGACGTTCCCGCCTTCCGCGACCTGAGCGTCGGCGCCGACGCTGGCGCCGACATCACGCAGCTCGAGCAGGCGCTCGTCGATCTCGGATTCGGTGACGGCGTCACGGTGGATGGCGAGTTCACCGAGGCCACCGCCGACGCGGTGGAGGCTTGGGAGGAGGCTCTGGGCCGCTCGGACTCGGACGGCGTGGTGACGCTGGGAGACGTGGTGTTCGCCCCCGGCGCCCTGCGCGTCGCCGAGGTGACCGCCGACACCGGCACGCAGGTGCAGTCCGGCGCGGACGTCGTGCAGGTCACCGCCACCACCGAGGTGGTCACGTTGGGCCTCACCGTTGACCAGGTCGCCAACGTCGAAGCCGGGACGCCCGTCACCGTCGCGCTGCCCGACGACAGCGAGGCAACCGGCAAGATCGTCGACGTCGCCACCGAACCCAGCACCGACAGCGGCAGCGACGGCGGCGACGGCGGCGGGGGCGGCGACGGCGGCGACGGCGGCGAGGAGACCTACCTGGTCACCGTGGCGCTGGACAACGCGGCGGCGGCCGACGCCTTCGAGAGCGGCACCGTCGCCGTCAGCGTCGAGCGCAGCCGCACCGAGGACGCCACCGCCGTGCCCGTGATCGCACTGCTCGCCTTGCGCGAGGGCGGCTACGCCGTCCAGGTCGTCGACGACACGCAGCCCGGGGGCTACACGCTGGTCCCCGTCGAGGTGGGCACCATCGCCGACGAGTGGGCCCAGGTCAGCGGCGACGGCATCGAGGCCGGCGTCGAAGTGGTGGTGCCGGAATGAACCCGGCGGACGGCGTAGGCGCGAACCCCAGCGCCCCCGCCCCCAACGACGTCGTCATCCTGCTCCGTGACGTCGTCAAGGAGTACCCGGGTGACCCGCCCACCCGGGTACTCCACGGGGTGGAC
>OBLS010000991.1_pt1 | contig 11194 bp, 12 predicted proteins | sample 1519901 | NCBI WGS metagenome assembly OBLS01 (sample SAMEA3113585, study PRJEB22503) | soil metagenome
GCCGTAGCGGTCGATCTGTAGGGCAATAGCGGACCGGCGACGCGCGCCAGATGCGCCGATCTGGACGGGGCGCGGCCGTGCATGGCTCGAAGTTCGGTGTGCGCGTTATGGGTGCCGCTGAACGGCATATAGGTGGTGACGCCGAGAACGGTGCCTCGAGCGCGCGTTCCGGGACGCTTTGGGGAGCGCTCGACGCTGTCCCGACCGCCGCCCGGTCGTGGGGGCCTTACCTCTATCGGGACATGCTCGTTGGCCTGGAGGCCTGGCAATGTCACGACCGAGTAGGCAGCCGCCCACGTCGTCGCGGCTGGGAGAAGGATGTTGCTCGCAGCCGCAAGGTGCCTCCAGTCCTGCTGCGCTTCATCGGCAACGTTTTTCTCCCGCTCGGGCGCCGGGGATCATGGAGCTGTCGGTTGCATGGTGAACGCGCAGGTGCCGTTGTCGCAAGCGGCGATGACATCCTCGACGTGGCGGCGGGTGGCTTGGAGCTCGGCGATCTTGATGTCGATGCGGTCGAGGACGGTTTCGAGCCGCCAGCGCTCGGATGTGCACGTGATGTCGCCGTGGTCGGTGGCGTGGAGGGCGTCGATGACTTCGTCGAGGGTGAGCCCAAGTTCTTGGAGCCGCCGGGCGAGGCGGATGCGTTCCACCGTGGCCGGCGTGTAGGTGCGGTATCCCGACGGCGTCCGCTCAGGCGGTGGCAGCACGCCTCGGCGTTCGTAGAAGCGCACGGTGTCGATGCTGACCTCGGCGAGGTCGGCGACCTGTCCGATCTTCAAGCCGTCACCCCTTGACTCTGGACCTGACTCCAGACTTTATCGTCGTGTCATGACCGAACTGACTGACCAGACCAGCGCTGCGACACCCCCGGTCGTCTGCGACATGACCGACGCCCCCGACACTGGGGCCGAACGGCTCGCCGAATACGAGCGGCTCTTCACCACCGCGCTGGTCGGCCGCGAGCGCAGCGGCGAGGGCATCCGGTTCCGGTTCCGTGCCGACCCCGGTCTCGAGGACTGGGTCCGGGACCTGGCCGCCCGGGAGAAGGCCTGCTGCGCGTTCTTCACCTTTGATACCACCGTGCATGGCGACGAGGTCTGGTGGGACGTGTCGGTGGTCGACGACGACCTCGCTCGCCAGATCATCGACGAGTACTACCGCCTCCCCGACACCCTCGTCGACGGTGCCGCCGCCTTGTTCGAGCGGTTCACCCAGCAGGGCCTGCAGATCATGGTCCGCGACCAGGGTGTGCTGCGGCCGGCCACCCCCGCGTAGCACGGCTGGGCCCAGGACTGACGAGCGCCCCTCGAGCCGCCCGACTGTTTGGGCGGCGCTCCACGTGGTCATGTGGTGCGGGGGGCGTACATGATCACGGCGACAGCAGCGAGACAGATGAGCGCACCGGCGATGTCATGGCGGTCGGGGCGGAACCCGTCGAGGATCATGCCCCAGGCCAGCGAGCCGGCCACGAAGATCCCGCTGTAGGCGGCGAGGATGCGCCCGAAGTGGGGGTCGTCCCGGAAGGTGGCGACGAACCCGTAGGCGGCCAGCGCGGCGATGCCGGCACCGACCCAGGCGAGCCCGCGGTGCTCGCGCACCCCTTGCCAGACCATCCAGGCGCCACCGATCTCGGCGAGCGCGGCAACCGCGAACAGGAGGATCGAGCGGAGGACGGACTTGGCCGCGCACCGTATCTGAGCAGGGTTTCTGCGAGGTCTCCGTAGATTGGGCTTGACCTTCATGTCGACTCGAAGGCTTAGGTTCGCACCATGGCCAGCACGTTTCAGATCGCCGAGGTGGCGCACCGGTCGGGTTTCACGCCGGCGACGTTGCGGTACTACGAAGACATCGGGCTGGTCGCCCCGGCGAGCCGTACCGGGGCCGGCTACCGGCTCTACGACGAGACGTCGTTGGAGCGGCTGCGGTTCATCGCCCGGGCCAAGCAACTCGGCTGCAGCCTGGAGGAGATCGCCGAGCTCACCACCGTCTGGGACGGGGGCCGGTGCGCCAACGTGCAAGGACGGCTCCGGGAGACCGTCGAGGCCAAGATCACCGGCGCCCGTAGCCAGATCGCCGATCTGGCCGCCCTTGTTGCCGACCTCCAATGCGCCGCTGCCACGCTGTCGGCACAACCGGTGGAGGGGCCCTGCGACGACACCTGCGGCTGCACCACCGACCCTTCCGCGTCGACCGGGACCGCGGTGCCCCTCGTCGGCAAGGCCGACGCCACCACCGGCGGCTCCGTCAGCCCGGTGGGCGATGTGCCGATCGCCTGCACGCTCGGCGCCGACGAGATGTCGACCAGAATCGACGAGTGGAACGCCGTGCTCCAGGGCGTGACCGCCCGCCATCCTCTCGCCGGCGGCGTGCGTCTCGAGTTCGGACCCGACGCCGACGTCACCGAGATCGCCCGGCTCGCCGCCGCCGAACAGGGCTGCTGCCGATTCTTCGACTTCGCCCTGGTCCTCGACGGCCGCGGCGTCGCCCTCGAAGTTCACGCCCTACCCGATCGCCAACCCGTGCTCACCGCCCTGTTCGGTGCCGGCGGCTGACGGCATGGACACCCCGGATCCCAAAGCCGGCCTCGGCGTCCTCGGCGTCGGCGCTGCCGCCTGTGCCGCCTGCTGCGCCGGCCCGGTCCTCGGGTTCCTCGCTGTCACTGGCATCGCCACGGTGCTCGGCGCTGTCGTCTTCGGCGTCGTTGGACTGGTCGTTGTCCTCGCCGTGGCCGCCGTGCTCTACGAACGGCGCCGGCGCCGGGCCCAGCGCTGCGCCCCCACCACCGGCGCCATGCCCCTCGACGTCCCCCGACTCAAGACCCGCCAATGACCGCCGCCGCCCGCTTGCCCCCGTCGGGCTCCATCCTTGGCTCGGTGGCCCGTATCTGAGGTTGGAGGTGTCCATGGCGAGTTTCGATCTGCTGGTCCTCGGGGGCGGCACCGCGGCGGTGGCCGCGGTGACCCAGGCCAACGAGATGGGCGCCACGGTGGCGTTGATCAACGACGGTCTACCGCTGGGTGGCACGTGCGTGAACGTGGGTTGCGTTCCGTCCAAGGCCCTCCTGCACGCGGCGGAGGTCGTGCACCTGGCCCGTCACCACGGCGTCCCGGGCGTGGACATCGACGTGCGGAGCGTGGACTTCGCCCAGGTCGTGCAGGGCGAGCTGGACCTGGTGACGGCGCTGCGCCACCAGAAGTACGAGGCCGTGCTGCCCGAACTCGCCAACGTCACCGTCGTGGAGGGGATGGCCCGGTTCGTCGGCCCCCACACGGTCGCCGTGAACGGCCGCACCCACGACGCCGAGATGATCATCATCGCGACCGGCTCGACGGCGACCGTCCCGCCGATCCGGGGCCTCGAAGATGTCGACTACCTGACCCATGTGGAGGCGTTGCAGCTCAAGGAGCTACCCAACGACATGGTCATTGTCGGCGGCGGGCCGCTCGGGGTCGAGTTCGCCCAGATCTACGCCCGGTTCGGCACCCAGGTCACCGTCCTCCAACGCGCCGGGTCGATCCTCCCGGCTGCCGAGCGGGAGCTGACCCAACGGCTCACCGAGCTGCTGCGGGCCGAGGGCATCACCATCGAGACCGGCGTCCAGGTCGAGGCCGTGCGCCCCGCCGAGAGAAACGCTCGGCGCAAGGCCATCGCCTACCAGACCGCTGGCGGCCAGGACGTCCAGGTGGAGGCCGAGGTCCTCTTGCTGGCGGCGGGCAAGACCCCCAACACCGCCAGCCTCGACCTACGCGCCGTCGGCGTCCAGGTCGACGCCCGTCAGGCGGTCGTCGTCGACGAGCAGTTCCGGACCTCGCAGCCCCACATCTTCGCTATCGGCGACGTCAACAGTCTCCCGGTGCGGGAGAACCCCACCGCGGGCCGTGAAGGCACCCTCGCCGCGGACAGCGCCCTGGCCGGCGCGGCGCACCGCATCGACTACGACCACGCGCCCACCACGGTGTTCACCGACCCGCAGCTCGCGTCCGTGGGGGTCACCGAGGCCGAGCAGATCCGCCGCACCGGCACCTCGGACTGCCGCACGCTCTCGTTCGGCAACGTCCCCAAAGCGGTGATCACTCGCCGCACCGAGGGGCTCATCAACATGGTGACCGACCCCGCCACCAACCGCATCGTGGGCGTGCACATCCTGGCCCCCAACGCCAGCGAACTCATCGCCGAAGCCATGCTCCTCGTACGCGACCAGCACACGGTCGACAACGTCATAACCACGGCGCCCATGTACCCGACGCTGTCGGAAGCCATCAAGATCGTCGCTCTGTCCTTTACCCGAGACGTCACCAAGCTCTGCTGCAGCTTCTGACGGCCTCAACCAACAGCAGGCCCATGACATGACCCGTCTCGACATCGCCGCCCCCGTCCACCGGTACATCGACGTCGACGGTGTGCGGGTGTACCAGCTCCGTCCGGGGCCGGGACTATCCGACGGTGTGTGCAACGGGCCTGATCTGAAGGTCCGGGATCATCGCGAATGCCCCCCGTCGACGCCGTCGAAGCTGCGTCATCTCATCACCGCCTGGGTCGGATCTGCCGACGAACGGTCCCCACGGCTGGTCGAAGGACATGGGCTATGGCGCCCGCTGCGCGCTCGATCCGTGGGATTCAGGCGGTTAGCCAAATGATAAGGCACGAGGCCGTGGACTCAATTCAGAATTCGCGCGTCGCGTCGGCACGGGATGAGGTGCCGGGCGGAGGCGTGGAGTTGCTCCGGGTCGTCCAAATGTTGTGCGCGGCATCGTGCCTTGAGGAGCTCGGACGTCGCTTCGATGTCGCATTAAGATGGCTGTTCGATGTGCCCATGCGCGGCCTCTACGCCAACGATGAGTGGACTGGCGCCCCCCGGCTTGTCACATCGGCGAATGTCAGTGACGTCTTTCTCGCTCGGTATGAGGAGTACGGTAGAGCGGTCGACCCCCTTGATGCACACATGGCAACCACAGGTAGGGCAGCCTATAACATTGCGTTGATGTCAATGGAAGAGTGGCTCGAGAGTCCCGTATATACGAAAGTGTTGGGGCTTCACGACATCCGTCATCTGGTCCAAGCCCCGGTGGCGGGCGGGAACGGGATCGTCGGCAGCATCCACTTCTGCACGAGCGATCCGACCCGCGGGTTCACCACGCATGAGGTACGTCTTGCGGAGGCGCTCGGCCGCGTGGTCGGGACCACGATCGAAAAGATCCAGTCGCTGGAACGCTTCGAGCGACAGCGTGATCAAGCGTGGGACGCGCTCGGTCTCACCGGAGTTCCGGTGGTGATGAGCGAACCCGGCGCGCTCGAGCCGCGCCTAAATGACGCCGCCCGGCGGTTGCTCGCGCAGGTTGTGGACGGTGAGCAGCACCTCTACAAACTGCTCGCGCGTCCCGGTACTAGCGGCGGCTTCTCGCACCACACCGACGTTGAGCTCACTCGAGGTGGCTCCGGCCTGCTCTACGGTATTTCCAGCGTTACCCACGGGCACGGGGACACAGTGATCACTGTACTGGAGCTTCAGCGCGATGAGCCCGAGATCTCCGAGCTGGCGCTGGCGGCCCTGACGCCTCGCGAGCGCGAGGTTGTGCTGCGCGTCGTTGAGGGCCTCACGGACCGCCAGATCGCCGAGCGACTGCGCCTCAGCCCACACACCGTGACCCAGCACGTGAAGCGCGCCTATCGGAAACTCGACGTCGACTCACGTGTGTCGTTGACGCGCCTGCTGCTGGGCCTTCGCTCCCGGCACGGCTGATCGGGCCGGTCGCCCGCATCCCCGACATCGGGGATGCACGTACAAGCACCCATCCCGGGTCTTGCGGGCAGGTCCACGCGCCGTCATCTTAGCCACGCGGTGTCGGTTTGACCGGGATCGCCACACATCGAGACCGCGCATGACCCACCGTGAACAGGAACTCGTGATTGTTACTCGCAGGAGGTTCGTAGTCGGTGCAGGCGTCACCCTCGCAGGAGCGGAACTCGGAGCGGCACGTAGCGCCGCAGGAAGCATGGGGCGATTACCGATCAACGCCGCGCATCATGGGCAGAACGATCATGGGTGACAACCCACTCCCCGAGCGTGCATACCTCCCGAGGACCTGAGGTGGTGCTGCCCGCCGAAGTTTCGGCGTCCACGTAAGACGTCGGGCTTTGCCGACACCCATTGCGACGACACCGCAACCGAAAGGTCATCCGACATGAAGTACAAGACCGTCGACATCGAGGGCGTGGGGCTGTTCTACCGCGAGGCAGGCGAAGCCGGAAACCCGAAGATCGTCCTCCTAGGAGGCTTCCCGTCCTCTTCGCACCAGTGGCGCGAGCTCATGCCCGCACTCGCCACAGAGGGCTTCCACGTGGTCTCGCCGGACTACCCGGGCTTCGGGCACACCACGACCCCATCCGGGTTCTCCTTCACCTTCGACAGGATCGCGGAGGTCGTCGAGGCGTGGCTGGTCCAGATCGGCTTCACGAGCTTCGGGCTTTACCACCAGGACTACGGCGGTCCGATCGGCAACCGCATCGTGGGACGCCACCCCGACTGGCTCCAGTGGCAGACCGTGCAGAACTCGAACGCGTATGAGGAAGGGTTCACTTCCACGTGGGACGGGATTCGGTTCGAGCTCTGGAAGAACCGCACCAAGGAGACCGAAGACGCCCTCCGCCCCTTCCTCGAGACGGAAGGGATCAAGTCCATCTACCTGGCAGGGCACAAGGACCCTACGCAGATCAGTCCCGACAACTGGACGATGGACAACGCGTTCCTCGACCTTCCCGGCCGCCGGGACATCCAGTTGGACCTGCTGGAGGACTACAAGACGAACCCGCCGCTCTACGAGTCGTGGCAGCGGTTCATGCGAGACCACCAGCCCAAGACGCTCATCTTCTGGGGGCAAGGCGACGTGTTCTTCACCCCCGAGGGAGGCGAGGCCTACCTCCGCGACCTCCCCGACGCGGAGCTGCACCGTCTCGAGGCCGGGCACTTCGCCGTGGAGGACCACGTGTCGGAGATCGCGTCCGGCATGGCGCGCTTCTACCGGGAGAACGTCGCGGCGGGTTGAACGACGAGTACGGACGTCGGCCCGGCTCGACGGCGCCTGCATGGCCGGCCGTTCAACCATGCCGACGCACGGGCTGCTGGGCGGTCCGCCTGGACCGACGTCCCGCCGGCATGGCGGATCGCCCAGCGATGGGTGGCATGGGCAGTCGAGTCGACCCCACGCCGCCACCGCGGTTCGGCTCGCCCCGTCGGACAAATTCACTATCTCTGGACCACCTCGGCGCACGACCGAGGGTTCCCAGTTCACGGACCGACAGGTGATCACTGAAGCGATGCCCACCGCTCGTCTGTCGATCCACCACCTTTAAGCAGTCCTGGAGCCCATGATGAGCCGTCAATCAATCAGTCGCATCTGTCGTTGGCCAAGACGGCGTCGGCGCACCGATCTACCGTTCTCGAGGTCTGTCGGGCGACTGGCATTCCGAGGCGATGGGCCCTGGTCACAGCAAGACGAGCGTCTCATGACGCACCCTGGGAGTGGCTCGGGGCACCCTCGGAGGACGACCGACCGACGCCCCATTCGGGAAGGTGTAGTAGTGGTCGCCCCTCGATGCCGCCGTCCCGTCGCGAGCCAATCGCAGGTGGGCCGAGTGATCGACGAGCCCCCCGCTGTTGCAACCTGGTGGACGGGTTCCTGGCCCATTGGGGGGCTGGACGACCCGCGCACCGCCGCCTTCGTGCGCGACCTGACGGCCCTCCTGGATGCTCCGCTCGATCCCCTTCCCCCGAAAGGAAACCCGGACATGCCTGAAATACGCGTCCTCGACTCGACCGTGCACTACGAGGAGTCCGGGGTAGGAAGCGCGTTCGTCTTCCTGCACGGCAACCCCGCCTCTTCCCACATGTGGCGCAACGTCCTGCCCCACGTCGGCGCCGGACGCCTGCTCGCGCCCGACCTCGTCGGGATGGGCCGCTCCGGCAAACCCGACATCCGCTACGTCTTCGCCGACCACGTCCGCTACCTCGACGCCTGGTTCGACGCACTCGGCCTGGACCGCGTCGTGCTCGTCGGCCACGACTGGGGCGGCGCGCTCGCCTTCGACTGGGCCGCCCGCCACCCGGACCGTGTGCTCGGTGTGGCGTTCTTCGAAAGCATCGTCAAGCCGATGGCCTGGGAGGACCTCTCGCCCCAAGCACGGGCCCGCTCCGAGGCCCTCCGCAGCCCCGGTACCGGCGAAGACATGGTGCTCGACCAGAACCTGTTCGTGCGCCAGGCGTACACCGGCGGCGTGCTCACCCCGGTCAGCGACCAGGACCTGGCGACCTACCAAGCCCCCTACCCGACCCCGGACAGCCGCCGGCCCATCCTCGCCTGGGCCCGCCAGCTGCCGCTGGGCGGCGAACCCGCCGAACTCGTGACCCGCATCGAGGCCTACGACGCCTGGCTCGCCGCCAGCACCGACGTCCCCAAGCTGCTCATGACCTTCGAGGGCTCGCCGACCCTGCTCATCGACAAGGACCTGGCCGACTGGTGTGCAACCAACATCGCCGCGCTGGAGATCGTCCCCTGCGGCCAGGCCGGCCACCACGCCGCAGAAGACCGCCCCGAAGAGATCGCCGCCGCCATCTCCACATGGGCCGGCCATCACAGGCTTCGCTAGCGGCCGGATGGCTCCCAGGCGTCAGGGGGAGGATTCCGATGCTTGCAGACAACCCAATCGATGTGATGCTCACGGCCAGCGACGTGGCGGCCGCGAAAGAGTTCTACGGCGACCACATCGGGCTCGAGGTCCTGATCGAGACCGACGACTTCGTGACCTTCCGGTGTGGCGGTGACAGCCGACTGGTCATCACCCGGACCAGCAGTCCAACCACGGAACAAACCACAAAGGCGAGCTGGCGTGTCGCCGATGTCGCCGCGGAAGTCGCAGAGCTGCGCTCCCGCGGCGTGGAGATCGTCGACTACGACGAGCCCGGCCTCACGACGACCGACGGCATCGCCGACGTCGGCTTCGCCTTGTCGGCCTGGTTCGTGGATCCCGGCGGCAACTCCATCGGGCTGCTCCAATTCAAAGACACGGGCCTCGGTTGAGTCCCGAGGGAACGCCCGACGGGCCGGTCACGGCGAGTGTGAGCCGGCGGGTCAAGCCCGGTCACGAGCCGTTCTACGAGCAGTTCCTGACGGGCATCAACGCGGCAGCGAGCCGATTTCCGGGTCATCTGGGCGTCGAGGTGCTCCGTCCCGAAAGTGCCGCTGTCGGCGAGTACCGAGTCGTCTTCCGATTCGACACCGGCGAGCACCTGCGCGCCTGGCTCGACTCCGACGAGCGCGCCCTGTGGCTCGAACGGGCCGAGCCCCACGTCATCGGCCCGATGCGCACCCAGGTCCTGACCGGGCTCGAGACATGGTTCACGCTTCCGGGACGCCCCGGCGCCCCACCCCCGCCGCCGTACAAGATGGCCCTGCTCACCTGGGTCACCATCTTCCCCCTCATCACCGTCGTGGTCGTCGTCCTCGAGCCGCTGCTGGAGGAGCTCGCCCTCGTCCCTCGGCTCGCGGTGACGACAGCGGTGACCGTCCCGATCATGACCTGGCTGGCGATGCCGCGGATCACTCGCCTTCTCCGCGGCTGGCTGTACCCGGAGGCCTAGACGATGGCGAGTGCAGCCAGCGGATCCGGGCGGCGCATCAGCGCAGTGCTGCGTGAGGGCGACCGGGTGACCTACCTGGAGCTGTTCTTCGACCTGGTGTTCGTGCTCGCGGTCACCCAGTGCACCACCTTCATGGTGCAGGACCCGACGTGGGAGGGCCTTGCGAAAGGCACCCTGATCCTGGGCGTCGTGTGGTGGGCCTGGGTCGGGTACGCGTGGCTCACCAGCGTGGTCGACCCCGAGGAGGGAATCGTCCGCATCGCCATCTTCGCGGCCATGGCCGGCGTCATCGTGTCGGCCCTGTGCATCCCCGAGGCGTTCGGCGACCTGGGGCTGACCTTCGCCATCGCCTACGGCGTCGTGCGGGTGGGCCAGCTCGCGCTGTTCTTCGTGGCGAGTCGTGACACCGCAGACCTACGCCGATCAATCTGGACCGGGCTCGTCCCCAGCACCGCGGTAGGGATCGGGCTGCTCGTCGTCGCCCACTTCACCGACGGAGCGGCGCAGATCTCGCTGTGGGCCGCAGCTCTGGCCCTCGACGTCGTCGGGCCCTACCTGTTCGGCTCCACGGGCTGGAAGCTGGCGCCCCACCACTTCGCCGAACGCCACGCGCTGGTGTTCATCATCGCCCTAGGCGAATCGATCGTCGCCATCGCCGTCGGATCCGAGGCAGGCGTCGACGCGGCCGTGATCACCGCTGCGGTGTTCGCCACCGCGTTGGCCGCCGCCATGTGGTGGGCCTATTTCGACGTCGTCGCCCTGGTGGCCGGGCGTCGCCTGGTCCGTCTGCCCGTCGGCAAGGAGCAGAACGAGATGGCACGGGACTCCTACTCGCTGCTGCACTTCCCGATGGTCACCGGGGTCGTGCTGATCGCCTTTGGGCTCCACGAATCTCTCGCCCACCTCGACGAGACCCTCCACCAGCAAACGGCGTTCGCTCTCGTCGGCGGTCTCGCCATCTACCTGCTCGCCCACGTCGCCTTTCGCTGGCGCAACCTGCACAGCCTGAACAGACAACGCGCCATGCTCGCCGCCGGGCTGCTCGTCTTCGTTCCCTTCGCCGACGAGCCGGACGCGCTCGTCACACTCGGCATCACCGCCGGGCTCATGGTGGCCCTGATCGCCTACGAGGCCATCCGCTTCGCCGAAGGCCGCGACCAGGTCCGTCACGCCGACCGCCAGACCGCGCCGTCGTAGCGTCTCGACCGTCGAGATGCCCGTGCGGCTCATGGCGAGGACCTCCTCTCGGCGTGAAGGGGTCTTAGCGTGTCACCAGCCACCGGCTCGGGACGCACAGAAGTTCGGTCTCGACCTGGCGAGAGCCAAGTCGCAAACGGGCAATGCTTCGACCCGACGGGCGCCAGCCCTTACACGCGAACCGCGCCAAAAAGCGCACACAGATCGAGAGCCCCAGATCGTTCGTCCGCGGCCGCACAGAACGCGCTACCGACCGGAAGGGACACGCGCGTATCCGGCGTTTCCTGTGTGAGGCCCTGCCGTCAAGGCCTCTTGGCGCCCAGTGCTCCGGACCGCAGGCGTTGGTCAAGGTGGAGCGCCCGC
>OBLS010000992.1_pt1 | contig 11193 bp, 10 predicted proteins | sample 1519901 | NCBI WGS metagenome assembly OBLS01 (sample SAMEA3113585, study PRJEB22503) | soil metagenome
CGCGGGAGCCTGAATCTGGACGTGCCTACCGATCCTACTATCTACCGGGTACACGAAGTCACGCAGGTCTACGGCACTACCAAAGAAGCCCGCATCCACGAGGAGTTCGGCGACGGCATAATGAGCGCCATAACCTTCTAAATGGACGTCGAGCGAGAAGAGACCGACCAGGAACCACGGGTCAAGATCACCTACAACGGCAAGTTCCTCCCCTACAGTTGGGGATAGCTCCGCTAACTCCCGACCTTGTACCCTCCCGCTTCGGAGAGGCACCCTTTCTTCGGAGAGGGACCCTTTTGTGGTATAGAAGGATCTGGATCTCTCGGATAGAGAATAGGAATAGGGTATGCAACTCTTCAAAACGCTCATAGACTATCCCGAGGCGATAAGCCTCGTGTTGGAGAACACACCCCGCTTGCCGGTCGCGTGCGTGCCGCTCATGGAGGCCCGGGAGCTCGCGCTCTCCGAGGACATACGGGCGAGATTCGACAGCCCACCTTTCGACAACTCGGCGGTAGACGGGTACGCTGTCAGGAGCGCGGACGCCGAGGCCGGACGGATCTTCAAGGTCGTAGACGAGGCCCCGGCGGGGCGACCGGCCCAAAAAGAGGTGGGGGAGGGAGAGGCGATCAAGATCTTCACCGGCGGCGTCGTCCCAAGGGGCGCCGACGCCGTAGTGATGGTCGAGAACACCTCCGGTTGGGGTGAGGAGTTCGAGCTCAAGAAAGCCGCGGAGGCGGACCAGAACCTCCGCGCCGCCGGAGAGGACGTCCGCAAGGGAGACCTCATTTTGCGCGCTGGCACGGAGGTAGGGGCGCCCGAGATTGCACTGGCGGCGACTCAGGGCTACGGGGAACTCTCAGTGTACCGGAAACCGAAGGTCGTCATCCTCTCGACCGGCAGCGAGCTCGTCGAGCCGGGGACGCGTGCCCTCTCGCCCGGCGAGATCTTCGACTCAAACTCCTTCGCCCTGCTCGCCCAGGCCCTCGAAGCCGGCGCCGACGCCAGTCGTATGGTCGCCGCCTCCGACGACGCCGACGCTCTGCGCGCCGCGATGGAGCAGGCTTTGACGAGTGCGGACGTCGTGGTCACGAGCGGTGGGGTCTCCGTGGGGCAGAGGGACCTCGTAAAGAGCACACTACTTGAGCTGGGGGTGGAGCAGGTCTTCTGGGGCGTCAAGCTAAAGCCCGGCAAGCCGGTCTTCTTCGGCACCCGGGGAGACGCGCGCTTCTTCGGACTGCCCGGCAACCCCGTCTCCGCGATGGTCTGCTTTGAGCTCTTCGTCCGGCCTGCCCTCATGGAGATGATGGGCCGCGAGGACAAACGTCGTCCCCGCATCGGGGTGTACTTTGACGAGGACGTGGAGAACAGGTTCGGGCGGATGCACGCTATGCGGGTAAACCTGACCGGGACGGAGAAGGGCTGGCGGGCCGAGTCTGTGGGCGCCCAGGGCTCGGGACTCGTCAGTTCCCTCACCAAAGCGGACGCCCTCGCGCTCATCGGTCCCGAGTCCGAGGGGGTACGGGCCGGCGAGCTGGTCGAGGCGATAGTGCTGCGCGAAGAGGTTGTTTTGGCCGGCCAGCAAAAGGGTGAGAGAGTCGAGATTCGAGAGTAGCGAGCAGAGAGGTATGAGCTTCAACCTGAGAATTAAGCCGAGGTGCCGGCCGGTCGAAATGCTAAAATCAAGTCCCGATGTTTGAGTCAGATCTCGAAGACAATATCTTCCGGCGCCGCCTGATGAAGGAGGTTGTGCCGGGCGTGCCGGTGCACTTCTCTTTCTACTCGCCGGGTGTGAAGGTGCAGATCCAGGCTTTCGCCGAGCACTTGCCGGGGGCGAACGGCCGCTACGTAGGCGATGCGGTGAGCGTGGAGTTCGTTCCGGAGGACGCGGCGGCGGTAGAGCGGGTGCGCGAGTTCGTGTGGCGTTGGGAGGTGCACAATGAGTTTACGGCGGTGCGCAAGATCAACTACCTCAGGCGCGGCGTAGACCCGGAGAGCGTACAGGGTATCCTGGAGCTGGTGCGCGGCGTGGACAAGCGGGCCGCCGCCAAGGCCGCCGAGGCCGTTTGTCCCGAAGAGCTGGAGGAGATGATAGAGGCCGAGGACGCGAAGGCCCTCGCCCGCCTGCCCGGCCTCGGCGAGAAGCGAGCGCACGCCGTGGTCGAGTTCTACAGGAACGAGAAGAGCGAACACCGCTTCCTCTATGCTGCCAACCGCAACGACCGCTTCCGTGGGACGCCGGTCTTCACGGAGTTGGACCTGGAGGGGGATCTCGAGGAGCAGGTCGCGGACCACGCCGCCCGGGCTCAATCTCTGGGCGATCCGGACCCTCTCAGCCCGAACGAGCCGCCGGGCCACACCACGGTTCGCAACCCGAACCTCCTGCATCCCTTGCCGATGACACCCTCGCTCATGGGTCGCGGTGTCTACTATCCGGAGCAGGTCGCGCTCTTCACCGACACCTTGAGACGCGTGCTCGTGAATGGCGAGAGGCTCACGGGGGTGGGAGACTTGCGAGTCCAGCGCGGCAAGCTCTTCCACACGACCAAGCTACCCGGCGTCGGTCTAAAGACGCGAGCCCGGGTCCTGGCGAGCGGCCTCCTGGACTCCGAGTATACCTACGAGAATCTCATCGGCATCCCCGGCCTCACCGAGGCGCAGGCCCGGGCCATAGCCGAGGCGGCGAGGACTGAGGCCGAGGCCGGGTTGGCGAAACGCGAGAACCTCGCCCGGACGGAGGTCCGTGTCTTCTAGCCTCTACGGTTTCGTGAAGGGGCGCGAGCCCGTATCACCCGAAGAGGTTGTCCAAGAGTTCCTCTCCCTACCGCACCTCAACGGTGGAGCCCACGCTCACGTCGAAGGGCTAGTGGCGGACGACCCGCGCTTTCTCTGGGAGGAGGGCGCCCTTCGCACGACCGACGTGGCCTCTCTACCTCTCGACGAGGCGCCCCACGTTGTCTTCGACGTCGAGACCACGGGGTCTTCGGCGAAGAAGGGGGCCATCACCGAGATCGGAGCCCTCAAGGTAGTGCGCGGGCGGGTAGTGGATGAGTTCGCTACGCTCGTCAACCCCGGGCGCAGGATAGAGCCGTTCGTCGTCAGGCTTACCGGGATCACCGACCGTATGGTCGCCGGTGCGCCCGAAGCCGCGGAAGTCATGCCGCTCTTCGAAGAGTTCGTCGAAGGGTGCGTCCTCGTTGGGCATAATGTCCAGTTCGACTGCTCTTTCGTCGCGGCGGCACGCGAGAAGGGTGGCCTCCCGTCGTTGCCGAACCCGGTGCTCGACACACTGAAGCTGGCCCGCGTGCTCGTGCCGGGCCTCAAGCGTTACCGGCTCGCCTCGCTCGTCTCGCACTTTGGAGTGCGCGCGGCCCCGAACCACCGAGCTCTCGCCGATGCCGCCGCTACCGTTGAGGTGTTCCTCAAGCTGCTCAAGCTTTCGGAAGCGGCTGGGATACGGACGGTCGGGGAGACGGCGACGCTCGGGGCGCGCAGCCGGCGCATAGAGCCCCAGAAGGGACATCTTGCTGAGCACCTGCCCCGCACTCCGGGTGTGTACTACTTCGTGGACAAGCACGGCACCGTTCTGTACGTTGGCAAGGCCAAGGATCTGAAGGGCCGCGTCAAGACGTACTTCAACGGGGGGGACGGGCGGCGCAAGGTCGGGCGGCTTGTGAGGGAGGTGGCCGAGGTACGCTACGAGGGGACGCCCTCCGAGCTCCACGCCCTGGTCTTCGAGGCCCGCGAGATAAGGCGCCTGCTCCCGCGCTACAATTCCGCGGGCCGCGGCGAGAAGGCGAGCTGGTTCATCAAGCTCGATCTGAACGAGCCTTACCCTGTCCCGGAGCGGGTGCCGGGCAACGGTGCCGAAGGGGGGGACGTGACCTACTTGGGCCCCTACCGGAGCGCGGGCGTTCTAGACACCTGTATCGAGGCTCTTGGTAGGATCTTCCCTCTGAGGCGCTGCGCCGGAGTACAGGAGGAGGGAATCTGCTTCTATGGCCAGATGGAACGTTGCGCTCCGTGTCTGGGGATGAGCGAGAAGGAGTACCGGGCTGAAGTGATCGGAGGCCTCACGGCCCTCCTTCGCGGCGAGGGCGGCGAGGAGCACCTCGAGGCGCTGGTTGGGGAGCGCAGACGGTTAGCGGACGAGCTCGAGTTCGAGGCTGCCGCCCGCCTCAGGGACCTCATCTCCGGCATCGAGCGCGTCCGCCTGGCGCGCGCCGTCGTGAACGCCGAGGGCGTGCAGGCGGTCGTCGTGCCGTCGACGGAGCCTGGGATAGTAGAGGTCTTCACCCTCTCCGGGGGGCGTCTCGTCGCCCACAAAGGCTTCGAGCCCGAGGATACAGCCGGTCTCGCCCTCTTTGCAGAAGAGGTCCTCGCCGGACACGATGGCACCGCCCTACCTGACGGAAAGGGAGCCGAGGAGGCACGGGTCGTCGGCGCTTACCTGAGACGGCGCGGGACGGACGCCAGGGCGGTGCGCCTCTCCTCCGCAGTGGATCTCGTAGACGCCGTGGAAAAGGTGGCCGAACGCTTCACCGACGGTTTCAGCGAAGCAGAGGGAACGCTTGAGGCATGATAAAATAAGCGTCATAATGCGTAGAACTTTATAGGAGCCGTAAAGGCGGTTAGCGATGGTGCAGGACACACAGGGAGCCTCACGCAAGATACTCTTGGTAGACGACGAGCCGTCTCTACAGAAGATGCTGGTGCACGCTCTGGAGCGGGAGGGTTTTCAGGTACGCGCCGTAGGGGATGGAGAGGAGGCGCTAGAGGCTTTCGACGCCTACGAGCCGCACCTCATAATCTTGGACATCATGCTGCCCAAGATAGATGGCACGGAGGTGTGCCGTCGGATCCGGTCGCAGAGCGACGTTCCTATCATCATGCTCACGGCGAAAGACGACGAGATCGACCGGGTCGTGGGGTTGGAGCTCGGGGCTGACGACTACGTTACCAAGCCGTTCGCGGTAAGAGAGCTCGTGGCGAGGGTGCGTGCGATCATGCGCAGGGCGTCGGTGCCCACGGGGCAGCGTCAGGACGAGCTCAACTACGACAGCCTGAAGATCCACCTGCCCAGCCGCCGGGTCGCCATCGGCGGCGAGGATGTGGACCTGACGTACACGGAGTTCGAGCTTCTGGTGACGCTTGCCTCCAACCCGGGCCGGGTGTTCTCGCGCAGCACTTTGCTCACGAGGGTATGGGGCGACGAGTTCCGCGACGAGCGTACGGTCGACGTGCACATCCGCCACCTGCGCGAAAAGATCGAGCGCGACCCCCGGAACCCCGAGTTTATCCACACCGCCCGGGGTGTCGGGTATGTCTTCCGCTAGGGGACGTTTCTTCTCCCTGAAACGTAAGGGTTGGCGTTTTAAGAAGGCGGGGTGGAAGGACGAACGTCGTTCGTTCTGGCCTTTGTTAGAGCGGATCTTGCTCGGACGAAGGACCAGTTTCCGGCGTAGCCTCAGCATCCAAGTGTGGCTCACGGTGCTCTTCTTGCTGGTGACTGCGTTCGCCGGGGGGACGGCATACTCCATCGTCTATCCCAGGCTCGCGGGTACCTTGCAGCAGACTGAGGAGGACAGCTTCGAGGGGGTGTTCGACCAGTTCGAGGACCAGCTTCGGAGTAACCCCCGGCTCACCGAGGAGTACATAAGCTTTTACGCGATCAACCGAGGTCTGCAATGGGGCGTGATGCAAGAGGACGGTCAGACCTTGAGGGGAGATCCCGGCGAGTACGACGAGGAAGCGGTGCAGACAGCTCTGGCCGAGGGCTCGCCCGACGTGAAACTCACGGAGGTCGAGAGTGGGGAGCGCGAGGGGCAGACGCTCGCGACCTACGCCGCCCCAGTAACGGTCCCTGGTGAGTCCGGCGCGACCATCGTCTTTACCAAGTACTACGCTGAGGGCGAGATTCTGAACACGAGCGAGGCCCTGGACAGCATCAACAGGCTGGCGCTTCTGGCGGGGGCTCTGGCGCTCTTGATCACGGGCTTCTCGGGATACGTGTTTGCGAACTTGCTCTCGCGCCGCCTCAACCGCCTCGATGTGGCCGCCCGCCGTCTGGCCTCCGGCAACTTCGACGAGCGTATCTCCACCCGCATCGAGGACGAGGTCGGCTCTCTGGGAGAGACGTTCAACGCGATGGCCTCCTCTCTCAAGGGAGCGTTCCGGCAAGCCCAGCAGGAGAAGGCGCGCGGCGAGGCCATACTATACGGGATGGCTGACGCGGTCGTCGGCGTAGACAGGGACCTCAACGCCACCTTCCTCAACCCTCGGGCTCGCGAGCTTCTGGAGAGCTCCGACCCCGCCTTCCACGAGCGTCTGCAAGAGGTCCTCGCCAAAAGCCGCTTCTCCGGCCCGGTCACCGAGCCCGAGGCATGGGCGGGAGATAGGATCATCGAGATCCGGGCCGCACCTCTCGAGGATGGGGCCCTGGCGATCCTGCGCGACGTCACGGAAGAGCGCCAGATCGAACACGCCAAAGCTGAGTTTATCGCTAACGCTTCCCACGAGCTCAAAACCCCGCTCTTTGCTCTCTCGGGCTACCTCGAGATGCTCGGAGACGAAGACGACGAGGAGGTCCGTAAGGAGTTCTTGAAGGACATGAGGGCCCAGACCGAGCGCCTGGAGAGCCTCGCCAAGACCCTTCTCGACCTCTCCCGCTTGGACGCGAACGCCGTGACCTTTCGCTTGGAAGAGGTGGACCTGGAGGACCTCCTGTATGAGCTCAAGCGAGACTTCGCCTACACGGGACGCGAGATCCGCATTCAGTCGGAGGAGAATTTACCCCCAGTCGAGACCGACCCCATCCAGCTCTACCGCATGCTCGCCATACTCCTAGACAACGCCCTAAAGTACTCGGGCGGACCCGAAGGAGAGGAACCTGTGGATCTTGACCTCCATCGCGAGGATGGCCACGCCCTCGTAAGCGTCTCCGACCATGGCTGCGGTATCCCCGAAGCTGAGATACCCCACATCTTCGAGCGCTTCTACCGCGCCCAGGGCTCCTCCCGAGCCGATGGCACGGGCTTGGGGCTCGCGCTGGCCGGCGAGATCTCCCAACACCTCGGCGGTGATATCCGCGTCGAGAGCCGCCCAAACTTCGGTAGCACCTTCTCAGTCGAGCTCCCCCTCGCCCACAAAGCCGGCGAGGAGGACACCTCGACTGAGGATAGCCCGACGTAGGTGAACAATAAATTTCAACATTTTTAGTTTTTGTTAAGTTTTTCTCTACCGTTAGGAAAGAATTATCTGTAGAATAGCACTTGGGGCAGCTTTGGTTCGTGGATTCTCCCCCCTCCCCGCGGACCGAAACTGTCCCTTTCTGCGTACTTTCTGGGGTGTGAGCCCTAAACGGGCGCGGGTGGTATCCCAAACAGGACTAGGAGCGGCCGGATCAGGGCTAGAAGAAAGCCTAAAGGCGAGACCCCGGGCAAGAAGACCGAGACGAGCAAGAGACCGATCAGGATAACCGGTCCGTACTGGTACATGAAGTTCACGAACCCGTTTAGCGAGCGCGGCAGGAACGGGTAGAGTATCGATGCCCCATCGAGTGGTGGGATCGGTATCAAGTTTAAGATAAAGAGCAGACCGTTGGCAAATGCCAGGAACCAGAGCATGATGAACAGGTACTCACCCCCGAACGCCGATAGCTGGAAGAGCACCGCGCAGAGGGCAACCACTAGGAGGTTCGAGGCCGGACCGGCGGCGGCGACGGCCACCGGTCCCCACACCCCGCCGCGTAGCTTGGAGGGTGTAACCGGGGTTCTCCCCCAACCCACACCCACCAGGAATATCATGAGCACACTCAGCAGTTCCAGGTGCGCCACCGGGTTCAGCGTCACCCGGCCCTCGCGGTAGGCTGTGTCGTCGCCTAGAGAGTAGGCCGACGTCGCGTGCGCCGCCTCGTGTACCACGATACCCGCAAGGATGCCCGCCACGAACGCCACCGCGGCCAACGGGTTCTGTTGGAAAAGGGAGAGGAACATCGAGTGTATTCTATATGCGCTCGAAGGCGTGACGAAAGCCCGAGGAAAGCTCCGTTGAAAAAGTTGCCTTAGTCGCCTCGCGAGGCCGACATCGTGACGTGGTTGCCGGCGTCGGAGGTGTGTTCGGCCAGTTGGGGTCTCAGGACCCTTGCGGAGTCCGCTACCTCTCCCAGCTCGGTGATACCAGCCGTCACAGGCGATTGGGGACCCACTTCGCCTTCCATGTTCCCCACTAGAGAGACGAAGATCCTGATGTCCGGGTTATCTACAGGCCTTATCTCCACGACGTTAGCGTCCTTTTGGAGCACGGGGTCCGGGCGTATCGCCGTAACCGTCCCGGTCACCGGCGCGTAGACCCTGGTCCCCGCCTCGGCCCCCACGTCCAGGGCGCCGGTGCTAGGTCCCTGTCGCCTGGCTGGGTTCATGACGTAGTATTGGATCTTCTCTGGCGCGGAGTCACCCAGGATCAGCCTGAAAAAGGGGTTCCCCGAGAGGTTCTTTCCCCGTGGTGACATCTCCACGAGGCTCTCGCCTTCCGGATGGTAGCCTAGGCCCGTTACATCCTCGGGCCGGACGGGGCTGGAGAGAGCGACCCCAGCGACCTCCGCCAGCACCACGTCCGGCCCTGCGTTGTTCGGGTCCATTGGGAGCGTCTGCTCGCTCGCACGCGAGGCCTGAACGAACGCCACGAAGACGAGCGCCAGGATGCCCAGCAGGATTATCGAGACCGCGAGTATCCGCCGTCGCCGGTACACCCCGCGATCTCTAGCCTTGCGTGCTACCCAGCTTCCGGCAGGCCGCTGCGCAGGGATGCCGTACTCGGGAGTTGACCTTCGCCGGTTTGGCGCCGCGTGTGCGACGCTCGGAGATGTAGGCCCAACATATTGGGCCCGTTGTGTGTTGCCCCCTCGCATACTGGGGCGGGATTATACAGAAGGGGCGTCCGAAGTAAAGTTGGCCCGAACGCGGTTCGAGGGCTGGTATAGTTCTTGATTAGTTGGGCGCGTTAGAAGATGTAGTCGCCCGTAGTAGACGCCGGAGATAAGAGTGTCCACGAAGAAGCTGGTCGTCTCGACCTACTTGCAGTACATCCTCATCGCCCTCGGCGCCCTGCTTTTGTTTGTGTTCGTCCGACAGTTGAGCGGTGTTCTTCTGACGTTCTTGTTCGCGGCGGTCTTGGCCTACGTGCTCAACCCCGTGGTCCGGCGGCTCGAAGGTTGGCGGGTACCGAGGACTATAGCGGTGACCGGGGTCTTCGCGGCGCTGATCGCGGCGGTTCTGGCCGCGCTGCTGGTCTTCATCGTCCCCGCTGTAGGCCAGGTGCAGTCCCTGGTACAGAACCCGGAAGCCCTGACGAACGGGGCAGCCGGCCTCCTAGATCGGGTGCAGGAGTTGCCCTACGTCGGGGAGCAGATAGGTGCCGTAGATCAGGTGACGCTTACGAGGCTTGTGCAGAGCAACGCACCCTTCGCGGTCCCCATCGTCGCGATAATCGCCGCGACTCTACGCTACCTGCGCGGGACGCTCCTCTTCGAGCGGTGGCGCAAGCCCCCCATCGTGGAGGTTGTCCCCGAAGAGAGCCCGGCTACCGCCGAGGAAGCGAGCGTTCGGGGCTGCGTAGAGGGGAAGAGGTAGGCTGTCGTGGGGCTGCCGCATGGGGAACCGCGCCGATCGTTCTCTTATAAGGAGGCCTTCCGGTGGGTGATACGGCCTCTGGTCCGCTTTCTCACAGCGATGCGGGTTCGCCCGGATGCTTTGACCGCCACGGGATGGGCCTTCTCGCTAGGCGCCGCTGTCCTGTTCGCGCTCGGTTACACGAAGACGGCCGGCGCCGTGATGCTCTTCGCAGGTCTCTTCGACGCCCTGGACGGCGCCGTTGCCCGCGAGTCGGGCCAGATGAGCGCCTTCGGAGCCTTCCTGGACTCAACGCTGGACAGGTTCTCCGAGGCGGCAATCTTTGTCGGTGTGATCTTCTTCTACGCGGCCTCCTACGAGCCTTACGCGGCCCTCCTGGCAGGTGCCGCGATGACCTTCTCGCTCATGACTTCTTACACCCGCGCCCGCGCCGAGGGTCTCGACCTCGAGTGCGAGGTCGGGCTCCTCGAACGTGCGGGCCGCGTGGTGATCCTCTCGCTCTTCTCCCTCGCCGGTCTCTTGTTCGCCGGCCTAGCCTTGGTGGCCGCAGGCGCTCTCGTGACCACCGTCCAGCGCTTCCTCCACGTGCGCCGCCTGACGAGGAGCTGAAGACCTGAATGCCCGCGAACGACTCTCCGCCTCCCGCCACCGGCGACTACGGGGCAAAGACCTCCCGCGAAGCCGTCCATACAGCCCGCCGGGCGCCCCGCGCCGGGCCAGAGCCCTTCGGGGACCCCCTCTCCGGCATCTTGCTCGTCGCGGAACCGGTTGCAGGAGCGGCGAGCGTCGGGGCGAACGCCGGAGTGGTGGAGGCCCTCCGTCGTAGCCTCGCCGCCGTGAAGCTCGACGGGGCCTACGTAACCTGGCCCCACTCGGACCTACTCGAAGAGATACTCTCTCTAGAGCCCGGCGCCCTGGTGGCGGTCGGTACCGCCGCCGCTCGCGCCATAGATTCTTTAGACTATCCGCTCGCCAGGACGTCGTTCTCGGAGAGCCCGGAGGGCTCCTGGTTCGCCTGGACAAAAGGGACCTCCGGCCTCAAGCTCCCCGCACTTGCCCCGGCCCTGGAAGACGACGCCGCCAAACGCCGCTTCTGGCGCGCCTTTCTCGCCATCCGCGCCCTCGCCCCCGAAGAAGCCTTCCGACGTCCTTGACGCTTCGCCTTGCGAAGAGGTCTGGCCCCCTCCCTTTGTCGCTCGGAGAGGTAGGACTCGTGGCCGCGTGGTGCTGCTCCCCTTTTCGGGCGGCTCGGACACCCTCGCCGGGCATCGCACCGCTCATAGCCGGTCTCGCCACCGCCGCCGACCTCTTCAGCGTCTTCGTCGGACCCGCCAAGACACCGTCGAAAGGGCCTCCCCAGCCCTCGATTACCTGCTCCTGATCTTCCCAACCTTCGGCTACCCTCTGGGCTTCGCCCTAAGCGTCACCGACTTCATCTGCCTGGCCTCTTCTCCGCCGTAGCCCACCACCTGGAAGGCCTGCACCCCTTCTCAAGGGGGGAGGCTCGGGTGGCGAAGCTCTCAGCGTAGGGGAGGCTCAGTTGGGCAAGCCCTTCGTGCTGAAT
>OBLS010000993.1_pt1 | contig 11188 bp, 10 predicted proteins | sample 1519901 | NCBI WGS metagenome assembly OBLS01 (sample SAMEA3113585, study PRJEB22503) | soil metagenome
GTCCGCGGCCCCGAGCACTTCCTCTCCGACTACCGGGTGCAGCTAAGCCGCTTCGACATCAGCTTTGAGATCGACGTCAGGGAGGGCGTGGACTCGGTCGTGGTCCTCCTCACGGCCCGACGGCAGATGCGTGACTCCAGCGACTACCTGGTGGTCTATTCGGGCGCGGTCTTCCGGGTTCGGGACGGCCGGATCGTGTTCATGGAGGGCTATCCGGACGGCCGGGACGCTCTGCGGGCGACTGGGGTCAAGCCGCGCCCCACCTAGGTGGCTCACCACCAGGCGAGCCCCGCGGCAGAAAAAGAAGAGCATCGCATTGGTACTGGCCGCGGAGCCCGTTGACGCGGCGAGCGCAGCCCGGGATACTCGCGCGGTATCCCCTCGTCCGTAAGGAGGCCACATGCCCTGGAAGCTCGAAGGCTCGTATTTCGAAACGTGCTCGTGCGACGTGGTTTGCCCCTGCACCGCGTCGTTTGCGCTCGGCGCTACGAAGGATCGGTGCAACGCCACGCTGGTCTTCCACGTCCGCAACGGCGAGGTGGAGGGGACCGACGTGAGCGGGCTGACGGTCGCCGCCATCGTGGACACGCCGAAGGTGATGAGCGAGGGCAATTGGCGCCTTGGCGTCGTCATCGACGGCGCAGCTTCCGACGAGCAAGCGGAGAAGCTCGGCGCGGTGTTCTCGGGGGCCTTGGGTGGCCCGATGGAGGCCCTGGGTTCGCTCGTGGCCGAGAACCTGGGAGTTGAGCGCGCGCCGATCGAGGTGCGGGAGGACGGCCTGCGCCACTCGATTCGCATCGGCGACGCCGTGGACTTCGAGATCGAGGACGTCGTGCCCTTCGGGGTGGAGACGGGCGAGCCGGCGAAGCTCACCGGCATCTTCCACCCCGCCGGCTCGGAGCTAACCGTCGCGCGCGCCACGCGCTCGAAGATCAACGCCTTCGGCATCCAGTACGACGCGAACGCGGGCTTCTCCACGTCACAGTTCTCCTGGGCCGCGTGAGCGCGACCGCGTAGCCGTCTCTACGGCGCGAGGTAGGTGCCATAAACGTCGCCGACGCCGTCGACGTCGCTCGCGATCACAGGGCCGCTGGCGTTGAAGAACACAACCGAGCCGTCGTCGGAGGCATCGGAGAAGATCGCGAACTGGTCGCCCGGCGTGATTAGCCTTGGTGGCGGCGCTGCCGCCAGCTCACCACACCGCGTCGTGGTGCTCCATCACACCGAGGCCGCGCTCGAGCTCGATGCCGGGAAAGGAACCGCTGAAGGCTCCCAACGGCTGGCGGTAGGCGTAGCGGACGAACAGCCGGTTCTCCTTGCGATTGCGTTCGCACTCGCGCTCGAAGATCAATCGGGTCCCGTCGTCGAAGGTGACCGCGTCCAGGCCCTCGAACTCGACCGGCCCGGGCTCGAACGGCGCGCCGTCGACCCAGATCGCGCGCTCGCTGTGCTGCAGCGGGTCGTTGATCCCGCTCACGAGGTTCCAGCCGATCGAGCGGCCATCGACGGTGCGGCCGACTCCCGCCGACCAGCTCCATACGGTGTGCCGGGGGTGGTAGCCCGCGGAGTCGTCCAGGACCCCCGGTGCCTCGGCCCGCCAGCGCTTCTCGTTCACTCGCACGTCGCAGTGCACCGGCACGTCGGCGCTCTTGCGCGTCCACGTGTACCGCTCCTCCGGCGTCGAGCACACCGCCTCCACGGGGGTTCCCTCCCCGGGGCGAAGCTTCACCCTCACCTCCTTGCCGCCCCTGATGTGCACGCTCCCGTCCTCCTCGGTCCACACCTCGCCGCGCGCACCCGGTAGCCGGGTAGCGGCGTGCTCGTGCATCACATCGCCCTCGCGGTCGAAGATCACCCAGAAGGTCTGCCCGAACGGGCCCACCTGGACCCTTGCGCACGAGAGCAGGAACTGCTCCGTGAACGCCCCCACGTAGAGCCACCGCTTGAGCATCCGACCGCCGCGGCGAACGGGCATCTTGTCGGGTGGCAGGGGGAGGTCGGGCCGGTCGGGGCCGGGCCCGCGCCATGGCAACTCGGCGCTCATTCGATCTCGGCGATCACGTCGCCGCTGGCAACGGAGCCGCCTTCGGCGACGTTGAGGGTGGCGACCTTCCCCGACCGGTGTGCGGTGACCTCGTTCTCCATCTTCATCGCCTCGACCACGCAGATCAGCGCGCCCTCCTCCACCTCGTCGCCTTTGCTGACCGGCACCCTCAGGACGGTGCCCTGGATGGGGGAGAGGAGGGTCTCGGTAGCCCCGTCGCCGCCGGCGGCCTCCGTTCGCTCGCGCCTCGGCGGGCGCCGGAGGCCGGCGGTCGGATTCGCGCCGACCGCGCCGGTGGCATTGCCGATCACCTTGACGCCGAACAGCCGCCCGTTCACCTCGACCTCGTAGGTGCGCTCGATCGCCTCCTCCTCCGCGCCCTCGGCCTCCGGCTCAGCCGGCTTCTGCCCCTCGGGCGCGAGGGCCTTCAGCCACTTGCGATCGGAGATGAGGTCGCGACACGTCTCGCCGCGCGCCCACTGCTCGGTGGCGAGGATCGCCTCGTGGAATGGGATCAGCGTCGCGATGCCCTCGATCTCGTATTCGTCAAGAGCTCGGAGCATGCGCCGGGTGGCACGCTCACGATCGACGTCCCAGACGATCAGCTTCGCGACCAGCGGGTCGTACAGTGGCGTCACCTCGGAACCGGGCTCCACCCCGGAGTCGACCCGCACCCCCGGACCGGCCGGCTCCCGGTACACGTCGATCGTGCCCGGTGCGGGAGCGAAGTTCTTGTGTGCCGCCTCGGCGTTGATCCGGCACTCGATCGCGTGCCCCCGAAGCTCGACCTCTTCCTGCGCCACCGAGAGCTCCTCGCCGGCCGCGATCAGCACCTGCTCGCGCACGATGTCGACGCCCGTGACCATCTCGGTCACGCTGTGCTCGACCTGAACGCGGGTGTTCATCTCGAGGAAGAAGTAGTCGTCACCGACCTGGAGCCCCTCCACCGTGCCCGCGGAGCGGTAGCCCACCGCCGCCGCCGCGTCGATCGCGACCCTGCCGATCCGCTCCCTCATCGCCTCGTCGACCGCCGGCGCCGGCGCCTCCTCGATCAGCTTCTGGTGCCGGCGCTGGATCGAGCAGTCGCGCTCCCCGAGGTGGATCACGTTGCCGCGTGAGTCGGCGAGCACCTGGACCTCGACGTGTCGGGGGTCTTCCAGGTAGCGCTCGAGGTAAACGGCCGGATCGGAGAAGAACTTCTCCCCCTCACGCGAGGCGCCCTCGAACGCGTCGGCGAGCTCCTCTTCCGAGGCGGCGACCCGGAAGCCCTTGCCGCCGCCGCCGCCGGCCGCCTTGCAGGCCACCGGGTAGCCGATCTCGGCAGCCTCCTTGGCGGCCTGCTTCGCATCCTTCACCGGCGCGGTGGTCCCGGGAACGATCGGCACGCCCGCCTGGGACATCAGCTCGCGGGCTCGGGTCTTGGACCCCATCGCCTCGATCGCCCCCGCGGGAGGCCCGATGAACGACAACCCGGCCTTCTCGCACGCCTCGGCGAACTCGGCGTTCTCGGCCAGGAACCCGTAGCCGGGGTGGATTCCCGCGGCTCCGGCCTTCTGCGCCGCCTCGATGATCTTCGCGATCGCCAGGTAGCTCTCGGCGGGCGGCGGGGGGCCGAGGAGGTAAGCCTCGTCGGCCTCACGGACGTGCGGCGCGGAGCGGTCCGCCTCGGAGTAGACGCCGACCGAGACGATCCCCATCTCCTTCAGCGTCCGCATGACGCGGATCGCGATCTCGCCCCGGTTTGCGACCAGGACCTTCTCGAACATGGCGCGGGAGGATAGCCGGGGCTACGCGGCCCGCAGCCTCGCCTCGGGCTCCTCGCCGAGCCAGATCACCTGGTCGCGGCCCGGCCCGACTCCCACGAGGCGCACGGGCGCCCCGGCGTGCTCCGCGATCAGCTCGAGGTACGAGCGGGCCTCCCGCGGGAGGTCGGCCTCACGCCGGCAGTTCCCGATCTCCCCTTCGAAGCCGGGCAGCTCCTCGTACTCGGCCTCCGCCGTGTGGAGGATCGACTGGTGATACGGGAACTCGTCGAACCGCGCGCCCTCGGGATGGCGATACCGGACGGCGACCCGGATCGGATCGAACCCTGCGAGGACGTCGAGTTTGGTGACCGCGATGGCGCTCATCCGGTTGAGCCGCACCGCGTAGCGCAGCGCCACCAGGTCCAGCCAGCCGCACCGCCGCTGTCTCCCGGTCGTCGTTCCGTACTCGTGGCCGCGCTCGAGCATCCTGCGGCCGATCTCGTCGTCGAGCTCGGACGGGAACGGCCCTGAGCCCACCCGCGTCGAGTACGCCTTCACCACCCCCCATACCTCGTCGATGTCCGCGGGCCCGACCCCGGCGCCGACGCAGGCCGCGCCCGCGACGGGGTTGGAGGAGGTGACGAACGGATAGGTCCCGTGATCGAGGTCGAGCATCGTCCCCTGGGCTCCCTCGAACAGCACTGTGGCGTCGCGGTCGAGCGCCTGCCAGCACAACCGCGAGGTGTCGGCGATGTGGGGCTCGAGCCGGTGACCGTAGGTGACGTACCTCTCGGTCATCGTGTGCAGGTCGATCTGCGGGTCCTTGGCGAACGGCCGCAGAAGCTGCTGCTTCGGCTCCAGCGCGGCCATGATCTTCTTGCGCAGGATCTTCTCGTCGAGCAGGTCCTGCACGCGGATGCCAAGTCGCGCCGCCTTGTCCGCGTAGCACGGGCCGATTCCGCGCCGGGTGGTGCCGATCGAGAGCCTGCCGAGCTTCAGCTCCCCGGCCGTGTCGAGCAGCACGTGGTAGGGCATGATCAGGTGGGCGTTCGCCGACACGCGCAGGCCGCTGACGTCCACGCCCCGGCGCTTCAGGTCGTCCAGCTCGCCGATCAGCACCCCGGGATCGATCACGACGCCGTTGCCGACCGCGCAGGTCTTCCCCGGATACAGGATCCCCGAGGGGACGAGATGGAACTTGAACTCCTCCCCGTCGCGGACGATGGTGTGGCCGGCGTTGTTTCCGCCCTGGAAGCGCACCACCAGCTCGGCCCGCTCCGCGAGCAGGTCCGTGACCTTTCCCTTTCCCTCGTCGCCCCACTGGGCGCCGACGATCACGATTCCGGGCATTAGATGAGTGACTCCCCGGCCACGCACGCGCGGATGACGCGCGTGGCACTGCGCATCTCTTCGTCCTCGGGCGCTCGCGTGCTAGCCGCACGCGTCGCGCCCTGCGTCCTCGACCTGCTTGACCACGCGCGTCCCCGCGCGCACGCTGCCGGAAAGTCACTCATCCCAGCTGATTATGAGCCGTTCAGGGCCGAGGTCGCTTACGAGGCGTCGATCCGGTAACGGAGATCGTCCCCGAACAGCGGCAGCGGATCGCCGCAGATCTCGACCAGGCGGGAGACGGTCCGGGCCCCGATCTGCTCCTCGAGGCTCGCCTGGTCGAGGTTCGTCGTGACCACGATCGACCGCCGCGATTCGTAGCGCTCGTCGACGAGGGCGTACAGCTGCTCGAGGACCCAGTCCGAGCGCTTCTCGGCACCGAGGTCGTCGATGTGCAGCAGGTCCACCGACGTGAGACGCTCGAAGAACTCCAGGTATGACTGCTCGCCGGCCTCCGCATCGTAGGTGCGGCGGATTCGCGCGAGCAGCCGGGGAAGCGAGTAGATCGCGACCGAGCGCCCCGCCTCCAGAGCCTGCTTGGACACCAGCATCGCGAGCGAGGTCTTCCCCGTCCCCACGTCTCCCATCAGCCACAGGCCGTGTCCGGCCCCGAGATTCTGATCGAGGTTCTTCACGTACTCCCGGACGACCCCGGTGACGGTCTGGTCGAGCTCGGTAATCGGGGGGCGGTCGAAGCTCAGCCCCCGGTACTTCGGCGGGATCACGGAGGCGACCCCGCGCGAGCGGGCGCGCGAGACGCGGCGCTCGCGACACTCGCATGGACGGGCGACGTCCTCGGGTCCCAGGATCCAGCCGGAGCCGTCACAGGCTCCGAACGGGCACGCCCTGGAGGCGGACTCGGCTGCGGTGAGACGGCTGGCGGGCGCCGGGGCTCGGTCAGCCATCAGCCGGTCTCACCCTCCTCCGCCGCGTCGACGATCGGGGGGCCCTCGCCGGCCTTCTGCTCCACCGGCCGCTCCTGCCGCGACAGGTTGGCGAAGCTCGGATAGTGCTCGAGGAAGGCGAGGCGGACCGTTCCGGTCGGTCCGTTTCGGTTCTTGCGCAGGATCAGCTCCGCGACGCCCTGGTCCTCGGATTCAGAGTCGTAGTACTCGTCCCGGTAGATGAAGCCGACGAGATCCGAGTCCTGCTCGATGTTTCCGCTTTCCCTCAGGTCCGAGAGGATCGGGCGCTTGTCCGGCCGCTGCTCGGGTGCTCGGGACAGTTGAGAGATGCCCAGCACCGGGATGTCGAGCTCTCGGGCAAGGATCTTCAGACCGCGGCTGATCTGGGCGACCTGCTCGACGCGGTTCTGCCGTGGGTCCTCGGGGCGCATGAGCTGCAGGTAGTCGACGATCACCAGCCCCAGCCCCCCTTCGGAGGCGTGCAGGCGTCTCGCCTTGGCGCGCAGATCCAACAGCCCCACGTCCGAGGAGTCGTCGATCCACATCGGCGCCTGCTCGAGCTCGTTGCAGGCGCGAACCACCCCGGGCCAGTCCTTCGCGGCCACCTTCCCCTTTCGCAGCCTGTCGCTCGAGATTCGCGCCCGGCCGGCGATGAACCGGTGGGCGAGCTCGGTCTCGGACATCTCGAGCGAGAACAGCGCAACGGGCCGGCGGTGCTTCACGGACACGTGCTCGGCGATGTTCGCGACCAGGGCACTGTTATGGACGATCAAGTCGTCGGCAACGAAGTTGTGATGCTCGGGCACGGTGAGGTCGTAGGTCTCCTCGTTCCCAATTGGCTCGATCGAGGCGATCTCGTCCCACCACACGTCAGATTCGGCGAGGTTCGCGAGTTGATCATCCCCACACAACTGAGCGATCTCGGCGAGCAGGTAACGAGACACCCCACGGTTGCCGACATGCCAGTTGTGGTTTGGGGGTCGCTGGGCGGCGACACTCAGCTCCCGCCAAGGCCGATCTCCCCTCGCTGCGTCGATCAAAGACCAGACCTCGCGGGGCACGGTGTCGGTATTGGTCATTCGGGTTGATCGCGGCAGACCGTCGATCACCTGCCTGGCCTTCTCGGTCTTGCCTGGAACGAAAATCCGAGCGCAGAACTCGCGAAGTCCCTCGCGTCCTGTAATCCGAACCTCGCGGGCGACCTTGTCGGTGCCGTCGTACACGGGCCTGCGTAGATCACGAATCACGGAGACGATCCCCAGCCTGAGCAGCAGATGCTGCACGTCCCGGGCGAGTTGCCCGCTGATCGTGGTGTATCCGATCTGGCGCAGGCGATCGCTCGCGTAGATGTGGCCGTCGCAGGCATAGAGAACGCCCAAGAAACGCGCGATCTGATCGTTGCTGAGCCCGAAGACCGCGTCTGGCACGTACTTCTCCCCGGATCGCTTCCCCCACAGTCCGTGGTGCTCGCGAAGGTCCCGAACGGGGTTGCATGGCGCCCCCCGTCCAGCGCTGATCGATGCGGTGCCATTACTGCCGGGCGAATACGTCAGTCGCAATCCAAATGATGCGACCGCTCGCTCCATCTCCGGAAGCACGGGAGTGCCCGGACCGAAGCAGAATCTTGGTGTGCGACTCGTGAGGTTTCCGTCCGCGATCAGCGCCGCAAGCGTCACGATCTCCGCGTCTTCCATGAATTGCGCCCCTCTCACTCGAGGGAGATCGCGCGGCACGCCAATGCGGTCACCCGCCTCTAGCTGGTCGACTCGCTTCCAACCCCCGAGCGTCAGCAGCGGGTGATTCGCGGTCGCATCGATGCGGCGACCGAGCCGCGTTGTAATGCGGTATACGGCTTTCAGGCCGTTGCGATGAACGGCCGAGACCTTGGCCGGACGGAGCTTGAAGTCAGATGCGAGTGACGCGACCCAAACCTCCTGTCCCCGCTCCCTCGCCTCCACGAGGGCATCCATCCGGCGGCGGTTTCCGGTCGTCGGGTCATAGACGAGCGCGGAGCCGGTCAGGCACTTCCCCATCGCCGGTCTCGCGGCCACCACAACGAGGTTCCCTGGCTGAAAGCCGCCGGTCATGTCGTCGAGGTCGCGGAACCCTGAGGGAACTCCGGTCAGCTCGCCGTCACCTCTCGACAGCTGCTCCAGCTTGTCGATCTCCTCGGCGAGCACCTCCGCCACCTGCCGGAAGTCGCTGGCGCGCTCCTCGTGCGCGACCTTGAACAGCAAGCGCTCCGCGCCCTCGACCAGCTGCTCGGGCTCGCCGTCGCGGTCGTGCACGGATGTCTGGATCGTCTGGGCGGCTGCGAGCAGCCGTCGCAGCAGCGCGTTCTGCTTCACGATCTGGGCGTAGTGGCGCGCATTTCCCGCCGCCGGGACGGTCGACGCCAGGGTGGAGACCGAGTCCTTGCCGCCCGCGTCCTCGAGCTCGCCGCGCTGCGCGAGGAGCTCCGTGACGGTGAGGGCGTCGATCGGCTCCGAGCGCTCGTACAGTGCCTTGATCGCTCCGAAGGTGATCCGGTGGCGGTCGCGGTAGAAGTCCTCGTCGTGGAGGCGGACGTCGAGGATCACCGGGGCGATCGCCCCCTCGGAGACCATCATCGCGCCGAGCACCGACTCCTCGGCCTCCAGGTTCTGGGGTGGGACGTGTGCTGCTGGTGCTTGGGCCATTGGGTGTGGAATCTGCAAGCGCCCCGGGCTCCGCTCACCCCCGTTCCGACTCTCGCTCTCTAGAGACATCGGAGAAGAGGATTAGCCCCACCCCGGACGGACGCCCAGCCAATCACACGGCTCACCTACCCGCTAGAGCTCGCCGATCGACGGCTCCGCAGTTGGCGGAAAAAACGCCGCGGCTGGTCGCCGCTACTTCTGCTCGGCGACGATCGTCTTGACCTTCGCCGTCGCGCCGCCGCCCATCTCGACCTCGACCATGTACGTCCCCACTTCGCGGATCGGGTCCTCTAGGCGGATGCGCTTGCGGTCCACGCGGAGCCCGCGCGCATCCCTGATCGCCTCGGCGATCTCCTTGGTGGTCACGGAGCCGAACAGCTTGCCGTCCTCGCCGGCGCGGTGGGAGATGGTGAGAACGGTCTTGGACAGCAGCGCCGACGTCTGCTGTGCCCGCTCGGCCTGCTCGCGCTCCGCGCGCTCGGCCGCCTCGCGCCGGCGGCGGGCGTCCTCGAGGGCGCCCTTGGTGGCGGGCTGGGCGAGGCGCCGCGGGACGAGGTAGTTGCGCAGGTACCCGGGCGAGACGTCGATCTCGTCCCCGGCGCCGCCGAGGTCCTCAACGTCCTTCAACAGAATCGCCTGTGCCATCGGCCCGAGTGCCCCGGGAGCGCCTCAGCGCTCCCCCACGTAGGGGAGCAGGGCCAGCTCGCGTGCCCGCTTCACGGCCACGGCAAGCTGCCTCTGGTGCTTGCGGGAGAGCCCGGTGACGCGACGCGAGCGGACCTTGCCGCGATCGGAGAGGAACCGCCGCAGGGTGCCCAGGTCCTTGTAGTCGATCTGCTCGACGTTGATGCGCGTGTACTTGCGCGGACGCTGGCGGTCCGGACCTCGCCGCCTGCGTGGAGCCTGTCGTTGCTGCTTGCGCGCCATCGCGGCCGGCCATGATAGCCGGTCGCTCCTGGCGCTCAGCCGCGCTACGGCACGGCCCGGATCGGCCTAGAAGGGAATGTCGTCGTCGCCGTCGCCCGAGCCGACGCCCGCCTTCTCACCCTCGAAGTCCGAGGTGTCGGCGGGGACGTCGGAGCCCTGGATCCCGTTGCCGCTCTGCGGGGCGTCTCCGCGGGAGCCCAGAAACTGCACGCTGTTGGCGATTATCTCGACGGCCTGGCGCTTGCCGCTCCCGTCCTGCGCCTCCCACTCGCGCCAGTCGAGGCGGCCCTCGACCGCCACCGGGCGGCCCTTGGACAGATAGGTGGCGCAGTTCTCCCCCTGCGCCCCCCACACGGTGACGTCGAAGTAGTTCGGCTTGTCCACCCAGTCGCCGCTGGCCGAGTCCTTGCGGCGGCTGTTCACCGCCACCCGCAGCTTGCAGACGGAGGTCCCGCTCGGGGTGGTGCGAAGCTCGGGATCCTTGGTCAGGTTGCCCGTGATCACAACCACATTGACGTTCGTCGCTGCCAAAGAGATCAGCCCCTTCTCAGTTGCTTGAATCGGCTCCCGATTCTAAGTAGTGAGGCGGCGTCTTCTCTCCCCCCGGCGCCGACACGGGCAGGCTCTGGCCGCAGCTTGCGCGTTATCCGGGAGTCTCGTCGGGCGTCTCGTCGCCCGGCGAAGGAGCCTCACCCTCGGCATCGGGCTCGTCAGCCGGGGACTCTCCCGCACCCGCGCCGGCCTCGGCCGGCTCCGGAGCCGGCTCTGCGGGCTGTACCTCACCGGCCTCCGCCGCTGCCGGTTCCGGCGCCGCTTCCTCCTCGGCCGCGGGGGCGGGCTCTGCCGCACGCCTCTCCGCCCTGGCGGCCCGCGCCGACACGCCGGCCGGCTGAGCGGTGGGCGGAGGGGCGATCGTCGGGGTGCCGGCGTCCACCTTGAAGATCCGGAAACGCAGCACGCCGTCCGTGATCTTCAGGCTGTGGTCGAGCTGCTCGAGCAGCTCGCTGCCTCCCTCGAAGCGGTAGAAGCGGTAGTCGGCCTCGGTGCGCTGGCGGATCTCGAAGGCGAGCTTGCGCGTGCCCCACGTATCGGCATGCTTTAGCGCGCCGTCGGACTCGATCCGCCTCTGGGTCTCGCCCGCGACCTCGTCGCGACGCCCGTCCGGGGCCTCCGGATCGAGCATCAGCACCAGTTCGTATTCCCGCGCCAAACGGCGGACTACTTTAGCGGGGGTCCCATCTCGGGGGGCGAACCGCCGCCCCGCGGGATTCGAATAGGCATGCGCCGACGGCGGGTCAGGTGGGCGAACGTGGCGAAGCTCGCGGCGGGCGCGATCGCGACGGTGGCGATGGTCGTGACCGTTCCATCGATGCTGCGCGGCCCTGAGCCTCCACCTCCGCCGCCGGATGTGGGGCTGGGACCGGTCGAGCCCGCGGCGCCCGCCAAGACCCCGGCGGATCCGGTTGGGGGCAACGAGGGGAGAGGTCGTGGCGGCGGGCG
>OBLS010000994.1_pt1 | contig 11188 bp, 16 predicted proteins | sample 1519901 | NCBI WGS metagenome assembly OBLS01 (sample SAMEA3113585, study PRJEB22503) | soil metagenome
CTGATCATGGGAACGGTGTTCGCGGCCTTCATCCTCACCGCCGACCGCATCTCGAAGGAGTTCGGGCTGCTGCTCGCGATCGCGATCCTGACGGACGCTCTGATCGTGCGGATGACGCTGGTACCCGCGTTCCTCACGATGCTGGGCGAGAAGGCGTGGTACATCCCGCGCTGGCTCGACCGGCTGCTCCCGAACGTCACGATCGAGCCGCCGCACGACGGCGAGGGCCGGACGAGGATCGAGGACGTGCCCGCTCAGGCGCCCAGCCGGCCCTGATTCGAGACCGTTGACGAGGTGCTCGCTGACCTCCGCGAGCGCCTCGCCGGCGTCATAAGATCCTCCGCGTGAGCTTCGACGACTGGATGCTCGCGCTGCACGTGCTCAGCGCCTTCGCCTACGTCGCCGGGATGATCCTGTTCTGGGTCCTCGTCGTCGCCGTGCGGCAAGTCGATACTCCGGAGGGGACGATCCACATGGAGCCGGCGGTGAAGGTCGGCAACGCTGCCGTGGGTATCGGCGCGGGCGGGACGATCGTTCTCGGGATCTGGCTTGCGTTCTCGGTCGGCGGCTACGACATCTGGGACGGCTGGATCATCGCGGCGCTCGTGCTCTGGCTGATCGCAGCGGAGCTCGGACGACGCACCGGCGCTGCGTACACGCAGGGCATGAACAAGGCAAAGGAGCTGCAGACGTCCGGTCAGACCGGGCCGAGCACGGAGCTCTTAACCCTCAACCGGACGTCCAACGGGGTCGTCTTTCATTTCCTCGCGTCGGTCGTCGTGCTGCTCATCATCCTCGACATGATCTGGAAGCCGGGTGCCTGAGCTGAGCGTTCTCGCCGCGGTGCGGCCGGACGAGTGGAACTTCCCGCTGTTGGTGCACGTCTTCGGGGCGATGGTCCTCGTCGGCGGGCTCCTGACGGGCGCAAGCGCGCTCGCGTACGCCAGAGGCGACGTGAGGATGCTTCGGCTCGGTTACTGGTCGCTGCTCGCCGTCTCGCTGCCTGGCTGGGTGGTCATGCGAATCGGCGCCGAGTGGATCTACTCGAAGGAGGGCTGGGACGACCTGCCCGAGGGAGCTGACGAACCAGGCTGGCTTGGAATCGGTTACCTGGCTGCCGACCTTGGGGGGCTGATCCTGCTCGTCTCGCTGATCGTCGGCGGGATCGGGGTGTACCGGTCGCGCGAAGGGAAGGGCTCCGGCCTGCTCAGGGCGACGCTCGTGCTTTCGCTTGTCCTCCTGGCCGCGTATGTGATCGCCGTCTGGGCGATGTCCGGCAAGCCGGACTAGCTCTTCTACGCGGCCTCTCGACGATCGGGGGCACCGCGCTCCTCGACGACTGCTTCGACCATCGCTCCGCGCCGTGAGCGCGCGCGGGCTCTTCGGACGCCCTCCATGACCACGAACGTGGCGGCCGCGACTCCAAACCCGACGAGGAGACCCCAAAGTGGGCTGTCTTCGAAGACGCGACCTCCGAGATAGCCGAGGAGCGCCGCGTACGACGCCCAGGCGATGCCCGCCGCGCCCGCAAAGCCCGCGAACCGCGCCCAGCGCATGCGCAGGACCCCTGCCGTCACCGTTGTCGCGGTGCGGCCGCCGGGGACGAACCGCGCTCCGAAGATCAGCGGGCCGCCGTGACGTTCCAGCGCCGTCTCGGCCCAAACCCGCCGGCGCGCGCCCTTCGGGCCGCGAAACACCCTTCGCGCGAGTCGAGAGTCGAGGCGCCGGCCGAGCCAGTACGCGCTCGAGTCACCGCCATAAGCGCCGGCGGCTCCGGCGGCGATCACGAGCCCGAGCTGCAGGTCGCCGGCGCCGGCAAGAACCCCTGCTGAGATGACCGTCGTCTCGCTCGGAACCAGCGGCAGCACGGCGTCGAGCGCCGCCACGCCGAGGATCACCGCGTACGTCCATGGCGACGCGGACACGAGCTCCAGCACGGATTCGAACGTCATCTCTTCCTGTGCAAACGACTGCGGTGATCGCGGCGTTCCCCGGCTTTAGTCCGGCCGATCTGCGGTATAAGCAGCTCGGCGAATGGAATGGGCCGCATTGATCGCGTGGCTGCTCACCGCCGGAGGTGGCTTCGTGCTGCTCTCGATCTGGTTGATGCGAGGTGGAATGCGTCAGCCGGCGGAGGCCGGCAAGCGGATTCCGCCGCCGTTGATCCTCGGCCACTTCCTACTCGCAACAACCGGTCTCGTCCTCTGGATCGTCTACCTCGTCAACGACAGCGACGCGCTGGCGTGGCTCGCGTTCGGGATCCTCCTGGTCGTCGCCGCGCTCGGCTGGACGATGTTCGCCATCTGGGCCCGCCGCAGGCAGGCCGTCGGCACCGAGGCCGCAGCCGGCGCACCGGGGAAGCCTCCCGAGCAGCACTTCCCGGTTCCGATCGTCGTCATCCACGGCCTCGCCGCAGTCACTACCGTCGTCCTTGTTCTCCTCGCCTCCCTCGGAGTCGGCTCCTAGCTCGCCGACTCCGCCTCGGGGCGGAAGAGAACCCGGCCTCCTCGGCGCGGCGCGCGTAACCCGACGAGATCGGATGCAGGAAGCTGTCTAGTGTTGCGGCTCAACGAGTCGGCGGCTTGGTCGGCATGAAGTTCCGATCGACCTTGCCAGTACGAACCTGGCCGCACGGCGACCTGAAGATCCGCGTTCCGATGTGGACGAGCCAGACGCCGTCGGTCCCTACCAGGCCGCCGTGCGCGTCGTTCTTGAAGCTGTGGAAGTGCGTGAATCCGGGGTTGAGCCGGGCCTGATCGGCACGTGTGAAGCGCCCCGGGAGCGCGTACGCGACCCAGTTCAGGTTCCTGGCCTTCTCGAGGTTCATGTTGTCGAAGTGAGCGCAAGGACAGGACCGCCCGGCGTGCGCAGGATGACGTGGTCGCCAAACGCGACGCCTGCCGTCGCGTTTGGTGTTCCAGCCTCCGATCGCGATGCGAGCGCGACAAGCGCGACGGCCATGAGGCCGGCCAGTGTGATTCCCAGCAAGACGCGACTCGATCGCCCCGCGACGAGTGGTTACCGAATGAATCGCCGGCAGTCGGCGATTCCGGCGGACTAAGACGGCGGCGGCTGGCGGCGGACGCGCTCGACCACCGCGTCGGCGACTGAGCCGGACGAACGAAGACGATCGCTCTCGCCCAGAGCGCGAAGCCGCTCGACCGTCCGCAGGAGCGAATCGTAGGCGGCCTGGCACAGCTCGCAGCGAGCGAGGTGCGCGCGTGCGCGCCAGCCTCGGATCCCGCGAGCCTCGCCGTCGGCGAGTTCCGAGAGACGCTTACGCGTCTCTTCGCACCCACCGAGGAGAAGCCGCTCGATCAACCCCATGTCGGATTGGATGCCTCGTCCAGCCACTGCGATTCACATCGTACGATCACGTCGTGGCCGGGGCTGAGCGGGAGCTCGTGGAGCGAGCCGCGGCGGGCGACGTCGAGGCATTCGGCGAACTCGTACGCGCGTACGAGCATCGAGTCGCGTCGGTTCTCTACCGGCTCCTCGACGACCGCCGCGACGTCGAGGAGGCGACCCAGGACGTCTTCGTCCAGGCCTGGCGGCACCTGGGTCGTTTCCGCGGCGACGCGCAGCTGTTCACCTGGCTGTACCGGATCGCCGTCAACGAGGCGCTGATGCGCCGGCGGCGGAAGCGCCCGGACGTCCACGAGCTCGACGAGCGTCTCCCGGCACCGCCGGATCCGGAGCCGGGCCTCCAGGACGTGCTCATTCGGGAGCTTGCCGCGCTGCCGTTCGAGTATCGCGCGGCGGTCGTGCTCCGCGACGTCGAGGGGCTCACGAATGCAGAGGTTGCCGAGGCGCTCGGCGTCTCTGTCGCCGCGGCGAAGAGCCGGATCCATCGCGGCCGCATGCAGATCCGCGACGCACTGGCGCGGTGGGACCAGGCCTAGAGGCTGAATCGGACAGACGCTCCTCTGCATCTGACAGTGGTTACGCGCAGTCTCCGAAAGGGCTGAAGACATGGCCGTTCGTACTGACGAGCGAGCGCAGGGGACCGCGACGAAACCGCTAGCCGGCGGAAGGCAGCTCACACAGTCTGCGTCCTACCTGCGGGCGTTTGCGTGGCACCTCGGCGACCTTTTCACACGGGGAGCCGTCGCCGGCCTCGCCGCGGGCTTCGTGTTCCTGCTCGCGAACATGGCGTACGCCACGACCCAGGGGAAGCCGGCCGTCGCGCCGTTCATCGACATCTCCACGATCTTCCACGGAACGGACAAGCCGGCCTCGATGACGCCGACGGTCGACATGCTGGCGACTGGCGCGATCGTTCATTTCACGCTTTCGTCGCTTTCGGCGTCGTGTTTGCGCTGCTCGTAGGCGCCTTCTCACCGCTCGTGCGGAACTGGCTCGTGCTGGCCACCGCAGGCGTCGTCTACGCGCTCGCGCTCTACGTCGTCAACTTCCAAATCCTCGGCAACACCATCTTCGAGTGGTTTACGAACCCGCAGGGGGCCCACCAGGGGTTCGAGGTGTTCATCCACGCCGTCTTCGGATTCCTGCTTGTCGCCTTCTTCCTCGGCTTCGCCGCTCGCCTCAGGGCGACCGAGGCGCCGACGTCCTGAGCCGAGCAACGGAAGGACGGCGTCGGCCGGCGCCGTCGTTCAGAACGTCATCACCGTGTATCCGTTCAGGGCGAGCGACCTGAGGCTCGGGTGCTGCGCGTACTCGTCGAGAAGCGCAATGTCGGCGTCCTCGACCTCAGCCGTGACGCTGTAGGCCGCGGCGCAGTACTCGCAGGCGCCCGAGATCGAGCCGCGAACCGACTCGAACAGGTCGTGGTATCGGTGCTCGGGCCCTGCAAGCTCCGGGATCCACATCGTTCCGGCGCCGTCGAAGACCACGACCACCTCGTCACCGTGCTCGCCGAACTCCTTCGCCGTCGTCAGCGCATTCACGACACGCCCGAGCCCCTCGCGAATCTCGGTGCCGGCGAGGACGATGATCGCGACTTTCACGAGCCCACCCCCTTCCGGCGGGCCGCCCGCTCTGCCTCCGCTTTCACGCTGTCGAGAGAGCTTTGGACGGCCGCTTCCCACTTGCGAGCGACGCGATCGCCCCACCAACGCCCCAGCGCCCACAGGTCCGTGCCAAGCTCCCCGCTGTACTCGAGCTCGGTCCATGGCTCCTCGTCGCGCAGCTCGAACTGCTCGACCACATGCGGAACCGGGCCGCGGACGAGCCGGAAGTGGACATGGCTCGGCGGCTGGAAGCGGACCGTCTCGAGGGTGCTCGTGACAAAGCGGCCGATGTCCGTGTAGTGCTCCGCGAGCACCATGTCGTCACTCCGCTCGACGACGCGAAGCTTCTCGGCGAGTGCGCGCGGCGTCCGGCCGAGATACGGCGCCGAGATCACCTCGAAGACGAGCTCGCGCGGAGCCTCGACGCGCACCGTCAGCGGGCCGAGCGGCCGCAGCGACCTGCCGATGCCGAGATCGAGCGTGAGCGCGCCGCGAGCGAGGAGCCCGTAGGCCGTCGCGCCGATCCCGGCGATCACCGCGAGGGCGACCGATAGCCGTGGCTGCACGCTCGAAGGATGGCGGTGGCGCCGCCACTCCGCTGAATGTAGGCCGTTATGTCGACTTTGATGCGTCTGGCTCTGGCCCCGATTCAAGGCCGACTGCGAATCGGGCCGAGCCTCACGTGCATCAGACTGAGCGCATGGTCCGCGTACTCGCGGGAGCTGTCGTCCTGCTCGCCGTCGCCGGCTGCGGCGGCGGGGACGGCGGCAGCGAGCTCTCCGACGCCGAACGCGAGGCGGTCCGCTCGGTCGAGCGGGAGCTCGCGACCGAGCCCGATGTCGGCCCCGGGCTCGGCGAGGCCAGCCCGCCCCCTGCCATCACCGCGGGCTGGAACACCGACTTCGGCCGCCGCGCGGTACCCCTGTCCGAGTTCCAGTCAGGGGGGCCGGGCAAGGACGGAATTCCGGCCATCGATCGACCCGCGTTCGTCCCCGTCGAAGACGTCGAATTCCTAGAGCCCCAGGAGCCTGTCATCGCGTTCGAGTTAGAGGGCGAGGCGCGTGCGTACCCGATCCAGATCCTCATCTGGCACGAGATCGTCAACGACGCGATCCGCGGCGTCCCGGTCGCCGTGACCTTCTGCCCGCTGTGCAACACGGCGATCGTCTTCGACCGCCGGGTCGACGGGAAGACGCTCACCTTCGGGACAACGGGCAACCTGCGCAACGCCGACCTCGTCATGTACGACCGGCAGACCGAGTCGTGGTGGCAGCAGTTCGGCGGTCGGGCCCTCCTCGGCGAGCTGACCGGGGCCGAACTCGACCAGCTGCCCGCGAAGGTCGTCGCTTGGCGAGAGTTCGAGCGCGAGGAACCCGACGGGAAGGTTCTCTCGCGGGAGACCGGGCACGCGCGGGACTACGGGGAGAACCCCTATACCGGCTATGACGACATCGACTCGCCCCCCTTCGTCGCGACGAACAATTCGGATGACAAGCGGCTTCCGCCGAAGGAGCGGGTCGTCTTCATCGAGCGCGGCGACGAAGCTGCCGCCGTCCCGTTCTCGCTCCTCCGCGAGCGGAAGGTGGTTCGTGTCGCAGTCGGCGGGAGCCGTTTGGTCGTTCGTTGGCGTGAAGGAGTCGCGTCCTCGCTCGACCAGGGCACGGTCGCCGGTGGGCGCGACGTCGGCGCCGCCGAGGTGTGGGAGCACGGAAGGCTCGTCGCCTTCGACGAGCCGTTCTGGTTCGCGGTCGCGGCCTTCCGTCCGGGAGTGCGGATCGTCCGTTAGCCGTCAGCTCACGATCTGCACCGCGCCCTCGTCGACGCCGGCCGTGCCGATACCTTCGTGCTCGATGTTCGCGAACGTGAGGGCCTGAGCGCTACCGGCCTGGTACACCCCTGCGAGGCCTGCGCCCGGACATTAATACGAGTGCGAGAGTGAACGCTCGGACGCGGTACCGGGCGACGGCACTCTTCATACAAACCACCTCGTGCGAGCGCGAGAAATCGGTGTGCCAGGTACATACGCGCTCCAGTTGGTGGTTTTCGACGCCGCGCGCTCAGGCGCTCGTGTAGACGAGCGCCTGGAGCCGCGCGATCGGGTCACCTCGGAGCTCGCAGGCGCGCCAGCTGTCGCCGTGATCGTCGCTCTCCCAGATCTGCCCGTCCGCGAGGCCGGCGAACAGGCGGCCGTCGCCGGCGACCAGCGCGTACGGCATTGCCGGGAGCGGCTCGGGAAGCCCGCCGCCGAGCGCCCGCCACGGCTCGCCTCCGCGTCGCCGGAAGATGCGTGCCTGCGGATCGCGGCCGCCGTGAGCGGCAAAGGGGCCGGTACTGGCCGAGACGTACCACAGGTCAGGGTCGTCGGGGTCGACGGCGACCGACCACGTGTAGTTGCGGTCGCGTCCGTCGTCGCTCGGCTGCCAGGTCTCGCCCGCGTCCTCGCTGAAGGCGGCGCCGCCGCCGCCGGCCTCGTACGCCCGGCCGCGAACGCGGGGGTGCCAGGCGAGCGAGTGCACGTCGGGCTGCGCGCCGGGTCGGTGGTCCTGCCAGGTGGCTCCGCGGTCGGTCGAGCGCATCAACCCGCCGAGCTCGATCCCGACCAGGATTAGATCGGCGTCGTGCGGATTCGGGGCGATCCAGCGCACGTGCGAGGTCCACGGCCGCGGCGGAAAGCTCCACGTCGGCCGCGAGGGGAGCTCGAGCAGACCGTCGAGCTCGCTCCAGCTCTCACCGCGATCGTCGCTGCGGAACAACCGGCTCGGCTCGGTCCCCGCGTAAACGGCACCGTCCGCGGCGCTGACTGCGAGCGAGAAGAGACCCGGTTCGGGCAGCGCGCAGTCGACCCAGTTACGCCCGCCGTCATTCGTCCGCCGCACGCCCCGCTCGCGCAGCCCGGCGTAAAGCGTGTCCGGGTCGTGCGGATCCACCGCCAGGCACTGCGCTCCACTTCCGCCAAGCGTGGACTCGAGCCTCCATTCGCCGCGCTCCTCGTCGAGCCGAGTAATCCCATCCCCGGTTGCGGCATAGAGGCGCGTGTCAAGCCTCCGGCAGAAAGTAAGCCAGGATGTGGACGCGACCGGCGTCGTCAGGGACATCGTCGGCTTCGCGCGTGATCAAAGGCTCCACGAGTCGCTCGAGGCCCTCCTGGAGATTGCGGAGCTCGTCGGGCGTCACGGTCAACCTGGCATTGAACAGGCCCGAGGCGCGAGCCCAGTCGAGCTTCAGTCGGGGCTCGTCGTCAGCGACCCAGCGTTGGGGTAGGTCGATGTAGTTCATCATCATCACGCTGCTCAGCTTCCTGGCCGCAGCCTGGCCTTCGGGATCGTCGGGAATCTCGAAGACGAAGCCTTTGGCCACCGCGGACCATCGGCTCTCTTGGCGTGCGACGAGGCCGAACCTCTCGAGCGCCTCGAGATGTCCCTCAATGCCTCCCGCCTGCAGGGTCGAGGAGAGCTCGGCGGCAGTCGCCGGGCCCTCGCGCCGAAGGCGGTCCAATAACGCAAGCCGGACCGGGTCGGCCAGCGCGCGCATTGCCTGCGGATCGGTCAGCACGAGGTCGCCGACCGAGTTCACGATCGTCATCTCTCGTCCCCGTACTCGTCGTGGCGGCGCCACCAGTCGTACGGCGGCGTCTGCGGATAGCCCTCGGGCGAGTCCTCCCATGTCTCCTGCCGGCCCAGGGGCGTCAGGTCGAGGAAGGTCCAAACGCTCCCGAGCGCCTCGGTGCCGCGCCGGTTCGTGAAGTACGTGCGAAAGACGTCGCCGCCGTCGCGGAAGAAGACGCTGAGCCCGAAGGTCTCGCCGTCCTGGTACTTGGTCGGTTGCGGCGTCTCGGGCGAGAGACCGAAGTCGACGTTGAAGTCCGTCTCGAACGATGAGAACCAGGGGATCGTCCAGCCCATGCGCTGCTTGTAGGGCTCGATCTTGGCGATCGGGGCGCGGGACACCAGGGCAAAGGAGGTGTCGCGGGCATGCAGGTGGGCGAGGTGGCAGACCTGGTCGGCGAACATCGAGCAGCCGTCGCAGCCCTCGTCCTGGTTGGGACCGAACATGAAGTGGTAGACGATCAGCTGGCGTCGGCCCTCGAACAGATCGAGGAGGCTCGCCTTGCCCCCCGGGCCATCGAAGACATAGTCCTTATCGATCCGGACCGTCGGCAGCCGCCGGCGCTCTGCGGCCAGCGCATCTCGAGCACGAGTCGCGTCCTTTTCCTTGGCGAGAAGCTCTTCGTGCGCTGCTTGCCACTCGGCTTCTGAGACGATGGGTGGAAGATTCATTCCTGCCTCCTTGGCGTCAGACCGGTGGGATGTTCTGGTTGCGACGCAAGACGTTCCCCGGGTCGTACCGGCTCTTCAGCGCTCGCAGCCGCTCGAACGCCTCGCCGCCGAACGCCGCCCGCACACGCTCGAGTGGCTCGTCGGCCTGCATGTAGTTCGCGTAGCCGCCGCTCACGGACCACGGCTCGATCGCGGCCGCCGTCTCGCGCGCCCACTGGATGTGCTCCTCGTCGTGAGCGGTGTCCTGCCACGTCGCCATCGCGCTGACGTTGAACGCGGCCTGGCGAAAGCCGAGCGCCCCGCTGGCCGGATCGGCGTCTTTCGGTGCACCGTGAAGGGACTCGATCAGGATGCCGCCGGGCGCCCGTCCCAGCACGACGAGGCGCTCGATCAAATCATCGAGCAGCTCGTCCGGAAGCTCGCGCACGAAGTGACCCTTCCAGTACTGCCGGCTTTCGCCGTACGGGGAGTCGAACAGGAGCTGCTGCTCGAGGAACGAGCGCGCGCCGACTCCGTCGTCGACGAGGCCGGGGCCGGTACGCAGCGCGCGTAGCTCCTCGGGATCTCCGTTCGAGCCCGTGTAGCACGGGTACACCCCGAGCATCGGCGCCACCGACTCGTCCACCGAAAGCACGGCCTGGCAGCTGAGCTCCCGCGGGGCATTCGAAACGAGCTCGCGAAAGCGGCGGAGGCCTTCGCGGACGCCCTCTTCGCTGTAGGCCAGTGCGCCGCCGACGACCCGCTCGAGCGGATGCAGCCGGAACTCCAAGTGGGTGGCGACGCCGAAATTGCCGCCGCCGCCACGGAGGCCCCACAGGAGCTCCGCGTTCTCGTCCGAGCTCGCGTGGACGACGGCGCCGTCCGGCGTGACCACCTCTGCACCGACGAGGTTGTCGCAGGTCAGGCCGTGCTGCGCCGTCAGGTGGCCGATCCCGCCGCCGAACGTGAGCCCGGCGACGCCGGTCGAGCCGACGACGCCGCCGGGCGTGACGAGGCCAAACGCCTGCGTCGCGGTGTCGAAGTCGAGCCACGTTGCGCCGCCGCCGGACCGGGCGATCCCTGCGTCGCCGTCGACCTCGACCTTCCGCATCAGCGAGAGATCGATCACAAGTACACCGTCGGCGACGCAGTGTCCGGCGGGGTTGTGGCCGCCTCCTCGCACGGCCACCTCCAACTCCTGTGCCCGGGCAAACTCGAAGGCCGCCGCCACGTCCTCCGGGCCGGCGCAGCGCGCGATCACCGCCGGACGGCGATCGACGAGCGCGTTATAGCAGCGGCGGGCGGCGTCGTACGCCGCGTCTTCGGGGCCAATCATCTCGCCGGCGAGCGATCGCCGCAGCTCGTCGAGGTTAGTACTCGTCATGGCGGCGCGGCCAGTCGGGGTGGACCGCGTCGTCGCGCCCCTGCGGAGTCCGGTCGAGCAGTTGCCAGGTCGCGTTCAACGCGTCGGTGCCCCGGTCGTAGGTCGAGTACGCGTGGTAGACGACGCCGTCTTCGAGCGCGAACGCGCTCAGGCCGTGCAGTTCCTCCCCGCGGAGATCGATGTCGGCGTGCTTCGGTGTGCCGAAATTGAAGCCCTTGCCGGTTCGGCGCCCTTCCTCGGTGAACACGGCGAAATCGAGGTTGAAGTCGCTTTCCCCGTACGAGACCCACGGGAAGCTCCATCCCATGCGGCGCTTGTACGACTCGAGCTGCTCGAGCGGCGCGCGGGAGACGGCGACGAAGGTCACGTCGTGGTGCGGGAGATGGACGGCGGCGCCGTCGAGGGAGTCAGCCGTGTACGAGCAGCCTGGGCACCCCGCCTCCGGCCAGCCTTCGACCGTCGGGCCGAACATGAAGTGGTAGACCAGCAGCTGTGAGCGCCCGTCGAAGAGCTCGGCCAGCGTCTTCGTCCCCTCGTCGGTCTCGAAGCTGTACTCCTTCTCGACCGGCACCCACGGC
>OBLS010000995.1_pt1 | contig 11186 bp, 11 predicted proteins | sample 1519901 | NCBI WGS metagenome assembly OBLS01 (sample SAMEA3113585, study PRJEB22503) | soil metagenome
ACCTGCGCCATACCCCGCGGCCGCGCGGACCGAGTCACGACATCGACGAGGTCGACGAACGGATTTCGGATCCCGCAAGCGCGGCCACTAGGCTAGCGCTGCCTCGTGGTGCGAGCTCACGAGGGACGCGGGCGTAGCTCAATGGTAGAGCCCCAGTCTTCCAAACTGGCTACGCGAGTTCGATTCTCGTCACCCGCTCCAGCGCCCGGAGATCGGCCGGAGCTCACCGCTCGAGCTGGCCGTCGCGTCGACGAACCCCGCCCCCTGCACGTTGTCGGAGCCGGTGGACGTCGGCATGACCGCCCGGTCCCGACCACGCGCGACGAGGCTGACGATGCGCCGACCCTCAGGACCCCGGGACCAGCGCCGCCGTGGATTGGGTGCGCCCCAGCGCGGCCGCTAGCATGGGTCCTTGGTGCCGATCCGGTGCGCCGCACCACCGCGTGCCGCTGGAAGGCCCGGTCCGCCGCGACCGGCCCGCACGGCATCCGAACCGATTCCCCGACCCCCATGCTGTGGAGTGCCTGAAGTGAAGAGTGCCGTCGAGACCCTCAGTCCGACCCGGGTGAAGCTCACCGTCGAGGTGGCCTTCGAGGAGCTGAAGCCGATGCTCGACGAGGCCTACCGCACCATCGGGGCCTCCGTACAGATCCCCGGCTTCCGCAAGGGCAAGGTGCCGAGCCGGATCATCGACCAGCGGGTGGGGCGGGGCGCCGTCGTCCAGGAGGCCGTCAACGAGGCGCTTCCGCGGTTCTTCGCCGAGGCCGCCGAGGCGGAGAACGTCCGCGTCATCGGAAAACCCGAGGTCGACGTGACCGCGGTGCCGCTCGAGGAGGGACAGGACCTCGAGTTCACGGTCGAGACCGACGTCCGACCCGAGATCGAGCTGCCCGAGCTCGAGGGCATCGCCGTCGAGGTCGACGAGGTCACCGCCTCGGAGGAGGACATCGAGGAGCGGCTCACCGCACTGCGTGAGCGCTTCGGCTCCCTCGTCGGCGTCGAGCGGGCCGTCGAGGACGGCGACTTCGTGAGCATCGACCTCTCCGCCCGCATCGGCGACGAGGAGATCGACTCGGTGACCGGTGTCTCCTACGAGGTGGGGTCCGACAACATGCTGGAGGGGCTGGACGAGGCGCTCCTCGGCATGAGTGCCGGCGCGAGCACGACGTTCACCGCCCCTCTGGCCGGCGGCGACCACGAGGGCGAGGAGGCCGAGTGCTTCGTCACGGTGCAGTCCGTGAAGGTGCGAGAGCTGCCTGAGCTGGATGACGAGTTCGCCCAGCTCGCGTCCGAGTTCGACACCCTCGAGGACCTCCGCGTCGACGTCAGCAAGCAGGCCGAGCAGGCGAAGAAGTACGAGCAGGGCATCCAGGCCCGCGACAAGCTCCTCGAGCAGCTTCTCGAGGCCGTCGACGTCCCGGTTCCGGACGGCATCGTGGAGGCGGAGGTCCACCAGCACCTCGAGGGGGAGAACCGGCTCGACGACGACGAGCACCGGGCCGAGGTCCACGAGAGCACTCGCCGGGCGCTGCGCGCCCAGTTCCTCCTCGACGCCGTCGCCGAGAAGCTCGAGGTCCGCGTGGAGCAGCCGGAGCTCATCGAGTACCTCGTCATGAGCGCGCAGCAGTACGGCATGGACCCCAACGAGTTCGCCCAGGCGATCGACCAGCAGGGCCAGATCCCCTCCATCGTCCAGGAGGTCGCCCGGCGGAAGGCGCTCGCGGCCGTCCTCGACCAGGCGAGGGTCACCGACTCCGCCGGTGCCCAGATCGACCTCGACGAGCTCGTCCCGCAACCCCAGCACGAGCCGGTCTTGGCGGATGCCGCCGAGGACGCCAGCTCGACAGCCGAGGCGGACGTTCCCCCCACGGATGCCCAGCTCGCCGCCGACGCGGCCGCGAAGGCCTGACGAGGCCAGCGCACGCAGAACCGCTGAGAGCCCGCCCCCGACGCCGTCGGGGGCGGGTGCTCACGTCTCGGTCGCGGCGACCGGACCGCGCGGCGCTGACAGGGGTGGGGCGCACGGGGGTGGGGCGGACGTCGTGCCCACGCTCAGTCGGACCTCGAACGGCTCGTCTCCGACCGGACGGCCCTCGATGGCACGGCGGACGAGTCGCCCCATCCGCCGGCCCTTCTCCGCGCCCGGCTGCACGACGGTCGTGAGCACGTGGTCGAGCCACGGGATCTCCACGCCGTCGAAGCCGGTCACCGTGAGGTCCTCGGGCACGCGGATGGACAGCGACTCCGCCGCGCGGACCACGCCGGCGGCGAGCAGGTCGGCCTGCGCCACGACGGCGGTCGGTCGGTCGCCGACCGGCCGGTCGAGAAGGAGCCGGGCCGCCGCCTCGCCTGCCTCCACGGTGAGGTCATGCGCCTGGACGATCGGCGCATCGTCGCCGGCGATCGACCGGAACCCGGCCACGCGCCCTGCGGCGTCGGGGTATACCGCCTCACGGACGTCCTCGTCGGTCACCCAGCCGGTCACCGACGACGGCCGGAGAGGCATGGTGAGGTGGGCGATCCGCGAGTGCCCGAGGTCCACGACGTGCCGGGTCACCAGGGCCATGGCCGCGCTCTCGTCGGTGAGGACGTGAGCGACGTCGGGGTGCAGCGGGGCGCCGCCCGCGACCAGCGGTATGCCCCGGGCCCTGAGGTGGCCGACGAGGGGGTTGTCGCGGTGGCCGCACAGGGGGAAGACGGCGGCGTCGACGGCCTGGGTGGCGAGCTGGGCGACTGCGCGCTCCGGGTCGTCGAGCGGCTGCGCGACGAGGAGCATGGATCGTCCTGCCGCGTCGAGCTCCTCGGCCAGACCGTCGAGCACCGCCAGGGCGAAGGGGTCGTGGAAGGCGTACCGCAGCGGCCCTTCGACGACGACCGCGACGGCGCCGACCCGGCCCTGGCGCAGCGACGAGGCCAGGGGGTCGGGACCGGCATACGCGAGCGCGCCGGCGGCGGCGCGCACCCGGTCGGCGGTCGCCGAGGCGACCGGTCCCTTGCCACTGAAGACCAGGGAGGCGGTGGACGTGGACACCCCGGCTCGCCGCGCGACGTCGCGCAGGGTCGGCCGACGGGGCGGCCTGGTTTGACGTCGCGGGTCCATGCGGTCCACAATATCGAATCGATTCGATCGAATCGATTCGACCCGACGCTCAGGGCGCTCCGGCGATGCCTGGCGGCCAACACGACCTCGGATGGAGCTGACGTTGTCCGTCACCCCCACGACGACGCTGACCCCTCGTGAGCTCCCCCGCCACCGGGTGACGAGTGCCCGCACGGCGGTGTTCGTGGCCTTCGCGCTCGCCGGGCTCGTCTTCGCCTCCTGGGCGTCACGGATCGCGGACACCAAGGCGGCCCTCGGGCTCACCGCGGGCGAGCTCGGGGTGACGCTCCTGGCCGCCAGTGTGGGCTCGGTGACCGGTCTGCCTCTCGCCGGCCGGGTGTCCGACCGGATCGGTGCGACGAGGACCGTCGGGACGGGGATGGGACTGGCGCTCGTCGGCCTGCTCGCCGTGGCCCTCGTCGTCGACGCACGAGGCCCTCGGCTCGCCGTCGCGGCCGGGCTCTTCCTCATCGGTCTCGGCGTCGGGTTCTGGGACGTCGCGATGAACCTCGAAGGCGCCGACGTCGAGCGGCACCTCGGGGAGTCGGTCATGCCGCGGTTCCACGCGGCCTTCAGCGGGGGCACCGTCGTCTCGGCGCTCATCGGGTCCGCGATGTCGTGGGGGGAGGTGTCCCTGTTCGTGCACTTCCTCGGCGCCACCCTGGTGAGCGCTGGATTCGCGGTGTGGGCGCTGCCGCGGTTCCTGCCGCGCGCCGCCGAGCACCACGAACAGGCGAAGGCGGCTCGCTCGAAGCACCGCTCCGCGTGGCTCGAGCCACGGACTCTCCTCGTGGGAGTCGTCGTCTTCGCATCGGCCTTCACCGAGGGGACGGCCAACGACTGGCTGGCCGTCGCGTTCGTCGAGGGCCACGACCTCCCCGCGTGGGCCGGCGTCCTCGGCTTCGCGACCTTCCTCACCTTCATGACCCTCGCGCGACTCGTCGGCACCCGTCTCCTCGACCGGCACGGGCGCGTGCCCGTCCTCCGGGTGAGCTTCGCGCTCGCTGCGGCCGGTGCGGCCCTCGTCATCCTCGGTACCCCGTGGCTCGCCTTCGTCGGTGCCGCGGTCTGGGGTGTCGGGGCCGCCCTGGGGTTCCCCGTCGGCATGAGCGCGTCGGCCGACGAGCCCGCACGAGCCGCGGCCAGGATGTCGGTCGTCGCGACGATCGGCTATGTGGCGTTCATCGCCGGACCGCCAGTCCTCGGCTTCCTCGGTGACCACGTCGGGGTGCTCCGGTCGCTCACGGTCGTGGGTGCTCTCGCCCTCCTCGCCCTGGCCGTCGTCCCCTCCGTGCGCGAGCCCGCGGCCCGGTGACCACCGCGCTCACCCCTCGGGGGTGATGCGGCGGCTGTGTCGTCGAGCGAGTATGGCGGGCGCCGGGCCTGGTCAGCAGCGCCCGCGGTCTCAGGAGGCAGGAAGCATGCTCGGGCGTGACAGGCGAGAGGGTCGCCGCGAGGAGCGACAGGCCTTCGGCAGAGGCGGGTCCGCCACCCGTTACCAGATGCGCGCCAAGCTGCTCTCGATCGGGGACGACAGCTGGATCGAGGACGAGTCCGGGCGCCGGGTCTTCAAGGTCGACGGCAAGGCGCTGCGACTGCGCAAGACCCTCGTGCTCGAGGACGCGCAGGGCAACGAGCGGCTGAGGATCCAGGACCGCCCGATCCACCTGCGTGACGTCATGGAGATCGAGGGGCCCGACGGCTCCTCCCTCGCCACCGTGAAGAAGGCGATGATCACGCCGCTGCGCGACCGCTTCACCATCGACGTGACCGGAGGGCCGGAGCTCTCGGCCCACGGCAACATCGTCGACCACGAGTTCGAGATCGAGGCCGAGGGCACGAAGGTCGCCGAGATCTCGAAGAAGTGGTTCCGGGTCCGCGACACCTACGGCGTCGAGGTGGCGCCCGGCCAGGACGACGCCCTGGTCCTGGCCGTCACCGTCTGCATCGACGAGCTCGCGTCGCACTGACGCGAGCTCGCCGCGCCGGGGTGCCTCAACGACCACCGGCACCACCAGCGCTACGCTCACCACCAACACCACCACCTGAAAGGTGACTCAAGAAGATGGGTACCAACAACATCGACAGCTTCTGGGACGTTCTGCTCTGGAGCTTCTGGATCTTCATCTGGGTCGCGGCGATCATGATCTGGTTCCGCTGCGTGTTCGACCTGTTCGGCGACAACACGCTGAGCGGGTGGGGCAAGGCCGGCTGGGCGATCCTGCTGATCTTCGTCCCGTGGCTCGGCGCGCTGATCTACCTCATCGTCCGCGGGCGCAGCATGGCCGAGCGCCAGATGGCCGCAGCCGCCGACGCCCAGGTGCAGCAGGAGAAGTACATCAAGTCGGTCGCGTCCTCCTCGGCGAGTCCGGCGGAGCAGATCACCCACGCCAAGTCCCTGCTCGACTCCGGCACGATCACCCAGCAGGAGTTCGACTCCCTCAAGGCCAAGGCACTCGCCTGACCTGAGTACCCACGAGCGGGGGCGGAGCCACACGGCTCCGCCCCCGCTCGCGTGCGCGCTGTAGCGCCCGTGCGCGGCATCCGCGTTGTGCTCAGGGCGAACACGCGTCGGACCGGGGAGTGAGCGACCGCGGTCCGGCGTTAGGGTCACTGACACAGCCGCACCGATCGGACGAGGAGCGACCCAGCGTGACCAGCACCGAGATCGCCGCCAACGGCCCGGGCCCCCAGGCCGGGCTGGACGACCACATCTACAACCGTCTCCTCAAGGAGCGGATCATCTTCCTCGGGTCCGACGTCCGCGACGACAACGCGAACGCGATCTGCGCCCAGATGCTGCTCCTCGCCGCGGAGGACTCCGACAAGGACATCTGGCTCTACATCAACTCACCGGGTGGTTCGGTCACCGCGGGGATGGCCATCTTCGACACCATGCAGTGGGTCCCGAACGACGTCGCGACGGTCGCGATGGGGATGGCGGCCTCGATGGGTCAGTTCCTCCTCTCGGCCGGCACCCCCGGGAAGCGCTACGCCACCCCCCATGCGCGGGTCATGATGCACCAGCCGTCCGGTGGCATCGGCGGCACGGCGTCGGACATCAAGATCCAGGCGGAGCAGCTGCTCCACATCAAGAAGCAGATGGCCGAGCTCATCGCCCAGCACACGGGCCAGACCGTGGACCAGATCGAGACCGACTCCGACCGCGACCGCTGGTTCACCGCCGCCGAGGCGAAGGACTACGGCTTCGTCGACAAGGTCATCACGAAAGCGGACATGGCCGGCCCGAAGGCCGACAACCCGGTGACCGCGGACTGAACCGGCCGAAGACGACGCGAGAGACAACCATGAACCCAGACCTGACCGGCCGCCTCCACGTGCCCGGGCCCTCCAGCCGCTACATCCTCCCGCAGTTCGAGGAGCGCACGTCGTACGGCATGAAGCGCCTCGACCCCTACACGAAGCTCTTCGAGGACCGCATCATCTTCCTCGGCGTGCAGGTCGACGACGCGTCCGCGGACGACGTCATCGCGCAGCTCATCGTGCTCGAGTCGCAGGACCCCGACAGGGACATCCTCATGTACATCAACAGCCCCGGTGGCTCCTTCACGGCGATGACGGCGATCTACGACACGATGCAGTACATCCGTCCCGACGTGCAGACCTTCGTCATCGGCCAGGCCGCCTCGGCGGCGGCCGTGCTCCTCGGCGCGGGGGCCAAGGGCAAGCGGTTCGCGCTGCCCAACAGCCGCGTCCTCATCCACCAGCCGGCCATCGAGGGCACGGGTGGCATGGCCTCCGACCTCGAGATCCACGCCAACGAGATCATCCGGATGCGGGGGTGGCTCGAGGAGACGATCGCCCTCCACTCCGGTCGGGACGTCGAGCTCGTCCGCAAGGACATCGAGCGAGACAAGATCCTCTCGGCCGAGGCAGCCAAGGACTACGGCCTCATCGACGAGGTCCTCGGCTCGCGCAAGGCCTCCCCCTGACGCAGCACCCCACCGAACCACGGCGGATGCCGTCCGCTCATCGCCCACGCAGCCGAGGACGTGGAGCGGACGGCATCCTCGCCTGTGGAACCGCACGGTTCGGTGCGGCGTCCAACCGGTATGCCGCGCCGACCCCTTCTGAGCACGTCCCGGCTCGTCCACGTCCTCGCGGTCGCTGCCTGCGTGCTTCCGGTCGCGGCTGCGACGCCGTGTGCAGCCTGCTCATGCGGAGAGGCCGCCTCCCTGGCTGACAGTGCCGCACGCGCCGATGTCGTCTTCGTCGGTGCGTTCGTGGACACCAGTGAACCCGCCCACCTCCTTCCCGGGCTGACCTCGAGCGCGGAGGAGGTCGGCCGGATCTTCGAGGTCACCGAGGTCAGGAAGGGCGCTGCCTCGATCCGGACCGAGGTGCGCACGGCCGCGTCCGGAGGATCGTGTGGCCTCGAGGTCGAGCCGGGCGGCGTCTACGTCGTGGTGGCCACGACGACACCGACCGGCCTGACCGGTGGGCTGTGCGACGGGACAAGGCTCCTCACCACGGTCACGGCCTCCGACCTCGACGCCGTCGGCGCGGCGCAGGCCCCGGAGGCGGGTGTGCTCACCGCTGGGCCGCTGGATGCCACGTCCCCCCTTGGTGACAGATTCGGGTCACCGCTCGCGCTGGGCGCCGGGCTCGCGGCCGTGACGGTGCTGGTCGCGCTCCTGGCCATGGTCGTCGTGCGCCGCCGTGGCAGGGGGTCCCGACCCCCTGCCGACACGTTGCGCTGACAGCGGACAAGGGCGACGCGCCCGGCGCGTGCGGGCTTCAATGGGTGCGGTGGGACAGCCCGGCCGGTAGCGTCGGGCGTGTTGTCCGAGGCGAGGGAAGGGTGCACCCGTGGCACGCGTGGGAGAGACCAGCGACCTGCTGAAGTGCTCCTTCTGTGGCAAGTCGCAGAAGCAGGTCAAGAAGCTCATCGCCGGCCCGGGCGTCTACATCTGCGACGAGTGCATCGACCTGTGCAACGAGATCATCGAGGAGGAGCTCGCCGAGTCGAGTGAGCTCGGGCTCGACGAGCTCCCGAAGCCCCGTGAGATCTTCGAGTTCCTCGAGCAGTACGTCATCGGTCAGGACGTCGCCAAGAAGGCACTCGCCGTGGCGGTCTACAACCACTACAAGCGGATCCAGGCGGGGGAGTCGGCCCTCGGGAAGAAGGACCCCGACCACGTCGACATCGCGAAGTCCAACATCCTCCTCATCGGTCCGACGGGCTGTGGCAAGACCTACCTCGCGCAGACACTCGCCAAGATGCTCAACGTCCCGTTCGCCATCGCCGACGCGACGGCCCTGACCGAGGCGGGATACGTCGGCGAGGACGTCGAGAACATCCTCCTCAAGCTCATCCAGGCGGCCGACTTCGACGTCAAGAAGGCCGAGACCGGGATCATCTACATCGACGAGGTCGACAAGATCGCCCGCAAGAGCGAGAACCCGTCGATCACCCGCGACGTCTCCGGCGAGGGCGTCCAGCAGGCGCTCCTCAAGATCCTCGAGGGCACGACGGCGTCGGTGCCGCCGCAGGGTGGGCGCAAGCACCCCCACCAGGAGTTCATCCAGATCGACACGACGAACGTCCTGTTCATCGTCGGTGGTGCGTTCGCCGGGCTGGAGAAGCTCGTCGAGTCGCGCAACGGCAAGAAGGGTCTGGGCTTCGGCTCCGAGCTGCACACACCCAAGGACCTGGCCGAGAGCATCCACGAGGTCATGCCCGAGGACCTCATGAAGTTCGGGCTCATTCCCGAGTTCATCGGCCGGCTCCCCGTCATCACGACCGTCGCGCCGCTCGACACCTCGTCCCTCGTGCGCATCCTCACCGAACCCCGAAACGCGCTCGTCAAGCAGTACCAGAAGATGTTCGAGATCGACGGCGTGGCACTGGAGTTCACGGGGGACGGTGTCGAGGCGGTCGCCGACCAGGCTCTGGCCCGGGGCATCGGCGCCCGAGGCCTGCGCGCGATCATGGAGGAGGTCCTCCTCCCGGTGATGTTCGACGTGCCGAGTGACGACGAGATCGCCAGGGTCGTCGTCAGCCGCGACGTCGTGCTCAAGAACGTCAACCCCACGATCGTGCGGCACGACGAGGACACCGGACGCAAGCGGACGCCGCGCAAGCGCTCCGCCTGACCCGGGGGCCGCGCGGCGTTCACCGTCCGTCGTCCCTGCGGTTGCAAGATCCTCAGGCGCGTCGCGTGAACGCCCGGACCTGCCAGACGAGAACCCCGACGAGTCCCAGCGCGAGCGCGCCGAGCCAAGGCCCCCATCCCTCGGGAGTGCGTGTCGCGAGTGCGCCGAGGACGGCCGCGGTGATGCCGGCCCAGACCAGGGATGCCGCCTGCTGCACCCAGCGACGGGCGGTGTCCGGGGCCAGGTCGGCTCCTGCCGGCCACGACCCCAGCAGCGTGAGTGCGAGGTGGGTGGTGATCACCGCCGCGGCCGCTGCCGCCGCGAGCGCCCAGTCATGGACGGTCGTGGGGACGCCACCGGGAACGGCGACACACAGGAACTGAGCGAGCAGCAGGGCGAAGGCACCCCAGCCGCCGGGCTGCGCCAGGGCCCAGAGCGTGGTGGCGACGAGGACGCCGAGGGCGATCGGCGCGAAGGCCGGCAGCCCGGCACCGGCAGCGAGGAGGACGACGAGGTCAGCCGCGAGAACGGTGCCGACGGCGGTGCGACGCCAGGTGCGGTTGGGGATCACCGGGACACCATCCGCGGCGCCCGGGCGCGTCGGGTGACTCCGCGCAGCACGGTGTCGAGCGAGCCGGGGCCGCGCCAGGGGATGATCGGGACACCGGCCTCCGAACAGCGCCGGGCCTCGCGCTCACGGTCGAGGAGCCGGAGCCGCCACACGAGCTGGGCGCTCCTCGCATCGTCCACACCGGTTGCCGCGCGGACCGCCTCGTCGGCGGCGTCACTCCGCGCGAGCTCCGGGGGCAGCGTGTCGACGACGATCACCACGTGGCCGCTGCGCGAGAGCCGTACGGCGTGCGAGAGGGGCTCGGCGGAGACGAGCGAGCTCAGCAGGACGACGAGCGCACCAGGCGGGATGCTGCGCCCGAGCTGCGCACGAAGCTTCTTGTGCTCGCCGACTGTGCCGCGACTGGGCTCGGCTCGACCGAGGCCCAGGAGGACACGAGCGAGCTGACGGTGACCCCCGACCGCGGGCACCTCGACGAGGTCGGCGCCGCCGAGGACCGAGAGCCCCACCCTGTCGCCGGTCGAGAGGTAGTGCGCCGCGACTGCTCCGGCCGCCTCGACCGCCACGTCGAGGCTCGACCGGCGTCCGCTCTCGAGGTCACGCTCGCCGAGGTCCCGGAGGGCGTCGACGACGAGACGGACCTCGGCGTCCTGGTCGGCGTACGTCGTCGTCACGTGCAGCTCCCCGGTGCGAAGCGACACCGGCCAGTGGATCCGGCGCAGCCGGTCGCCGGTGCGGAAGGGACGGATGTCGGCCAGCTCCGTGCCGCCGCCGGCCCGGGTCGACCGGTGTTGTCCGACGAGTCCCACGGGGTGGGGCAGGGCGGCCCGCGAGGTGAAGGCGCCCGGCGTCGGCACCGTGGCGATCGACTGGGTCCGCTGGTCCGGCCAGAACCACGTGAACGCCGCGAAGTCCCCGAACGCCCGCACCTGGGCCGGGCCGAGTCGTCGGACACCCCAGCGGTCGGCGCGCACCGAGATCCCCACCGGCACGGTGTGCAAGGTCGTCCGCGGCCCGGACCCCCCGGCCCGCGGCGGACGTCGCGGTATGGCACGAGACACATGGCCGTGCGTCGGCGTCGTCGTCGACCAGTCGTCCGCCGGAAGGTGCGCCACGACGTCGCGAAGGCCGGGAACCGGTGTGACGTCGACCCGCCACGTCACGGACTCGCCCTCGCGAACCACGTCGTCGCTGAGTCCGGTACCGACCGCGGGTGCGACAGAAGGTCGGGTCACGAGCGACCAGACGACGAGCGCCACGAGGGGGACGCCGATGACGGCGAGGTCGCCACGGCCGCCGACTGCGCCGGCCGCCAGTGCGAACACGCCGATACCAGCGGCCCTGCCGAGTGCCCGGGTCGGGCGCCACGCCGATCTCATGGCCGGCCCGTCCCCACGT